>Ga0179593_1542622_pt1 | contig 25035 bp, 29 predicted proteins | sample CZODoug2_1_08_16_FD_185931 | JGI IMG/M metagenome (GOLD analysis project Ga0179593, IMG submission 185931) | Vadose zone soil fungal communities from Angelo Coast Range Reserve, California, USA - CZODoug2_1_08_16fungal (PacBio error correction) | ecosystem: Environmental > Terrestrial > Soil >...
GGGGGTTTTGAAGGCAGACTCCTAAGCCTGAAGACGGAAAACATGACGAAAAACAAACGTTCGTGATTTGCCCTGCACTTATGTAGCTCTGAACTGGCGGGGTCTCCAGCCAAAAAAACAGGGGAAAAGTATCTGAGAGCGCAACTAAAAGTTTGGCTAACACTGGACAAAAGGGGGTTCTGGAAAACTGTCCGCCTGGAGCTCGACAGGGAGCCGACCGAAGCAAGGCCTCTTTAAAGGAAGAGGTCTATCTCCTCAAGATTAGACTTTTTGGCCGTCTCCATACAAATAAGTGGCTGCGACTAAACGGAAAAACGATACAGTCGGCGAGAGGGATGCCCAAGGGTTAACATTAATTCGGCCATGTGTCCGCGGATCAAGGCAAGGGCGAGCTCAAAAGCTCCCAATAGCACCGGGTACCTCCAGAAATGCTGGAGAGGCGGGTATGGAAAGCGACTGAGGACAACTTCCGAGAGGTATCGGCCGACAAACCGCGATCGGGCGGCGCGAAGCCATTACCTCGATGGCATGTTAAGAAAAGCAAACGGCCAAGGCATTCAAGTGAACGGAGAAAATGCTAAAATGAACACGGACCCAAACACGGCTTGCTCCGAGAGACAAAGTCACCTGATCGCAGCTGAGATACGAAAAAGCAGTAAGAGGAAAGCCCGGAAGGTCTCGAAAGCGCTCTTGAAGACAAATCGAAAGGGCCAGGACGTTGCCAAGGCGATCCTAATCTTGACCATATTACGACAGGTCCAGATAAGAGAAAATCCGAACACACCGGGGTCAGGAAGGGGACTAAAATGAAACCGCGCCACCGCAAGACCCTGCCCGACCAGCTTCATATGGGGACTGAAGGAACCTTTGCAAAACACAGGAGAGGTAGACTTGCAACGGACGGCAGAGCGAGGTAGAAAACAAAAATGTCAATTCTCGATAAAAAGTGTCGTCAACTAGATCTGAGGTTCTTGGGTCCAGGCGAATGCTTTACCCGGGATCTCAGCGTTGGGTCAATTTCAGCATTAGATCCGCTACAATCGGCGCCTATCACTCGCTTCGGGGGTCACGGACTTTCTTCCGCGGAGGATCATCTCGGACGGGGTTCAAAAAACTGCTCGGGAGTCGAGTTCTGGGGCTGAGCACTGCAACGGGGAACATCTGGTCACCTTCTTAACTCGGACCGTACATCAGCATCGAGGACTGCTAAACAGGCCAGGGCTGCCGGGACTATCGCTTACCGCGGAACTTTCAAGGTGACCTGGGCGCCGGACATGTCGTATCGCAGGGATCATGCCTTAGGGAGGCGGGGCATGCTTTAATAGCGCGAGGCGGCTTCACTGGAAAGAAAACGTGTTTTCATTGCCAGGGCGCGACCCAAATCATGGAGGCCTTCTCCCATAACGTCCCGAGCAAGATCGTGTTTCACGAGGAAAGGCATGCTGGGGCAGGAAGCAAGGGCCGCCGTTTCGGGAGCAATGTCAACCACGGGATCCCGACGGCTTGTTCGATGGGGACATTTAGTAAACGCGTGTGGTAGGCTTTGCTCAAGGGGGGTTGCTTTTAGTCGTACTGACATGGGAATGAAATCCCACCTGACGGTGGAAAACAAAAAACGTGCTTAAGGGCAAGAAGAAGACTCGCGTCACGCCTGACTTTATAATCTTGTTCAGGAGTGGGAAAGGACCGTTCCCGGTATGGCCCAAGACGAAGGTTTGGGATCCGGCACTAGTATAGTACCCTTCTTTTGTTCACATCGCATGGTGAACGCTTCTTGCCAGGACATGGAAAAAAACTTCGAAACGTAAAACCGCCCATCTTCAGGAGGGACAAACCTTTCTAGTTCTGGGGGGCAAGAGTTGGTCCTCCGGTGGTAAGCGATCGGCTAGGCAAGGGTCGTTTTACACAACTCGCCAGCTTTCTTTCTGGGGTAAAATTCTGGTATACCAGTGAAAGCATCCGACATGTCATACAAGTGAAGGGGGGGGGTGGGGAGCCTGATTTGTGAATACGGGGCTGTGTAAAAAAAATTCTTCTTGGATTCGGAGGGGCACCGCCTTTCCCTCAATCAGGAACGACCTGCAGCCTGCCGCAAAAGCTCGAACAGAAGCCAGCCTGGAAACGTCCGCGCCAGCGGGTTGAGTGGGGTCAAACAAGGAGCGCAGGCTTGGGAAATAATCACGCTCGGCAGAGGGGAGTTTGGGGACGGCGTCCTGAGTTCACCACATGCTTTGTCGGCCGAGGGTGAACCAATTATATACAAGAAGTTTTCGGAGAAAGGACTTCTCCTTCGTGATCACGGGTAGGATCCTGGCCTGTAACGCGGTCGGGCTGTGTTTGACCAGGACTCGTCGGGTGTCCGGATAAACGAACGAAGCTATAATTGCGCGTCAAGTGTCAATGGAAAGAGGAACCCGCCGCTGGTGGACAAAGGAGGGCAAGAATTGCACTTGGGTCGGGAGTCAGCCCGCATCGGCGGGGCTGGGCTCATGAAAATCTTGACCTAGGACTTGAGAGAGCCAAAAAGGTAAAGAAAACTTCGGATGGCCATATCGGAGAAAGTCAAGTGCACGGCCGTATCCCCAAACCTTACACACTCTCAAAACAACAGAAAAATAGAGATGTTATCGCACTGCTCGATTATCGGGAAAACGAAAGCACTGAAGTACCTATATAGACCGAAAGCCGTTGGCCGGACAGGGGTTGTCGCGAGGCAATCATCTGCATGAGAGGGAAGTAGATAGCAAAGACGCCGCCGATGCAGTCGAATCGACGAAAAAGTGTTCTAACTGCCAGGATCAACAAAATGCGCGGGTCAATAGCCCCGGAACTTAAACGCGCTCGAATATCGAGCCACGCGTCGCCATAAACTGCGGTAAGGGAAAACAGCATCTCACAGCACACAAGCGTCCAGGAGGCCCCAGGATGTATGGACCGGATTCCCAAAACGCATTTGGGAAAAACCCTGTGCTGATCAGTAGTGGGGAATGAAGTAAACAGCAGGGGGGTGGGGGGGGGTGGGGGTGGGGGGGGGGGGTGTTGGGGGGGGGGGGGGGGGGGGGAATGTGGTGGAAGTAGGTTGGGGGTCAAGGGGGGGGGGGGGGGGTTTGCTGTGGGGGGCCCTCGGCGTCCTTCCCTCAAGACCCTCACTGGGGCTGTTTGTAGTCAGGGTCAAGAAAAAGAGGGGTAGGGGGTGGGCCCCGCGCATGATCCGGAGTGTATCGGCAGTTAGTATAGTGGGGTGTGCCGGAGCGATGCTGGCTTAAAGGGAAGTGATCTTGGGGTGAAGCTGTCCAGTGGAATCCGTGGTACCCGGGAAGGGTGGAAGTAAAGGCTTTACCTAACCGATAAGGGTTGCGTGGAAAGAGGAGGGGGGGGGGCAGTGGGGCCAGAAGAAAGACTTCCTTCCCCATCCAGTTGGGAAACTGCAGGTAGAAAGTCTGGCTCAGCATCCGACCCGTTTAGTGGGTGGGTGGTAGGTTCAGAAACAACCACGTCCAAAGAGGATAAGCTTATCAAGCAAAAAGAAACCAGACTGACCTGCCTCCGGTTTGTCAACGGACCAAAAGGTGCGTCGATCTGAGTTGAAAGATTTTTGACATTGGCTGGCCGCAGGACCACCATCAATCCTCCTGGGAACATCATGGAAAAAACTCACTCGACCGACATCAGAAAAACCCTTTCATGAAATATAAACTGAATCAGTTGAGTAAGAGGCATTGGTTCAGTATTAGTCTGGGGGGAAAGTCACGACCCAAATTGCTTGAAAGAAACCCATGAATAATTAGCTCTAACTCGATCACACCCAGGGAACACCAACGAACGAACACATAGGGGTAGCAGCCCATGCATCGCATGAAGGGGTTTCGGTGGTCCCTGAGTAATTTGCCGCGAACCTTAAAAAGCCCCCGCACAACTCCCCCGAAGTAAGGAACTTCTTGGGCACGAAAAGGTTCATGGGAGCGAACCATCGGTCTTGGGATGGGCTTTATGATAAAAGAAAGAACCCGGGTTTTTTCAGATTCAAAGAAACAGTTCCCTCGGCAAGAATTACCTCCTCGAGAAACAAAAAAAACAGGCCGCGATAGGCAATTAAAAGAGGTGAACAAAAGGATTCCAAAGCGGCGGGTGGAACTCTTAGTCCCCCCGGGCCAAGACCAAGTCTCTGCACGACCTCAGAGGGATGTAACGAACCGAAGTGAAAAGGCGCCTGAGGATGCCGTTTGCCCGTGACCCACAACAACCTCGAATCGCCAGGGAACGAAAAATAGCCTCATAGCACAAGCGCCGGATACAAAGGCCGTGAACTGGCTGACGTTCAGTCTCTAGGCATGGAGCTGCCGGGGGAATGGAGAAGGGAAAAGCCCTCATGGCAGGATATGGGGTCAATCCCGCCGCCTGAACCTCATCAGCCCTTACGGAGAATTGGGAGACAGGGTCCATGTTGTTTTTTTGAGATGAGAGGGGCAGGCCCTTTTGACGTTCAGGGTCCAGGGAGTGGGTCCTGGGAGTTGGGGGGGAAATTCCTTAATAGACATCGGGGACGCCTGAGGGGGGTCAGGGGCAGGTCAGTCCCATCTGGAGTTATTTCTTCCAAAGCCGAGAAAGGTGGTGTGTTTCGAGGAGGAGGCACGCCCAGTGCTAAGAGGCCGGGACTCTGTAGGAAAGAACACATAAGGGAAGTCACGTGGAAAAATCTACGGGGCCCTGGCCGCAAAGGGCCTTGCCAGCGGTTCCACCGCGAGCGCCAATTGGATCGGTCGATACAGGGGACCCCTGTGAATATAGGCAGCCGTCAAACAGGAGATTCTGTTTGGTAAATTGGGCCGATCGGGATCTTGGGGAGGGGCCGGTGAGAGAGGGGCGAATTGAGAGGGACTTCGGCACCTTGTTAATCCTTGAGATTGCCGGTTAGGAATTCGGATCTAGGTCGGAGGGGCTCGCCCGCCGAAGCCAAGGGGTGCCCTAAGGAGCATAATTCTAATATTTGTCAGGACACGTCCGCGGCCCCTTATCATCGACCGGAAGCTGATTCAAAGAGAGTGAAAGGGGGGTTAGTGAATTGTGGCGTCAACAGCCCGCCTATACTTCAAAGGGCGCGAAGCAGAAGGCCCGGGAACACCACGATCCTAAGGAAAAAAACGATAAAAATCGTGAACCGGGGGGTGTTTTAACCAAACTGTTCAAATGTAAGCGACCAAAACTATAATCACTGGTAGAAAATTAGACCTTCTTCAGGTCCAAATCGCGGGGGGGGCGCGGCCTCGCGCACGCTTGGCAGTGAAAATAATTACTCAAAATGCCAAAGTTCAGGGGGTTGTCATTCGGTCGCCAAAAACTGGCCAAACGAGAGATAGATGATAAGGTTGGGTAAGGGGTTTTCTTGGAGACAGAGGAAAAATATCGCCGGGGGCCGACATTCGATAGGTTGCAGTAGTCACGAAACGATGGTCTGGTCCTCAGCGAATCACTTCGTCGTCTGGAAAGTTTGACCTTCGAACGGAACCAACCGAAGACAACACGAGGAAAAGAGAGAATTGGGGGTGCCGTTCGACGACAAAGCGGGAACATCAAAGAAAAAGGCTGAGGATCTCAAGAAGGCAAAAGACGGAAAGAAAAACTCCAAGGGATGAAAAGGACACCCGGATCGATTGCGGGGAGTCTGATCGACGGAGGGTAAACCACAACGCCCGCCCCTAAAAGGAAAAGAGGATCCTCAATCTGAACTGCGGGGGGGCGTTAAATCAACTTAAACCAACGAGCAGTTCTGGAAATCGCTTTGCGGGAGGCCAAGCCTCCGATCAGTGCCAGACCCTTTGCCGCAATTAAAGGAAGAAGGTCTACTCAATTCAACGATTACGTGGGGAAAGTCCAGCATGACCACTAATTTGGGGGGAACTAAACTCCGCCAGTCTAAGAGTCCCCAGAAGAAGTTGGAAAAGGCCGTGCGATTTTCACTTCGTCGCCAAGAAAGGTCGAGATCAAGGCCTCTGGCGAGCAGGATCTTCAATCAAAGAAAAACTATAACCAAAGAACTACCTGCACAAGGATCAAATGGCGTTGAACGTCCGAACCGTTCTTGGGAGACAAACTATGATAGGCGGCGCAAAGATCGAAGAGGGGGAAAACTAACGCCTTGACCCGTGAAAGGAAGACTTCAACTGCCCGGGAGATGGGAAAGTCAGACCGCCCGAAGGAAAATTCACAATGCGCAACGAGGCTGCAAAAAACCGTTTCTCCGCGCTGCAGGGTGTCACCATAAGGGAGAGAAACAAGGAACGAATATCCAGTAGGCGCGCCCAACCTCCTGCGCGGCAGGCAATGGCAAAGGACCTGTCGAAGAAAGACTTTATCATGCTAAGGACGATAGAAACTCTGGAATTCCTCCGAACAAGGATTACGTCGTGAAGTTACGACTCACACCTTCTGGATGGGAAGAAGCTAAAAGGCGGACCGGCCGGCCGGACCTAAAAGAGCTCCGGAATGAGGGACAGGATGGAAGAAAAGTCCATAACTTTTAAGGGGATAACCGGGAAAAAGAATGAAACAATGGAAATGAGTGACCTGGAGAGACTTCTCCAAAGCAGAGGTGAAGACATTCATCTGGTGGATCGTGTCTCCCCACCCCGAGCTTTCCTTCGCCTTGAGAGTCTTCAGTGCTTCTGCCCGTGCGCGGAAGATCTACAATGAGCGGCCTAGAGTAAAACTGTCACGGTCAGAACAGTTGCCCCGGCTGTAGTTGTCCATGCAAAAAAAAAGTTCGCACGGTTTCGCACAGTCCTTAGGTAAAAAGAGATTTCTGGGCTGCGACTCTGGAACGGATCCACCAGAATTGGTAATCTATTGTGGAAACTAGGCCTTCATAAGCCACGCTGTGAAGATGAAATGGGGGAAGGATGGACCAAGATATAGATAACATTGATTTCAGCTGTTGACGGTTCTTCTCTTTCCCTGCCTAGGGCTGCTGGTCCCTCGGATTGGTAGATGCTCGCGACAGGAGGGGAGGAGATGAAAACAACGTGGACAGGTAAAGCTTGTACGACCATATACGGCGCTTCGTCCTAAGTGCGCTGTTGGTAACGATCGGGTGAGGCTGCATGCTGGCCAGGTTCTCGCCGGAAAGGAGGAAAGTGCATACCCACGAGCATGGCGGGATTGCTAGGCCATCGTAGGGGTGTTAGGGCGGGGTAAAATCGTGGGGTGGTTAAACATGGACATCTTAAATGCATGAGCCGACCAGTTGGACAGGGAGGATCAACTCGCGGTCGCTAACAGCAATCAGGGCATCACGAATGACCTAAGATCACGAGTTTCCATTAATTTAAGGGACCTCATCGGGCGGCGCCGGGAGTTCTTGATATAACTGCGATGCCTGTTATCAGCGGAGGGGGGGGGGAACAAAAAAAAAAAAATGGCCAACGCAAAGCGATCAGAGACCCATCGTCAATGCCAACGTTGCGATCGAAAGTGGCTGGTCGTGACTGGTGTGATAAGGCGGGATGACGTGGTGGGGGAGAAATCACACCACACACACCAGCTGGGGGGCATTATAGCGACATAGGAAAAATGGAACAGCCTGGCTTGGGACACATCTTTGGGAGGGTTCCGAGTTCCCTCAATGGGATCCGTGATATCTTACCAATTCACTTCCTACTGGGCTCGCCTGCCTGACTAAACGAGGAACGAAACGGGAGCAAGTTTCTCCAGGCCTGGTAGGCGGCCTCGAGAATCGGTGTGAGGGAGGAGACAAGAAGCGCAGGGAACAAGGCGATGAGAACGAGCTAGTCGGTGAGGGAGGGAACGTGAAATTTGGATGTTCATGATTTGGCGGAGGGTTGACAATACAACCCAACCAGGAAATCGGCCACGCCTGGGTTTTTTCTTTCAAACTACGGGCGAACATCGACCAGGTTCATATTATCTGCTCAGGGCCTGGTAGCGTGTTTGAAACTGCGATGCTGTTTTTGAACCAAGGACGTCCATGGGGGCAGGACTACTCTAGAGATAATGGGGAGACCAGTTTGAAAGGCTAATTAAACAGCTGGGTGAGTTAAAGTCCTTGAGCAAAGGGAAGGAGTTTTCGCCAGGAAGGGCTGCTTCTATGAGATCAAAAATTGATCTTTACCTGTACGATGGCGCTCCAGCCCAAGGGTCGGACAACGAGGCTAATGGAGAAAAGAGATCAGCAAGTGGATTCGGTTGCCAAGCCTCTTGCTCCATCGCGAGACAACTTAGGAGGAGAAAAGATTAGACACGGAGAAGATGAAAGCGGGCACATGTATGCCGAGAGATTAAGAGCTCGTGGTCCGACAGGGGTGAGGAGGGCGGAAGTTCACTAATCGCCAGGATGAAACGCAGCCAAGCGGGCGTCCAATACAGTAAAACCTTGCAGGAAGAAACCGTTATATCCATGAACTTCAAGCGCTCGAAAATGCGGCTGCTACAATGTGAAGCGCCTACGAGGCTAAGTGGTTCAAAAGCAGAACAACAGGTCCGTAATATTATAGACCGTCTAACTCTACGTAATGGATCCTAGAAAATTGAGAAAGAACTGGTGTAATTGACTCCCAACCCTAGCCAAAGGAAAGGTGGTTGAGGGAATCCTTCTTCCATCCGAAAACTTCACTTCCGAGCGGAGCAACAGAGGGTTAGAACTTTTGTGGGTATCCGAAAGAAGAGAGTTAAGACCCGGACGGCCGTAAAGAAAAAAGTCTAAAAATCGGGAAGGAAAGTTTATTCAAAAGGCTAAATGAATGGTAGGAGACATCCTATCCCGAAACTTGGGGGACCAACATAGAGAGAAAATCCGAATGAACAAAGAAATACAAATTAAATTCGACATCATGACCTGGGATAAGAATCGCACCACGTAGCGGAAAATTGGTTTTGGGATTTGAAGCCACGTCTCTTATAAGACAAACGGCATACCCCCTTTGCCTCTGCATTTTTTTGGCAAAGGTGTAAGAAGAATGTAGTAGAAGATAGGTGATAAGGATTTGGGGCAAAATTTGGCAGGGGAGAGTGACAATCATCGCTTGCTGAGCATCAGGATCCTCAATAAAAAGCATGCGTGCCACCGGAACTGTCCCAGAACGCAGTATAAAAAGGGAAGCGTGATGCGAGGCGGTGGCGGCAGCTGGAGTTGTGCAGAAAACAAAAGGTCCTGGAGTCTCAATAATAGTATGGGGGTATAAAAGAAAATCAGGTCATCCACCGACACCACCGACCTACAGAATAGAATCGGGATCCAAAGGAAGGCTAGGTGAGGGATTGAGGATTACCCTGAAGCACCGCCATAATTGGAGACGAGAAAAACGGTAGACAAATCCTTATTCATATCTGAGCACCTCTGACTTCCTTCGGCCTGGAGGATCACTACCCTTGTTGAGTCCAAGCATAAACCGTTAGCATCAGAAAGCAGACCAAGAATCCACTTCCTTGACGCTGCAAAGTAATACACATTAAAAAGATCGAAGGGCTTTTTAAGAAAGGAAAATCAGATGGCCCATGTAAATCTTCAAGACTAACTGTTTTAGAGTCCTAGGGGGAAAAAGAAAAGACGAGATAGGGGCCTTCAGCCCTTCCATAACCTCAAATAAGTCATGCCTATAAATATCACAGAGGCCAGGTAGAGCTAGCCGGAATCTTGAATGTTGCAGTGTTAAGGGGATCACTATAAGTTTAAATGCGGTTCGCGTAAATGATTCAAGCGCATTCTAGAATAAGGGGTACGCCCAGAAAAATAATTGAAAATCATCAAATGCCAGTAGCTATGGTTTTAGATTACTTTTTCCGTGGGGGTTTTTTTTTTCAGTACCGTGTCCTGGCATCCGATTAATTTTTGGCCTTTCTTGCTTAAAGCCTGTCCTCTCTGCACGTACTGGGAAATATTTGTTTTCCGGCAGGGGTCACCTCGGGTGGAGGAGGTATGGGTAGGTGGTTAGCCACAAAAAAGGGAGGTAAACATCCCAGGGATTACAAATTAAATATTCATCAGTCCTTTGATCTATGATTATAAATACAGTTACCCATTTCCTTAGTTTGAACAGCGCAGAGAGAAACTCATGATCGGTCCCGAAGGGCATTTTGTGAATCCAGTCACATAGTTTAGAAAGAGGAGAGAATCCTTTGTTTTTCACGATTGTTAACGAAAATTGGATAATTAACGTGCACCTTGAGAGACTAGGGCAGGTGAAAAGTTACTGAATAGGGCAGGCAGTTTCTCAATCGATCGCGTTGGCCTATCATATATACAGGAAGTGCCGAAAGGACGAGAAGGGCAGAGACGGGCCCGTCAAGTGAACGAGTGGAGGGAGACAGTGGAGAAAAAAGTGGGGGGGGTTTGGCGCTCCAAAGAGGCCTTGAGCAGGAAGTGTGTTCCTGCCCTTGGGACTTCAACTAGGGTAGCCGAAAGGGCTAGATCAGGGGGTGAGGGAAGACAATCTGATTCTAATGCGAAGGGGTCAAACAGATAAGGGGATATACCCTTCAGTCAGCTGGGTCAAGAGCGAAGGTGGATGACGGGCCGTAACTGCGAAAGTTCGCGATAGCAAAGTTGGACACTAAAATCAGTGTTTTCATGTAAAAAAGACCTCAAGGAATGGAGAGGTCTGTTTGCGGGAGTTGAGGGGGAAAGGTATATAAAGGCGGACAATCTTGTGCATGTCATCAAGAAGTGGGATGGTCCTTAGGCAGCTTTATCAAACATGTTTCAGGCGTTAGCTTTGGGCGATTAACCAGAGATACTAAAAAAAAGGATGAGGGAGAAAAGAGAGATTTTGTTTCCGGTACTAGAAAAATGCAGAAAAGCTGTCGGAGCAAAATATCATTCTTACAACACACTTTTCTTGATGGTAAGAAAAATGATATGCGGCAGAGCCCTGACGCATGATCCCAGACCTAACCCTGACAGTAAGAGGATAAATGCCGGGGCGGGCACGAAACTAAAAAACGATGTGAGGAATTCTGTCTCTTGCGGGAAACGCCCATGCGAGGAAAGACGCACCGAAGAAAAGGACGCACTGACTGAGAAGCATTGAGAGGACATAGCAACCAGGATTTAGCTGGGGGCTGTGATTCCAGCATTATCTAAAGTCAGGCAAACAACCAGGGCAGATCTCGCTACTAGATGCGTCTGCAAGGTGCAGGGTAGAGAAATATCGAGAATTCCCTCGTGTCTATGTCGACAGCAACTAACTGGAATCAAATTTAGAGCAAAAGGAGGCTCTTGCCTCCTCGACTGTCGGTTTGAACACCTTCCTTTCAGTGAAAGCCACAGACCGGAGGGGCGCTGCCGGCGAGTAACGGAATAGTCTCATGTGGTCAAACTTAAAAGTCCCATATCAAGGTGAAGGAGAGAAAGTTCAGGTTCAAAAATTCAGAAAACCGATCTCTCACCATTTTTCGTAACAGGGGGAAAAAGGGGATGGACGATCACAGGACGCACGATATTGAATGTGAGGAGCTAGGACTGTAAGACATGCAATGGTGGAGGGGGAACGGAAAGATTCAATTCAAGTACGTAAATCAGAAAAAATCGTGTCCTATTACCTGGGGCCAATTGGAGGGTAGAGCTTACAGGAAAAAAGACGGTGTTGGGGTCGGAAACTACATGACACGCATTTCCAGGGAAATGAAACATGAAATGAACAAAAGATATTAATAGAGACTTAGGTCGGGAAAAGGAGAATAAAACTCGGAAAACTTTTAAGTGACTTGACAAATGCCTTACAAGAGCGAGGGAAAAAAAAAATTTACGATACACGGCAGAAGCAGGGACTGCCTGTTTGCAGTGTGAGATCGGGCTGTACCGGAGCATTATGACGGGGATCATTTCGGAAAAAGCCATCAGAGACATGAGAACGGATCGCCGGAAAGGTCGAAAGGGAACGTCGTAATGGTAGGATCATCTCGAGGCGATCCTGCTCGGTGGTTTTTTGTTTCAGATAGAGGTCTTCGGAGAGCAGAACATGAAAAAGGTCCAATCGCGGAGCTATTTTGTCCAGTCAAGGAAGGTCCAATCCCCAGATAACGTGACCTCATGCCTGCCGATGGCTATCTCACCGCGGCGGGAAAGGTTCAGGAGGTGAATAGATATGAATTAACGGAAATAAGGCTAAGAATCCGGGTAAGAAGAATGCCAGAGGGACCATGTCTAGGGTCTAACCTCGGCCGTTAAACCGCATGGAAAAACCAGGAATGGGAGCTATCGGAGACCATGGCAGCAGAGTGGTCGCCCAGGACTTGTTTGTGCGGGGCTCGCAGCCCAAAGAGGGAGGGCAATTAAACCCCGGGCGGCATGGGCGGAAGGAGAATGAAGAGAGGGTTCAAGGTTGTCGGCAAACTGGAAGAATGGGAAAGGTGGATAAAAATGCAATAGCAATATGGAAGCCATAACCCTGGGGTCAAGTGATCAATACACTGATCAAACGCTAAAAGGGGAGAAAAGGACCGTCGGAATATTAGGCGGGAATGACAGTCTTTTTGCCACGAAAATGTTAGGCTTTCGCTGGCGAATAAAAGGCAATGTCATCCGATGATTTTACTAGAGACAAATGAAAATGGAAAAAGAAGGAGGAAATAAATCTACAAAATCTTCAGTCCCTTTGAAAAAAATTTCTATTCGGGAGCAAGATCTTGGACAGTGGGTGGAGGATCGAAGATGCCTTTTTGGTGGGAGAAATTACACCACACAAGAGCTTGCTTCGTGGTTTTATGCTTAGCAAAAGGAAGGACATACTGTCCTGACACATTCTGGGGTTGGCAGGCAGATTTTGAAAAGCTGTGTCACAAACTTCGTCGGTTCGGACGGACGAAAGCCAAAAGCTGACATCCAGCATCTCGGGTGAAAGAGACCAGCCGGAGAATCCCAGCCTGCCGCTCCAGACCTCGAAATGAGAAAGTTTTCAGAGAGTTCGGGCTAGAGCTCTCCGTGTGTAAGAGGATATAGTAAAATACCAATCGGAGAAGAAAAGAAGCGTTTTGGATGATCACAGCAAGGCATCGGTGATGGGACGGCGGAATGGGGACAAAGTTCTGTTTCTTTGGAGGAGAGGTGGAGAAAGTTAACAAACAGGAGGAGACAGTCATTGCATTGAAAATACGCAACTGAGAAAAAAGGGAAGAGTAAGACAGGCCCTGGACAGTCACCTTCAGGGAGAGAGGGGGGGTTGGGAACAGGAGCCAGTACTAGGCAGGGAAAAAGCGTCGAGTCATGAGTTTTTGCATGGGGGCTTAGGTGACCCTCGGGAAAGGGGTGGCCAGGGAAGGGAGCACTGTCCCTGTAGAAATGCTCGGCGAAGTCTAAATATCGATCAATATGGAAGAGAGGGAGATGACGGATGAGAAAACTCGAAGCCCAACTGGACAAAAGAAGGGGATCGGCGGAAATAAATGTATGTTTCATATCAGCGGCCGAAAAAGGGTCATCTCATCCAGAACAAAAAAGAGTGATAAAATATAAGAGGATAAAGAAAGGAGCCGATGATCGCCCCTAAAACTCGTGCCAAGAGAGAGTCCATATAAGAGGTGGCAGGAAAATTAGAAGATCAATCCGCAATGGGATACGATAAAAAGTCCCGGAACGCTATTCCTTAATAACCCGAGCATGGATCATTAAGAGCAAAGGAGAGGTTGGAACATGACTTAACGATAAATGGACTGATCTCCATCCGAAAGAGCTTTTCCCAAGACACATAGCTACTAACAAAATGGAAAAGAAAGCAGATATGGAATTTCTACTCTCCCTATTTGAACCAGGAGGTTTGAAGAAGTGACGGTGTTGAATTTAATCGCCACGAGATCAAAAATAAAGGGAAAGACACATAGAAGCACTGAGGGCAATCACGTATTCCCGAAGACTTTATCAATCTCATGGGGGAGCAGTTCTGGGCGAGGAGGACACAACACGAGCGAGAAAGTCAAGAACAGCATCCTTATATAAACTTTTAATGCATCTTTAAGGCATGCCTTGCCGCCATGATTTAATTTGATGGTGGAGAGAAGAGACCGAATAACGGAGTTCAAAGGCAGGCTTCCACAGGGGGTATGACAACTAGACAAACCCAATGGCCCGAAGAAGAATACAAACGAAAGCAATGTGAGGGGGGTTAATTGGTAGAACAAAAGCGATCAGCGGAATTCAAAGACCGACCAGACCGGGCCCTACCACCGAGATGGTCCCATTCCTGACGAAGTGAGAGGAATTAGGCTGGAGGAGTTTGATTGGGGTCACGAGCTTCAAAAAATAATCCGCCAGGAATAGATTCATGATAGGCAACCAAAGAAGCGAGAGGCGGGGGAAAAAAAGGAACTGTAGTTACGTGAAAGAATGAGAGGTAAGGGGAAAAGGGAACGAGATGCTTGATGCAAAAAGCTATGAGGGTATCACGACAGGCAAGTGCTGGATCAAATGCATAAGATAGAGGAACCCCACAACGAGAAAAGCCCAAAGAACAACCACGAACGAAGCCCATCGATCACGAAGGCCCGTGAATTTTAAAGTGGGGGGAATCCGTGCTACTAGCAAAAGAGAACAGGCAGAACCTCGGGAACGATCGGGTAAAAGATAGGGGGAAGGAGCTAGCACTCAAATAGTGCCCTTCGGGGAAAATCTGGCCAGCATTCCTATACTTTTGGGGAAGGGCATCGAAAAAGGGTAGTCTAAGAAGAGAAGACCAAGAAAAAAGAAAATAATACTATTTCCTTGAATGCCTCATCCATGTCACAGAAAGCCATCATTAGGCAAAAAAAGGAGTCCAGAGGAAGCACCCTTCATCCTGAAACTCGCTGGAGGATTAACGATGCCGAAGTGATAGCTCCTCACTATTTCATCTTCCAGCCCAGATAGGGAGGGCTAAAACATAGTAACAAGAGCAAATGCTTTAGTCAAGCGCAGAACGGGAAATAACGTGTGTTATTAAATTTGAGGCTATTGAACAGATCATTATATCTGCGGAAATTGGGTATCACTCAAAGATCAAGGAAAGCAGCGCACTCAAATCATCAAAAAAAAAGCATTCGTAGAAGAAAATTCGGGCAGGGAATAAAAACCCTAGGACGATTGTAAGGTTTGGGGTTTGAGAGTCCATCCAAGTGAAAATTTCACAACAGGAAACTTTGACCCTGGCGTTTGACCCACAAGATCATTACTCTGAATTTGGAATCAGGGGCAGTTCCCACTTGGAGGAAGGTTGTAAAGGGTGAGATCCGACAACCGGTGTGTGGCTGAGCTTACGGAAAAATTGAGGAGAGATAGTGCATCAAGATCGAGGATAGTCCCCTGGGTATACCTTGCCGAAAAAAAATTTATCCCCATGCATGGGAGGGGGAAAGCAGCGGAGAGAGAAAAAAATGTCAAAAATACTACACGACCCGGGGGGTAAATCAGTCAGCATTATCTGGGGGAGAGCAGAGGGGGAGAAAATCGGTTGGTCGAATCTGGTGCTCAATGGAAGTGGCGAATTTGAAAGAAACGGCCCGGGCTATACGGACCTGGACGTTGCCGTTTTGGCACATGAGAGGTGGCCCAGTGCTCGAGCAAAGACGCGAGCGGGGGGGGGAGAATCGGAAGAAAGGAAAATTTTGAAACAGCCTTACCTTCATCGACCTCCGCCCTTGGAGCATCAGAGTTCTGCGGTGATAGTTGGGCAGTGAACGCTATGCGACCAGAAGACTTTATGAGAAAAGAGAGAAATTCGCGAATGACCCTTTTCAAGGGAACGACAGGAACTTCGTCAGAAGAAAAGAATATGGGGACCGTAGTTTTCAGCAACAAAATCCTTGATTTCATAAGGAACTGTGCACAAAGAATAACGGTTAAAGAGAAAAAATGACTGAAGGTTAAACTACATCGACATATTCAGTTGCTGCAGGTCAGACAAAAAGGTGACTCTTAAAAAGCGAAAGTGCCATAGAAGAACTTAGCTTTTGACATTGTTTCTTTCCAGCCACAGATTGGGTGTAAGAAGTAATGAGGTTTCGTTGTGCTTGGGGAGACTTCCCGAAGTCAGTCCAAAGACATCTTGCATTTGGAAATTAAAAAACGAACAGGGATTGGGGCTGGGACTCTGCAAGGGGGAGCACGATCAAAAAGGCAGATATATGGGTCGTCGAACACAAAGAAAAAGATCTCAAACAAAGGGAAGGAGAAGAAAATTTTGGTTCCTGTCGTAAGCCACAAGGGCCGATCGAGGCTCAGAAAGAGGAAAAAAATCCCGTTCTGTGATGAACTACAAAGGAGACGTGAGAGGCGGCCCTATCGGTCTCCAAAGAACACGCACAGCAACACGGAAACCGTGAGTACTTACAAAGGGGGGGGGCGGTTGTCTAGAACAAAAAAGACGGGGCAACTACTGCAAAAAGTCTACATGCGCGCCGGAACTCCCACCAGGAGGAACCTTCTCCACTAAAAAAGGATTATCTTGTGGAAAAGGTAATACAGCATGACAGCACACGGCTTCAAAAGAAGGACAAGGAATAGAAAGGAAAGACCAGTATGCCGGTCGGTGCAAGGACTTAGGAGAAAAGGGAAAGATCAGGGGACTCAGCCAATGGACAAAATATAACAGCGGACCTCAAGAGCGGGTTCAGGAGTGTCTATGACCTGGCACGACGTGGTCGTAGAAAAAAGTCCGGAGGAAGAGGAAATCTCCAGCCAAGGAAGATCGGGGCGGAGGAAAAAAGGGAGAACAAAGGACATTGAAATTAAGAAAATCTGACATGGTAAAAAAGCAAGGGGACTACAGAAAAGTCTAACAATGATTGCCGCAACATCAGAAAAAAAAGAAAATAATTTCTCCTAAAAGTGACGTGCAAAGATCGACATCTGAAGATGCTATCAAAATGCCTTCTGGGAAGGGGCCCTGGGAAAAAAGGGAAGTATCCTCAGAGAAAAAGGAAAAATGACACTTTGGGATTCCCAGGAAGGGTTGGGAAGAGGCATGACGAATCACATAGATGAGTTAGTTTACGCGTCAAATCGGGAGCAGAGTGAATTCCAATCAAAAATGAGGACTGGAATAAAGGGAGAGCTCGACAAAGGAAACAACAAACGACATAGTTAAAACCGAAAAATTACAGGATAAGGGTCAAATCCGAATTTAAGCTGGGAAAAGAAGGCGAGGACTAAAAAGAAAGACTAAAATCTTCATCAGAGTCGCCCTGGAGAAACGGGAAAGTCAGTAGGAGAGGCTTGGGACAGAGGGAGAAGACGTCTTGAAAAAAGACTTAAGAATGAGGGGTGGGACAAATTGGGAAAAGCCATTCATCGGCTAGGGCAGAGCTCGCCTAAAACAAGTCAAGAGGAGAGGCCTTCTTTCCAGTTGAGACTAAGCGGCGGGATCGGCGTGCTCTTGCTCATCGAGGGGGGAGGGGGGAAATAAGGAAAGGAGCACGGTCCAGTAATTCGGGAGCTTCACCTGATATCTGAAGGATAAACATCTTCAGTCAATTGAAGGACCCCATCTGCCGATTCGAGATGAAAATCTGCTTGGACTTTTTCGAAGGGGTTTGAAGGAATGGGCGAGAGGAATCTTGCGGCTGGGGATATCACTGCCTCGGCGAAAAATGAAGGAGACGTCCCAGGGATCTTCTGAAGACAAAAAGTTTGGCATCCTCCAGTCCCTAATGGGAAAAAGCGGAAGGGGTAGAAGAGTCGGGAAGGGGCCCCGAACTGAAAAAAGCGGGTCAAAAGGGTGAACGGGCGGGGCTACGGACTAGCCGCCCGTCGTCTGAGGAAAATGGGAAGACCAAAGACAACGGCGGGCTGAGCGATTTGGGCCAGATCGGGAAGGGGGGTGTGTTAGGGGGGTAGGGAGGGGGTGGTCAGAGCTGATGGGGAATGTTTGATACACCGATCTTCTGGGAATGCATACCCTTTGAGGGAAGGATCAAAAGAGACGGAGGAGAGGACGAAGGAAAAAAAAGTGCCATCACGGCTCCCGGCGATAAAAGTGTAGATGAGGGACCGGTTAGGTTTCCCCGGCATGCGCGCCTGACATCCGTTCCGCCTGATGATCCTTGAAATAAATCCCTCTCGTAGGGGGGGAAAAACGCTATAACACAGAAATCCAAATTCCCTTCCTCCAGATCTACCAGGTAAAAATTAAGTCACGGACAGTTTCCAAACACCGTGCAAGGCCGGCGATTCTGGTTATTCCCTTGGCTGAGTAAAAAGTTGGGGGGAGATGAGCGATTCCCGGGTGGGTAAAGAAAGTTACACTCACCCGATTTCGGGCTTGGGGGGGGGACTAGGCCTTGATCCAGGGAAGAATATGGAATCATCTTGGCCTTGGGGGAAACACTTTGGGTGTAAAACCGGATTTTTCGAGAGGTCTCGGTTGGTCACCTCAGTGGAAGAAGGATCCTTATACTCCATAGGGTCCAAGGAGTGGACGCCGTCAGCCTGCGCATTGAGGAACAAGAGGAGGGGGCTCTGCAGGGAATGCAAAAAAAAGAAGGTGCCCCGTAGGAGAGCGTTGGGGGGGAGGGGAAATGGGAGAAACGCCAGACTCAAAACACCGGTTGTTGGCGGGATATTAATCATCGGAATCGGGTGTCATGGTGAAGGACTAAGGTCGAATGGGATTTGGAGGACTTGTCGTGTGAAGACCAACCTCGTTCAGAGACAAGAGTCCAAGGGGAAATTAAATACGGGCGGGGGCTTCCCGGTGTATTATCAAAAGTCCAGGGCAACGAAGGGGTTTTCGTCTCGGGCATGAGGGGGTTGTACAAGTGAACTTAAACACCGTCGTGAGGATTGCGAGTAAGGGAAAAACGAGAAGTAGGTAGTGCTGGAAAGGGGGCCCTTACCCGAGAATTGCGAGGTGCCTTCATGAAGGGGGGGAATTCGTTCAAAAAGGAAGTAAGAGGAGGGACTGTTATAGACACCTATGTATCTTGAAGGATGAGCGCGAGCTCCGTTGACAAAAGGCCAACTATACTGCTGATGGCCTAGACGGCCGGTCAAAATTGAATTCTTTTCGAAGGGGGAACCTATCCTCGGAGGGAATTCTTGATAAATCTGAGAGTAGGCAACTCTGCTCACAACAAAGCGATTGGTTGAAAGGGGTTATGCACGGCCGCAACCGACTACAGTGGATGGCCTCCTAGGAAAAGCAAAGAGTGGGTCCGACAGGTGGGAACGAATAGGAAGGCACATCTAAGGGGGGGTCGAGTAGAAAGCCTCATTGAGGATGAAACTATGAAGACATGCTAAGTTAAAACCAAAATTCCTCATGGCCTCTCGACATGAATGCAACCTACTGAGATTATATCTCGACGACGGTCGAAAAAAAAAAAAAAACCCCTATCTGGGCTGCATCCAAAAAAAGCAGATAAGGCCTCCTGAAAGATGAAGCAAGTCCACTGACGAATCCTGACGTAAGGGTACCTGGCTGACTACGTTTTAGAGGCCTCCCATTTCTTTGTCTCTCTATTGGCTTTTGGGAGGTGACATGAGTATACCCGACCGCAGCCCATCCTGTAGAAAGAGCATTGGACTGATAAAATCAGGGGCCAAATGCTGTGGGGCTCCGAGCGTGAGGAAGCGAGCTAGTAGTTTCTCTATCCGGGCTCGTTTTTGCTCAGAGATTAGGGGATTTTTGTCTACGGCTGCGTTTCACGATCCCGGCCTGCTCGGCCAGGGGTCTGACAGATTCCTGACTGGGACGTTATAGACAAACCTGTTTGGCGAACTCGTTCTCTGGGGGCGTGGTGGGGGGGCGGATGGGCTTACCGTGACGATTTACTGGCAGGTGCACTAGGTGCGTGTATTATGGTATGGGGGTGGTTGCCGGATGTTGCTATGGATTTTGTTTGTTTGGGTCTTCTACGGCGGGTGGGGGCAAGTCGCTACCAAGTTATTTGCTCCTTGTTTCGGGTTCGCTCCTCTGCTGAGACAAAAGTGATGGGCCGGTTACGGGGGGCCACCACGAAGAATTGGGATAGGAAATTATGGGGACCATTCCCATCTGAAGTCTCAAGCAATAAACCCAACATAGAATGTCTTTTGTTTTGGGGGGAGTAACCACGGGGAAATCTCTATGTGGCTGAGAATCAGCAACAGTTAAAGAAGAATCCTTGGCGACAAATCAAGGGTTTTGCTTTTCAAAAAAAAAAGAAGATGGCCTCGTCGAGACAGTCGGTAAGGAAGGGTACTTTGAAGGGGGGTCGCAGGAGGGGTTCCATATAAAGAAAAACTGCCGAACGCAGGAGGGGGAGTCATCCCGCGAAGCAACACATCTCCGAGGGGGAGTCAAAAGGGGGGCAAAGGGTCAGGCTAAGGTAAAGGAAGTAGCCCGAAGGAAGGAAGAAGCATCATGGGCGAGGTCACTTGAGAAAAAAAAAGACCCTCAAAGGGATGATATCCAAAAATAAGAGACTATGGCGGAAAAAACAGCCCCTAAAAAAACTCAGAAAAACTACTAACGGAATCCTAAACACATCGCAGAAATTAAGCTGTGATAATTTGCCCGTATTACGACCCTGGTCTTAAACCAAAGTCCAAGTTAAATCGGGAACACAGACGGGAAACTCTCGAAGGGTACCGATCGCTCAAGACAAAGAAATTCGTGGATTTTTCCAATGGGGCTCAGGGGAGGGTCCGACCTTTGGTAGTTTCAGAAAAAAAATATCAGCATGCCCGCCGAACATCGCATGGACTCAAGGGAACTTAATGAGACGCACATCGACTTAAAGAGGAATTCATCGCAACTCTTGGTTATGGAAGGACCAAGAAAAAGTCAATCTGCCACGAAAACGCGGGGAGAGGAACTATTCGATGGACAACTAGAGGACCCGGGCTTGCTTTCCCTGGGAAAGGCGCTTGAGGCAGGAAACCGTAGGGCTGAAAAAAAACAGCAATCAGAGACTACTGAAAAGGGACTCGACTGGTAATAACATCCTTTAACTTTCAGGGACTGTGGGAAACGTCCAGATGATTCCGCCAGTCAGGATAGATTCTGCCAGGGAGCTGGTTACAAAACTGAAACCCGGCGGGGACTTCCATAACTCATCACCTAAGGGACATCAAGAACCTTCTGATACTGATTAAGTTTAAGGGTTAGCCAGGAAAGGGCTTCCATTGGTTTTTTTATCCAATAAACTGCAAGGAAGGGTAGCAATTAACGTTTGAAGGGGAGGTTCGGAGAACCCTACACTCAGTAAAAGGAAAACTGAAAGATGCAGATGGAGGCAGTTGTCAGAAAAAAAAAGGGGGGGGAAGTTCCCTGGTTTGTCCCTCAACTAAAATTTTGTTAGGGGGAACTTCCCTGAAAAGGAGTACGAATGGGGGAGGACTAATAGGCATCAAGTAATAGTACCTGTCCGGATGAGGGACCTGTCCGACCGCAGAAGTGCATTCCAGGGAAGTTACGCGCCGTCAGGGATCGTGTAATATGAAGAAACTGTGGATAAAAGGATCCTTCATCAAGGTGAGGAGTTGTTATGGGGGGAGGAGAGAAAGGACGGGGTGGTCCGCGGGCGAAGGCATGTTGGAGGAGGGTCTATTCCGGAGGGAAAATGGGAAAGAGGATGGGAAAGTGTGCACGTTTGACTTCAAATGGGCTATTAAGTAGGGTGAGAGGTCCACGGAAAAAGATCTCGGGGCCCGAATCAGATATCAAGGAGTAACCCAGGGGAGAATTTAAGAAAAATCCTAGTTGATCGCCGAGGGGGAAAAATCCGTTGAGTTTCCGGTGGGGTCCGAAGAGCGCAAGGAACGAGGCCTTAGATAAGGGACATATTGGAGGACGGGCTGGGGAGAAGCATCCAACTCTCTCCAACTCAATTCCCGGAGTGTCAAAAGAAACCAATTTCTGGACAAGGATCTCCTTTACACACGAAATGGGGAGTAAAGTCTGGAGTTGGGAACCTGCGAATAGGATGGGAGGGGGAGTCTGCTAGCATGGAGCGAAGTAAAAAACCAGGAAATCGAAAAAGGGACTAAGTTTTCAGCTGGATCCCAACCCCCGCATTTGTCAATCGAGGAGAACGTTTTTTGGTAGGGTTAGGGACTTTGGTGAGACCGAAGATTTCTAAGAAAGAGCCCGAAAATGGACCGGTGGAAGTGACTGAACCGGGGGGAAAGATTTTCCAAAGGGGGGGGAAAAATGCCATGCGAAGGGGGAAGAGATCAGGCGAGCAAGAAGGCTCGCAGCTTGTCGTACTAGAAAAAGATATCGATCCGGCGACAAAAACCGGAGGAAAAGCCTTCCGGTTCGACAGCATCTTCTCAATAATGAGGATCTCTTATCTAGGGGAGAAGGAAAAGGCTTATGACCGACTTTCGTGGGCTAAGACTTCAAGGTAAGGGGTGGCCAAAGGCTTTATCTACGAGGGATACCAATGTCAAATCAACATAAGAGAAAGGGACAGCGTAGAAGAGATCGTAACCTTCGGGCGGGGGGTGAGAAGACCACTGACAAATACAGTGCTACTTCTTCCCAGTCGATTTGGCGGGCATCGACATTCGAGCTGGAACCAGCCGCATCACGGACCATCCGGGCAGTGACAGGGGTTCTAGAGAATACAGAAAAGTATAAAGTTTGGAAATCCTGATCCCGCAGGACAAAGGAGGGGCAACAAAAAGAAGAATGAGCAAGAAGGCGCGAGTGAGGGAAAGGTCGGATGGGTTTCATTCTTGGGGGAGCGCGCCCTAATGTGAAATCACGGCCGATTCAAGACTATCTGGAAACCGAAAAGATAACCACCTCAATCGATTATCCATCGTTGCTGGTCTTAGAAGTTGCCTCTAAGGTCTTGGGAGAGCACTTCAGGGATATATTCGGATCGGGCTGCGCCAATCTAGAGGGGGAGCCCTTCTTATAACATCACTACCGTATATCATAATGGACTCAAAGAAACCATTCTATCTCAATTGGGGACCGGACCATCAAATTCAAAGCAGGGAAAAATCCCACTCCACGAAAATTCCATAGAAAGTGTCTTCATGATTCGATCAGGGGAAAAATGAATTTTCGATCAAGGCCGGGAGAGGAAATTTCCCGGGGGGACGCGCATCTCAGGGGGAATGAAGTTGACATGAAATGGAATTGTCCGGCCAGACTGAAGCGCACGGACGGAGATACCCAGTTTTGTCATGGAAGAAGGGCGCAGAAGCAAGGGAGGGGGACATTACGACTAAGAAGAACCACCCGGTGGCTAGAACTAAGACCGAAAGATCTTAAAGAAGACGGCACAAGCACTCAGGAGATCCTGTCTGAATGATCCAGGGAGAAAGGGGGAGACTGGGGGACCCAAGCCATGAAAACGTTTGATGGAACAAGACAGGATCTATGAGTAATTAAAAACATGGGAGCCTAAATCGTCCTAAAAACTTCTCAAACGGGACTCGCCGAAAGGGATTCTTCAGGTTTCGGCTGGCTCGGGAAAGAAAAATTAAGTTCAGCATGATGCGTACTCCATTTCAGGGGCGCAATAAAGAAAGAGTAAAGGTTCTGGCGCGCTGCGAGAGGCGATGCATCTGCTACCGGTCACTGTTCCAGCAGGAACACGGCCCCTTATCCACAGGAGTGAGCATCTAGAAAAGTTGGAGCTGATCATTAGCGGTGGTCTGGGGGGAGAGAGGTACTGGTCCTTGGGGTAGGCGGACGGAAGGAGAAAAATTCAACTGCCAAAGGCGAGGGATCTATTTTTCAAAAACTTCGGCCGGTTCAGAAAAGAACGTATGGTCAGGAGAACCAGTTGCATGCTGCCGGGGGGGAAGAAAGGCACGGGGAAAGGGAAGGACTGGGGAGGGGAGATTTCCCTGTGGGAACTTCGGACGTCAAGGGGAAGAAAAAAATCGCGGCTTCAATGGCTGGTTCGGAGTTGCATGAGGATGTACAGAAGACCACTTGACGGCTGGGACTGGAGAACCCGGTTAAGGAAGGGAAAAGACCGCATGTGGAAAAGGTAATCAAGGATGGGTGGAGAGAGCCGCAGAACGTCCTCGCGTTTGTGCCTTTGGCGGAGCTGAGTCAGATGGCGGGGCGAAAAAGGGAAAAAGGTCAAACATCGTCTTCAAGTTAACCACAGAGAACGCATGGAAGGGGGGAGAATGGCCTATCTGGTCGGGTTATGTAGAAAAATACGTGGGGTCAGGATTTTCTTGTTTATCTGAGGGGCGGTTGTGGTCAGAACCGTCCTCTGAGGGAAAAATGCATAGGGAGTGGTGATCACGCCTCAGATTAAACCTGATCAAGCAACAAGAAAAGAGATCAAACCCTTGACCGCGTGACAGTCGGGGAGGAATTTCAAAGGGAAAGGGGACGGGTTTGCCCGCAAAATCTGCAGCTAGGCTGTCTCGAGAATAATGCCCTTCAGTGGTTCAGGAAGGCTCTTATTTATTGGAACAAAAAGGACATATGAATTCAAAAGGAGAAAAAATCCATCGACAGCAAGTCACAGGCCCGTTGCAAAACCGGTTTCAGGTCCTGCAAGAGGGGAAGGGTCACCGTGGGAAGGAATACCGACTAAAGTAGCCGAGGACGTTTTTGGACTAATGAAAAACCACAAGGCAGGGCGGGGATGGGAGTTCGGATGCCTGATCCATGAGGGGGGTGAAGGGATCAGTACTGTGGAAGGTCCACGAAGGGGGGTGGGTCAGCACCGGGGCGTCCCTGTATGGGGCAAACGAAAAGTTCTGCGGATCGGAGTACGCCACAAAATCCGCAGATCTTCAATCGAAGCGAAAGCTCCCCTTCAAGAAAGATCTAAAGGAAAAAAGTTCCTCTCATTCTGGAAGTCTCCCGAGGTGAGGGAAATCTTGTGGCCATTTTCGAACCAATCCCTCAATCTCCACCAGGGGATTTTCCTATGGGGAGTACCAGTCATCTGACTCTTGGGAGTTTGACGGGAGAAAAGGAGGAAGGTGAGGGTCCCCTTTCGTGGTCTATTTTGGCGTTTAAGCGAATCCAGGAAAGAAAGACGGACCAATGTTTTAGGCAATACGGAAATCCAGGGCAGGTGCTAAGAACAGTGTCCTGTACCCGTGTTGGGGGAGGAAACTCGGGAGGGGCTTTTTTTTTTGGGGGA
>Ga0179593_1467050_pt1 | contig 25026 bp, 36 predicted proteins | sample CZODoug2_1_08_16_FD_185931 | JGI IMG/M metagenome (GOLD analysis project Ga0179593, IMG submission 185931) | Vadose zone soil fungal communities from Angelo Coast Range Reserve, California, USA - CZODoug2_1_08_16fungal (PacBio error correction) | ecosystem: Environmental > Terrestrial > Soil >...
GGTTTTTGAAGCAACTGAAAAAGAAAAAGAAAAAAAAAAATAAAAGAGAGAAAAAACCTACGGAGGGAGTTGTGAATGAGAGCAATGTCGCGGAGGCGGTAGCAGTGGTGCTGTGAATGGTCGGGGTGAAAAAAAGGAAGAAAAAAAAAAAAAGGGGAGAAAGGGGGTAGGGTTTTGTGAAACGTAACTATTTAGGTCAAAAGGGGGGGGGGAAACGAATTTCACATGTCGGGAGGGAAACGAGGGACAAAGCACGGGGAAGCATGGGGGTCAGCCTCCTTCAACAATGACTGGAGGTGTGGCAAGGGGGAATGGCATCTAAGAGGTTGTGAAGATTGGTTCGAAAGGACTCGAAGACTCGAGAAAATGGAAAAAAAGGGGGGAAAATCGGGGCGTGGTGGTGAATTGATGACGGAGAGTGATATCAATAAGCGAGGGCTCGGAAAGGACGACGGGAAGTCGCCGCGAATGGTGGAAAAAGGGGGGTCTAAAAGTACAAAAAGGCACCAAAGGGGATGAAGAACGGTGTGAAAAAAATCAATGGGAAGTTTGTGCGACCCTGCGGGTGGGAAATTCCGTTGGGGGGGGGGGGAAGACGTGTTCTTGAGCCGGGAGTTTGGCGACCGTGGAAATGGATTTGAAAAAGAAAATGCACTGAAAACAGTACTATTTGGATAGGGGGTTGGAGGGAACATATCGGCGACAAAACGGTGAAAGTGAAAAACGAGCAAAACTGGGGGGTCCTGGAAACCAGCCTGAATTTGAAAGTGGGGGGATGACTGGGAATATACTCAAAAGAAAGTTGTCACAAATGGCCGCAACAACAGGTGCAAACAAATTTGGGAAGCAAAAAATAGGAAAAGTCGTGGGGGTAATAGATGCTTGGGGGAATGAAAGGGAACTTCAAAAAAGAAAAGCCGAAAGCGTTTAGGGCAATGGGGGGTTGCGGGCCGAAAAAAAACGCGAGATTCGATGGCCCTTGACAAGATTGGTGGAGTGCGAAGGGAACAAGATTTGGGGGGGGAAAGGAATTGCCGATATTTGGGGCGGTCGAATTGGGAAAACGGGGGGGGAAAAAACGAGATAAAAAAAAGCGGGGGAAAGTAAAAAAAAGAGTGGTTGGGATGAAAAAGGGGAAAAAAGGAAACATTCAAGAAAATTCCTTGGAGAGGCTGGGGGTTGGAAATATAGGTTGGAGGGTGAACTTTGGGGAAAAATACAGTGTTGGGGGTTGGAGCGGCACGGGGAAAGTGGGGTCGGATATCATTTTCAAAAAAAAGGTCGTGCGGTGTGAAGCTGCAAGGCACAGAAGAAACATTGGATTGAGGGAAGGAAAAGGTTGGTACCAAGGTGTGTCGGAACGGGTTGGAATGGGTCAAACGAATTCGGGAAGAAGCAGTGCGAGAACACTCAGTGATAATAATCAGTGAAAGCCCGGGGTGGGTCTTAAAACCGGCTACTCTGAAAAGAAAATGAGAGTGTACCCAAGAAGCGGGTAAGAGCCTGAGTTAAGGAAAATTTTGTTGTGAACCGGGTTAGGGGAAAAAGGAAATCCGGGATTTAAGGATCAATGGTGAGACAGCATGGGAGGAAACGTGTGTGCATCGAAGTGGAAGAAAAACCTAAAAATGTCGTCGGAAAACATAAAAAACACTGAGAAAGGGTACTAACAAAGTAATTGGAAAGTTCCATATAAAATGTTCAAGGGAAAAGAAAGGGGGGGAGTTTTTGTCGCAAGGGAGGAAGTCTGGAAATCCGTGGGGGGGTAGTTGACCTGTTTGACACTGTGTGGGGGGAAAAAAAAACTTTGGGAAAAAGGAGGTCAGCGGTTGTGGAAGTACTTCAAAGAAACAGAAATATCCCAAAAAACACAAATGGAGACCAGAAAAATTCAGTTAACGGGTTGAAAAGGGAAAATAATTAAAACAGGGGGCAGAAAAAAAGGGGGGACTAAACTCAGGAAGAAAAATACATCGAAAAAAACAAGACCTACACCGAAAGTTGGCTTTGCGTGGGGGCACAACCATGTATGCAAAGGTGCGTCGCCCATCCGAAGAAAAGAATGGGAACTGGGCAAAAGACCCAAACGGGTGATCAGTCTAGGGCTGATCAAACCCGGGATCAGCTAAAAGGACCAACAAACTCTTTCCTGCCTCCTTGGGTCTTTCGTGGGAAAAAGTCTACCGAAGGAGTGGGTGGTGGGGTGGACAAAGACGTGCAAGCTTTTTGGAAGGGATTCTTGAAGGGCAAAACAAATTGTAACAAGGGAGCTTGGAAAAAAAAAAAAAAAAGTGTAAAGGGACAATCGGGGGACAACCGCCCCTCCTGGTAGTACCCGCATGAAAGGAAAATGCATCAGTCGTTTTTTCGGGTAATAAAAAATAAATTTAACAAAAGTTGTCAGAAAAAGGGGGAGCGCGGGGGGGGGAACTAGGGGTCTTGGCGGGTAGGTAAAATTACAAAGGGAAGAATTTTTATCGCCGGTGAAAAAAGGGCTCCAAAAAAATTCAGAAATGACATGGGGGAAATGAGAAAAAGGGAGTGTAGGTTGACTATAATGTATGGAATGAAAAAAAGAGTAGGAACGTGGGCCTAAAAGAAAAAACGAACTACCCTATCTGAGGGGAGAATTCTCTGACAAAAAGCATCAGGAAAACAGAAACACAAGGACCACAGGAGGGAAAAAAAATTGTAAAAAATGGAACGAATTGAACACTCGGTGACATTGTGGAGCCCCTCACAAGTCCAGAAAGGAGAACTTGAGCAATTTAACAAATGGGAGGATTGGAACGTTGGAAAACAAGCCACTAAGGGGGGAGAAAAACCAGTAACCACAGAAAAACCCAAACGGCTAAATTTCAGGGGAGTAGACTTGAGGAATGAAGTCGAAAATTCAAAACAAAAAACGGAGGATTAGAGAAAGGAGAGAAGTGAAAAAACTTAACAATCAAGCAAAGAGGGGGTTCGACCGGTCTTATTGGTCGTGTGGAAGGTCCGGTGAGAAGACCAAATAGTGGCCTGTGGGAAAACGGCCTCAAATTGTCCCCGAAAACTTGGAAGGGAAAAAGTTTAAAAACTTTACCCGAAGGAAAGCCAAAACTAAAGGGGGGTACCCGGAAGAGCCGAAAGCAAACTAACGTTATGTTGGAGCTGACGCCAAACCGTGGGGGGAAGGAACGTGACCGTCCAAGCCTCACATTATGGGGGGCCGGGGAACTTTAAAAACAAGACTCTGGAAAGCAAAACTGAGTTGACCCAACGTCCAACCACAGACCAGTGTTTATATGACAGAGAACATGCACAGCAATTTCCAAAACGGGCGGGTTGACACTCACGGCGCAATCAGACAAAAGGGCCCGAAGAAAAAAAAAGAAAAGGCGGGGGAAAACGTGAAACTCAAACCGCCAGCACAAAAAAAGAAAGAACATGTGCTTTCTGACCTGAAAAACTAAATGGAGGAGCACTGAATGCGAACAGCGGAGGGAACCCTAAGGAAAAGTCAATGAGGAGGTTCAACGAAAAAGCTCGACAGTACAAAGAATGAAAGGGGGGGAATAAGAAACCTGACACGAAGAGGGGAAAAAGCCCGGGAGGAAAAATCAACGAAAAACCCGGAAGAAAAAGGGTCAGGGAAGAAGGAGCGGAAAAATGGTTACGAAAAAGGGAGATAACTACATTGGGGTGGTATGGGGGTGGGACCATTTAGAGTCGGGGGGCGCCGCAAAAAACAAGGAAAGAAAGGTAAAGTGTTGGCCACTCCAAATTGGAATCTTCCCTGTGTGAGGGAGGGGGTTTTAGCTCAACAGTGGGGGTGGATGACCTCAAAGGTGTCCAAAGTAGCAAACGGGTGCAAGAATTTGTCCCCCCGTATCCACCCGTGCTAATCACCTGCATAAACTGTGGAGGAGGGGTTACGGTGTTGGTGGGGGATAATTTCGATGGGAAAGGGAGTGGGCAAAAACACGCTGGTAAAAAACAATGAAAAGAAGCACAGCCAATGAAGGGAAACACAAAAAAAAAAAGGGACCGATGTCTACAGGACATATAATTAATAAACCAAAAGTCAGCAATCCTGTTCAAAAAAGCACCCAAGGAAGGGGACTAAAAAAACAGGGGGATGGGGAAATACTTCAAGGGTAGGGGTCCTACCCAACGGAATCCTGTGGTCCGGGGTTGGCTGAATACGAAGAGCCACCTGAACCCAGGAAAGCAGAGTCACCATTATAAAAAGAAGAACTGTTTCCCCCAGGAAGGGGGTGGTCCATTACTAAGAAAAGAACGTCAAACCCAACTCAAATAAATGGAAAACGACTTGGGGAAAACCGAGTTGGGGGCAACACGTCGGAACAGCAAACCCCTACTGGGGAAAGATTCTTAACAGAATGGGGATGCGCCTCTTCCGGGAAAAGAGAAGAGGAAAAACCCGTGTAACAACGGTTCCGGAAACTTCCAAGTAGTTGCACTGCCCTTCCCATAAGCCCTCCAAAAATACCTCACGCCGAAAGAGGGGGGCACGGGGAAACCGAAACTGCAAAGTGGAGATCCCCCCACAAATTAGCAACAAGCAACCATAATCAAAAGCGAAACGAATTCAGGAGGTTAAGATTAAAAAAATGATTCCAAATACCAAATGAAGGGAACGGACTTTCCCGCCAGACCGAGAAATCCTACGGACAGGGGGGAAGTTCAGCGAATAAAACTCGGCAAAACTCCTTCAAAAAACAAGGGGGGGGGTAAAAAAAAAAGATCGACAATAGTGTGCCAAGGCCCAATGAGGGGAAAGGGGGGACATACGCGTTTCCGCCCCCACAAAAAAAAAGGGAGGACAAAATATTCCGCGCAGTAGCACATAAGACACACGATGGGAACGCCAAAAAAAGACCCCGCACGGAGGGGAAATATTGTCATACCCCACATTCCTGAGGGAGTGGGGGGGTTGAAACGCCTTGGGGGACTAGTGTCTCAACAACTTCACCAAAGGTCAGAAAAGGAAAACAAAGGAAATTAAAACGCGACGGTTAAGGATCATCACAGTTTGCGGGAAGGGATTGAAATACAGACGCAAGAACACTTGCTCCATGTTTGTGAAACAAGTACTAACGGTCACGGGAACGCGGAAAACAAACCGCGCCCCAGCAAAAGAAAAGAGAGTTCACCAACGTGCAGGAAGAAAAAAAGGCAACTATGTACCGTTCCAAACCAGGTGGAAGGGAAACTGAGAGATATTTGGTAAGAAAAAAAGAAAAAAAAACACGGAGCGACCTGGGAAGTAAAAAACAGCACGAAAGATAATACTGAAATCTATAGAAAGGAAATGTCAAACCACCAACCGGCAAAAGATTTCCCATACAGGAGTGGCAGGGAAAGGATTGGACAGAAATGCAATCAGAGGTAAAAAAAAACGAGAAAAATTAAATCAGAAAGTTAAGGTGAAAGAGTTAATACGAAAAGAGGAAGGGATTCAAACGCCTTTGGGGCCACACTAAGAAAAATGGTTTCTGAAGCAGAGTGGTTGGAAAAAAAGAAGTCAGCAATAGTGCGCACAAAAGAAAAAAATGAGAACCGTCTCGTAATCCTCGATGAAGAAAAAACACCTCCCGAAGCAAGATTGCTCTCAGGAACAAGACGAACTTTTGAGGAAAGTGAGAAAGAATCGCTTGGGGTGAACAGGAAAAGTCGGCCAAAAAAAAAAAAGGAGGGAAGGAATTAAAAAGAGAGAGAGTCGTTTTTAAAATCTAGAGGACCAATCCAAAAAAAATTCAAGACAAGAAGTTAGTAGTAGGGGGGTGAATTCAGAAAAAAGGGCAGATTTAGTATGGAGGAGGATTGGAGGGGGTTGGAGGGGTAAACAAGCCTATGGTTTTGTGGGTTGGGGGAGACTATTTGCTGACAGGAATGGAAAAAAGCGGATTCACACCACACGAAAATGGAGGGTGCGCTGGAAATTTTTAAAGGGAATGGTGAATGGGGTTTTATGCCGTCTCTTGTACAAGATGACAGGGAAATTGTGACGATTGGGGAAAAAGAGAAAGAGTGGGGTGTTGAATTATGGGGAAAAACGGGAACGATAAAAGGGACGAAAGAAAACGTGTCCGGTATTAATCTAATTGATTGGTGGGGGGGAAAAAAGGGGAAAAAGTGAGTCGGGAAAAAATTCAATTAGAACATCCTGGAGACGGTAAAAAACGAGGTCCAAAAAAAACCTGGAACAAAATATTGCTACACTAACCCAAAGACAAGAAAGGGAAGAAAGGTTTTGAACGACATCTTGTCATGTTGGGGTGGGAGCGCTGATCGTTGTGGGACGAAAGAAAAGGTGCTGGAGCCGTGCAGGGACAAGAGGGTGGAAAACTTTATGTCGGGTCACAGGAGGGGAACAACAGTTTACTGGGGGTGGAGAGGAAAAAACAAAAACCCCCAGTGGGGGTCATCAATATAGTGGACGAAGTTTTCTTATGGAAAGAAAAGGTCTCGGGGATTCAGGACCAGGCGGAAATTTTTGGGTAAAGGAAAAGGAGGCAAAAGAGTCCAAATGGAACAACAGGATTTGGGGAAAGCAAAGGGATCATAGCTAGAGGGAGAGGGGTGCTTATCTGAAGGGACAGGGCAGGTTCTTTGCGTGTCCTGCGAGAAAGGGAAAAGCGAAAAGGATTGGTAGGCGTTTGCTTGGGCAAGAAAATTTAATTACGGGATTGGAGGGGAAAGACGTTCAGAAACATGGGTGAATAATTGGGGGGGGGAAAAAAAGACAGTTGAAAGTCATTTGAGCGACTAAATGAGGACCCGAAGGTCAAAGGGCGGAAAAAAAAGTGAACGTCACATAATTGGGGGGGGGAATAGGAGCAAAGTAATAGGAAAGTCTCGGCGGCGGAGAGTACATTAAAACTGGGGGGATTGGGGGGGGGGTATCGCACAGGGGGAAATTGTTTGGCGGGAAAATCATTGGGGTTTGAGGGCTTTCCTGGTTTGAAAAGTTTTTTTGCAAAAAAGGGCCAAAACCTGAAAACAGATTTGAAGTTTTGCGAGGGGGGAAACAAGTGGTTGGCAGCAGGAAGGGGTGAATTTTTTATCGGACAAACAAGTAAAGAGAATCGAAAAAAAGAACGGGGATAAGCTGAAAAGGCCAGTTGGGACGAAGAACGACTGGATTTTATTTGGGGGGGGAATTAAAACTGGATTGGAAAAACTCCTTCGCAACGGGGGGTGAAGAATTAAAGACACGGGGGGTGTCAGCAGATTTGAAAGAAAAAAAAAGGGAACACATCGTGAGTGGTAAAAGTAGCAAAAAAAAGACCACCTGCTCTAAGACGAGCAAGAATGAATTGGGAAGAAATCAGGTCTACGGCCAAAGGGGGGTGGGAAAAAAGGGTGTACCTTACTTTATAGTAGGAGAGAAAAAACAACATCAAGGGGGGGGGGGAAAATGAGACCTAAAAAACGGAGTTCTGAAGGGGCAACCAGGGGCGTTACAGAGTTGTGGGGGGGGAAAAAAAAAAAAAAGAGTGTCCATTAAATAGCAAAAAGATACGACCATAGAAAATATTCTAAGAGTTAGAAACAGTGCATAGGGGGGAAATGGGAACAGTTGGAAAAAGGCGGAAATGGATAGGTAGAGACAAAAAATTGCCAGAAATGGAAATTGAATAACATCAAAGGAAAGGTGAATAGCGAAGAAAAAGCCAAAAAAGAAACGTCAAAAAAGACCAAATTTATGGGCCTCAAGGGGTGAGGAGACTCAAAGCGGGGAGAAAAGACGATCAAAACAAACGGGTGAGAAACACGGGTTTGTTTTTCTCTGAGGAGAAAAAAAACGATAAAGGCGTGTGGTGCAAATATTTCGTAAAGGTCGGGGTGGGATTCTATCAAGGGAAGTGGAGGGGAGACGCGGGTGAAGAAAATTTGAAGGGAAAGCAGGGTTCACGTCCGGTGAAATCCCGCCACATTAAGGGGGACATGAATGGAGGTGGTTTGGGTTAGTAAGAAAATGGGGAAAAGTGCGAGGGGAACAGTAACAACTGCTCTGTGAGGTCACGATGTGTGTAAAAAAGGAAGGTATGCCCGGGGCCAGGGAAACGATTGGAGTACCGGAAGTGAAAACACAAGAATATTCGATAAATGAAGTGTAGCGGTGAATACTAAAATGGGGGGCAGTGGGTGAGCCCTCTTTAGCTATAAGTGGCCTTTTAAAAGCACGGGGGAAGGAAGAAAAAAAACAAAAAAAAAAAGGGAGGGAAGGAAGAAGGGCAGGACCCTTTGAGTCAAAGGAAAAAGAAAAAAAAACCCGAGTAAGGGATGAACGAAAGTGGACCTTTTAGGGCCAGCTGTTGCGCAGAAAGGGGGGGGGGGTCGGAAGAAAGGGTAAAGCATTGGAAAAGGGGGAAAGGCCTTTTTAAAAAAAACCAGGAAAGGTAAAGGAAAAGAGCTGTAACGGAAAGTGAAAGAAATAGAAAAAAGGACAGGGCGAATATCTATGTGAAGGAAGGGATACTCCCTCAGAACAAAAAAAAAACAACTGGAAGGGGGGTATTATATATATTTCAAAGGGAAAGAACATTAAAGCAATGGATACTTTCATAAGGATGTATGTGGGACTGTTCAACTTCCCTTACACAAAAGTAGAAGTGATTGGTTCAAAAACCCTGAAGTCGGAACAACAGGTGGGACCGGGTGGGAAGAAAAAAAGTTTGCCCCTGTAAACTAAAATGAGACTACTCAAATCCTGGGAAGGGGGGGTAACCAATTCAGGAAGCAGAAAAGAGAAGAAGGTTCAGGAGGAAAAGGAAAATACCGTTAAGGACTTTCAAAAATCCCCGACCCCAAAAAAGGGGGAAAAATCAGTATTAAATCCCGGAGCTGGGCACACGGAAACAAAGAAAAAAAGACCATACGAGAAGTGAAAGACGCCCTAATTTTTTAATTGAATCAAAACAGAAAAAGAGCAAGAAAGGGAGGGGGAGGCAGTGAAGAACTCTTCGCATCAAAAATAAGGGGACAAAATATGTAAAGAAAGAAAAATTCCCGAGGAAAGGTCAAAAAAATCTCATCAGAACTCGAAGGAAAAAAAAAATTGTAAACGGACCGAAAAAACTGGAGGGTTGAAAGGTTTATGAACAAAGAGGAGGAAACAACGATTGCCCTCAATTTAAGGAGGAGAAAGACTCAAAGGGAACCTTAATAATAAAAAAAGATGGGGGGAAAAAAAAAAAAAACTTTTGGGAAAAGAAGTTCGTACACGAAATAAGTAAAGAAACCCGGGGAGAAGGGAAAGGGTGTTTAAAAGAAAGCGATCACCGTTCTAACGACTGTTGGGGGGGTCGGGGGGGGGGGTAAAAGCCAAGGTGGAGTAGGACTTATCACTTACCAAAAATGGATACCTTTAAAAAAAAGAGGTTGGGGGAAACAAACTGAAATAAAGAAGCAATGGTGGAGGTGTGGAGACACTTCGTTGTAAAAGTAAAAGAAGGTTGTAAACGGTGTCCGGTAGTAAATGAACTATGCCCACGCGGAAGGACAACACTTCAGGACGAGGTGAATCTTTTCCAGAAGAGTGGGTTGGATTGGTCTTATTTAAGAATTTCAAAAAAAATTACCAGCGGGTCAAAGGAAAATCCTGTGTACGCGGAATGAGACACTTGTCCCATGTAGCTGAAAAGCTAGATTTTAACGGACAAAAAGCCAAAACTTCGCCAAAATGGGAGTTGGTCCACAAAGTATAGGAATCCAAGAAAAGTTTGGGTGCAAGTCTCGTTTGGTGAGGGTACATTGAAGCACCCAGGGTGTGACGGTTCCTAAAAAAAAGGAAGAGGTTTGAATTTTTGACACGGACCAGAGAAAAACAGTACCAAACATATGGCCAGGGAAAAAAGGTTTCTCACCGGTTCCTCACCAGAAGAGTTTTAGCACCAGAATAAAACGTAAATAAAAAAAAAGAAAAACTGAAACCATTAACAAGACAGGCCGGGGGGGGCAGTGGGCCAAAGAAGATTTTCAACTCCTGGAGGGGAAACACCAAGATTTGTTTAAGCTCTTTAAGAAAAAAGAGGGGACCCTCAGAACGAAAAATTAAATGGAGACTAAAAAAAAATGGAAAACGTGGACACAACTGAAGGAGTTCAAAAAGAAATTGGATTAAGGGGGGACTCCCTAATAAAGGAAATCCTGAAAAAGGATACCCACAGTGGCAAACAAAACGCCGTTGAGAATCCCACAGTTGTCCCTGGGGATAAACATAAATCAACCCGCAAAAAAAACCTGAATAGGGAATGCGGAACAAAGAGCAAGCAACAATTCTGTCGACGGGGGACCCCAAGGAGAAACGAAGACGCGGAAAAAGGGAACGTTAGGGGAAGCAGAATAAAGCTCGAGGTCACACCAATGAAAAAAAATGGTCTGGCCAACCACTTATTCAGGAAAAAAGACACGTGGTACGCAAAGGGGGGGGGGAAAGATAATCGAGTGGGGACCCTAAAAAGGAAAGCACCGATGACAGCCTAACATTCGAAAAGGAAACATTCCAAGCAGGACAACGAAAAGCGATAAACAGCAAATCGACCTCCAACCAAGTCGACGAGTCAAGGAAAGAATGGGGGCAAATCACACGAGGGAAGTATTTTTGGAAAACGGATTGTTCGAAGCTTTCAACACTGCCGGAACCAAAAAGGGGCAAGAAGGTTGCAATAACAGTCGGGCCTGAGAGGTACATCAACAACCGGGGGATCAGTGAGGGCAAAAGAAACGACACCAATGACACACTTCATGGTCACAATGTTGTTCAAGACGTGAAGACGAACCAAAAAAAGAACACAGGGACAAAATCCCCCACCTCCACCGCACACAACCACACAAAACTAAAAACGACCTGCATAAAAACTCCACAAAGGTCTCAACGGAGACCGGTGCAACCCGCCCAACACCTGTAAAGAGTCTGGTCAAAACACCGAACGTTGAAGGAAGTGTGACGGGATATTTGGTGTAGCTCGCCAGCAAGGTAAAAGGAAGAACGTAAAAATAACTATCGAAGTAGTGAAGCCTACGAAGGCTCAAAGGGGGACACCCAAAAAGACTCGGAGTAAAATCTGAACAGTTTGGTAATATCTCTCAGGGAAAGGAAATGAAGACAAGACGAAAGAGAAACTTGAGTTGCCAAGCGCAAAATTAAGAAAAATCAAGGAAAAAAAAGGCGAAATTCAGCCAAAGTGATGGGATCTTGAAAAGAGAACAGAATGGGGTCGGAAAGTCAAAGGGGGACAATTTGGGGGGAAAAAAACTGTGTCAAAGAAAGAGTATGAAAAGAAAAATTTCAACGAGTAAGATCTCAGAAGGCAGTAGAAATGCTAATGAAAGCACCCTCAAACAGAGAAAGTTCAGAAAATGCTCAAGATTGATCCAAAAAAAGGAGCAGCACCACCCGCCGGTTTTGGCGACCTGGGGCAAACCTTACGGATCAGCTAGAGCACAAAAACGATCTAAACCAGAAACAAAAAACAGGAAGGGAGGAAGATATCTATCTGGCTGGGAAAGCGAAGGAACTGGCTCAAGAGACAACTTACTTGTCAATATATTGGGGTTTATAGAGAGGAAAGGTAAGGGAAAACAAGGGGGGGTTTTACGGTGTGCTGTATTCGAGTTAATGAACAAGGAGAAGCCAAGAATGAAATTTTTTTGTGTTTCAGGAAGAGTTGGCTGAAAAAAGAAGGCAAGGCTTTTACAAAAAAATGCCAGAGGAGCTGCAGCAGCAAAGGGTGAAAGGGAAATGTCCGATGGGAGGACGATGGTCGGCACGGGAATGGGGGGAAGGGGCGAGGGGGAAAGAAAAGGGTGTGAAGGGTTGGAGAAAGGGAAGGTGAAATAGAAGAGAGATAACGGACTTAAATGAAAAGACGAGGCGGGGTGGGGGGGAATAAAAGTGATCGTTTCAAAAGGAAGAAAAAGGATGAACTCTGGTCTTAATTAGAGAGGGAGGGGAATTTAGAAATTAACCTCAAGGGGATTAAACTAAGTGGGTGAAATAAAGAGGGGGACAAAATGTGGGTGAGGAACAGGGGGGAATCCATTTGAATAAGGTTGCGGTGCAGGGGGGCTTTTTGGGGAGGTGGACGGCACAGTGTGAATCGATGTCAAACTACTAAAGAGCAAAAGTACGTGGAAGTATAATGATTGAGATCGGAAAGGGGGGATGATCGGGCGATCCTGAGAAAAGGTTTTACAGAACGTTTGACTGAAAAAGTGTGGGTAATTTACTAACGAAAGCAAAGGTTTGTAATGAAAAAAGGACTTGACAGGAAATTGGTGGGATCAAGATTCATCCATCGTACGAAGGGGGAGAAGGGGGTGAGGTGTAAATAAAAGGAGAAGGCGGGAAAAAATTGGTGGGAACTGCGAAGATGGACGCAGTAAAACTCTTTGTGAAACTGGCACAGGAAGGGGAACCACTCTAAGGATATCCTAGGCCTAGAAAGAGGGGGGAGTAAAAAGGCTGGTGGACAAATTGGTGAAAGGGGAGGTGGTAAGATGATTTTATCTGATGAAAAAAAGGGAAAAAAAAAAGGTGTTGCAAAGAAGAGGAAAGAGGGGGATTTGGGAAAAAAATAAAATACACAAAGGTTGGGGGTGGGATGGATGAAGCCAGTAGAAAAGAAAATTTCGCTGGAGGATGATTTATTCATCAGGGGGAAAATAAAGGTGTGGGGGAGAGAAACGGAATTGGGGGGAAGTGGAGGAAGGTCATCGTGGGGAATTGTAAGGGAGCCAAGGACTCGCAAAGGAATTGAAAGTGCCGGAAGGTGTGTTACAAAGTTTGCCGCACACGGTAGTGTGTTGGTTGCAAATTAATCTGAAACGAAAAGGGGAGACAAGAAAGAAGTTGGGGCTCAGAAAGAGGGAAAGCTATTGTTCAAAAGCGAAACAGAGGGGGAAAAGCATTTTTTAGGTTACCTGGATTGGCTAACACGGCAGGGTAAAAGAAGGAGGAAGGGGGGGGGAAAGAAAGGGATGGTTAACAGGTGGTAAGACATCTGGTGAAAAAAAAAGGAAAAAAAGAGTTTGCGGACAAAAGATGTAGAAGGAAAAAAAAAAAGCGATGGAAGGGACTTTCCGGGAAAGTTGTCTGAAAAAAAGGACAATGGAGGAAGGGAGGGAAAAACTAGTAAGCTTCGAGGGACGTGGGAAAAAAGTTTTGAAGGGAGGAACGTGCCGGTCATTTGGGGGAAATGGGGGGGACTGGTTTCAGTCGGGTTTGGTGAAAAAGAAAGGTCCAAAAAGAAATATACCAACCTAACCATAGTAAAAGTCGAAAGGGGGAAGGAAAAGACACAAGAGGGAAAATGAGGGAAACGCTTTTGGGAAAGAAAAAATACTGGAAAGGATAAAAGGAAAACTCAAACGAAGGGGAAAAAATTGGGAGGGGCAAAAAAAAGAAATTTATCAGTGGCAGGAGCGAAGGAAGAAGAAATGGGGGGGACCAAAAAGACAAAAAAAGATGTAGTGAGAGACCCTGGGTGAGAAACTCCAAGGGAGAGAAAACAACTCGTTGATAAAGAACTTAGTGGGGGTTAGACAAGAAAGACACTTTGTTTTAAGAGTAGGGTGAACCAATTTAGGGTGAGTGAATGGTAAGGAAGGAGACCTTTTCGGGAGGAGAGGTGGGAGGGGGGACATGTTTCGAAAGGGGAGGGGGAATCCGAAGGTAAAAAAAAGGGAAAGAAAGGATTCTTTTTAGTTGTACAGAACAGGGGTAAAAACCACTCGAGGGGAAGAGTGCGGACTTGGGGTTAAGTCCGTGGGGATTAGAATAAAAAAAGGAAATTACAGTGGAAGGGGGGGATACGCCAACATGTATTCGTGGCAAAAGTAGGGACGAAATAAAATTTCGAAAGGCAGGTATAGAAGACATTTTAGGGGAGCGGAAAAGAGGGGTGGGGGAATGACAAAAGTGAAAAGAGAAGTTCCTAAAGCCGGCACGAAGAATGAAGAGGTCGGAAAGGAAAGGGAAGACCCGGTGTCTAGGGGAAACATCATACAAAAAACTGGTAGGAAAGGAGGACTAAAATTCGGTCCGACCCAGTGGTCCATAAGAGGGGGGAAAGGAAAAGGGAGACTTTTAAGAAAAGGGGACAAATTTTGGAAAGAAAGGCCTTGGAAAAAACCAATAGCGGGAAAAGGACAAAAGTTAACCACAGGAAAAATAGAAAGGGCCACAGAGGAAAAAAAGAAAAGTTTAAATGGCTTTTGACGTGGGGAAGGCAGGACATCTCGGAGAAAACAAAAACCAACAAAGGAAAAGAGAATATTGGGACCGAAGAAGAGGAAAAAGAATCTCACTTTCAACGCGTAAGGGGTAGAGGTTTCTGTGGGGGGCACTGTGGAAAGGTGAACGCCATCAAAGAATTGAAGGGGTGGTTAAAAGGGAACGAAGGAACAATGGTGAACAGGGAGATAAAGTACCCGCGTTTGTTCACGGTAAAAAAAGGAAAAAGGGCAACGCCAAAAAAGGAGGGGAAAGGGGTGGTTGGGAAAAGGTCGAGACGAAGACCCAGAAGGGGAAGGTTATACTGACGACAGCAGGTTCAGAGGTTAAGAAGTCTAAATGGGAAAAAAGTGGAAGGGGAGAGAAACTACGATGACAAAAGTGGAAGACCAAGAATATTTAAAGAGAGAACACAGCCAAGGGTAGTATAATAAAAGAAAACAGGAGGACGGCACAATCCACAGGGAATTGCCTGCGGTGTTGAAAGAATACATCGCAAAGAATAAGGCCCCAATGAAAAGGTAAGATAAAAGGTAAGTCCCTCAGGGGTTGAAAAATCAAAAAACTAGCAGCAAGAGGAACAAGAAAAAAAAAAACAAAAAAAATACTCGGGTCCATGTTGTCAGAACACGAAAGGGAAAAAGGAAACGAAAACAAGAGATGTGTAGGGAAAGGATCCAACTAAGCTTGAGGGGAACTGAAAAAAATGTAATAAAGGAGACGAAGGGGAAAGAAAGGAACGTAAGAAATAAGAGAAAAGATTGAAGAAAATTCGTAAGAACACCCTTAGGTATAATAAGAAGAAAAACAGGGGTGAGCACGAATAGGACTTGGAAGAGAATCTATCCTGTTTTAAGAAAAAAAGAGGATAATGAAAAAAAAAAATATGTTTTCTGGGGGTGGTAACCATTTCTTTAGGAGGGTAGCCGAACCAGCCACATGATAACTAGAAGGTGTTTTGGAACAAAAGGAAGTGACCATCGGAAGGGAGGAATGTTGGAGGGAGGATGACCCTTCTTTGGAAACGGGGAAGTCCAAAAAAAAAATTTCCAGGAAGGCAACACGAGTGAGAAGACCAATTACGACTAGAACTTTTGCTCCAGGGGTCAGTAATTGGTGGGGGAAAAAGATCGGAGGGAAGTTTAAGGGGGGAAAAAAAAAGAGAAAAGGCATAGGAAGAACAGTAAGCTAATGAGAAAAAAGACTTAGGTAATCAGAAAAGGCTAAGGGAAGAGAGAGGGGTCCAGACAAACCGGAGCATGGGAGGTTTTCACAGTACGGAGGAGGAAATCGCAAGAAGGTCAGGTCCTGCTTTGGCGGAAGAGAAGACGTGGGATGGGCCGAACGAACCACGTAATGGGTCTTTTTTGCTAAAAAAGAGCAAAAATGAAAACCGTACCGCCTTCTGGGAGAACAAGGGACACTACAAAAAAACAAAGAAGCTCCCCGCGAACTGAGAAAAGAACACGGGGGAAATAAAAAAAGAAGTTGTAAAAGACCGCTTGGAGGAAATACTTGACAGAATAGAGTGTTTCTAAGGAGGACCCAAAGGGGATGGGAAAGAGGAAGTTCAAGGGGAGGGGGGTTCGGGAGAAGGCGTCACAGGGAAAGAATGACAAATGATCAGAGGAAACACAAAAGGGGACCCACGGGACTTCAAGTGGAAGACGTCCCACGGGGCCACAAAACAGCCAAACGACCTGAAAGACAAAGAACAAAATGCCTAAGCCAAAACCACAATTCAAGCAAGGGCAAGACTCAACACAAACGCCAACTCAATAATAAAAGAATTTAAGGAGTAAACTGGCTGCAAGGAACAAAAAGAAAACAATTCTGTGCAGGAAAGTTTTTCCTCCATTCGATCACAATCGAGGAAAAAAAAAAGGGTGTCAATTTTTTGAAAAGAGAAAAGTTCGTCAAAAAAGGAAGAAGTCATTGTCCAACAGGACGGGTAGGAAAGCACTTTGGTCAAGGCCCATTAAACATATATGTAAAGACGCGGGGGAGGAACCAAGGCAGAGAAATTTTCGAGGAGAGGGGCAATAAAACATGCCACGACAATTCAAGCGATAACAAAACTACTACAACTCTACGATCTTGGGACTCACCCAAACATTAAGGAAAAGGATTTTGGAATGTGAAAACCGGCAGTCAGTTCTTGCAGATGTGAATTCAACACTTCAAAAGAAATTGGAAGGAAAACTCACTTTAGTCTCAGCGTGCCTAAGTCTACCGGTTTCAAACCCGGAGGTGCACCAAAAATCAAAAAAAGTGACCCGGACTAAAACCAAGGTCAGGGAAAGGGTTTTGCAGAGGTGAATAAATGACGGCAAAGCCTAACCGGAAAACAAGCAAGAAAGAAAAACGCCACGGTGATCAAAAACTGGCTGGTTCCGTCAAAACAGCCAAAAATCAAAGAAAAAGGGTCCGTTACCACCGGGTATTGGCCAAAAAGAAAGTGTCGGATCTTGGTTAGCAATGACGGACCAGGAGCTTGAAAGAACTTCGAAAACAAGAAAAGAAGAGTTTAACAAGATCGGAAAATTCTTTCAAAAAACGACCAGCGAGGGAAAATTACGGCAAAAAAGGGGTCACAAAGCGAGGGGAGGCGAGTGAAAGGACGGGACAAGAAGAGACAAACCTCGGACTAGGATATAGCCACGAATGTACCATTTGAAAGAGGAAAGCGCTAAAGCTCAAGGGTGCACTGAAAGATTGACAGCGAATCCGAATGGGGCCGGGGGGGGAGGCGGCGTGGGGGGGGGGAAAGCTTAATAAAAATATCCGCAAAAAAAAAAGAAAACCTTCACAGGACACATACACATCCCCAGGATCCCTCAAAACCGCCTACTGCTCAGGAACAGACGTGTTCCGACTCATCAAAAGCGATCATAGTCAAAGCCCTGTTTTGGTGTCTCTTGATGACTCTTACACAGACGCGCAAAAAAAGAAGAGCTATCTAAAAACAAAAACAAAACAAAACTAAGTATTAGGAAAAAGAAACTGGAAAGAGGTGGTGAATCACGACTGAATGGTCACAAGAAGCAAACCGGGCAGAGATGTTTAATGACGCAGTGACGGGCGGGTGCAGGTAGGACGGGGTTCAAAGGTTGATGTCGGAGGAAAGTCAGTTACACCGCGCCGCGGCCCCTTGAGGAAGGTTTTTGGTTTGGTGGAGTCTAGGTTGGGAGGCCTATGGCAACGGGACCTTTGGGCGAAAAGGAGGGGGTACTGCAAGCAAATTGGGGAAGCACAAAATTTGAGATTTCAAGGGCGAGTTGTGTTACGTATTAAAAACTGGGGAAAATGGGGGGAGAGTGAATCGAAAGGAAAGGTTGTGAAGGCTATGAGGGGGAAAAGCGAAGCTCTAATGACGTATGAAAAAGTGGGGGGGGGGTGGGGGAAAATGGAAGGAGATCGGGTCATGAATACGGAGGTAAAAAACTGTACGAAGGGCGGAAGGGACTCGTGCTTGGATAAAAAAAATAGAGCCAGAAAAAAAGGAGGAAAAACTGGGTGAACGACATTGTGAAGGTTGACAAAACGAAAAAGGGGATGTGGACTAGGTGAGGGTGCTGGAGCTTGTAGGGGGAGGGACAAAAAGTTGACCAGGAGACGGGCAAACTTTCGGACAAAAAAGGGACTACGGGAGAGGAATTGGTGACGGAAGAAACAGGGGGTTCTTGAATCGAACAGCCGAGGACTGAAATTGATTCATCCTTTGGATGAAAAGTGGTGACAAGGGGAAAAAGAATCTCCAAAAGAGACAGGTTTCAAAGAAGGTCGCCATACGTGCAAGGAAGGGTGGGGAGAAGATGAAGAAAATTAGATAGTTTTAGAACGCTCTTTAAATGAGGGAAAAAGCATAGAAAAAGACGACGATCAGTGGTCTGATGGGGGGGTCAACACTTTATCACACGCGAAGGAAAAAAAAATCGGGAATTGCGAAAAAGAAGAACTTGTACTCAGACATGGGTACAAAAAAGGGGGTGGGTAAGTAACTTTCACAGAGAGTTTAGTATAGAGGAACTGGGGAAAAGGTTTGTTGGAATATTGAAGAGGAAGGGCGACTCAAGCAAAAATAAATGGTTGAGAAAGGGGAAGTGAAAGAAAGAAAGCATCGGGGGGAAAAAATGATATTCTTATGTGTCCAATTGGGTAGAAAGTGGGGTGGGGTTCTAAGGGGAAATGGGTTGGATTTGTAGCGAGGTAATGAGTTTGGGGGGAGGGCGCCCGAAGAAAAAGGGGTCCGTTTTCGTAATTTTGGTAACCAAATTTGAAGACCTCAGGGGGGGGGGGGAGTTGGGCTAACAGGGAAGGGGGAGGAAAACGACAGAAAGAAATCATAGATGGGGGATCCTTTTCTACATGAGAAAAGCGAGGCACCAGAGAGACAGCCACTGGGGGAAGGGAAATCTGGGGGAAAGTTGCCTTGAAGGTGTAGAAAAAAAATCTTAATATGATGGAAAGTGAAAAAAGCAGCAATGGAGTCCGGTGTGTCAGAGCGTGAAACAAAAAAAGACAGCTTAACGGTTGTCACAGGTAACTTAAAGAAAAAACCGACTCGAATATAAAGAAAGGAATGAAAGTGGGGAAAAACGGAAGAAGGATACGGATTAAACGCGTTGTGAGAAATTTTGGGGGGGGTCGGCACCATTAAAACTATAGGAAAATAGTACATGGAAGAAGTACACATGTTAAAAGGGATGTTGCATTTTGGCATATGCAGGTTCATCGTGTTGTGGGGAAGCTGAAAAAAAAAAAAACCAGGGGAAAATGAAAAAACCTCGGAAAAGTCGAAAAATTATCCATCGGGAATAGGAATGAAGGAATTAGGTGGAGAAAAAAAGACACGGAAAGGGATAACGGGGGGAACGCAAAAGAAACAACAATCAGAAATGGCAAAAATTGGAAGGACCAACAAAAAAAGGGGGGTGATCTTTTGTCTTCGCAGAAGAACGAGACTGGTTCTTCCCAAAAAAAAACAAAGGAAAGTGTGGAATCTACTGGGGGATATTCTCCCCGGTCATCTACAAAAAGCCTCTTCTTCACGAACCGGGGGTTAGGGGGGGGGGAAAATTCATAATGCAGTGGGGGGACAGGATGGGAAAACGTGAGGGTGAGATGAATTCCAGGGCTTGAACGGAGCGTCGAGATTAAACTATTAATGCAATTTTTTCAGAATGGTACGTCGTACAGGGGGCAAGGTAAAGAACATTTCATGCTTGGTTTGCTCAGGTCCTCCACCGGGGAACCAAGGCAGGAGGGACAGCCTTGCGAGACAACGGGTGGGTAAAAATTCAACGAGGGGAAAGTCCTTTCGGAAGAGGGGGAACTTTCATGGGGCAAGGAAAATGGGGTAGAGGACCAGGAGGGAGTGAACAACAACGAGAAAAGTCAACAGATGCATTAACGTTAGAAAAAGTGGGGGAAGGGGAAGAGGGGGAAAAAATCCGCGGGGATTCGTGCAACACTTTGGGGGGAAAGAAGGGGAGAAAAGGCACTTAATTAAACAGGGGCTTATGGAAAGGACGTAAAAAGCTAGGAGGAAAGACAAAAAATAAACCCTTGGAAGCAGTTGCGCGAGGGGAGGGGTAAAACCCCTTCGGAGAGGGGTTGGGGGGGACGGAAGACAGGGTAAATGGCAAGGAGACTGGGTTCCCATGTTAACAAGGTGGAAAGAGGCACTTTTAAAAAAAACGGAACAGGGAATTGGGGAGTAACGAAATGGGAAAATAAAGATAACCCCAAGGACAGAAAAGGTTTATCAAGGAGGGGAAGTATTCATTTATAGAAAGTCAGAAAAAAAAAAACAAAGGGAAAGGGGGAGAAGGAAAAGTAAAGAAAATGTAACCTTCCTTCCCAAAGCACAAGAGGAAATAAAGGGAAACGGGAATCTTTGGACTTTATTGACCATTGGGGGGGGTGGTTGACAATTTCAGGTAACGCCAAGCAATATTGCCGGTGGAAACCAAGAACTTCCAATACATGGCAGTTGGGCAAAAGGCGGAGTTTGACTGGTGAACCAAGGAGAAAAAGGGCCCGAAAAATCAAAGACTCAAGGGGGGTTTAAACAAAGTCCTGCCGAAGCCCGAAGGGATTTTGTGACCTGAACAAAGGGGGGGGGAATTTCCGACCTCCCCGCAAAGGGTTTCCTGGAGTTAGCACACACCACACTTCGCATCGAAAGGGCAAAAAGAGACCAGCAGGCGGGTAAACAAAAAATCAAACAACAAGGTTTTATTAGAGCGACAGGGCATCTGAAAAAGGCGAAACCAGGGGGGGGGGGGGGGGTTACTCCTAGGCCGACTTAAAGACGGCAAATGATGTCACAAGAAGACACAAGGACAAGAGGGGGAGTAAAAAAAAACGGAGGCAAAAACTGGACGACGACGGGTGGCAAAAAGTGGTTTTCTGAGCCGAGAAAAAAACTACTTAGTGAAGGGACCCGTGCAATGAAAAGGCAGGAACGAAGAAGCAGGGGCCCCGATGGCCCAGCAAAAATTAGGAATTGGTCGGATAAGTAAAAAGAACTGGAGAAAGGGAAAAAAAGAAAAGGTTGGGCAACTACTCTTGAAACACAACAAGGCGATCACAGTAAGGAAAAAAAAGAAAACGGGCAAGACCTTTGGCGAAGAGAAAAGCCGGGATGAGAAAAAGGAAAAAGGAGATAGAATTGGGGTCAAATTGGGAAAGCCCAATTTTGTAGGGAGGGGAGAAAGACCTCCAAAGAGTCAACGTAAGCTGTGGGGCACCTAAAGCAAAGAAGGGACAGGGGGGAGAGGTTTGAGATGTCACGGGGAGGAAGGACAAAGAAGTTCGCAACGGGTGCATCGGAATTCAAAAAACCGGGGAAAAGAGTCGAATCCTTCTACTCTGTCAGATTGCGTTTGTTTATAGGTTGAGCCAACCCGTGGTGAAGGGGGGACAAAAACAAGAGGAAACAACCATAAAGTAGGCAAGAAGGAACGGGACAGCAACCAAGTAAAGGATTGCTAGACGTAGTAATGGCACAAAAAAGCACTAAAAGGGCGTTTCAAGACAGGATCCAGAAAAACCACAGTTAAGGTAACCTTGGGGGGGGGAAGGTACACAAAGCAAAGTCATGTAACCAACGGGTGGAGTGGGTGGGGGGGGCAGCAAACAGAGTAAAAAAAACCGTCCCCGGGGACGCAAAAAAAGGGGGCTTAAACAGGTTCCTCAGAAAAAGAGTTGCCTCTCTAGCTGGGGGTTCAAAAAGCACAACGGTAAAATAACACAAATTCCCCGAAAGACAGTTGAGGAGAAACGGTGACCAGTGTTTAAATGTCGGGGAAACAGGCAACCCCCGGTTTGGTGTGCTGGTGTGAAAAAACAAATTCTTGGGGGAAGTCAACTGGCAGGGGGAGGCTCGGAGGAAAAAAAAAGTCAACGAGACGCTTCACCTGGGAAAACAACACACCGGAAACTAGACAAAGTCAATGGGGAAGGACTTTTACGTGGGGATGAACAAAGGCCAACTCCTCACGGAAAAAAAAAAAACCTAACACCAAAGACAGAAGACACGGACCCAAAAATGAAGAAGGAAGTCCACCAGCGCATAAAGACCCGAACAAAGAAAAAGTTAGTGACGTTTCACATTACATAAAAAAGAATTGGGTATTTGTGCAAAAATTGTAGCTCAGCAGAGAGAAAAATGGGAAAGGGGCATTGAACCTAAAGAAAGGCTAAGTGAACCAAATTCTGGGGGGGTGGCCACAAATTCTCAAAAAAAAATATGGGGTCTGGACAACAGACAATTATATTCCGCAGCGTGGGCACAAGAAAAATGCAGAAAAAAAAAGTCGGCTGGCCTGTCGCAAAGGACAATGAAGGAGGACCACAAAAACTAGATACGGATACGAAAAGGACCCGAACAAAAAACAAAAACCACACAAACAAAAAACACAAAAAAAAAAAAAAAACAAAAAAAAGACTCATTAGTGGAGTCACCTAATTAGGGCCAATTCGTTGTGCGAAAAGGAACGTGGGGTCGATTCAATCCACTTTAAATGTCTGAAAACAGGGGCACGTGGCACAAAACTGGTGAACGGGAGTGTCCGATGGGAAAAGAAAATAGGACAGATAATTCCTGAAAAGGAAGAACGAACAACTGAGGGTTCAAAAAAATGTTTTGCATAGGTGAACGGAAAGTAAACGTAAAAAAGCCGGCCCCCAAAATGCAAAACGGGGCTGGACAGCCACGCAAAGAAAGTAAAACGCCTTGGCCAGCAAAGAACAGGCACCAAACAATGATCGTGGAAACAACTACGGTGGGGCCTGCCTGAGGGGGAGGGTTGGTAATAAAAGTCCCCCATCGGAGGGGGGGAGGGTCCAGGAGAAGCAAAATCCTATTGAGAAATGCCACGATACGGAAATTTTTCGACAAAACCACCACAGCCAAACATACAGAAGGGGGAATAAAATTCAAAGGTGGAGAGAGAAAAGTAAAGAGTTTCCAAGGCAGCAAAAGAAACGGACAAACAAGCAGAGGAAAGGGGGGGGGAAGGAAAAATTTCAGGATAGGGAGCGGGAAATCGCAACTTGGAGGAAAAAGTCAAACAGCAAAACTATTTTTTCTAAGGAACACCGACATTGGCCGAGGGGGCAAACACGAAAAAAAAATAGGAAGTCCAATCACCAACGATGAGAATAAATATAGGACAGGAAGCCAAAACGAGACAGACACGAAGAGTTTCGGAGCAGATTGAAAAAGAAGCTTCCACGAAGGTAACTTGAGAAACGAAATGAAGAGCTTCAAAAGGAAGGAGAGTCACAACAAAAGAAGGAGAGAAAGAAGATATAGAGTGTTGAAAGCGAAACATTAATAAGCACATGCAAAGAAAACAGAGGGGGAAAGGATGGGTGAAGGAGAGAAGCCGGCCAGAGGGAAAGAGGGGCCGGGTGCTTTGAGTACGAGTAAGTAAAGAGTCTAGGGGAGGGAAGGGGGATTTTTTGGGAAACGTGGGACTGGCGGGAGGAAAGCTGCCCTGGGCCGACAAGGGAGGGGAAGGTGCAGAGGGTAAGCAAGGGGAAATTCGCCGGAAAGTGAAAAAGGAATTTTTCAAGGAAATAAGGAAAAGGTTGAAGGAAGGCAAGGAAGGGACGCTACAACGTAAACGGGGGGAGAAAAAGCGAAGGGCGTGGTGGTGTGAAAAATAGGAAAAAAAGGAACAGAAAATGAGGATTTGGCTGTAGGAAGCACGCTGGCGAGGGAATTTTGGTGTGTTACACCAAAGATAAAGGGCACAGGAAAACGGTTGGTTACTCACAGATGTGTCAGTTCCAACAAGGAAGTTGACCTACACAGGAGGGGGGGGAGGGAGAAGGTAAGGCATGTGGGCGGAGTTAAACAGTTAGGGGGGCACCCACCGTTCACGAGGAAAACAAGGGGAAAAAACAATTTATAGGGGGATCAATATCCGGCAGAAGAGGGCTGATAGAAAATCAGGCCGGGCATTGAAGGAAGAAGTCTGAAAGTGAAGGGGAAAAAAATCGCAATCCCTGGTGAACCCAGGAAAAAGCTTGCAAAAAGGTGAATTGGGAGAAAATAAAAGATCAAGAAGTTATGAAAAAAGAAGGGGGGGAATTTTATCGGAGGAGGGAATTCCTTCATTCCTGGACAGAAGAGCACTCGAAAAAAAGAGGTTTTGATGTAACAGGGGGGCAAGAAACGGGGCAAAGGAAGAGGCACAACGGGGTGACGAGAGGCAGGGGGGAGACAAGATTAGGCAGGGGTACAATCTTTGGGAAGGGACGGGAGTAATAGTTTGACAAAGGAGGGGGAAACGTTACCCGGTGGGGGCCCAAGGGGGGAAGCTAGGGGGGAGGGGGGGGGGAAAGTCCGACGAATTTTTTGGAGACTTGAAACCCTAAAAAAAATGGAGCTGGGCCCGCGAAAATTTGTTTTAAATGCAATATTGGCAGGATGGGGGAGACAGGGGGGGGGGGTGGGGGGCGAAACGGGGGGGGCAATTGTGGGGAGGAGCAAAAGGTTCAGTGAGGGGAAAAGAGAGTGTGAAGGGGAGCCCACTTAATGATGATTGGAAGTTTGGTCACTGAGGGGGAAAAAGGGGTTGGAGCAAATGGTGGGGGATTTGGTTGTATCGAAGTCGGCCGCAAAAGGGGGAACATCACTGAAAGAGTTGCCGACGCCACCGGAAAATCAGAGTGGGTCACCAAATCGAAAAAAACTGGAGGTAAGTCGTGTTGTAAACCGGGGGGGGAAAAGGGGGAAGCTAGACAAAGTTAAAATATTGGGAAGCTTTAACCTGTGTGGGAGGTAACGGGGGGGGAAAACGAGTTGGGAGTCACAAAGTAAAAAACATCAAAATACGGGTTACAATTCAGGGAAAAAAAAACACCGGATCTATGGAACCACCTGAGAAAGGGAAAAAGTCCTCAGACCGGGGGGGGGTCCAGAAACGCAAAGAGTGATAAAGTGTTTGTCAAGGCCACTTACGAAAGTAGAAAAAGCCGGTGGGGAAATTTAAAGTCCCGTTCAAAGAGTGTGACGGTGTGCTAAATTTCGTTCAGCAGTTTGAAAAAATACTCCGCACAAAATATCAACCAAACTTAGGACCAGAAAAGAGAGGAAAGGTGGGATCAGCAAGGGGGGGGGCAATAGGGAAAATGGTCAACAGTTGGAAAAAAAAACTACATTCAAATGAAAAGGCACATCTTCAAAAGAAAAAGATGGGAAGGGCAAAAAAAAGCTGGGTGGGAAAGCATTTGGAGGGCATCTCAAAAGAAAACCTGGTCTA
>Ga0179593_1595417_pt1 | contig 25025 bp, 29 predicted proteins | sample CZODoug2_1_08_16_FD_185931 | JGI IMG/M metagenome (GOLD analysis project Ga0179593, IMG submission 185931) | Vadose zone soil fungal communities from Angelo Coast Range Reserve, California, USA - CZODoug2_1_08_16fungal (PacBio error correction) | ecosystem: Environmental > Terrestrial > Soil >...
TCGAGGCAACATCGATGGAAACTTGCAAAACCGCATCAAAGGAAGAATCTGACGGAGTCTTCCAGAAAACCTATCCATGTCCCACCTCTTCTGGCCTGAACAAAAAGGGCAGCTTAAGAAGCAAGGTCGGCTGAAAACCCTCAACTCTGGATTTTCTTGAAGGGCTGGGAGGTTAACGTAAGTGGCTGGCAAATATCAACAAGGGAAGCTTCATCCATGGGGGTGTCAGGATAAGCGCAGTAGAATGGGCTGAGATGTTTTGGAAGGCACCCCGTAACTCCCCACCATGGCAGGGGAAGAGGGGAAGCCTGCGGGGGGAGGGTGTGGTTGAAAGTCACGTTCAAAAAAAAAGACGCTCAGGTGACAAACGCTCAAGAAACTTAAGACGACTAAAGGGAGTCTACGGAGGGCGAGCTCAAGGAAAAAAACAAGCTCGTTCCCGGAGAAGGCTCGGCACTAAAGCTCAACAGGCCATATCCTGGACGACGGCTCCCCTCGGACCAAAAAACACGCGTTCAACGGAGAAATAATCTGGAAAAAAAAATCTAGAAACCTTTGACCTAAAACCTGTTATTCCTAAGATCCCGCGTCCTCTGAGGACGAGCTGCAGCGAAAAGGCGCAGATCGCCATCAATGGGGAACGCGTTCCATATTCAAAAAAAAAAGAGTTCGAGGATCGAAAGAAAAAGCGGCTTAAACTCACCGGAAACCCGCGCAAACTAGAAAAAACCGCGACGCCTACTATCGGAGACGGAGGGAAGAAGGAGGAGGGGGACGACAAACACACGAAAGGGAAAGGAGGGCACGTCCCCATCGCGGCCAAAGAACACCAATGCAACAAATGAACGCATTTGAATTAGACCCGCGGAGGGATCGCGACCGACGAAAAGAAACCTCAGAGGCGCCATCAAGCCTGCGAATGGGTTGGCTACATAAGACTGCCTTCCTGCCCCCCTCTCAAAGGACGTTGACCTAATGTCAGAAGAAAACGCCGACGCGGGCCGGCCGTCTTCTGAGGGAGCTGGGCGATCCAGATGGAACTCAGGGGGCATAGTTTCAAAGAGGGGGGACACCGAAAAAAGCCTGGTACCGGGAGGGGGAAGGGGAGGCACAGAAAAGGGGGGAAAAAACGGGCCGGCATGGGAAGGAAAAGCTTCCGCACATCGAACTACCAGGGCCTCGCAAAAAGCAACGTACTTAAAAAACGCAGGGACGCGCGCAGGCAAAAGAGAAATTTCGGGAACAGCGCTCAGAGAAGCTACTATCCCAAGCTGTCCTTTTTACTAGGAAAGGAGCCCCACTGGAGCGAGGAGTCGCGGAAGAGGCCAAGTGCTCGCATTTCGCAATGGAGAACAAACGACCTAAGCAAAAAAGAGGGGGGGAAACGCGCACAGGAGGAGAGGGGGGCCGGGGCAGCTGTCGGCAACCGGCTTCTCCAAAAAGAAACGATTATCGAAGGAGCTTGGAAAGAGTCTCGCAAAAAGATCTATGGAGAGGGAGAATTCGTACCTCATCTCTTCAAAAAAGGCGACAGCGGGGGGAAAGGGAGGACACGGCAAGGAAAGGAGATGGAAGAGCTTTCGAACAGAAGAAGAATGTTTTTGTAGTTTTGGAGGGTGGCAGTGTCACAGCCTTCAGGACAAATCGGGGGAAAGTCCCCGGCTTCGCGTAGCCGTGATATTAGCCCGATTGGGAAGAGGGGGGGGGGGAAAAACAGGGGGGAAGACTCACAATTTCCACCGAAAAGCGGCTCTTCTTGAGGATTGCCTTCATCCAATCAAAAGGGGGGGGAAAAATCGGCACGGACTAAGACAGACAAGGGGGGGGGGGCTGAAAAAGGTATAGTGACCCATTAATCGGGGAAACGAACACCAGGACGAAGACGGGCGTAAGGTGACCCTCCGGTAGAAGGCTAAAGGGAAAGAAAATAGACTCTTAGCTTAGATACGAGTATTTTGAGACGACGGTTCATTGAGAAAGGCCCCGCAAAATCGAAAAAAGTCGGAAGGGCACGAGTACCACAGCATTGCGAAGTTCCTTTCCGCACAAGGCCGAAGACGCATATTATGCGAAATGCAGCCCATCAGTAGGGTCAAAAAAAACAGGGAGCGATGAACACCTCGCGGGGGGCGAAGCGACCGCTTTCTTCTCAGAGGGACGGTTATTAAAAACGGAGGACCACGGGGAGAATCTCTCCAAGAACTTCGGATGTTAAAAAATTCAAAATTAGTAGCCAAAAAATGATCAAACAATCCCTCCGAAGAACTCTCCTCCCAAGTGAACTTGGAGACCATCAGGGGGGCGCTGAAACTGCGGGGTGGATAAAAGTTTCCCCACCCTTGGGGACGCTTAAGGACCGAAAACTGATAAAAAGTCAACTACGATGAGACGAGGGGGTCACCGTGCCAATCTGTAGGCCAAGTTATTTTCTCGAGCATTCAATGGGAGGGTGAAGGATCGTCATCGGAAGAAAAATCTTCAACTTCATGCCGTCGCCAAGGCGGAAAAGCCTTGTATGCGACGCTGAGAAAACGCAGGGAAGCGCCGCGCGGGGGAAACGGCACCATCCAAGGAGAACAATCCCGAACATCGTTGCTCTCGGGAATCCGACTGGGGGACGACGAGGATAAGGAGAACCACCTGGGGAAGTCGGTCCGCAAAGAACTCTTTTTTGAGTCCTCCAGTCAAAAAAAGGACTAAAGTAAAGGGGGCACCACCCCTCCAGGAAAAAAGTCTCGGGAAGTGCGGCGTGGGAAGGTATACTCGAGTCCCTGGGGCCACTACTCGCGACAAGGGCGAAAACCTCCGGAACCAAACGGCAAGAACAGGGCCCGGCCGGAAAGTATCCGAGGAGCTGCCGTGGATCAGAAAGGAGGATGAGAGTCGCCTCAGGCGTCGGAAAAGAGACGCCTTTCTCTTCCCAAAAGGAGCAAGAAATGAAAAACGTCGAGGAGAGATCGAGAGAAAAACAACAACGAAAAAAGGGAGAGAAGATCACGATGGAGCTCACCGTCATCTTCTGATCGCTTTGTCAGGGACTAGCACGCGGCGCGGGCCGCGAGACGGGAACGATCATCCACCTCAAGCTATCAATCTGACCCAATGGAAGGGGGGGGGGGAACTGACTAAAGACCTTCCGGGTTGTGCCAAGTTGGGCGGTAAGGTTTTCTCTTCGCAGATCGCGATTCCTTGGGTCGGAGTATAATATAGGGAAAAAAAAGGGCGAAAAAAAAAGGGCTTTCAGAAGGTTTTGGGGAAAAGCCTCCTACTTTTATTAATTGAACGAAAGAGCCTGTCGAATAAAAGAGAAAGAGGGGGACGGGACGAAGATCAAGAAAGAGTCCGGACTCCTTAGAAGACGAGGTTGATTGTTTAATCCAGGGGGTCCTGTCTTTGGGAAGGCGCTGAATCGATGAAAATAGGGAGGTAGAGAGAAGGGTATCACCGAAGGGGCCTCATAGAAGTGGCAGATTTTGGAGGAGGAGGTGTGGTATAGGAAAACAAAGTAAGCGAAAAAAGAAAAAAGGGGAGAGATTGTCGGAATGGCCAATTCGCGCGCTTTTGTCGGTGAGGATGACGATTTATATCCCAGGGAAGGCACTTCAAAAAATAGGGGATGAATGGTTTTCCAAACGCTGGACAGGACCGACGTCATCAGGGAAAAGAACGAGGCTAGAGGGGAGGGCAACGGCAGGGCCCTTGGTGTCGGTTCCAGCGGAGGTGTTCCAGTGCAGAGTGTCGAGATCGGAAAGAAGACCTTTTGGGAAAGTACCTAAGATCTCTGTTCAAAGCGCGAGGGTTGTTACTTTAGACCTCTCGATTGAGTAAGGCGCCTGTGGAACTCCTCCTGGTCCTTTATAACTGAACGGGGACCTCAATGATGTCCTACTCTTCGGAAAGAAGGAGACCTAGAAGTTGCGTATCCATGGTGTAAATTCTAGAGTACCAATCTTCGGAGAATAGACATTCTTCTCTTCGCTATTGGTCGCGAAGGTGGGAGACGTAAAAACAAAGGTCTCAGGCTTGTATTGGGGGATGGGGCTATTAATGCAACTCGAAAGAAAAGAAACCTACTGGGATTCGGTAGGTCCGAGTGGAAAAAGCTTTGGATTGACAATCTCAAGAAGAGTTGACTAGGTGGGGGGGGGTGGACTAGAAACGGTATCTGCGAAGGAGTGCGACAACAACGGGCTATCTCTGGAGACCCGAGGAAAGCTCAGGATGGGGCAAAGTCACAGCAACGCGCCAAAAAGGACCACACCTTGTTCCTCTTCAATTCCCAACCACGGTCGAGAAAGAGCTTGTTGGGAACTCGGGGGCACTTGCCTTTGCCGAATGGCCTGGTGGAAACGCTTGAGAAGGGGCGGCCGGGGGGAGACTTTCACTCGATAGTGGCGATCTCAGCTCAGGCCTCCTCCATACGAAGGGCGCTTAAGAGGGAAACCGGAAGCCGAGGTAACTCGCATCGGGGGAATCCGAAAAGAAGTGACCTTTTCTCGTTTCAAAAGTTGCTGTAGTCTAGGACATACAGTCGGAGGAGAGAGAGAAAACAGTAGGGGGCTCCTAAGATTCTCTCTTGGAAATCACCTTGAAAACGCAATGAACAAGAGCGACAGTCGGGGGGGGGGGGTGTTCCACTCGCCGCTCATTACGGCGGTTCAGAAAGGAGCCAAATCACGGGACAACATTGGCGAGATGAGTCGCTCCGGAGGAAAATGCGGGACTGGAGTCGATCGAAGAGCTTAGGGAATCAAATGGAATCCTGGGGAGGCTACTTAAAAGACCCCTGTCTTAATTAAAAAAATGAGAACCCAACAAAACATTCACAGAGATCAGGGCGGTGCCCCCCATGATTGACATATGAAGAAGAAAGGCATCACAAGGGAGCGCACCGAAAGGGGGTCGGGGGAGCACGACTTCTTCGGCCGAACCCTTCTCCACAGAGCGGGGTAAAGCCGAAAGGCCAAGATCCGGCGAGGGGGCATGCATGTCTGCCGCACAGAGCGAACTACTAAAAAAGGTCGCGCAGCGCAAAAACTAAGGACTTTAAGGACTGGCGGAAAATCGAAGTCTCCCCATCGGGGGGGGGGACTCATGCGTGGCATGGTCGAAGTGATGGGTTCAAAGTCCGCGAAAGGCTTTTACTCTGCTCTTCTCACGAGCGGGAGACTCTGAATTACTCCGCGGACGAGGAGAGGGACGGGATCTCGTGCGAGCTTAGATCTCGGGGAGAAAGGAGGGAAAATGAAACGATAATAAAAGAAAATCTGAAACGAGGAGCGCAACCAGATGGGTCTTCGTAGAGGACGCAAGAGGAGGCGCCAAAAAAAGGGTCTCCAGTGGACGCGGGAGCTTCTTCTGAAATCCCAGGCGGAGGGAGTAACAACGGAGAAGCAAAGAAGAAACTCAGAGCTTCGACAGGAAAAGGGGTCGCTGAGGGGATGACGAGGAAAGGATAGGGGGGAAAGGAGGGGGGAGTTGGCCGAGATCATCACCTTGGCCTGGAACATCCTTTTAAAAAGGGTGGGTCGAATCAGCCAGCCGTCGAACGAACATGGTCGTAAAGTCCCTCCAAGAGTCTGGTTTAAGGGGTAAGGGCGAAAAATACGTTCCTGGCTTGGGGGGTGCCTCGGTCAGAAAAGACAAGACGGGCGCGGTGAAAAAGATGCATTTGGATTTGAGAAACCGTGCTCTCCCCAGGGGGGAGAACCAGGGAGAGACTTTGAATGGTCTTAGAATCTTAAAGTTGGGGTTGGGTTCAGAACAAGAGGAGGAGCTCATTATAAGCTAACCGAAATCGAAAAAAGTTCTTTCAGCGAAGTATTCCGAGGTTTAGCCGCGACAACCTCCTCTAAGGCGGGAAGAGGGTGACAAATGGGGCGGAGTGAGAAAAGAACATGCTTCGGGCGGGACGGTTCTCAGGAATGTGAGCTTCAGAGAAAGACTCTCACCAAACTGGAAAAGTTAGAGACGGAAAACTTTGAGAAATCCTTGCCAAGAGGAAAGCTTTAATCAACGCGTCCAAACGGAACTCCACCGAGGAAAAAAGAGGAAGTGCTCGTTCTCAAAAAGTCCTATCAGGAAAGACTTAAAGCGCAACTCGGAAAGTTCGGTGATAGGAAAGAACCTGTTTCCGGAAGAAGCGGCGCAAAAAAGCTTCAGGCTTGAGAAGGGGAGACGAATATCATTAAAAGAAGAGCGAAGTGCTGTGTGAAAAGCAAAGGAAAACTCCCCGGGGGTTCTGATCTCCAGCGGGAAGGGTGTTGGACAGGGAACCAAAAAAAAGCAGGGAAGTGGGAAACAAAAATAGGAGGGCGTACTACGAGGATCTACGGCTGGCGGGCTCCGAGGGAACAACATCAGGATGAAAGGGGGAAAAAGAAAAGGGAAAAAGCGAGCGAAAAGTCACAAGGCCATATCCTGGCTACGAACGAAATCGAAAAGGGAAGGAGTCGGAAAAAAAAAGTGCTAGACTTTGAAAGAATTCATAATAATAATCATCGTCTAATGATATAGAGACGAGAGCCATACGAAGAAGGTTGGAAAAAAAGAGTGCAAAGGGAATTTCTAGAGGGACGTCACCCTCGGGCACTCCCGGTGATAGAAGGAGAGAGGACTAGCACAAGAGAATCGAGAGAAGTAGGAAGGGTACTACTCGAGTAGGGCGGAAATCGTCAACTGGGACGGACAGGGCCAAGAAGGATGCAGATCATGGCGAAAAAAAGTGGTGGGCGACCCTCTAATGATCGCGACGACTATCTAAAAAGAAGGACTCGCGCAGGGAAAGGGGCGGAGCGCAAGGCTTCAAAAGCCAGATACGTGCGAGGAAGATTCCGGCGACCCGAGGGGGTAGAGTACCGTTCCGAAAGAACCGCCAAACCGAAATGGAAAAAAAGGGAGGATTCAATCGAGAAAACTCGTGATGCGAAACAGGACAGCCGGGAACCAACGAGGGAAGGAATTGAGCAAGGGGGGTCGCGAAGGACAAGTTTTCCTTCCCGTGGGAGGGATAAAAGGGAAACCACGAGCTCGAGGTCTCAGAAGGGGGGAATCGAAGAGGAAACGCCTCTACCGGGGAATAAAAAAGAAAGAAAGAGAGAGAAAAAAAAGAAGGTGGGACCGAACTCATTAACTTCTTGAGCTACTAGGAAGGAGCTGGGGGATGTGAAGATTAAGGAGAAACCACTTGTGGTCGAAAAAGACTTCTTGGGAGGCTACTTCACGTCGGCGGGCGAGCCTCAGACCATTGGAGGGTATCTGGGACCAAAACCCCAAGAAAAAAATTTGTCAAAGGTCTGCGAGGGGGGGGGGAAGGGGAGGCAGTCTTCGACCGTGCGTCTCCGAAGGGCGAACGTCAGGGAAAGGGGGGAAGGGAAGTTCCGTTTTAGGAGGGGGTCTAACTTTTGTCTAAGGGGACAGGCACCTGTCTCGGCCTTAAAGGGCGACCGCGTGTTGGAAGAGTAGGCACGAAACTTGAGAAAGGAATAAAAAACCATCTCGGGAGGGGATAATAATGTGGGGGAATTTTTGTTGGCTAGGGGGTGTGATGTGTAAGGTTTGCGTCGAATAATGGAAGCGAAGCCGGGAAAGGGAAAGAATATCCCGTCAGTGGCGCCCGAAAAAATGTGCTCGAAGGGAGGTGAACGGGATCAGGGAAGAGGAACATTGGAAAAGCGCGGCGCGTTGTGATCTTGAGAAAAAAGCGGTACTTGAGAGACGGCGAACAGGGGAAGAAGGGGGCAGGGGAGGGCTAAACAAAGGAACAATCGCCCGAATCCACAATGACTCAAGTGTTCTAGGGGAAAAGGACAAGGGTGTGGGGAGAAAAATTAGTAGGCGCCAAAAAATCTTTCCTATGCCTAAAAAAGAAGGAGGAGAATCGCGACGGGGGGAAAAGTGCCCGAAAAAAGAGAGATGGAAGTTCATAAAAGGGACTCCATCATGGAGGGGAAGCCGTTTCCGCATCAAGGGGGGAAGACGCAGAGTAGGCGGGGCAAAAAAAATAAGTGACCGACATGGCTCCTCCCAGAAGAAAGGAAAAAAAAAAATCGAGGAGAGTGCGTCTAAAAGGTTCATGAAAACCGGGAGTACAGACATGTCACAATAACGATCTCGCCAAGAGCCTGCGCTGCATGTCCCAGGAAGGAGGAAATGCGAAAAAAAACAAAAAACATGACAAGTGAGACCCAAAAGAACGTCCGGATTGAAAAGTGACGGCGGAAAATCAGCGCTAAAGGGGGTTTTTTGTTGGGGGGAAAACCCTTTAAGCCCGGATCGTTCTAGGTTGACCAGCGCCAGAGCATTCCAAAAGGAAAAGGAAAGAGAGAAAGAGAAGAAGGGGTATCATCGTGCGGGACCAGCTAGTCAATTTCTGGTCAGGGCGCGGCGGAAAGGGTTGGTACTGGAACCAGAAAAAGAAAACTTGAGAGGGGAAATGCCGTTCGCAAAAGGAAATTTTTATTAAAGAGTTTTCTCAACGGCGAGAAGCTCCGCGCCGAAACATCCTGGCCAAAAAAAAAGACCTCCTCGGGAAGAGGATGGGGAAGAAGTTCTCAAGGAGGGCGATCTGAGGAGGAGTTCTCTCCGCCGAAGGAGGTGAGCGCAAAGTCATCGTTCTAAGGAAGGATGCTTCAAGAACGGCGTGAAAAAAAGGCAAAAAAAAAGGGGGGGAGATTGGCAAAAAGGGGCGAACACTAAAGGCAATCAATCTGAGACGCGCACAAAGGGACCAAAATCTTGCCACAAGAGGGAAAGAAGAAGGGGAAGAAAACCTCACCGGGGGGGACGGAGAACATTAGGAGGTTATCGAAAGAGACGCATTCGCTGCCGAGCGCCGCCAGGGGAATTACCACCATCGACACATCTATCCAAAGGGGGAACGAGGTCTATGGCAAGAGAGAGACAGAAAAACAACAAGAAAAGAAAAAAGAAGGGGGACGAATCTGCTGGGAGGATGGTACGAGCACGGCGGCGGGGACATCCTGCTGCGACGAGAGGGACAAGGGGCGACAATGCTATTAAAAGACGGGATAAAGAAGGGAAGAAGGCCGCAAAGGGAAGAGGGGGGGGGGGCCAATTTGGAAGGGGGTCTCAAGCTTGAAATCGCGTCTGTTAAAACAGGGAAGACGGAGGGGGATACTTCCTATCTAAACGAATAAATCGAGAGGAACTCAGGGGGGTGGTTAAAAATACTTGTAGGGAAGGAGGGACGAACAAGATTGCGGGGCGACGAAATCTTTCACGTTAAGGGCCGAAGATCGGGGAGGAAGAGGTGGGAAGAAGAGGTGGACGGGGAATGGATTTTGGCCGGGGCCGGAGGGCCGCTGCATCTCGCCGTTGAGCATCTGCTTATCACTCCACAGGAAAAAGAACTGGGGTAAGGCAAATTTAGAAAGGGAAAGGAGTTTGTAAAAAACCAGGACCGACACCGTGCATCCGCCGGAAGAGACCCAGCCCTTGGCAAAGATCAAAAAAAGGGGAGGAGGCGTTGGGAAAGTTATAAGCCAGAGGACATCCTGCCCTTGAGAGAAGTCAGCGGCCATGTTTTTTTAAAAAAAAGTTGCTAAGCGAACGTCAAAAGTAAAGGAAAAAATGGCCAAGAGGGGGGCGTCTAGGGAAAAATTGGGCCGAGCGGGGGGGTGTCTAATGTCAAGGGAAAGGGTGGCCGTGCAAAAAAGAGGCGGATACGTGGGGAAGGGAAGGGAAGCTTTTTCATCCCACGGGGCTACGACCCCGAAAAGCGTGCTTCCACAGAGGGGGTGGTGGGGAGGCCAGCGAGAGGAAGAAAGAGGAGTAAAGTTTTCCCCGCCGAAGAGAAAGTCGGCCCTTGGGGAACGGAAGGCCTAAAGGAGGAGGAAAAAAAATCCGTGGAACTAAAGCGCTCATTTAGGTCGATGGGGAGGCAAGAATTCCCTTGGAAAGAGCGATTCTCCCAATCTTAATGTACGCGGAAATCAGCGGAAGAAGGCAATCGAGGTGTCAAGGACACCCCTTGCCAGTCCCGGGGCGGGGGAACGCCTTAGCCAAACGGGGGCGTCCCGGGGGGAAGGAGAGGGGGCAGCATGGAGAAATCAATAAAAAAAAATGGGGGTCTTACTCACCGTCCGATTGGAGAAGCTTTGGATGGCAAACAGTTGGGGGGTGGGAAAAAAGGTGGGAACATCCTGTTAACCGTCTCTCACAAGTCGGCAGATCACTGCCTATCGCAAAAAATTTTTCACCCGAGTTTGAGCAAGGGGAAAGGAGGGCCTTAGGAGCAGCCTCAAAAAAATCCACAAAACTATCCACCAAATTCTTCCCTCAAAAGGTCGAAACAGGGGGGGTAAAGAAGGGAGCAAGGGGGAGATTAAAACGGTCGTCCGGTCGTAAGGACGAAGGCTTTCTACTTGGCCACAGTTTTCGCAAAGAAAGACGCTCAGAAAGCCCAAAAAGGTGTCCGCGAAGGTGGGAAAAAAAAAAAAGGGAGTTTCCCCGCGCTAACCCGCCGCCTAAAAAAAGGGGGGGGGGGCTTAAAAGTGTGGGGAGAGAGGGGAAAAAACGTCTGAAAAAGGCGAGGACCAAGAGGGTTACGAAAGACGAAGCTCGCCTTCAGTCAACGTGGAGTCGTAAAAAAGGGGACGGAATCGCGAGGAAACTAGACCGTCGCAGGGATAGTTTCGACACAAGGAGGCTCCGGAAAGGAAGTCTGGAAAAAAAGGTGGAGAGGATGAGGAGGCACCTTGCCCTGGGAGTGGGGCGATCTCTTTGGGCGAAAGGACGAAAAGCGAAAAGGGACTGTGAGGAAGAGGATTCAAGGTCCTCACAGTCTTCTGATCTCGGAGGGGCCAGCAACAAGGTAGGGAAAGACCCGATCCTAAAAGGAAACACCATCGGAGTTTTTCGATCCGGAAGGAGTCCAGGGCGGACGGTAAGGAAAAAATTGGGGCCAGAGGGGTCGAGAGGGGAGGGTCTATCTAGGGGGGAAGGACGCTCTTGATGCCAGGGCGAACTCACTAAATGGGAGCACACCTAATTTGATGGAGATAGGCGAAAAGCTATCACGACCTCTGTTCCCAACTCAGTGGGAAAAAGATTCTGCATGGAATGTTTGAGGGGGGGCTCACCGCGTGGGTCCTTTTGACCTCTACTTCCCAGGGGTGGGAGAGAGCTGAATAATCGAAGGGGGCTCGTCGAGATACTGGAAGCAGTCGACGGTGGACGAAGTTAGGAAGCCTAGGGGAAAAAAAAATCCTCGAAAGCGCTCATCGGACATGGGCATGGAGGAGGCTAGGTAACTCTTCATCTCCTCGATCTATCGCCGAGAGGCTTAAAGGCGAAAAAAAGTCGGAAAAAGGGTCCCAAGCTGCTCGGGCCCTCGAGCGCAGTCGTCTTTGGAACTCCCATAGGGTGAGGGGGGGGAAGTTGGAAGAAGGAAAGATAGAAAGGGGCTTTAAGGGGAGCTCAATGGATCACCGGGGAGCATGATGAAGGTTCGAGAGAAGACCGAGAGGAAATCTCCACCGGTAGATCGACTGGAGTAGGGAAGAGCAAAGATTCAGGAACAAAAGTGCAGAGGGGGTAAGGGGCAACGGTCTGACCCAAAAAACACAAAAAAGGAACGAAAAGAAACACCTGGTAAGACGAGAAGGAAAAAAAGTCGCAGCCACACTGTCGCGACTTTCGAAAGGATAAAAAGGGAAAGTACAATTGGGGGGGGAGAAGGCCTTCGCGATGTTCTCCAGCAGACCGAAAAACGCGTGAGGGAAAGAGGGAAATCGGAGGGAGGAAAGACCGAAGGAGAAGAATCGCCGGGCTTGACCCTGGATCCGTTTTTGGACCTCTTTTCGCGGAGTAAAGTAGGGGAAGGGAGGGTCGGTTAAGTTCCAGCTTTCTCAGGGGCTATATTCTCGTCGCCTAGAGAGAGAAGAAAAAGGGGGGGGGAGAAGTGAATCTCCCTAGGTGAGGAAACGCTGGAAAAAAAGACTGCAAGAAAAGCAAAAGGGAGGACCCAGAGGCCTCCCCCGAGGATTTCCAGAAGAGAGGGAATACACTGAAGGGAGGCGCTTCTAAAAAAGCGCGACAGGCGAGAAAACGAGAGATTCTGGAGAAGGAAAACGAAGGGTTCCCAGAGGAAGCCGAAGGGCCGCCAATCAAAGGGAAGAACTCCGGGCTCATAGAAGGGAACTAAGGGGGGGGGAATAAATGTGGGAGAAAAATGGGGGGGGGTCCAAGAACTTCACACGACCCCCTGAAGGTGGAGTTCTGAGCGAAGGGGGGCACTTGTGGGGGGAGGGAAAACGCAAAGGGGGGTCCAAACGGCCCGCTAAAAGACATCTTCGGAAAGAGGGCGGACGACAAAAAGCGAACTGCGGCATCGGCGCAGTCGTACAACTCCTTGAGATAAAAGTTATGTTGAAAAAAAGAAAGGGGGAAAAAAGCCGCTCTAAAAAAAAGAAAAAGGAGAAATTACAAATCTTTCTAGGAATCCCATCGGAAGGGGGATAAACCGGAAGGGAAAAAAGCTGAGGGCTATCGAAGAGACTTTTACTCCTCCTTGTCAGAGAGGCCCGAGGACGGCTTGGAAGAAATCAAGAGGGGGGAATGACGCTAGGAAGGTGCGCGCCTCGGAAGAAGATTTCGAGGAGGTTCGTCACCCAGAGAGGGCCAGACCGGGGGGAATAGGAAAAAGGGAGAATCAAGAGGGAACGCTCCTATCTGCGAGAGTCATTCCATAAGAAGACCTCGCGGGAAAGAGGGGGGGGCAGCGCAAAAAACAAGAAAATAGACAATGGTGGGGAAGAAAAAGACCATGAAAAAGCATGTCTCATCTCCCAAAGGAAGGTTGAGGACCCGAGGGTCCTAAGATCGGAGGGACTGGGAGAAGGAGGAGAATTTTGGGGGATGTCTCAGAAAAAAAAAAAGGGGAATTCCCCACACCGACTCGCCGAAGAGGGGGGGGATCGACTATTCCGCTAACAGGGGGGCAGAATTCCTTTGAAGAAACGCATCATGACTAAAACAAGAAGTCGCGACAAATTGGGAATCCTGCAGGGTAGGGACTCTAGCCTATTTGAAAAGAGGTGATTTACACCGGGGGAGATTTGAAGGGGAGGGGGGGGGGGACCTTGCGGATGCGGAAACCGTGCACTCCGGCAGAGGCTTGATAGGAGTGACTACAAGAGAGGGCATAAGCAGAGAAGGCCCGGGATACATGTTGGGGGATGAGAGCTGGGGAAGAGCAAAAAAAGATAGGGGGAAAAAAAAGGGGGGTGCAAAAAGTCACCTCAGAGAACGATCCGTCTCAGGGATTTGGCCTAGGCAAGGACTGGGATAGGGAAGCTTCGGGGGGTTTCAGAAGAGCACACTTCGGCGGAGAGACTTCCTACCAGGGAGACGGGCCTAGGCAAAGGGGGGGACGAGTTTCCGGAGGAAAGGGGCTTATTCAGCTGGCGGCAACGGCGGCTCCGTCAAACCAGTCTTCCGCCGACAACGACAAAGGAGGCTCGGGGGAAGTTCGAAAGGTGGCGAAGTCGACCGAAAGTCTAGCCTTTTAGAGGAGAAAGCGTGTTCCAAAAGGAAGCAAAGGGAAAAAGTCAATCGGAAAAGAACCAGAGGGGAGGAGAGAAAAGAAAGGGTTTGGGGAAAGTTTGTGAGGAAAGGGGGGACTTCGCATCAGTCCGTCTTCGATCGGGAACAAATCCGGAGAGGCTCGGGGGAAGGGTTGTAAGAAAAAAGGAAAAGACTGCCTTTGAACAGGTGTCTCGAGCGAACACAAAATTCTTCCACCGCGGAGGGAGACGTGATCTTGCAAAAAGGGGGAAGCTGCCAAAATGAAAACCGGTGGCAGCTGTGGAGGACAGACGTGGAAACCAGAAGCAAACAAGGGGACAGAAAAGAAAGGAGGTCGTTAAAAGGGGGGAAAAAAAGCGACACCATCGAAAGTCCAATGGAATCCGAAAAAAAAGAGCCTAAAAACGGGGGGGGGTAAGAAGTAAAGGGAATGAAGAAAAATCGAAAACAAAGTCTGCTGGAAAGGGAAGGTCGGACGCCATCATGGGGGACAGGGACCGTAGAAAAAAAGGGAAAAGCAGCAGAGAGGGGGCAAACACAGAAGTCTCAGGAAATCCCATACGCGAGGGACGGACCCACCACCCTCGCGCGTGGGAAGAGAAACCGAGGAAGTCTGAAGGAAGAAAGGAGGAGACAGAACAGAAGAAGATCGGGCTTCTCTGGAGAGGAAGAAACATTCCTCTTACATTCGCAAACCATCCTCTTCCCACGCCAACAGGGGAAGGGGAACCTCGCCTCCCCAAAAAAAAAAGAAGGAAGACCAGGTGTTTAAGGGACCTGAGAGAGGGGAAGTGCTAGGGGGAAAAAGGAAAACCATGTGAAGAAAAGTTCGCTGCAAAAGGTTGGCTATACATCTGACCTACTAAAGGAGAGCCCCCGCATGCTCGAGGTTCAACGACTATGAAGGGGGGGGGGGAAGAAAGGGGGGGAGTAGGGGAGTTAGAAGAGCGTCAGGAATTCCTGTGGTATCGGGGACAACTCTCATCGTCCCGCCAAAGCAACTCGAGACAGGGGAAGCGGTGAATCCATGACTTTGATTAAAAAAAAAAATAGAATCAGCACCAAAAAACACCATCCAGGCTGGAACTCCCCGAACAGGGAGTGCTCTCGGAAAGAAGACCGACGGGAGGAAGAAGTTACGGAGGAATTTCGGGAAGCCGAACTTCGTGTGGAGAAGGAAAGAACGATTGGACCTAGGGCGGGGGAGAAAAAAAAAAAAAAAAACCTCCTCTTGAGGAAAAAGGAGGAGTCGCGGGCCTCTTGGGAAGAGCTTGGGCAAAGAAGAGAGAATTGGGGAAAAAAAAAATCGCGGAGAGGGGAAAAACCGCGCATTCGGGAACAAAAAAAGGCCACAGACTTTTCAGACATTGCGGCCGTTCAGAAAAAAGAAGGGATCACTCTCAAAGAGAAAAAGAAGGGAAGGGAATAGAAACTTGCGGGGAGGGAAGCAGTCGGAGGAAAAATCGTCACCATCGACAAATCGAGAAAAGATACGGTCGAGGTCGATGCGGAAAAAAGGGAGACTCGGCAACAACCACAAGGGGAGGATCAATCTTTAGGAAAGAAGTCGAAAAAGGGAAGGAGGGGGTCGTAGCTATCCCGGAGATTCCTGCGTCGACCATTCCTCACAGCATGGCGATCAGGCGAGCCAAGGGAAAAAATGGCTACCGGGCGGGGAGGGGGGACGGTCTAAAAAGCCCCTGTTTGCAAAGGGGGGGGGAACCCGTAATGTGCGAGGGCGCAAGATAACGCGATCTTGGTAAGGAAGAAGGGAAAAAGGCTGGAAAAAGCAAGAGGGAAGACTTCGTCGGAATGTTTGGAAAGCCTCCTAGGGGGGGGGCGACCGATGCCTTTCAGGAAAAAGGGAACGCGGCGCTGAAGAGAGGGCCGTTGGATCAGGAGAGGGGTGAGGGGGAAGGAAGGAGGGGGACCGATAAAAAAGAACAAAGGGGTTTGACGCCCGGGTACGTGCTTGTGATTAAGCGGAAAAAAAAAGGGCGAGCGACAAGAAACAAAGGGGCGGAGTACATAAAAGAAGTTTCGCAGAGGTTTCCTATTTTGGGGGGGAATGGACGATTATTGGGGAAGATACAAAACCGAACCGGGGAGAAAATTGTCCTCGGAGGTTTACGAGGGAGACCTTCTCTCCTTCGTGGTGCGGGGGAGTACGATTTATGCCCGGAAGGATGGGCAGCGGGAGAGAAGGGCTTCCATTGGGTTCAAGGGGGATCCAAAACCAAAACCTCCGTCATCAGGGAAAAAAAAAGACTTCCCGAGCTATGGGCTATTTGGGAACGAAGGTGGCGCAGGGCTTTGGAAAGGGGGGGGCGAATGTCAGCTTGGGGGAAAGGAAAAGGGACATGCAAAAGAACGGGGGGGAAGTTCTGGGTAGACAGAAAAACCTAAGAAGAAACCGCCCTCACGGGAGAGGTGAACCAGGCGCGATTGTGTGGGACCCGGAGTCTAAAGAAAAAAGAAAGGAAGGATGGAAACGCATGGGGGGGGACCCCTCCTACTATGAGGAGGAGCGGTATTCTTAAAAAGGGGAAAGGATGAAGAAATCTGGGGAAAAAAAGAAGTAAGGACGCTCTATTTGAGTTGGGGTTTCCTTTTACGGGGGAACTGTCAAAAGAAGAACAGCCAATCTCGGGGGGAAAAAAAGTCTCACGTCTCCTCGTCTGTGCCAGGGGGTCGCCGGCCGTACACAATGAATTTGGAAAAAAAAATCCCTTGGGGGGGGGAAGGGGAAAAACTCTTTCCCGATCCTTAGCAAAACCGCCTGTCCGGAGGGGAAGGGGCAAAAGAGGGTGCAGAACGCCCGCGTTGGAAGAGGAACTACGCTCCTCGAAACGGGGGGAAAATTTTTTGTGAAGGGCCTGTAAAACCGGGAGAAATCCTGGGAAAGGAAGACCTAAAAGAAGGGAAACCTTTTGGGTGCGCTAGGACGGAGGCGGGGAATCAACGGGCCAGAAAAACTAAAAAAACTAGGAAACGGTCAGAAAAGGGTTGTTGCCTCGACGGGAACACGTTTGCCGTTGGTGTATTTCTGTTGGGAAAGTATAAAGACGGGGGAAGGAAGCTCAGGAGTCGAAAAAAAAAAAAAAAAAAAAAAAAACCCCCCCCCAAAAAAAAGTAACCGGAAAGCGAGCTCCAGCGCAAAGCGAACAGTTGGAGGGGAGGAAAGAGCCTAGGATTCCGCGAATAAGCGGCCCCCTCAAACGCAAAAGGGAAACTTGGGGGAAACCTGGGGGGAGGGGTTTTCGAGAGGAAAACTTCTCCCTCTGGTCGACGGGAGGAGCCGCGAAAAGGGGAACCAAGGCAAAAAAAAAAGGGGGAAGAAGAAGTCTCAGGGGAAGAAACGAATCGAGAAAGGGAAGGCGTCGAGTAAAGCTCCGCGAATGTGAGGAAAAATGTTTCGAATCAGGAAGGGAAAAAAGCCCCAAGGGGGGGGGGGGCTTCGAGAAAAAAGTGCTAGTAAAGCCCTGTTCCGTCGAAGGGGTGGGGAAAGAATACAGCTGGGAAAAGAAGACGAGAAGGCAAGGGAAAACTGACACCTTCTTACGAAGCTCTCGGGGGGAAGAACAGGAAGGGAGATTCCTGCCCTGCAGTTAGAAACACTCTTTGATCTCACGGGTTTTTTTCTATCCTGGCGGTTCGGGGAGGGAAAGGGGCGGACAGAGAAAAAAGAGGGGGCACTATCTATGCGAAAATCTGTTTTTTCAGGGAGACTTCTCGGGGGGTTATACAAAAGGTAGGACGGAAATTCTCGCAGAAAGGGCCTTTCTCGGTAGTCTTGGGATGGGGTCACGGGATCAAAAGCAGCAAGCTGTTCAGGAACAGCAGTTTAAAGCAAAGGTTCACGTGGGGGAGCAACCTTTATGGACTTGGCGGAAAGGTAGTATGAAGGGGGGGGGAAGGTGATAACGAATAAAATCGTAGAGAGGGGACTCATCGCAGATAGGAAGCGCGTCGAGGTCTAAATGAAGAGGGGGGAAGATCAAATCCAAGGGGACGATCCCAAAGCATCGAAAGCTCGCAACAAAATCTCTAAACTAAAAGCAGGCCTAGGAGCCATGACGCGAGTCTTCTTCTGACAAAGAACAGGCTGAGAGGGGAATTAAAAGGACGGCCCGAAGGCATCTTCTTTGCGAAAGAGTCCCTCTTTGGGGGGGAGGATGATAGGGGGGGGAAGAGCAGGGAAGGGGTAGGTTCGGAGATAGGAAGATCACACGGGAGCCGGGTAAAAGCAGTCAGAGAAGCAGGAGGGGGCATAGGGCTCAAAGGAAAGGATGTCTCCGTCAAAAGCAGCAGATTTGAGGGACGGGGGGAACCGGGGAGCCAAAGGGAGGTTGCGGCGGTATTGAAAAAGGGGCTGTCCACAAAACCCGGCAAGGGTGCCTTGGAAAACAAATTGAATTGGACTAAAAAACGTCTCAGCCAAAAAAAAGGTCTCTACTGTAGCCTGATACCGTCCGCAAGAGGACTGGGTTAAAAGTCGCAGAAGTAGGTGCTCTCGGCGGATGGAAAGAGAGACACAGGGAGGGAAAAGCGCCCTAATAGGAAAGTAGAGCTTGATGAAAAGCGGCAAGAGCGGGCGGAATAAGGTGATGGGGTTGAAAAAAGGGAGAGGCTTCAAGCCGTCGGGGGGGGCCGGCCAGGAGGAGGCGTGGCAAGAAAACAATGGGAGGGGGGCTCTGGAAAGAGCTCGCAGGGGATTAGGCAGGGAAGGGGGAGATTCCGAGAACATCGAGGGAAACTCTCCTCCGCATAAAGAAAGGGACGGGCAAAAAAAGACTTCGACCTGAGAAATCCCGGGAGGGGGGGCCGAACTTCTCTTATTGGGAAATCGGGTAGGAAGGGGGTGGACGGAAAAAGTCATGATAAGAAACTGAGGGGCGATTGAGGGACCTCAGGAGGCATAGCCGGAACAAAGGAGGCGCCGAAGATCAGAAGGGCCTGTTCTACGAGAATTCTAAAGGGTAGCGATTTCTTCGAAGGGGGTGCATATCACGTCAAAAAGAACCTCAGGGGAAGGTGTGGAGGTTCAAAAGACGAGGAAAGAGGGCAGGGGAAAGAATCAGGGATACTAAAAGGGTCTCACTTCCCGAAAACCCTCCCTTCACTTAAGATTACGTCCAAGACCATGAGATACGTATTCGACCTCTTTCTAGGATCCTTCTAGGAAAAAAGAAAATGGATGAAAAGGGCCATGGGAGGATAGAAAAGAATTCTCAAAAACCTTTCGACGGGAAGAAGTCAATCGCCAAAGATTGATCCTTCAATGGAGACTATCACTGGGAGGGGAAAAGCCTGTAAGAATTTTACTTGATTCCGCCTTGGATTAATAGAAAGCAAGGAAAAAGCGTCGAGGGATCGCGGATCGCGCCGGGGGACCATTCTCTAGAAAGAAAAGAGATCGCCATCCTGGAAAGAAGGGTCAATAGGGGAAGTGGAGAAAGTGCCATCAGAGGGGAAAGACCTGGTGATAAGGCGTGCCCTGGCTGTCTAAAAAGCGGAGAGAAATCGCAATGCTTCAAGGAAAGCGACCTACCTCGCTTAAAGACTCTCAAGAGGGGGGGTAAAGGGAACCCAAGGGGAGGAAAGGTCGGATAGAAAAAAGGAAAGAAAAAAGCAAACAGCTCCACAAGAGGGGTCTACCCTCTTCGTGAGAAAGGACGTCTACTAAGACGAAACCTAGAAAAAAGAAGGACTCTGTGTGAACTCTTGCTCATCAAGAACGTCATTCCACAAGGGGGAATATAAGGTGATAGAGAGTAAGAGGGGGGGGGGGGGTGGAGGACCGCCTACTAAGGGGAAAAAAAAAAACCTCCATGTAGACTGGTGCAAGGAATGAGTATTCTATAAAAAAGGATTCAAATCTAGGGAAGAGGTTTCCCCTGACAAGAGCGCGGGGACGACGCTTTTTAAGGACCTGAAGGGGGTCTTCAGGGGGGGGGGGTGAAGAAAAAGCTTGGAGGAAGGAAGCGCGACGAGAGAAAAAAGAGAGCCGTCCTCGAGCGGTAGCAGAAAAGCGCCCCTTTTGGGCTGACCGAAAGCAAATGCGCGCGAAATCTATTTAGGGGACCAGCGGCGGCGTGAAATATAAAAGGAGGGGGGGGATCCCAAGGGGGGGACTGAATCTTCAGGCGAGCTGAAGAGGCTTTTAGGAGAAAGCAGGAATGTAGGGCGAACGGAACCAGCACCCCCGTAGGGCAACGCTCCATCAACGGCTGGGGGGGAGGGTAAGTGGGAAGATCTGAGAGAAAGAACCGAGGGGTTCCTAAGCTCTTCCGGAGAGGCCGTTTTCGAGGGACGGCGTAGAGGTTACTCAGGGGGAGGGATCAAAGGAAAAGAAGCCCCGTGGGGCTACCGGCGAAAGGGGAAAGAAATTACTTCAAACAAGGCTCCACTTCTATTTCAACAGAAAGAAAGAGCGTTCGACCAGGGAGGAGGGGAAGATGTTGAGGAGGTGCTTCTCTCATGCCTCCTTGGTGTCCTGAAAGAGAGAAAGTTTAACTTCCATGACGAAACGCGTATCCGGGTGTCGCCCTACGGGAATAAGGAGGTGAAAGGGTTCGAGAGAACCACAAAAGGGCCGAGAACGGTCTTCGTGATCCTTGCCGGAAAAGCTTGACTGCAAAACGGTTCACTACTCTTCAGAGGGGAGATGCTGGAGAAACAAGAAATGATAGGAAAGCGTATCGTGAAAGGCAATTGGTTTTTACTGCCGCGAAGGACGAGGGATCCAAGAGGAAAGAAAGGAGCTTCGCTTGTCGAAAAAGTCGGGGAATTGAAAGTCAAAAACGACGAAAGAGGAGGGGGATTTCTGAGGCCTTATTGACGCAGTGGGGAAGGGAAGCATGCCCGAACAGTTAGGAGGGCAAACATGCGAAGACCATTATTCCCGAAGGGGCCCATAGCGAGAAACCCTGAAAAACACCCTCCTAAGGGGGTAAAAGAAGAGTCTGGAGAAAAACGGGGGGAAGGATTTAAAGAACTGATAAACAGCTCTTCGAAGGAGTGGACTTAAGGCTACCCAAAAAACCTCCTACCTCTCCTCCCAAGGGCCCCTACCTCTTTCCTCCAAGGGGTAACCTGATTAAGAGGGGGAAAAGAAGGGCGACCATGTAATAAAGGGATCTTCTAGGCCGTCGCTTCAAAGAAATGCCGGGCTCTAAGAGGGGGGGGAACTGCCCAGGAGAGAAAGGAAAAAGTCATAGGGGGGGACATAGGGAGTTTTCTGGGAGATAGACGCGTCTTCTAGGTGTCGTGAAGGGGTGGGGGTTTGAAAAACCCGCCAAATAGAAAAAAGGACTGCTTCTCCAAGGAAAGACACGTCTATTTTAGAAGAGGGGTGGCTCAATGCGAAGAAGACAGCGCCAAGAAAAAGAAAAACAAAAGGTTCGGAAAAAAAGTGTGTGCTCTAGGGGGTCCTTCCAAAAAGGCTACAAATTCAGAAAGGGAGATTATCTGAGGGGAGTACCATTTGCAAGAACTTAAAACGCCAGAAGAGGGGAAGGATGCTGCGGTCACCAACACCGCCTCTTTAATGAAAGGGAACTCTGGCGCTGGGGGGCTGAAAAAAAAAGAAGTCATTAAAAGTTTTGTCTCGTCATTATCTGGGGAGCCACCTTCCTGGAATTGAGGAATGGAAGGTAGAAAGGAGCCAGAAAAAGGGGTCTCGGGAAGGGAAGAAAAGGCTGATCTTCCTCAGCAGGAGAAAGGCCGTGCTCTTCACCATCGACAAAAAGAAAGACGGTCTATTCGATTGATAAAGAAAAGGGCAACACGGGAAAAAGATAAAGGGAGGGGAAAACGACAGAAAGGGTCGAGGGGGGAAAAAAAAAGCTTGAGCGTTCGGAATGCGGCGACTATCACACCGCAAGTGAGGATAAAAAAGCATGGAGGCTACCTTATCTGAAGGCTTCGGGCTACCTTCCGCAGAGGACGTCCGGGGGGGGGTCAAAGGTAGAGGACTGGGATGCGTGGGAAAAGGGGAAGCTTCTTATACTGACGAAGGAAACTAAAAAAAAAGAGCGAAAGAGGGACCGAGAAAATATCCGAAGTGGTGAACAAGCCTCCTCCTTTTAGAGAAAACCGATTCCTTGGCGTCAAAGTGCGGCGGCTCTACAGTCGAGGGGAAAAAAAAAACCGAGATGCGATCGAGGAGGACTCCGTGAAAAGACTCTGTTTCGAGGAGCTGTCATTGTGTGCCTTTCGGGGGGAAAGTGCCTTCTCTTTAGAGGAGAAACCGAAGGGAAAAAAAAAAACGGAAAGACACATAGAAGGGGGGGTCTCCGGCAGGAGAGGGGAAAGCCGATTTGTGCCGGGACGAGGGGTGGTTCTATCCAAAAACATTTCCGGGGGGAATAATCCGGGGGCGCCAAGAAAATTGGGCAAAACGATCGTCTAACCCCTGGAAAAATCGCCTTCGTTTGGGAATTGAAGGGATCGGAATGGAAAAAGCCCAAAAGCGATCGGAGGAAAGGTTTTCCTTCCAACCGCTCATCGCTGCACTACCCGGACGAGAAGACCGAGGGGCTAAAAGAAGGGGAAGGTTTGGAAAGGGGCATTCTTGGAAGAGCATCGAATGGTGGGAAAGAGACGCATGCCTACCTAGCCTGGCGAGATCGGGCTTTTTCATTGGGAACTCAACTACCAGAAGGGAAAACGGAAAGACGTAAGAGCTATTGGTTGGGGGGGCCCTCCTCGCTAGAAAAATGTCACGAGGAGGAATAGAGGTGGGAGCGCATGGAAAAGATGGGCTTGAAATGAAGGAAAAGAAAGGAAGGGAGTCCTACGCTGTCCGGAGGGAAACCTAATCCGCTCTCCTGGGAAAAAGGCGATGTTGAGAGAATTGAAATTCTCGGAAAAGGAGAAATAACTGCAGCGAATATCAGCGTCTCTTCTGGGGGGGCGCCTCGCGATGGAGGAACAACCATGGGAGGGAAGGGAAAGAACGGCTTCGGGCTGATGGGGGGGGGGGGCACTCTTGGCTCCCAAAAGTCCTTCTGCCAACATGGTGCTGTAAATTCGTAGAAAAAGGGGCAATTAAATCAGAAAGAGGTCAAGTCTCGGTTGGAAATTTGTTGGAAAAGACCCGTCTGAAAAGTTGACAGAAGAAAAGAAGGGCGGCTAGAGTGGACTTTCACAAGGTAATGCTCTCGGAGGAAAAACGGAACCAAAGAAAAAAAACCCTCGAAGAAATTCTTCAAAAGAGAGAAACGGTCGAACTCGATGGTGAGAGGTTGCCCTCGAGGAACCGGAGGGGGTCGGGGGCTTGGACCGTTCAAAGGCCTATACTTTTCCTGGGAAGGATACAGGAACAGTGGAGCGGACGTGTGAAAGCTCTCTCAGCGCCCCGAAAGAAAAGCCGGTTTCCAAAATTATCGCCACCGGAGGAATAGTTTAAGGAAAGAATCCTCTGCGAGGCCTCCGAAACCGGGGGGAAAAAAGGGGGGGTCGTAAGAAGGGGGTCTACTTAGACCATCTGTCAGAAGCCGAGCCTGGGGGCCGTCGAACGAAAAATCGCATTACAAGCAACGGGTCAGAGAGGAGACTAATCTCTACAGGGGGGGGGGGACAAGGAATCTGAAGATAGTTGGTTCGCAGACTGGAGCGCGCAATAAGCCAGAAAACTCCTAGGTCAGAAGACTTTTCTTCTATCGAGCGCTGGGCGGATCTATTCCTGAAGGGAATAGTTGAAGGGAGCAAACCTGAGGTAAGAAAAAAAAAAGGCAAGGGCTGGGACTCCGCTCTTGGGTGTCCATCCCTAGTGGAAGCAAGCGGGAGGAATAACAAAGGATCGAAACCCTGAGGAGACTCAAAAAAAAAGTTAGGGGAGACGGTTCTTCTTTCTAGGTTTCCTTCTGTCCACAACACTTGGGTAGGTTGGGGTATCAAGAGAGACTTCTCTCGTTTTGGGGGGGACATGAATCAGGTGAAAGGTACGAAGTTCGGAGAAAGGAATTGCGCGTTTTCGCTGGATCTCTTCTTTCGAAATCACCGGGTCGTGGGACACAAAAAGAAGGGGTAAGGGTTCGGAGAATGTTCTTTCAAAATGATTGTTTGCGGGGATGGAAATGGGAGGGGGGCTCGCGCTTGTCTCGGGACTCCTGCTCGGGGCGAGACGTCGTCGCTGGGGAGGCGAGAAAGAAAAGCGGCCGAAAGAGACCGTTTAGGGCAAGGAAGGTGACAAACGATCCTCGAAAGGACGAAATAGGCAGGATGCGGAAGATGGGAAAGCGGGGGGGACTCTCCGAATAAAGGAGATTCTGAAATCCATGGGCCACCGGTTAAAAAGGACAGAAATAAATTGTAGGGACCTCTCTTTGTGGAGGGAAAAAAGAAAAGGGGATGCCTTCGCCAGATATGTCAGGGAAGTTCGAGGGACAAAGTGCGAGGGAAACTTTTCTAATCGGGAATGTTGTCTACGCTCGGAGAAGCCCAAAGGAAGAAGGAAGTCGGAAGCATATGGGGAGGGGGGCCTTGCAGCCAAGGAGGCGGGAGGGGGGTGACAAGGGAAAACCCCCCCGGGAGACCTGGGGGGGAAGCCCAGAAGGGAGGGGGGCCCCAAAGGAAGAACATATACTGGGGGGAAAAGCGACTTTCATCCTGGAAGGAAGGACTCATTATTAAAGGAGGGGGAAGTGAGGCGGACAAGGGAGGAGGGCGGGCAGCGGGAAGAAATCTACCGTGTTCTGCCTCGCCTATGAAGAAGTAGAGGGGGAAAAGACCGGAAAAACGAAATAAGGAGGCCGAAAGAGGGGAAATCCGGTTGATGTGCGCGTTTTCTCAAAGGCGATGAGGGAGGGAAGGAAAAAAGTGTCATAGGGAATCTCAATCGAAGAGAATTCTTCTGAGGAAGGGGGGAGAAAGGTCTCTTCCGCGAGAAAAAGAGATTATACAAGAAGCCCTCATCCTGGGGGCAGCTTCTGGTCAGAACGCGGTCGAAATATCATTTAACCTCCTTCAGGGAGGGAAGTCTTTCTCAAGCTATACTCTTCCTATCAGCGGAAATCCCTAAATTAAAGTTTGGGTACCTGGAGAGAGCACGCCTAATGATTCAGGACCCGCTTAAAAAGGGGCGCGAAGAATCAAGACTACAGAAAAAGGGGGTTGGGGGCAGAGAAGGAACACCTCCCCCTGAGGGGGAAAAACTACCTAGAAGGGGGTAAAGACAGAAAAACGGGGAAAAGCCCCGGGAGAAAAACATCTGCTCCTTCGGGACGAAAAGACCTCATTATCTACGGCTGGGAAGGGGGGGTAAGCATGAAAAGGTCAAAAGTTGTATAAAATATCTCAAAGACTCTCCAAGGCATAAATACCAATTAAGCTAGGGAGAGAGCTGTCTCTAGGAGGGGAAATACCGGAAGAGAAGGTTGAAGGGAATAATAAAGAAGAAGAGGGATCGAGTCTCTCCGGCCGGAGGAGAGGAAGAAAAAAGACATCCTGTTGGGCGCGCCTCGGGTGCAGAT
>Ga0179593_1655917_pt1 | contig 25025 bp, 29 predicted proteins | sample CZODoug2_1_08_16_FD_185931 | JGI IMG/M metagenome (GOLD analysis project Ga0179593, IMG submission 185931) | Vadose zone soil fungal communities from Angelo Coast Range Reserve, California, USA - CZODoug2_1_08_16fungal (PacBio error correction) | ecosystem: Environmental > Terrestrial > Soil >...
ATTCAAGCATGCGCTGTGAAACGTCATCTCTTGGTCTGAGAGGGACATGCTGCCGGGGCCTGGTAGCGGGAAGTGCAGAAAAAAAGTAGGGTCGAGAGATTCTTTGCCCTCAGCCGAGGCTTCCGCCTCACCCAGAGGGGGGGTGAAGGAAAAGCCGAAACGACTGATTCTGTTGAAAGTTCGGCGTAATCCGATAACGGGAAGGATGAAGAGGGGTGGTGCGTCCGAGCAGTATCTGGGGGGAGGCCGAACATGTGTATCCAAGACACGGGAAGGTCGAGGAGGAACGGCGCGAACAAGCTTTGCGGGGGAAGGAATGCGGGTATGGACCGGCTTGCGACTGATAAAACGTCCTAAGTCTGCGAAGATGCAGAGACAGGCCAATGCGAGAAAAGAAATTTGAAAAGGCGTGTTTGGAAACTGAACATCGGGCATTGGAAGGAAGGGGAGGACAGTCAAGGAAAAAAAAACAGGGGTGGTGCCTTCTTATATGAATGGAGGGGTTTTAAATTCCTTAAGGTGAGTTCTGAGTAATTGCAGCGTGTTCTTTACTTAAGAGGGGATCCTCCATTAGTGATCAGGCGATTCGGAAGGGGAGGGACTAGGTGGCTTTAAACGCGTTCATGTATAGAGAGGAGATTGACACTAGGGGAAGGAGGGAAGTTCCTTGGCGTAAATGGTTGGGGGAGTAGAATAAGCCGAAAAAAAAAGAACAACCTTAGCCAACAACTGGCCACGTACCAGCTAAACCGGCCCTGATAGGGGGCCTACGGGTATAACACGTGTCAATTCACCGTATTACATGATAAGTCCTCATTCTTAGAGAGGAAGAGTGAGTGTTTGGAAATCTATCGAGGGCCAATGACCGGGATAAGGGAAAATACAACATGGTGATCCGTTTGTTAAAAAAGGGGGGGACCACGGCTTGGGGCCGGGGGTCAAGGGCTCTATTTTTTCAGGAAATAATTGGGCCTCGAAGTCAAAAGCTAGATCTAAGCTTCTTACAAGAACTAGAAAAAACCATGATTAGGAAAAGAGAATGAGAGGAGTGGATAGCTAGATCATGACCGAAGCAGGCGGGAACTTCGGAGAAACTAAAACTAAAAAAACTTAAATATTGTGGTGCCGAAAAACCATCGGGAAACTAAGCTTCGTGGAAATTGAGGGAGAGAGAAATGGTAAGGACGGATGATTCCCGCCAAAAAACATTCGGGAGATTAGACTTATGATCCGAAGAAATGAAAGAGCTGGGACTAAAAAGTGTCTTGAAACGCAAAACACGGAGGAGGGCAAAAACACGTGGTCGGGGGGAGGGGTTTTCAAAAACTGACGTGGGGAGAAGTCTAGGCACCCCCCACAAAAGAACTGAAATCGATCCAGCAGGGGATCTACCTCTTTGTAATAGAAAGGGGGACTAGGTCCCGTCGTCACCTAAAAAGATTCTCCTTTTCAGGGAAAAGAGGGAGCAAGGGCGGCTAATGAAGTCACGGAAGAGATAAATAGTCGGGGATACTCATCCGACGGGAAAACCGAGATTTCACTTCAAAGGGAGAAAGGGGGGGGCATCCACCAAAATGGTTGGTCAGTGGGGAAAACACGCATTTCTTCCTGAGTCGATCTGTGAAAAGAACTAGCAAAGCCTCTGGTCGGGCGTGGATTTTTAGGGGGGGAGAGAAGAAGTGTCAAAAAAGAAGACTACCGCGGAGTGAAAAAAAGGGTAAAAGCAGAGCCAGGGCCTGTCTGAGATGACCACCCCAAAGGAGTAGGGAATATGCGTTCAAAGACAAAAAAATCTTGCCCTGTAAGTGAAGAAGAATTAGGAAATCCAAGCGCTAATGCGCTCGCCCAAAAAAACGGGGCCATTCCCTCGCCGGACCGCGCCAATGATTCGAAGGAGGGAATCAGGAGGTACTTCGTCTTGATCAGAGCGAACCTCATGACGGGAGGCGACTCTCAGGAGTCCAAAACAAGAAGGAGGCCGGAACATAACGCCCATTGACCTGGAAAAAAAAAAGGCGGCAGAAAATCACCATTCGCAAGTGGGAAAAGCAAGAGATACTGAAGCGCCGAAACCGCAAAAGGCGCATTCCGCGGAGTGTGGACGACGGGAAAAATCGGACGCCGTCCGAGAAAATCTTGGGATATCGATCCTTACCCAAAGTGATACAGGAGAAAAAAAATGGTCGGGGGGGAGGCATGGTCTTTAAGTGTGACGCCGCGAAGTTTCTATCAAATCGTCAGACGGAGATGCCCTGCTGAGCTTATCCGCCTCGGAAACACGCATTTTTTGGAGGAGGGCCGAGGGAGGGGCGTTCACGACGGATGGGAGGTGTCATTACGGTGCTCAAGGGAGTCTGTCCAAGAACTTTCGGGGGGGGGGAGGGGAACTGCTAATTGGCACTCTGAGTCTTTCCCTTGAAGTGGAGCGACTGTTCCGGAACGAGCCACATCTCGTCAGCACGAAGGGGATGCTCCTACATTGGAAAAAACATATCGGAAGAGTCTGCGCGACTGGGCGTCACCAAGCAGAACTCAGGCTACGGGGTCCTCAGCTGAAAACCGTCTCCAAGGAGGTTGTGGGGGCATCATCATCACATCGGGGAAAGACTAGTTCGCTGAAGCGAATGCAGAGATCGCCCAAATCCAGAACAGAAAGGACCCACGTGAGGAGAAGAAGGAAAATGAGACGTTGGAATAACCGGGGGTCTCTCCTAAGACTGGCTACTGTAGCTACGAGGGGAGGGTTAGAGGCCTCAAAATAATGGGACGACCGTTCGTCAAAAATCTTGCCCGAGCGTAGAGCAAATTGTGGGGTAAACTATAGTAGTTGCTAGGGCAACTTCAACCTGTGGAAGAAACAGGTCTAAAAATGTGGAAAAAGAAGGAGTGAGGCCGACGGTGCAATCAGAGGTTTGAAGGCCTTCGTGATCATGGAGGCTCTTCCAAACGAAGACACGGATGAAGTACCACGCAAACCCAAGAAAAAGAGAGTTTAAAGGCGCAGAAAAAGGTCGCTAAAAATGTCACCAAATCAAGGGATCTCAGGAAAAGGAACCGATGCGAATCGTTCAGTAACGCCCTTGAGGTCAATCCCTGAAACGTCACAGGGAAGAGGACTGAAAAAAACTGCTCCGGAATCAGTCAGCCTTTGCAGAGGGGTAGACAGTAAAGAAATTTCTTTAAGTGATTTCATAGAGGGGGAGGGCTTTGAGGCCTTGCAGCTTGGTAGACTAGCCTGACTTCAGCCTGATTGGGGTGCAACGCCAGGTCGATCAAAGGGTCGCCTTATCGGCGCGGGGAAGTAAACCAGAATTCGGGATCTGCGGAAGCGCCTTTTGGGGGTCTTACACGTCTTGAAACGCAACGAGCCGGTGACTACTTCAGTCTTGAAAAAGGGACCTAAAAGTGGCGAAGGCGCACCAGAAAGAACTTCAGCTCAGCAGAAGTTGGAATTGAACAAACATAACCTCTCTTGAAAAGGAGGTGTGTAATAAGAGCACAACAAGTGCGCGCGGGCAACCAGTCACGGGACGCTTGCTCAACCTTCGACAAGGAAAAAAGGGGGGGAGAAAGGGAGGAGCAAAAGTAGGGCCGGATTAGGGAAGGAGTACGAGGGAGCACCCCTCTTCCAAAAACATACGTCAATGGGGAGGAGGGAGACAAGCAGATTTCCAGTGCTTCCTAGCCAATCGGGTTGCGAAGGAAACGTTTCGACGTCCACCCACTCGAGAAAAAAAAAAGAAAAAGAAGAAAGAAAATACGGGGGCGTGTACATCTACAACCTCTGGGAAGAAAGTACCCGCCTATTGGCTAAATGAACGGGGGGAAAATCGTTGAAGCACGCAGAGAACGACATTCTTTGGGGAAGAGGGAGGATCGCCCGAAAGGGAAGAACTTGAGTCGTAAAAGAAGGGAAACAAAGGGGGAAGGAAAGAGGGGTTTCGCACTCGCACTGAAAGTTACTTTTTGGAAAAAGGGTTAAACCACAATAGGGAAAGGATCGGCGAGGGTTGGGCAATCCTTAAACCACAAGGCTTTAGAGAGTCTAAGGAAGGGGGAGACACGCCATCCTCGAAATTGGGCCAAGGAGAACTCCAGACAAAGAGAATATGATGCCTAAGGGGCGGCCCAAAAAACTGAAGTAGTTCGATTTCTTGAGAGGTATTTTCACTAAAGGAGACTCTGAGGGGATAAAACAACATCAGGGAGAAGTGTGCACTAAAAGGAGAACAGAAGAGGGCAGTAAAGACCAGGAAAAATAGAAATAAAGACACGAGTTGACAAGAGAAGGGGAGCAAATCTTGGAATTGCCCAAATCATCTGGAAAGGAGGGGAGAACTGGCGGTTCCTTCAAGGAGACCTATGATTAAGAAAGAAAGAAACGATTCGGCTAGAGGGGAGACGAGACGGGTTCAGTTGCTCTAAATGTGAGCGAGCCTGAAGGGAGATAAAAGCTATTGGGGGGGAGGTTGGGTGGGAAACACCGACCTTTGTCCTTGGGGGTAAGGAAAGAAGAAACAACAGGACAAAAGCAAGACGATTGCCAGAGGGTGGATCCCACCAAAGGCGTACTACCTGTTTCTCGGATCCCAATTGAAGCAATAAAGCCATCCTAGAAGTAGAGGAAGAGAAGAAGAACAATGGAATCTGAACGAAAAGAGGGCAGTTTTGCTACAGGGGAATCTACGAAAGAGAAAAACCTGGAGCCTACCGTCGCAAATTTTTTTATGAGGGGAAAAAAGTAGGGCAGGTGACAACGTGACGCTCGGTTGGAACACTGTGATTTCCTCACGGGTGCTTGCACGCTGCGGGGAAAAAGGCGGAATCATTCGCGGCCAGCAGCGCTGACGAACTCCCGAGTGGAGATAAAAATGAAAAGGCAAAAAACGTCAGCCCGAGGAGTACTGTGTGGGGGGGCATTATCCAGCAAAGAAGGAGTTCGGATTCTTTCGCTAATGCCGCTCTTCGAAGCCATTTATGCCTGGGTCCGGACTCGGGGGAGAGCATTAGAAAATATAGTTGCTCACACGTCGAAAAGAAGGAAAATTCAAGAGACGTGGGACGGGGGGCGAAATTCATACAAAGAAATTATGATTAAAAAAAAAGAAAAAGAAAAAGAAAATCTAATTACACCCTCACCTCAGCCTGCTGAAAGGCATCAAATAGTATGATGCAGAAAAAAAAGGGACCTTTCTAGGAGACTTGAGGACCAGAAGGGGGCATACTTTTCACGCGGAAGGCTATAAAAGAAATTCGCGAAAAAACACTTTCATCTCAGGAAGAAAATTTTCGGACAGGGGGGACGGTCGTCAGCACAATAAGATCCACGGCCGCCAGGCCGATTTCGGTTCGAAACTAGAAAAAAAATAGACTCGGTGGGGGCAACATGCGCTTTCAACGGAAATAGCGGGGGGGCACGGACTAGGGGCCGTTGGCGTACGGGGGGCAGTTAAAGGCCATGTCCCTTTAGGCGCGGGGGGCCCCGACGCCGAAATGCAGGGAGGAAGACTTCCCACCGCTCCTTTGGCGGGATAAAAAGGAAAGACGCTCTGATGGGGAGTCGAAAAGGGAAGAAGAACTAGGATGATGTCCTCGAGGACTCACCGCTGTGCGGTGCTTCTGCGGCATGGAAAGAGAGGGGCTATTTGTGCTCAGTAGGGGCAAGAATTTCTGGGTTTGAACGGGGAGGAAGAGGACCAGGAGGGTGGTCGACTGCTTGAAGAAGACTTGCATGACCGGCTGGCGCCTTTAGGGCTCGAGAGGGGGGTAGGGGACGGAAGAAACGCAGAGAAGGAAAAATAATCGATTTGGAAGAATGCGGGGGCGCGGTCGAACGCTCGCCAGTGCTCGAATAAATGACGGACGGAGGGGAAAAAGAGGCTCGACCTTGTGGTCGCGGGGGGAGGGATTGCAAGAGGGGTTTAGAGGGCTTATCCTAACTTTCCCGATGAGGAATGAATTCAGGATCCGAAAAGGACTTGCCTAATGCTCATTTGGGATCGGGTGACGGCGAAGTCGGGACGGAACAAGAAGGGGAGGAGGTATTCTACATCCGGAGAAGAGGACAGGCTTGGATCGAAATGCGGAGTTCGGAGATGGGATCGCCAGCGCACTTTCTCGAACCGGAAAAAGTCAGGTACCATCGCGCCCCATCCTGCCGAATGGAGGTGCGGTTTCACCAAGGAGACCGGGGGAGGACAGCTTCTGAGGGTGATCCTCTAGTACTCTTGCATATCCTCCTTGGGGGGGGGGGGAAATATATGAGGCAACCACTTGCCTGGTGGTCGCGGGGATCAAAAGTAAGGCAAATTAGGGTGGTGTTGTATGGGGTTAGCAACAAATCGAGCCTGGAAAAAAAGCCTTTCTCTTCCTAAGACGCCCTTCTCAATTTGGGACCCGCTAAGCAGCTCTGGATAGTATGACGCAGAGGGCATCAGAAAAAGGGGAGGAATGTGAAAGGATATAGTTAGGGAAGAGAGGACAGATCTGAAAACAGCAAAAAAGGAAAAAGAACAGGGAAAACCTAGAGAAAGCGCATAACGGCCGCGCGATTTTGCCGATACCACCATAAGTAAAAAAACGACCTAAGGCATTGAGGTGGAGAACCAGCAAGGTGACTCCTGGGATGAACATCCAAACCGGAGAGAAGAGAATGGAACAAGAGTAGCCTCCAAATGACCTGTAAGAGAATTCACCTTGTCGTAAACGAAACGTCTTCTATAGGAAACGTTCGCGGGGGGAATTAGGCAGGGCGATGGGAGATAACGATTGCGAGAAAGAACAACAAGTACTCCCGCCAGTCTTCCGCCCGGAAAGGTACTACCAACATTCTCGGGAAGAGAATAACGTGTGTGAAAGGGAACCAAGCCTTCTCCTGGCAAACCGCAGTGATGCACAACCAGGGGAAAGGGGTCGTCTAATTCAGTAAAAAGGGAAGGGAACGTTGTTCGGAAGAGACCTAGAAAAGGAAGGCCTCGGGTCACTTCAAGACCAGTAAACCGCAGCCGCCCACAAGGGTAACGCGGAAAGCGATGGGGTACCAGAACTCTCTTCACGCATGCTGAGGCTGAAAAGACTCTCGAAAAAGCCTGAACAACGACGTTGTGATTCGATTGGAAAGGGGCAGGGGCCGGAAAAAGGGGAAAAAGCTACCGCCGGGACCAAGCGTTTATATGCGCCAAAAAGCAGGTATTCTAAAGAAAACCACGACGCTCGTTCAAAAGAGCACAAACGGATGTCACGGTAATTTGAGAATGAATCACCAACCCATCAAAAAAAAGGCCAAAACCAGGGGAGAGCATGGCCGCAACACAACCGCGGAAGGTCATGAAAGCCAAGAGCGGGAAACGAGCGAATTCAAAGATAGCTCTTCTGGGCGAGGAAAAAACTCAACACAATGCAGACGGGCCGTACCCGCGACTCTGCGGGGTCGAGGCCCGAAAAAAGGGGAAGGTCAGACTAACTTCCAGGGAGGGGAAAGAACCGCATTACTGCACCGAGAAAAAAAAAACGAAGGTTTGCCACCAATGGAGACACGGCATGAGCCGCCCACCGAGGCGAATGTGGAGAGGGATGAAAACCGAAAGGACCATGTCAAAAAGAAAAAAGCGGTTTGAATCGACGACCAAAACCGGGGAGTAAACAATTTGCAGACTGGCGGCAATGGCCGTCTTTAATGTGGGGCCGTAAAAAAAAAAAAACTCGGTGTCGAAAAAGGCCCGGCTGGGCAGCTTCCACCTCGAAAAACACATGGTGTCGGAGGCTCGATACGCTTGCTGGAGGTCCGGAAACGGACGGAGGGTGTCATTACTGGGCTAGGGGGGGGAAGGTAAACAGATTGAAATTTTTGAGGGAGGGGGCTTTGCCCTCGGAACGTCTTGGGGACGATCGCGGTCGCGAAAATTGGGACATCTTTCGTCACGAAGCAGAAGACGATCCTCACCGGTACGCGAGACTTCGCTCACAGAAACAAAAATGAAATACTGGACAGATGAACCGTCTCAGCAAAGGGAATGCCATTCAGAAAAGCCATCGGAGTCGTACTCGGAGGAGATGATGGGATAACCAGGCTCCCGATCAGGGACCGCAGCGATTCCAGGGGAGTAGTGTTCAACAAAAAAGGGGACCCGCGGTCCAGCGCCCGAAACAAAAGTCTGACTATCACACACGTGGGATGGGACCAGCAGAATGCGACGAGTTACCCAGAGAAGGGGAAGGGCGACGAAACGGATTCCCATTGTATGGAAGAGAAGGGTAGATGGCTTTTATGGAAGGAAAAAGGAAAACGAAAGAAGGCCTAATTATTAGGGTGAGGGGGCGCAACCGGGAGGAGGGTTGAAACCTTCGTGATCTTCGTGGCCGGTGGAAGCTACGGCCACGAATTAAACGGGGAGAAAAAGAAACACATCCAATAAGTTTCCCTAAGCGAAAGATCTAGCCACGAACTACAGGTAACCTCCCTCGATTAACCGCCGGAAAAAGAATCGGGACCAAGGGCTGCGTGAATGTAAAAAAAGGAAAGAACAGCCGGAACCGGGGGCGGGAGAACACGAGGAGCACAGTCGGCATCGAGAGAGGTCCAAGAAAAACTTCAGGAAGCTGCGGGTCACGAAAAAAAAAAGAAAGTGTGTATCAAAACAAAGAAAAGCCCGGATGTTTGTTCACCGCCAATCGATCGGAGCCAATCATTCGACATACATAATATCGAACTAAGTCGCGGAGAGAAATGGGTTCACGATCTTGACTCGTGCGCAAAAGCGGCAAGCTTGAAAGAATTAACAAGGTTTCGCACCGACTAAGAACCCATCCTTTTGTGGGGGTTTGGGATTGCACGAACATCTTTTCACGGATCGGTTAAAGAAATGTAGATGGGCAACCTTCCCGGTCAGTAGCAATGAGAAAGACTGCCTGCAGGCCCATGTTGATGGTCGCAATTCCCCTGAAATCGCCTTCTACCGAGTCCAAAAATAAAAAAGGGCGGTCGTCACGTGCTTCAAATCCATGTGAAGAGAAAAAAAAGTGCAAAGAACGTTGTCCGAGTAAAAAAATCTAAAACAATAGTTAAGGAGGAAAAGGAAAAGAAAGAAGAGGGAGGGGAGGCGACCAAACTGCTGGCTCGCAACCGAAGAAATGGAAAGGACAATGGAATATGAATCACTGGTGCTCAACTAAGGAGAGGGACAGATGGAGACGCTCGTCAAATTAAGGAGGACGAAATAACAGCCACATGTGGAATATCGCGCGTCCTTAGCCATAGGAAGTAAAAGGGTCAGCATTGTCAAGGAGGAGGGGGCCATCCATAATAGCATTTTTAAAGAAAAAAAAAAAACGGACGATGCAGGCTCTGAGTCTATTGGGACCTCAAGACCGTCGAAGGGGAGACCAGAATATACGTCCACCGGCTCGCGAAAAAAAAGCGTGAAACAAAGGGTTAGCAGGGTCCCGCGGATTCGATATTTTATGGGGGAGATGTCGGAGGGTGCTCACCAGTATCTATGAGTTCGGAACTTGGAAGAAGTAAGGGAAAGAGGGGAAAAATCGACTATCTGGGGGAGAGCAGAAAGCCAAAACTTCCTGAAAGAAAAAGAAGACACGAGGACGCCCTCAGACTCAAATCGGATGGAAGAAGAAGAACTGCGGCGGTTCCGGCTTCGACTTGTTGGGGGCAAAGACTGAACACGCAGCGGTTGACTAATTAAAAGAGGGGAAGCCGGCGTGTTGCAAGAACTGTTGTCGCGAGCCTCTGCTAGGAAAGAAGCGCTGGGATGTGGGGGGAGGGTTTCCTGAAATACAATGTCAGCGTTACTAAAGGAAGGATCACGAATGACGAACTTCAAACCGGATTTTCTAAAAAAGACATAACCTCCTTTAGTGTCGGGGGTGACCGATGGCAAACATGAAAAAGGGAAAATACCTGAGCCTATCCCTAGAAGGGAGTCTTTGACCTGACGCGAAGCGATGTGGGCGAACGGTCGTTCTCATTCTGGGCCGACCGAAAAAGCGTGGGCATAAGACGACCGTCGGGGGGCCAGATGGTTTGGAAGAAGAGCTTGGGGGAAGTCTCTGACACAGGAATCAGAAAGGACTTATTCTCTTCGTGTCGTAGGCGAGGGGAGGGGGAGAGCATTCGGATCACAATCAGATCGACAAAGATCCAGCGCTTATGAATCGCAAACGAAAAAAATGTAAAATGATACTTTGTACTTGAAAAGAGGAAAATTCGTAACCTGATTCAGCGTAAGTCGGAAAGCATCTCTGCGGCAGCAATGTGTGAAAATGCCAGGGTTCCGGTGCAGAACAAGGAGAAAGAGGTCTGAGAAAGATAGTGCCTCAAAATTGGAGAAGGAGAGAAGCCCGGTCGAGAAAGTGGGGGCAATGGAAAAATGATTACTCAAAGGAAGAACTAAATCAAGAATACACCCGTCAACCCATCAAGAAAAAAAAGCAAGATCAGGGCCCTCCTAAGATGGGCCTAGGCGATAAGCTGCGAAGGCATCACGTGGGGGAACCTCGACTGCCGCGAGCCAGAAGAGAAGAAGGCAACACATTAAAAAAAGACCCCGGCCAGGGGAAGGTAAGGAAAATCGCCTGTGAGGGGTAGTCAGCTCGAATAACCGCCATGCGGACTCTTGAGGGAGAACAAGCGCGAGAACCAGGCGCCGAGGGAAAATGAATCAGGTTCCAATTCAAGAAAGGAGGGGGTGGGACAAACGATGACGAATTTATTGTACTGGTCTCGTTACCTGAAGGGAAGGAGGGCAGGAGGCATCTGCACGTGCTCCTATACGCAAGGAAGGGGATGAAGTCAAAAAAAAAACAAAAAGCGCATAGGGGGAGAGAATCCTGAAGACGAAGATGGGGAGGGTGTATGCTTCTAATCCTTCAGCGCATTTGGGAAAGAAGAGAAAATACTCAGCTGCGCTCATAGCGGGGGGTTTCCGAAAGAGTCTATGTTATCAACACAGGGAAGATTTCGAGGGGGAAAAAAATCTCGGGGCGTTTTCTTATCTAGATCCTGCAATGTACTGAGGAGCCTGGTCGGCACGCTTTTAAAGACAGATAAATTTCCGTGCAGAAACTGAAGGGTCTAAAAGAGAAAGCCAATTCTAGTTGAGAAAAAAGGGGATCTAGCTTACAGAGAGAAGGAGGGACTTAAAACGAATAAATTAGTTCGTTGTCGAAAAACAATTTTGGGATAAGAATGGATTGAAGTTCACGAGCCGACTTGATTCTTTCAAGCGCCTAGAACAAGAGAGGATTAATTAACATTGCACCGTGTTCTTATAAGACACGGGGGCCGGGAAAGGCTACGAGGAGGGGCGAATTCGACATCTAGAGAAAAAAGGGATTGGATCGTATCGGGAATGGGGCTCTGTATTTGGGGGGGGGGAAGAAGGGAAATAGCTCGTGACAAGGCCATTCCCGTTGACAACACTAGGGAGGGAAGGGCATACTGGAAGGAAAGGGGGAGGGAGTTGAGACAACGTTAAAAAAGAGACAGTCGTCAAGTGGGAATCCGAGGGATCTTCCTCCTTGGATGGAATAGAGATGATGGGGGGAAATTGCCTGGTCTGCCGAACTAACTCAAAAAGCAAGAAGGAGGGGGGATGGGGGCGATTGGGTTCTGGAAAAAAAGATACGGCCGTTTTGTCTTAAGGGGGGCACTCCACGACTCAGTGGGGGGAAGAGGGGGGTACGGGGCGCAGCTCCGTACTAAGCAGGAAAGGTTGCCTACAACAACACACTAGTGTATTAAAAAATGGGTCGAAGCTTAGATCCATATCTGAAGACATCGGGGAAAGAGGCGTGATAGAGAAAAGCTTCAGAAAAACCACGGAAGAGAGACCAACCAACCAGACTATACACCCTTATCAACTCCTTAACCTGAAGGGGGGGGGTCACACCCTCCCTTTCCCCTCCTCTGAGGATGAAATCAAAAGGGGGGGAAAAGGAAGGACAAAAAAAGATTACCTACGGGAAAGGGGAGGAAACCTCCCTTGAGTAGTCACGGTTTGGTGAGGAAAACCACTTCGGCATTATAAAAAATTGGAAACGGTTTAAGGAATTTCATGGGGGGGCCTATGTTCGAGGAGATCCCCACAGACGAACTTCCGCTCGATCACTCCCCTTGGCAGAGGAGAAAAGATGTCTAAAAAAGAAGATACCTCAAGTTGGAGGCCAGAAAACTTCTCAATCTCCTTAAGCATCAAACGGCAATGGTCAAAAAAAACAATTCAAGAAAAAGTCATTAAAAAAAGAGGAAGGATAACCTAGAAAAGGCACAACTGCTTCACCATGATAGGAAAGGAAGTAAAACAATGTGGTCGAGAAGAGATGGACGAAAAAAAGGGGAAGGTCCATTCAAGCCTGCGAAAGAGCGAAGCGAGCCGCCTGATCGAAGGGGGAAGCTGGGAGCCTCTGCAGTTGTCTGACGGTAAAACCGGAGGTGGGGGGGGGGGGGGGGGGGGGGGGGTGTGGGTGGGGGGGGGGGGGGGGGGGGGGGGGGTGGGGGGTGGGGGGGTGGGGGGGGTGGGGGGGGGGGGGGGGGGAGGAGGGGGGGGGGGGGAGGGGGGGGGGGGGGGGGGGGGGGGGGGGGGGGGGGGTGGGCGTGGTTTGCAAAGAGGGGTCTGTGGGTGGGCTACATGGACAGCGGGCATGGGAAAACAATGGGTAAGCGGGGACAAAGACGCGGAGATGGGACGGCCAAGGAGGGAAAAGGAATAAAACCGTCATTGCCTATCTTCGAAAAAGCATACCAAACCAGCAAATCTTAAGCTAAAGGAGGACAGTCCCACCGAGACATCTTGAAAAGGATATACACAGGAAAAAGGGGAATCAAAAGAGACCTTCGCGGACCCGCTCGTGAACATGAAAAGACAGCACCGGAGGGAAAAGATAATTCTAATTAAAAGAGGAGGGAGGCTTCGGTGGACAGCCGCTAGCTGGGTAAGCCCTTCGACTCGGGCTGTCGAGGGAAGAAGAGCGAATACGACCATTACTTGAAGTATACGGGTAAGCTCTCTCAATTTGGCAAAAAAAAACGACGGTACAGCTCATGCGGGAACTCAATTTTCCCGCGGGTGTAAAGGGGAGAAAAAGGAAGGACGCCCAGGGCGGTTAAATTGGGGGAGACCTTACAAAAATGGGAAAGCTGTTTTCTTGAAGCGGGGGAAAGGGGCACGAGTCTTTACTTTTGGAGGCAAGTGGCTTCTCCGTGGGGGTAGGAGGGACGTCCACTGTAGGATCCTGACGAGAAGGAGGTCTGGCAGAGCCAAAGCGGCCATTTAGGTATACGATTTATTCTTTGAAACTCAGAGGGGGGGAAGGAATGGTGCCATTCATTTAGGGGGGAATCGATGGATTTTGATAGGAAGGCATCGGAAGTCGTCTGCCTGAAGCGTGGTAGCCCACATAAGGGGTTGAAGGAAAAGCTTCACTCAGACTAGGTACGGCACCATTAAAGGGGAAGAAAGATGGACGCGGATGATGACCAGCGCGACTAGGTGGGGCATCACATGAACAAGGAGAACTAGGTTGGCGATTACACAAGAGAAGAGGAAAGATACGTAGACTGAGGGGAGGCAAAGTAGCAAAACCAGCGTAGTCCCCGTGAGGCCAAACTCAGGGAAAAAGAAACGTTGGCAAGCAGGAGGGGGGCAACTCTGGTATTCTTCAGAGGGTGATCTGGATTCCTCAAAGGGAGGAAAAAATTCTTCCAAAAATCTTGCGCCTCGAGGAGGAGAGAACATTGAGAGGATCGAAAGAAAAAGTAGGGGGTACGCTTGGAATGGGTCCCTCATCAGAAAGAACTGTAAGTAGTGCGCAAAGACGGTTGGAGGGGTAAGGTTCTGAGCCTTCTGGAAGGGGGTCTTCGAAACCACGAAGGACAACGAGAAGAAAAAACAATCGCTTGTATGAGGGAAGAAGGACTCTCTCAAAGATGAAACTACCGTTCCGCCCGTACCTGCCTCCAGGAAGGGAAGAAGGGGATCGTCTTAACCCTCCTGGGGGAGGAAGAAGAGATTCAGCAGGAACAGCCGAAAGGAAAGGCAAAAAAGCATCTTTGGCGTCACTTCCATCGAGCTAGTTTTATTTTTCTTTCAGAGCTGGAAGCTCCAGGGCCCGATAAGTTTCCGCCTTTAGCAGGAAAAAGCCTGCTCTGTCAGTAGGGGGGGAGAGAGTCGACCTTCAAGAGCGAAAGACCCGATCTCGAACTCAATCTCGGAGGAGAAGCCAAGGGTTTCTTCAAGTGAATCGTTTGACACCGGGAAAGACGGTCTCCTTCTGGTGTCAATGTCCGATGCGCACCGACAAATAGAGGCGCGAGACCGCCTTGTGGGGTTAAAAACACGCCTGCTTTGAGGGGTTAAATAAATATCACAAGTGAGAGGGGGGAAACCGTGCTTGCGCAGAAAATTCGAATAAAGGGGGAGAGGACCGTGGAGGTGCGGCCCATTTCGCCGCAAAGGGAAGGAGAGAAGACTGAGAGGTCCACCACCGTACTGGAGGAAGCGATTTCCACTCTCCATATTCGGGTGTCGAAGACCGGGGACGTACGAGAACAGAGAAACCACAACAAAGGAAGAGGGAGCTATCAGGGGATGACTACAACCTTAAGAAAAAAAAAATTCGGACACTTTAAAGCCGCGGCGAGTACTTTTGTACTCGGTCGATAAAGAAAGAAGGAAGGGTCAAGAAAGGTTGACAGGGGCTACATTTTCTACCACAGGGAACAAAAAAGGAGCATCTCCTCTAAAAAGGGGGGGGGTTTCAAAAAAGTCTTCGCAATTAAGTACAGATCCGTGAAGAATAGGGGGGTCACCAAACCGGCCGGGCGAGAGAGGGAATTGAACTTCTCATTACCAGAGTCGGATTTCGGCCATGGAATCAAGTCGCAACACCTAGTCAATATAAAGAAAAGGGTTGGCCGTGAAGTCTGAATCGGAGGGGAGAGTGCGGAATGATTCGAGAGGGGAGACTTCTCATGTCGGAAGTAAGTCGCTCGTGTTCGGAAAAGGGAGGGCGTGCGCGAGAACGCCCGCTTCAAGGAAAAAAAAAGGTGTAAGACGATCGAACGAAAAAGGGAAGAAGGTCCGCAGCGCGTTACTAGCAGGCCGGCGCGCCCTAAGGAAGGACTATTGCCCCTGCGGGAGAAAAGGTACACGGGAGCGTGTAGTTTCTATGGGGGGGATCTGTGAGCGAAGCCTAGGATGTAAGCGAGTGTGGGATTTTGTGAAGGAGGGGAACAGTGTCCGGCTTGGGGGGGGGGGCAGGAAACTTACCCACAAATGCCAAGAAAGTAACTGAAAACCCTCCGATTGCCACCGGGGGTGCGAACCGAAGTTTGTACAGGTCGCATTGAGGAAAAACCCCCAACCCCACCAAACAGGAGGGCCAATTGGCATCTTAAAGAAAATGGAAAAAAAAGGAGTTTGGGGAACTGCGTCGCCATCTGCGGAAGAACAGTAGAGTCGCCGCCAGGAAAGGGGGGGGGAGAATGGACCTCTTTGCTTGAGTTCAGTGTGACACTTTCGATGGCCGAAAAGGTGGACTATTATGAGGATGTTCCTTCTCCAATTGACAAGGAAGAAGACAGGACTAACTCCAGAAGGGAGAGGAAAATCCCCGTAGGGGGGGGGAACGTTCATAGCGTAAGGTATTCTTACAGGGTTCAGGCCTAGTCGCGTCAAAAGCAAGAATTGAAAGGCCTGGGGACAAATCACGAACACCAAAGATTAGTGGGACCCCTAGATGGGCCACAATTCGAGGAGAATCCACTTGCAAGACCTTCAAAAACTATTCAGACAGGAAAAGAAAAAAGAAGGAGAAAGCCACGAAATATGAGCAAAATACACCACGGACCATCGGGAAAAGAGAACGAGCAAGCTTCTCCTAGCCACGAAAATGGGGCCGACGGAGAACTGCAACATCAGGTCAAGCGCGAACTTGAAAAGATGAAAAAAGCCCCGAGAAAGAAAGGGACGCCATTAACGGTGGGGGGGGGGGGGGGGGGAGTTTTTGTCGGAAGTAACACGCCGGGGAAAAGGGGGTACTGGGTACTCATACGGAAATCTTGCCGGAATGAGGACTTCTGTTTCCGCCTAATCTGAAAAAAGCAGGGGGTGCGGAAAAATGCCGCTGGGAAAGGAGAGGCCGGAAGGGGGGACCACGGCGGAAAGTTTAGGAGGGGGCGTTTGCCTTACTGGTCAAGAAAGTAATTGGGTCCTTTATCGGAGAAAAAAGGTAAAGAAAAGAAGAGGGCGAGGAACCCAGTCACATGGCGGCAACTGATCACTGGAAGACAAGAGGGAGAGGTGTCCAATAGCCCTTTCTGCCAAGGAAAGGTGACTGGATGTCCGGATGACTGCCTCGTTTTAGAAAGCCGCATGTATCGCGTTCTGGGGGAGTGACAGACATTGGGATGTCTCGAAAAAGCACTGGCAATAATTTCTGAAGAATATCGCGACTCTTGGAAGGAGAAGGCGGGCGACCTCCTTCTGGCCAACCGGCAGGAGAACTCGTGAACCGCGTGGGGCGGTGCCTAAAAAAAATCACGGAATCCCGGCGAAGACAACGTCTATTGCGAAGGCCGGGCGGGAGCAACAGCTTCATGCGGAGAAGGAGGGGGCCGTCATTTCTAACCACAGTGTGTCATCGATTCCTGGTTTACTGGAAAAAGGGGGTGCTGGTCTATTAGCCGAAAGGGGACAGAAGCAATATCTATGAAGGAGCCTACATGGAGGGCTCCATCAGGCTCTGTCAACGAACGGGACGAGAGGGTTTCTGTACACAAAAAAGGTAGTCAAGTTGGCAGGAGACGTGGGACACGGCTGGATCTGTTTTAGTTCTGGTGTGAGGGGTCAGAATAGGCACGCGTGGAGACTTGAACACACTGCCTTCCCTGAAACAAACGCGAAAGGATCCCTTAAACTCGTGGAGTTGCTTTAAAAAAAAGGGAACCCACCGGAGGACGCGGAGGGGGAGTTATCCTTGTCATCTTTGCATGAGCTTCCTCCGAATGGTTGGAGAATCTAAGGCAAAATTTAGGGGACAAAGCAAGTACAGAAAAAGTAACTTTTGATCCTTGTTTAGGGATTCGGGCCCCACCTCCGAAGCTGCGCGTGTAGCGGTCACGCCGCGAGCGTGGGCCGTGACAAGAGTGATTGAGTACTGCACTAAAAAGCATCGAGATTCAACAACACCACGGATGAGATAGAGGGCGTCATAATAGAGGGAAAGGACCGTCAGCGGCCAACGGCAGACGTGAAACAAGAAAAGAACGCTGCAACGAAAAACGTCCGAAATGGTGGGCCCGAATACCACAAAAAAACGGCAAACTCCTTCTGCGGTGGTAGTTATTCGGAACATAGGGGGCAACCAAGAGGGGCAGGATTCCAAAAAACGGGAAGAGCAAGATTACGAAGTACCTCCAGGAACAAACTGTCAGCGTGAAACTGTACAACGTGGGCAATAAAACGCCCACGTCAGAAAGGAGGGTGTGGGTCACCTTAAGGGCATGGGGGGAGAAAGGGGTGGAAACGCTGGCGAGGCAGCCGCCCAACTAAAAAAAATTCGGCATGCGATCCCGCGCGGGGGACAATGCCTCTAGGTGCATACGAGGAACGGGAAAGGAAAAAAGAAAGCTGTCCCTTCCACCGTAGGAGTGAACCGGCGCAATGTCGCTCCTGAAACATTCCAAAAAAAAAAAAACAAGGAAAAGGTCTGGATACGCGAGAACGAACCCATCCGTGACTTAAAAAATAACTCCCGTCAGGGAAGGAACCAGGGCCATCGATTACTCCGCACGACATTGGAAAAGGAACAGCGGGCAGCTGTTGCAGACGCACCGATTCAAACGGTGAGAATTGGACTGGGACCGTCATTTCAAAAAAACGGGAAAAACTCCGCGGCGGCCAAAGGAACAACCCCACACCAGGCCGCCCCGTCACAGGTAAGGTTCCAGGTCGCTGATAGGAGTAGGAAGACCGAAATTCTTGAAAGTATTGAAGCAAGAAATCTAGGAAATCACCAAACGAGACCGCAGCCCAGTAAGAAAAAGCGGGCACAGAGGGAAGGGGGTCCTCATCACCGCTAAGAGGAAGGAGAATGAAATTAAAGAATCCGCCGGGGAAAAAAAAAAGGGGGAGGTTATCACGTCTCCATCTGCGCGGTGCATGCGAACTCGTTAAAGGAAGAAGAGTCACTCAGGGAAGAAAACTCGATGGCTTGAACGAGACCAGTACGGAAAAAAGAACCTAGTAGCTTCCAAAACACGGGGATGAAAAAAGTTGAAAGGAGCAAGGGGGATCTCATGTTTCCCTCGAGCGCCGAAATCGAAGAATTTCGCAAACGGGTCGTTGATATCCGAACGTAACCTGTTTAGAATTGCGGTGAAGGGCCAGCGATGGGTCGGTGTCGTGCTGAAGTAAATCCTGCCTTGAGGAGACACGTGAACCAGGCTTTCTCATCTCCGAAAAAAAAGTTGGATTCTGGGGCTCGCTACGAGGGGGGCTTGCGTTAAAAGGCGGACGGATGGCTGTGTCATTACTGCTCATGATTGGGAAGGGGGAAACTTTAAGAAATTTCTTTTTGCGGAACGTGCTCGCCATCGGCCGGGGAGAGGGACCCGGGGGAGCTTTGCGAACTTGTGGAGCCACTCCTATTGTCAAGGAACTGATGAAGAGAAAGTCCGAAAAAATTCAGGATCGCCGGGTTGAGCAAAATACGAACTCAAAACGGTTCAGCTTTCCTCCTGGAAAACCAGTCCCGGCGGAGGGTCGGAGGCAAAAGGGAAGTCCAGAGGGGGGAGTTCTTCACTCCGTAGGCAACTGATGGACCTAAAGAAAACGTCGATGAAAAAGTCCCGCCACCAAATCTCATCATTCCCGCGGAAAGCAAAGGGCACCGAGACGTTGCACAAAGCCCGGAAAAAGGGATAAAGAGGGCGAGGTGTACGACGCTGAACAGGGTCAAATGATCGGGATTCCGCAGGAAAAACGGAAAAATCTTTCTTGCCCCTGAGAAGAATGGATCGAACGGAGCCAGATAGATGGGGGGAAAAAAAATCACCTCGGTCGAAACATGTGACAAAAAGAGTATGGAAGAAACCGATTTGCAATCGGTAGGGGTTGGGATGAAAATCGGGGGGGGTTGGCAGGCATTCTGACGTAAAGAAGACAGAAAAAATGACCACAAACAATCCACAGGAGACGGGGAAAAAAACTTAAAAAGAGGCCATCGACAGAGCGTTAGTAGCGCCGTACTCCCCAAGGCAGCAGTAAACCCGTCCCCTGCTTCCGTTAAAGCGCAAGGGCAGCCGAACCGGGCTGGCTCCGGAAAAAAAAAATCTTGTCGCACTTCGACATCGAGCTGAACTGTCTGGGTGGGTTTCAAAGCTGAAAGGCGAAGAGTAAAAGGAAACTATACGTTCCCTGTGGGGCCAAGCAGGATGTTGTGGTTCACCGCCAGAACAGGGGAGACTTCGCGCGAGCACTAACCCGGAGCGAAGGAAAAAGCGGAACAGCAGTTGTTTCAGTGACTCGGTTTCGCGCGGGAAGAGAAAGGACGGGGCCGCCAATTCGGATGGTGTATAATAAAATTCACGCAGTGGGGGGTACTGATGCCAAAGCACTCCTAGGTTTAAAGAGCAGAACAAGTCGCCGAAAGAAAAACCGGGGACTCAGCTCCTGCAGAAAATCAGCGGAATGCACATGGGGTTCTCGCCCATTTCGGCCCGTCAGGATAGAAACGGGAGACCTATTCCACCAAAATAACGTCGGCGCACCATGGCTTCACTATTTCCAGAAAAAAAAAAAGATTCGTGGCGAGACCAGCAGGTTCACGAAAAAAAAATGAACCCAAAAACCACGGAGAGAAGTTGAAAGAAAAAACCTGTCTTTAGATGGGGACAACCCAAGGGGGGGAGAGCACTGGAAATCGTTTGAATCACTGGGCAAAAAAGGGCGGGGGTTGTAGAGGGGCGGTCAGCGGAGCATGCAGAAATTGCGGCGACGGCGACAAAGAAAGTTGTGGATTTCTGCAAGGGCTCTTGGGAAAAGGACGCCAATCGCGCACGTGTGACTGAAGCAATCAGGTAAAATAATAGGGCGTGAGTTTTGAAAAATCGCGCCACAACCGAGTGAATTGGATTCTTCCTTTCTCGCGAAGAGGGGGGAAAAGAAGTAAGACGTATCACGGCTGAAAAAAAAAACAAGGAAATTGAAGAACAAAGTGGGCGGCGCCGGTCCGATAAGCGGGCGATATCTTTAGACAAAAGTCTACCTGATCGGGGGAGCTGTGGTAGAATGGATAAGTCGGCTCGTGTTCAGCTACAAAAACGAGGAATATGGCGCGATAAAAAACTCCTGAAAGAAAAATAAAGAAAAAGAGAGAAGTGCGCAAATGCTGGGATGAAGGCAGAGGCCCTATGCTACTTCGGTGAAAACCGCGCAGGAAGGTACACATAAAAAAGGAGCTGTAATCTTGTAGGACAGCGAACGTGTTTTTCTTAGGTGGCTCGATCTGAGCGGAAAGACCTGACTCTTTTAGGGGGGGTGATTTGTCAAAAGGAAAGAAGGGGGTGTCCTTCGTGGTTACTGAAGGAATGCCGAAAAGAGGGAAAGGGACTTTCACCCGCCAAAAAAGTCGGTTGGGAGCCCAAAGAACGTCTGTTTCGACCGGCCCCAGTGGCGAAAAGAAATTCAACAATACCAAATGGGGGCATCTTAAACTGAGCGAGGGCGCAGATGGAACTTGGGCGTCGCCTTCTGCAACCGACGAAACGTCTCCTACCGGGACTCACGGTGTACGGTCTTTGACCACGTCTCGCACTTTCGAGGGAAAAAAAAAAGGGGGACAATGCGCTGCGGGTCGAGGTAAGTCAGCGGCCTGAAGCGCCATCAGTACTAAGGGGATGACTGTGAATACTCCAACTCCAACCCTGAAAGGCATTATCCCCGCGGGAATGAGTTCGCGACCTGTGCCGCAAGTCAAGAGAGGGGATCCATTGAATGCCTGGGAAAACTCACAAACTCTTCGGTGAGAGAGATTTTGCTCAACTTCGCGAACCGCGAGCGAAAAGGAAAAAGCCTTCCGAGGGAGCAAGTTCAGAAAAATGAAAAGAAATCATGGAGGAAAAAAAGTCAACCATAGGCCTAATGATAAGGATCAATCGTAGCGATTCCGCACCATAGGGGATCAGAAAAAGCGTTGCATAGGGGGAAGGTAGAGCGCGACATGCGCGAGCCCTTCCGCAGAGCAAAAACCTCCCCTTGCCAACGTCGAAGTACAACGCCTGTCGGTTTGGGAGAATAAGAAGAAGAATCAGTCTCCATGACTCCCGAGTTCGGTCCTACAAACTGGCATGCTACAGGTCCGGTGAACAACTTCAGATCGTTCTGGTGGGACCAAAAGGTAGAGTCTTCCTTTGACGTACGGTCTCCGTTAAAGACTCCGTGTATGTGCGCGCAGCTGCGTGAAAAAAAAACAACCTCCGAAGACGCAGCAGCGCGCGCATAATGTGGTCGACGAACAAGGGACGACGACAAGGGGGAAAAGGCTATTCGAATCCCGCAGTGATGAGTCCCGGATCTTTTGTTGCGGCTCTCATAAATCGGGAGGGTCAGGACGGCTATGTGTATCGCAGTACACCAAAAATTTACGGGGGATCTTTTAACGACTATGATCTAAACTGGGTCGGATCCTTTTCTAGACTTATAAAGAATTCGAGCCTGTAGAACCTTGGTCCCGGCCGCGGTATTCGGTGCACATAAAAGCAAAAAAAAGCCAACGTCGGGTGCAGTCAGCGGGTCGATCAGCTGGCAGGCGGCCGTAAGGGCTTGCGGAGTACAACACCAGGTTGTTCGACGGGGAAAGGGGGGAGGGGTTAAACAAATGGGGTGGGGTTTACTAGGGGTGGTGCAACGAACACACGATGCCTGAAGGAGTAAAGCTAAAGGTTCTGTTTCTCCACACTACGCAAGCCGACATCACGTTGGGGAAAGAGTCAGGTCGCGTACTTTTTCAGTCGAAGACAACTGAACATGGAACTCGGACTCCTAGGATTGGGAGGACGGTCGAATGCGAATGGGCAGTTTTGCGGGTAGTGTGGGCGGGATCATGCCCGCGAGAATGAAAACCATTATCAACACTGGGATTGACACGCTACCGTAACCTGGAAGGAAAAAAACGGGGACGGGGGGAGGGGTGCTTTTCCACGACACGGAGGGGAGGACCTTCTGTCAGAGGAGGTAATCCGAAAGATTCTCAAGCCGAATTTTTTTGGGGAGTAAATAGAGTTGCCGGTGGGGCCGAACTAACAAGGAAAAAGGAGACAGGGGTTATCGCTGTTGGTATACGGACCAACAAGGCCGGGGTGCGGCCGCGGGGGCACTCAAGACGGCTAGGTTGTCTCTAAGCTTGATTACGCAAGAACGTAAGCAAAAACAAAACTTAGAGTGAAGAGGAGAGAGAGCATAGCTTAGAGACCAGCCTGACGGAAAAAAAAGGAATTCCCTTCCTTTCGGGGACACCTAGGATAAAACAACCGAGTGTGGGGCCCTATAAACGGAAAAAAAGAGGGCTTGGGATTTAGGTCGCGACCACCAGCAGATAAGGGCCGAAAACAGTCGGATAAGCAAGATTAGGGAAAGACTCCCAAAGCTTACACCACAAAACCACCCCCCCCCCCCCACAAAAGATGCAACGGGGGCGTGAAACAACGCCAGCGCGTAGAGCGTGGTCCACGGGCAGTGGTGGGGAAAACGAAACAGGGTGCGATGGAGGAACCTCAAAATACTGCATTCGGCCAACCCCCCAAAACCCAGCCGGGTTTTCCAGATTCTCCAGAGTCGCAGATGGGGCCTTGTCCAGAAAAGAAATCGCGGAATTCCCTTAATGGGATTCACTGTCTCTATGCACCCGCTCTGGATAACAAAAAGGGGAGGGAAACAGAGACGCACCTTCAGCAGAGGGCATTCAAAAAAGGAGACCTGGGGCAAGCCGCCAAAGTTGGGGGTCCTCTCAGGTATGCTCCGCATTTCTGACGACAGAGGAAAAGCGGGTTCACTACGGCGACCCCGCCTTTAACCACGACGTGTCAGGGGGGAGAGCAGTTTTCTGCACGACCTACGACCAGCGGTCCAAGAGCAGGGGGATAATCTCGAAAGAGAAGACCGCTCTAAGAGCTTTCACGACCCACACGGGGGTGTGGCACCCAGCAAGCTCGGAAGATACGCGCTCATGCGCGAAAAAGAAGGCCGCGGACTCCAACCGCCGGGTTCGAAGGAAATCAAGGTCACGTACGGGGCCGTTCAATAAAACCGTGACGAAAAGCCAAGGAAAGCGGCGACCAGCCCGCCGACCTAAAGACCATGGTAAAGACCGACCTAATCACCTCGTCGGGGGTTGCAAGGGAGACGGTGAACAGGAGGGGGAATATGCCAAAAAAGGGCCAAGAGGGTAGGCGGAACCGAAATCGCATGGCCGATTCGCGGTCTTTGGATCGCCCGTAAAATGGGGAGAAAATTGGGAGGGGGTCGGCTAATTGCGGCGTCGCGACGGCTCCAAAAAAGAGGGGAAGGGACACGTCGATTCCAGGCGGGACTTTCCGACACACCCATGGTGGCTGGGAGCTCGATACGAGGGAAGGACAAAGGAAGGGTTCCTGGTGTTAAAATGTGGCAGAAGGGAGGCCTATTTCTTTTTTCTAAGAGAAAAATTGCCCTCGTACGTCGAGTGGGGCCAAAAGTGGACGAACGCTGTTTCGCGAAATTGGGGAAATTTGAAAAAGGGAATCCGCTTCTGCAGAACGAGGACAGGATTCATGGATCCCGCCGAGGAGCGCCGAAAGAAAAACCAAAAGAACTAAGGAAATCACTACGGTGGAGCGGCAATCATGAACCGGACCTATCCTTGTCAGTGGCAAAAATCTGTCGTTCGCCAAATCTATGAATCAGCAGGCTCGCCCTCGCCCTCGCCACGCCGCGCATGCAACCAAAAAAGGAATGGGGTCAAAAAAAGGGGGTCAAAGCCCGGGCCTCCCATTGCGACGGTCGACGACGCTGAAAAAGGAAAACGGAGACAGATGGCTACTACCATTGGACGCAAAAAGCTCGCGTCAGAGAGCCCATTGAGGAATAAGGGGAGATGGGAGGGGGGATTCGCTTCACTGGGCCCAGCCGTCGAACAGAAAGGTCTGAAGTAGGGCGCAACCGACGGTGGGTGTGGAGTCCATCGTTCATCCTCTGGCCGTTGTGGGAGGACTAAAGGGATAAAGGACACGGGTACAAGGTAAAAAACATCCAAGAACTGGCCAGGAGGAGGATCCTAACAGATCAGCAAAAAGACTACACTATTCCGCCTCATAGGGCAAAACACCTTGCCGGTAGCCTGTGCGACGCAGAAAAAAAAACCGGGCCGATTAAATGCCTTAATGAGAAAGCTTGACGCACTTCGGCAGCGGGCGTCCAGACGTGGTCTTTTTTCGGAGCGATAAAAAAAAAACTCGAAAAGTCAAAGAATCCAGTTTGCTGAACACGAGCCTTATTCTTCAAAAATTGGGCCCGCCAGATCGTCAGGGTCGAGGGGACATAGCTTCGCATAAAGAGGGATGAAGTTCACTGGCCGCAACTTTCAGTTTGACTCGGGTTCGGGAGCGGTACCCTCCAGGTCTTGATGGCCAAAACGGTGTCGACGCAAAAAGGGGGACTCAAAATGCCTTGGGTTTGTGACATCTTTCACGGATGGTTAAAGAAGAGACGGAACGACTTGCAACGGGGGACTGTCAGCTTGCGCACAAGAAACATCAAGCGTGCAGGCATGCAAATTGGGGGGGGGGGGGGGGGGTTTTGTTTTTTTGGGTCGTTGTTGTTTGTTTGGGAGGGGTTTGGTGGGTTTTTGGTGTGCTGCGCCCAGGGCAGCCGTCAAGGGGAACCGACGCGACCGATCCACACCATATTCAAGGCGCAAAAGCAAACTTGTCCAGGCTGCTCGAGTAAAGGGTTCGAGACCAGCAGTTGTGAGGGGAA
>Ga0179593_1379565_pt1 | contig 25024 bp, 22 predicted proteins | sample CZODoug2_1_08_16_FD_185931 | JGI IMG/M metagenome (GOLD analysis project Ga0179593, IMG submission 185931) | Vadose zone soil fungal communities from Angelo Coast Range Reserve, California, USA - CZODoug2_1_08_16fungal (PacBio error correction) | ecosystem: Environmental > Terrestrial > Soil >...
GGGGGAGGGGGGGGGAGGGAGATGGTGGAGTAAAGGGGGGAGGGGGGGGGGGGGGGAGGAAAGGGCTCGTTGCGTGGGGAGCGCACGGGAGGAGGTGAAACCTGGCCATTCAAAAAGTAAGTCGAAGGCGAGGTCGAAGAGTCGGGGTCTCTTCCTCAGAGAACTCCGGTTGGGAACTCCGGGGGAGCTCCGCGATTGTGGGACCGAGCCCTTAAGACATTCCGACCCTCGGATAGAAACACTCATGGGTAGGGAAAAACTGGCGGTTAGCAGCGTGCACGGATTCTTCTGATAGAGAAAATGAGGAGGGGTCCGGAGACCCCATAAGAAGGATCCTTACTAGATTGTAAGAGCTGTAAACTGACGTTTGAGGGGAAGCAGGGTCGGCGAAGACCGTGGCGTTACAGAAGCAGGAGGAAAGCGTACTTGACTGACAGCCGAGTTGGTGGGTGGTTACAGGGAAAAGACGGCTGCATCTAAGCGGAAGGAGTCGAGTTTACAAGGAAGTCGCCAGGACAAGAAGAGAAAACCGTTCGAGATAAAAAGCAAGGGGAGGCAGGAGAAGGAAAGGGCTAAGCGTCTACTAAGATGGGGGAATATGAATCGATGATCATAAACGGTTCTGAAAAAGGTGCATCATCGTGGGGCCGCGTGGAAGGTTCAGAGGGCGTCGGGGAAAAGGGAGAGGAGAGATACGACTGAGCAGTTGCCCGACCATCTACCGAAACCGTTGGAAAAACGCACGATCTTCAAGATGCTGGAAAAATCTGCGCGGTATGAGAGAGGGATGAGATGGGGGAAAGCTCTGCCGTGGCCTCTGAAAGAGGCCTCCTACAAGAAGGGGAACTATCTCATTCGCAAAAGGTAGGGGCGAACTGAACAGAAAAAGAGAACGTGTCCCGCCTCAACACAAAGGGAAAAAACTCAGACAATTGGCGCCTGGTAGAAGTGGAGTGAGAGCAGTTCCTCCGAACAACGTCCACTCACCGAACAGGAGGAGCATCGCGAGGCCAAAAAAGGAAAAAGAGTTGAGACGACCGGGAAACAGGCACGGAAAGAGAAAAAATAGAGAGGCGAATGGAGGCTTCTAAAATCCCGACAGTGCTTGAAAAGAAAACGAGAGAAACTGGTCTACGCTCTTACTAGGGCTCAAAATCGAGGCTGATACGCCGTAGGCCCACGGGTGGCTTTAGAGGGCTGGCTATGTATGGGGAATATCTAAACGCGCAAGAGTAGACCAAGGGTCGTAGACGGAGTGAGAATTGTCGGGGTCAGAAGTGTTGCTAGGCAGAAGAAAATAAGGTGGTGTACTATGGCGCAAGGAGGGCAGTGAACCATAGACAAAAAGGGGATCACCGGGAAGGGACGCTGTTACGGCGGATCCGGGGCGCCAAAAAGCGACCCCGAGAACGAAAAGGGCGAAAAGGCAAATGGTAAAGCAAGTATATCAAAAGCGAAGCGCTGCGAAAGGGAGGCGGCGGCAGAAGAGAGAGGGTCCTTATGTGTACTTCTCAGGTTTCGTCGGGGAGTGTGGGGGAGAAAAGAAACCTACAGCACGACGCAAGAAATCTTTCTAAAAGAGCGGTTGCAAAATCGGCGACGCCGGGATCGTTGTCTGAATAAAAGAACCATAAGGGAACTCCTGGCGACGCCAGTACTACTAAGAAAGAGGGGTGGCCGTTAGGTCTCTAGGGAAGAAAAAACGAAGAGTCAAATTTTAAGCCGACCGCAGACGTCAAAAGGGGACAATCGCTTTAATATGCAACGGAGAGATCCCGAGGATTGCATACAGACGAAATCGCATCAGACAGCGGGCATAATGATTGAGAAGGCGGAGGAACGGGTAGAGAGATGGCTCTACCTCCTGTCGATGGCAGAAGTCTCAAGCAGGACATCTCGTACGATCAGCCCATCTCCCACCCGAGATTCAAAAAAGAAAAAACGGCGCTTAGAGGCAGAAGTCAGTTCTTAAAGGAATGTCCTCCTCGGCACGAAACGGCCAATCTTCGTTGTAAAGGGAGCGGATCAAATTGCCGTAAATTTCGAGAGGCTAGAAAGAGGCCCGCGAGAGGACACCGAGAGGTTAGAAGAGTCCTTGGAGTCAATTTGCGGGTGTAGCGTGCCTAAAAAAGAAACGGGTCTACGGACCAAAAGAGAAACCAAATACAACAGGAGAAGATATTATCGGCCGGACTCCAGCGAACCTCGAAAGGGGGGGGATCTCCGAAGTGCTGAATTTTGGGGGAATGATCGATGGCCTGAATGGATGGCGCACTGCGGGTAGAGTACGATTTGTACTTCAAGGAACGAAAAAACGAAACAGCTAAAGGAACTAGGGCGTTGAATGGGGACTGCTACAAAAGTCGCGATCCACTAAGGAATTGGGGCTTGAACATCGCCTTAGAGTGGAACCGTACATTCCAACGCAAATTGATAAAGAATCCGGTTCGGAAAAGGGAGGATAGGGCAATATATCAAGCTGCAGCATCAGGCCGGACCCTCTTCAAAGGAAACGACATCCCTGGTCGCCTGGAAAAAAGAGGGAAAAGGAGACCCCGTTGAATCGGAAGGGGACCTTCATTTCTCCTCAATCAGTTCGGAATAAGGGGCTCAGGAGGTACGTAGGGAAAAAAGGCAAGGCTCATGCCCACTCCCCCAAGACTCTCGCGCGTTCCCAGTCTACGGACGGAAGATGGCGAGGCTATAAAAAGTAAAAACGCGTCATGTTGGCTCGAAGCGCCGGGAAGTCGACTGTAAAAAGAGGCGGGGGGCCGGATTGAGGGCACTAGAAAATCCCAATTCCTACCAATCTGTCGAGAGGGGTAATCCATCAGCTGGGGAGGGGTGAGGAATCCATTAAGGTCAAAGGGTGTAAGTAGTAAAGATATTCTCCGCGGGGGAACGACTGGCTCTCAAATCGGCGAGAGGAGGGGGGAACCAAATTTAAACGAAGGGTTCGAAAAAGCTCCGACAAACGAATCGACGGCTCGATGAAAGCTGAATGAGATTAAGAGATGGAAAAGATGGAAGGTTTGTCATGGCCACTGATAAAGCGGAGAGATTAAATGACATAGGCTCAAAAAAAAGGCTCCCGAACGGAGGAAAACCGCAATAGCCAACCAGCCTACAAAAAAGAGGTGGGCGATAGATTACAAAGGGCCCTCGGAAAGGAAAGAATATCTCGGGAGAAGCCGACCGCGCTTCTTTCTCATCGGGAGCGGTGGCGCGGCAGGGGAAAAACGGCGAAAAATCCTGAACGGCTCCAGGCGAAGGGGGGGGTCGCGGCCGCGGAGAGGAACCCCCCAAACTGTCAATGTCCCTAAGAAAAAGAGATGCAGGGGGGGAAACCTTACACGGTTGGACGCCAGAGGGTTGGGTGGTAAAAAGAGGTAAACCAAGGTCTACGAGATTAGCTCATTCTCGGCATTATCGAGGTGAGCTTGATGTCCTGGCTTCCCTCAGGACTGGTCCGTAGGGGAGGACTCGAACGGGAATACGATACGGGAATTTCCAGCTCCCCACTGCACACCAAAGAGTCAGCAAGGGGTGAACAAGGGCGCTAGAAGAGGGGCAGAAAATTTGAAAATTGCAAAGACCGCGACGAGACGTTATTCAAAATAGGAGTGCGGGAACCCCGTCAACATCCTCTTGAGAATACTACGCGAGGGCCCCCAGCCAGGAAACAGTCCTCGAGGGATACAAGTACGAAAGAAGGAAACTATTAGGACCGCGAAACTACCGACCGATGTGCAGGGGAGGAATGATTGAAGGGGAGATGTACTGGTTCCCGTCCGAGAAGTTCTTGAGATACTTCCGCGACAAGTCAGCCTCTGAAAAACGTTGAGAATAAGCCGATCCTGGAAGAAGAGCGAGGCGCTCATCGAGGGGACCGGAAAGGATAGGGGGGCAATCCACACGCGAGATCCCACTCACCAGTTCGCGGTCAATGAAGTGATGAGACTCGCCTGAGAAGCAGAGGCGAACTCTAAAAAAAACATAGAGAGTAGAACGAGACCAGTAAGGGGCCGAGCAAGGGGGGACATTCGAGGACCGAGGAGCCTTATAAACGCATCCAATGTACCAATTCTGGAGGAGAGGGGAGGCTGCGCCCTTCGTAATCTGCAATTGGTGGATAAATCTCACCCTCAGACCTTTCTCCATCTACGCAGGAGAAGGGAACAGAGGGGAGACCGCTGGGGGAAATAGAATATGCATCACGTAGACCGAAAAGGTTACCAGAAGGGCTCAAGGGGAGAGAGAGGCTGCCTTAGGGGGGGCCCTACCGGGGGAAAATCGCCCGGCCTACTCTCCTTAACTGAGCTGGCTCAAGTGAGAAAAGCAGCGTTAAAAAGAAGTAGTACACTTTTTAAGATAATAAAAATCCTGTGGAAAGAGCAGAGAGATTAAGAAAAAAACACTCCTCCACCCTAGCATACGGCTGCTTCTATTAAGGACGAGGACCTCGGCAAAAATGCACTCGACTAGGTAAATACATGTCCGAGGAAGAACCCTCTGCTATGAAAAGCTCTAGCTTTCTCCCCTTGAAATTCTTTCCTATCAATGAAAGAAGACTTATAGAAAAAGCTGGTCGGCGAGAAGTCTCTCCGAGATCCTGAAGGAATTATCTCCTATCAGTAGCGAAACATCGGAAAAATAGGCCCAGGGATGGGGTTCAAAAGTCTGTCCCTTTGAACAGAATAAAGAAGTCAGAGACAACAAAAAATAGGGGAATAAAAAATAGAGAATAGGACGGTCAAGGTCCACAAAAAGAGACTTTCTATCCTAGGGGGACTCGGGGAGATCGAGGGGGCGAGGCGAGAGTTGAACTCTGAGTGGAATAATAAATCTCTCAGCGGGAGTGATGCTGTTGATCGACGAGACTTTATAACTAGCGGATATCTCATCTATTAGGAAACGAGGCAATGGGGGGGAAAAAAGAAAAAAATTAGGGCGCCGACCTAGAACGGAAGGGAGGTCGGAGATGGCCGTTTTAGGAGATGTGGTCTATGGAGAAAGGTCGAGCATTACAGAGAGACAGTCTATTAGCCTTTCAGAAAGGTTGCCATGGGGGCGTTTACACGCGAATCGAGGGAGGTAGAGAGGCGTCTCGGAAGGACGTTGAGAAATCGACCTTTTCCCGTAATAACTACAGAAATGGCTCATCGTGCGTCATGAGGGGGATTTATTCCTGGCAGTTCTTATAGTGGAAGCGGTCTCAGGTTGGGGTCTCACCGAAAGTAGAGGAGAGACGGCGGGAAATAGCGGTAGGAGGGGGAGGGGAGATCATTCGAATATTCTCGGGGGCTAGTACGAGAACAGAACCTATGGTAAATTGTTAGGTATAATAGAGAGTGTCGATACGCTTGCACCCTAATGCTAGGCATGCAGGGACTATCGGGATCGGACTCCGTTACGGGTTGCGAAACGACGATTGACGGCTTCCAAGCATTTCTGAACAGAATCTTGGCAAAAGACTGAATGGGGAGGGTGTACGTCGCGAAAAGGGATTTAGCGGGAGAATAATCCGCTGACATCTATACGCTGCGCCGGCCCTGGAAGTCTGCTGTGCGTAAATAGGGGCTCTCAAGCTCACGACCATTCTGTGCCACCTTAACGGTGTCGAGGGGGAAGGTATCGAAGAAGGCTACTTAGGGACATCCATTTCCGATCTCTACGTATGCATACGACCCAGAAACAGCAGCAGAGGGTTATTCTAGGAAAAGGGGAACTGGCGAAAAAAAAATAGCTAGGCTAGCCGTGAGAAATGGGGGGGAATGCTGGCGGGGGGGAAAAAAAATAAGGAGCCCAGTCTCTCAATCTTAAACGCGGAGTGGTCAAAAGACTGGAAAAAATCAACCGGAATAGAGCTGCATGTAGGGGAAGAAGTGAGGAAGGGGAGTCCCTAGAGAGAGCACCTAGAAACTAGTCTATTGATGGGAATCGTCCCTATTCTGCTGAATTATAATTACGAATGATGGGGGGGGGGGGGTCGTTAACCTCAACAGGGAGAGAAAGTACCCTCTTCGCGCAGCGGGGGAAGGTGGGAATATGCTTTTCAGAAGAACGGACTCTAGGAGACAGTTTTTACCACATTAGGAGCGTTAATTCGGGGTACATACCTCTTGGGGTGGTGGGTTAAAAAAACTCCTCCAAAGAGAAGAGGAGATCAAAGAGTGTAAGGAATTCTCAGCAAACAGAGCGTCTCCGTCTAGAAAGAACGGGGTGTCAGAATGAAAGTCTTCCTTCAATGAGCCGCTGGCCTTGAGGAATCAGATGATCAGCAAAAAAATCCTTTTCACCAAAGAGGGTTGGAATCGGGGGAGGGGGGAAAGGTGTAGTCTTACTAGAAGTTACATTTCGAAATCGGATCCTCTTAGATAGGGACAAAAAAAAGGGCCAAGGAAAGGGAACTTTCCAAATAGAGGGTCATATTCAGGCCCTTTCTCAGTAGAGTATCGATGAGCCCCGTGGACGGAACCTTGAATCCAAACGTAATTCCACCTCCTAAAAAGAGTAAATGCAAGGGAATAAGAAAGATTGCCCTATTGTACATTCGACCTCATGAGAACGGGCAAGGGATGGCCGAATCATTCCCCATCTGGCTGAAAGCCAATGGCATCCTTTGTTTGGTTCTCCGGTTTGGATGCAATTGATTTTTAAGGCAAGAAAAAAGAAGTGCACGCGCAGGAAAGGCATACTAACAATGTCAAACATAGTCTTCTATGGACTGTAATCTCCAGGGCAGGAAGAAGAGAAGAGTGGGGAAGGCTGTAAAATGAAGGTGGACGGTCGAGAGGGAGGTACTAATGTCAGAATGGTACGACTTCCAAAGGGTGAGAAGAGAAAAGATAAAGGAAAGACAGAGAGGAGGTAGCTGAGGGGGGAAGATGAGGAGAAGAGTGGGATAGGAGGGTAAGGGAGAGGAGGACAAAAGAAGAAGGGGGTTGGTGAGGCGGTGAAGAAGGTTGGGGGGAGGGTGGGAGGGAGAAAGGGAGATGGAGGCGGGAGGGAGGGGAGAAAAAAAGGAGGAAAAAGAGGGAGAGGGGGGGAATAGGGGAGGGAGAAGAGGAGAGGGAGGGCGGGGGGGAGAAGGGGGGGGGGATGGGGGTAAGAGAATAACGAGGTGAAGGAAGGAGGAATGAGGGAGCGGGGGAGGGGAGGGAGGAAAAAGGAGAAGCGCGGGGGCGGTGAAAAGGAGGGTAGAGGGGCGGAGGGGGGGGGAAAAGCAGAAAGGAGCGGGAAGGAATAAAGGAGTGAAAAGGGATGAGGAAAACCCGTACTCTAATCCCTGAATCAATTCTTCCAGCAAGGAGGGGAGGGAACACGGCTACCGGCCTATAGAGATAGGCGAGCTAAAACATCTTAAAAGGAGAGCCTGTAAGGAAAAGGGGCTAATGGTCTCGTCCTTGGGGGAAGGCGAAGGGGGGGAATTGCAAAGGGAGAATACGTCCTGGATTATACAGTGCGGCATTTCGGGGAACTCGAAGGTGGGGGTTTAGAGCTCCATAAACAAGAAGGCCGGTGACTCGAGCAGGGTTTTCTATTGTCTCGAGAAGAGTCACCTGTCTCTTAGAGGGTGACGGCGGAGATATCCTAGAGGCCAACCGACAGAGTAAGTCGGGGAAGGAGTAAGCATATGAAAAGAACTCGAACGGAGGGAATCAAGAAAAAGTTGCGGGATAGAGAGCCGAAATCAGATCAGGGGGAATTTTTATGGCAGACCGGGGCGGAAAAAATTGCATTTTGCTTCGTTGAGAAACGTAACAAGGGCAAAGAGCCATCACTGCAAAGATTGATCCAAAAAAGAAACAAGATCGGCGAGCCGAGAGTAAAAAGCCTACCTCTTCGACAGAGGGGCAAGGATTGATCGAGGGACGAATTACTCCGAAGAACGGGGGGACGGTGATGCCTTCTCGGGACGCTCGGTCGACGAAGGAGGATTCGCGGTGATAGGACCGTGAGACTTCAGACTCACGCCGGTGCCAAGGCGAGGGGGGAGGGGGGAATTTGGATATCTATATAAGAAAGGAAGGGGGGAGAGACGCGTCCGAGGCGGAGAAATCCATTCTTTCCTGACTTAGAAGATCTCTCACAACAAGAAGGGGGAGAAGAAAGAGTTACTCAGCAGCTTCCCTGGCCAGCTCTCGGTGGGCAAAGGGGAGAGGGGAAAGGGGAGGGTAAAATCGCTCTCCATCAGACAAACAGGAATATGTCCAACGAGCCTGTCCTCACTTACTTAAGTATGCGCTCGGCGATAAAAAAAAACTCTTCTGGTACTATAAGCCGCCTAACTCAGAAAGAAACAGCTCGCAGGATTAACTTGGAGGGAGAGAAAAAGATTTCCTTCCGTGGGAGAAAGAGGGAGGGAAACGGGGGGGAGAAAGGAGCTATTATTCACCTCGAGGGGGATAATATCGTCGTCTTCGCATTAAGTTTCGGAGGGTGAGGGATTGGGCCCGGCCTACGAAAGGCTGACAACAGGGGCCGGCAATATAAAGACGCGTCAGAGTTCGGCCTCGACCTGAAGCTCTAACTCGCTAGTGGGGGGAGAAGAGGTAGCCTAATTGATCTGTCTTCCCGGGCCTTGGAACCACGCTTCTCAGGTAGGGGGGGGGAGGGGGAGAGAAGGGCAGGGCAGTCACTCTCCTCTACATTTTATGACGCGTGGAGAGTTGGTATCAAAAAAGGCGAGGTCCACACCAGGCACTTCTGGGTAGTTTAATCCTCCCAATTCGTAGGGCCCCGGGAGGTTCTAAATCACGGGTTGCATCTGTGTACGGGCATCATTGAAATTCAGCAAATCCTCGGACCGTATCAAAATTCTCACGAGGGAACGAGAAAAAAAAATCTCCGCAGGGATCTACGCTACATTTCGCGGAGACCGAGGGAAGGAGACTGGATCTTCCGGGCAGTCGTCTCCCCGTGCTTACAGGGATGGCGTCAATCCATAGTAGAGGGGAGATGAGCGCTGTGTCGGCCGGGAGGACCATGCACTTTCGGAAACCTTTTCATAGAGTTAAAAGATCACAATAATTGTCCTTATAGATTAGTGGAAGGATTGGGCGGTACGATCTTTTTAAGGTTAGCTGTTGCGCTTCTTGTACTTGGAAGGTTGCGTAATGACGCGAGCTTGGCATGGTTGTCGTGCAGAAAAGACGAGCAATCAAAACTGCCTACATCCTGGCGCCAAGGCGGGTTCCGAGAGGGGGAAAAGATTGAGGGGAGGAAGAGTGATCACAGGACTTCTCCTCAGTCGAAGTCGAAACCGAATTCTCCAAATACTGGCATTAGGGTGACGACAGTCCGTTATCGGAGGAGTGGGACTATACGGACTTCCATTCGTGAAACGGCTGGCTTCAAGAGCAGCAGAAGATCTCGCCGGGCTTAGGGCGCTTAGAAAAGAGGGCTCGACGGGACCATTCAGGAGTCGTTGCCTAGGGGTTTCTTGAAGGCTTCGAGTCGTCTAGGTAGGGAACATATCAGGTCCTGACTTGACCCGACGAAAAGGAAAAAGAAAAAGATCAAACCACAAAACCAAACCCTTATTGCCCTAGACAGGGAGTGCATATCATCTAGGGAAGTCAAGGCCATCGCTGACAAACGACCAACGCGCAATCTGATTTACTTGACCACAGGGGGGGAAACTCGCTGGGGGGTCGGGCCTAGAATAGAACGCGCCTGGCGTGGTAAAGACGTCCTGAACGGCGACTGGAAGAAACGACGAGTCTACAGGGGAGGGAAAAAAAGGGTGGGGAAGATGGATCGAAACACAGAAAAAGAGTCTGTCCAACGAAACGTCCTCGGGATCCTTTGGTGCACTAAAATGCTCCGGCCAGGGGAGGCGTCCCCTAAAAAAGAGTAGGCACTCAACTAATTCAAAGACCCTCATGAGACGCCGGAGGCGAGGAGTTCATCGGGTTAGTTTGATGCCTACTACTGAAAGAAGAAGGAGCTTCAATAAAGGAACATGACACCGCCCTGTCTTTCTCTGTCCAGAAATCGCTCGCATAAAAATCCAATGTGGTCCAAGAAAAGGACAGATAAGTCTACTACTCTAGCGACTTATCTTTGGGGGTATGGGGGTCAGACTCAGATGCGCGGAACCGGCCTCTAAGGAGGAGATCTCGAGAATTCCCGACGCCAGGGCTCAGACATAAGGGAGAGCGACTGTGATATATCAGTAGGACTGGCAGTAAATACGTGACGCACCTGCTGACACAGACGCTCTGCGGAGCGATTGGAGGAAAGATGAATGCTCGCGCTAATGGAAAGAGGGGGTTGCGACTCACTAAAAGGGTAAGAAGAGGGGACCGATCTCCTCTGAAAAGGGGAAGGGGATGGGGGAGGGAGGGGGGAGCAAAATTCATATTCTCTGAACAGAGGAAATTGACTTTTCTGGCAGCCGGTAAATGGCATCAGGTAGAAGAGGAGAGCCTGCTCTTCTCTACATGATGGAGGCAATCCTCAGAGTATTCAAAAAGCTCTCCTTTCCAGGTCCGCTGTAAAGTTCCTACCGGGAGGGACTCGCCGTCTCACGGGGTCTACTGAGGGTAAAAAAAAAAACTCGAAAAAGGAGGCAGAATCAAGAGATAATATCTCTCAACTCCGCTCGCGGAAATCCTCGGGAAGAGTCTCATGTGGGAAATAAGCACATTGACACGGACCTTGAGGGCAAAGAGCCTCCTGACAGGAGAGAGGGCGCAGATGGTCCTCTTTAGAACCGGAACTAGGCCGTTCAAGAAGCGAGTCTCGGAACAGGGTACCGAAGACCGCTTTGGAAAGAAATTTATCTAAACACCAGGGAGACAGTCCCTACCACGCCTGACGAAGGGTCCTCAAGGGCTTCCAGAAGGAGAAATCTAGGTTCCACACCCGTGCTATAAAGGGAGCGAATGAATATAACAGCGATAGGACGATGGCACGTTCTAAGAACACTCAGGCCGCTTCACAGGGCACGAACGTATTAACTACGGAACAGAGAGGGGTAAAGATTCTCCGCCGACTAAATAGAAAATAGCCCACAGATCCCAACCACGATGGGAGGCGGCGACTGCAGAGGAGGACGAAGGGTAAACTTGTTACCTGTGGACCACAGCAACCTAAAGGTGATCCTGCTAGCGCAGAGGAATGATAATAAAATCTCTTGCGACCCGGGCACGGGGGAGGTAAGAAGCAAAGGAAATAACTGCTCTGACGACGCTAGGGAGGACTATCGACTAACAGAAATAAGATTAGCAATAGTAATACTATCATCCAGCAAGCGTAACAGAGGAGTATGGGGGGCACGTCGGGGACGTGACCCAGGGAAGACCTAGAGCATCAACAACAACGAGTAGTGTCAAGACAAAGAAGGGAGAGGATGAGGGTATACCTGTTTCACGAAGTGGCATCCAGCTTTGCGATAGAGGGTGACCGGGGAAAAAGGAGGAGATATCATTCGGGATCTGATCTTCGTCTCAGGAGGGCAGCCGAAAGCGAGACGGGAGGGAAAGTACAAAGGGGGGACGGAGTGAAGACTTGATCTCCATCCCGAATCTGAGAGGATAATCTCTCAGGTTCCTACTAAAAATGTAGTTGAACAGGCCATGCCCGGGCGGGCAAATATTCGCCCAGGAAGACGAGCGGTCGCGAGGCAACGGGGGGGGTATGGGGATATTGTGTTCTAGTTAGATGGCAGCGAGAAGGACCGAGCTAGGGGGGGAACGATGAATAAAAAGTTGTTAGACGGCTGTGCAAACGGGGCGGTGGAAAAGAATCCCAGCAGCGTGAAAACTCGGCGACATTGAACAAAAGTAGGATATGCGAAGGGGCAGTAGAACTTGTATCCCCCTCGAAAAAGGGTAATCCCTCCGACCGCCTCGAAGACATAAAGCAGGTCACTATTTTTGGATGCTGTTTGTATCGAAGGCATAGGAAAAGCTTTCCTTAACTTTTGAGGTTATCAAGGAACCTGCTAGATGGACGTCGGGGGAGGGTCCTAGGAGAAGGGATCCGGACAAGAGAGGCCGGGCGAGTCGACTACCCAGACCGAAGTGGGGGGGGGAAAGGTTTTTCTTTATGTGATCAGCCGCAGATGAGTTGGAAAAGAGGGCCCGAGCGGCTCGGACGCCTGCAGGTGGAGAGGGCCATCGTCCTTGCCGTTGTTAAAAGATTCTAACGCCAGGCCTCGGAGTAGGATTTGACAGGAGGTCAGGAACATTGAATTTCGTTGAATCGGAGAGGGAGGGTGTGGGTATTCCATACCTCGGGAGAGAGAGATCGCAAGGAACAGCGATCTCTGCTCTAGGCCCAGAGGGTCTATACAAAGCAGGCAGGGGCAGAGGACCTTCCTGAGGGGAGGAGTCGAATAACGAAAGCCACTTTCGAATCGGGCCTCAGGAAATATAGGGCTATATACACGACTCCAATCAAACAGAGGAACTGTTGGGACGACGGGTCGCAGGTGAAAAGATTCCAGTAAGATTAGCGAATACGTCTGGTGCCGAGGGAGTATTCGAGGGGAGCTGATAAAACAGCAATACTACACTTTCCCCGAAGACTCACTAGTGGTACAGCCCCATGAGTATCTATTAGGGGGGGAGGGATTGGTCCCAGGGGTTACCATCGGAAGAAATACGCGCAGAGATGTCGACACATGGAGATCACCTCGGACGCATTAGTCTCTGAGTAGTAGTGGTACGTAAACTAACCTCCTAACAAAGAGAGAGGGCCGTCTTGATGACGAATCGGTTGGAAGTAGTGCCTCCGGCGCGGAGGAAACGGGAAGGGGGACCCAGACCCGATCACTCTTCTTAATGAGCTTGTGGGGGGGGTTGCACAACGGAATTGGAAGGGAAGAGCAGGATAAAACGGCGAGCAGAGAAACGGGTCATTAAGGGTAAACTCCTTCCCAGTCTCCTTCCTCTGAACGGGAAGAATCAGGGTCGAGAGACAAGTCCAGCTGTGAAAATGTCGGCTCAGGGTTCATATCTCTCTGAGATACAAGAAAAACGGTTGTCGGAGTGCATCAGCCGGGGGGTGTGGGTTCTCTGTGAGGTGGAGGGTGGTCCAACTTCAAGTAGGACGTTATCATTTGATATCGATCCTAATATCGGAGAAGGTGGGTAATAACATCTGCCCACATACACTTGGACACATCAGAAAACGACTTGAATAGCGGCCAAAGAGCAGATTCTAAGTTAATATCTGTATCTAGAAAACAAGCTGGCCCTGGAAAGATGGATGTACACAAACTCCTCGAGGAGCCGAGAGCATCTCATAAAACGATTCTACATCATGTCGACTCGAGAGAGATACTGTACTGAAACTAAAAAGACAGGAGTTTATTTCTCAACCGGAAACGCTTTAGACTGTGGGGGAAGGGGAGTTGTATATTACGGAAACCCAGAAAAACTGGGGAGGATATCCGACAAGTAATTATATCATCTCGAGCCAAACGGAAACATAGATACTTACGAGCCCTTCGCTTTACTAGACGACTTCAGACAGGGGAGAAGGAGCTCGGGAACGACATTCGTACCAGCGGCCAGAAATACGCAACATCCTAATTCTTGCACAAGAGTAACGGAGAAAACTAAGTTAGGACGGATAGAGATCTTAGAGTTTCTAAACGATCTGATCGCCGTAAGGGGAAGCGTAGTTCGTAGTCCTGATGTCGGGTAAAGAGGGAGGAAGGGATGCGGCCCGCGGCTCAGATTCGCCCCGTATCTCTTATGGGGAAAGGGTCGTTAGAGCAAATTGGGCGAGCATCAAATAACAAGCCGGGTGGGAAGACGAACCTTGGGTTAGAATTTCTCCAAACGCTCAAGAAAAGTAATGTCGATGACGGGAAAGCGGCTATACGTACTCCAACCGAAACCCTCGGGAAATAACGTTAAATCCCTAATCGATACCAGAAAACATAACTCCTCAAAGGGGAGCTTTAAATTCCTAAGCTATAGGGAGTGAGTGAATGAGGTTATTTCACCTTTCAGGCCGTGCTGTTTTGGTCAGGAAACAGAGAAAGCTAAAATCACTATCGCGACATAGGACAGATTCAGAAAAAGGCTGGTGTAAAGCCATCTATCATGGTCTTTTGACCCTAGGAGAACAAGAATGTCGCGGTGCAAGAGCCTAAAGGTACTACATACTATCTTGGGGGGAATGCCGGGTCGAGGTAGGCATAGAACGGGAGAAGAAGGCGGCTCAGATTAGGACGCCGAGCCACTTCATCCCACTCCATTCTCTGGAAGGGAAAGGGAAGGGTGTCGTGTATAAAAAAGGAGAGCATAAAAAAATGCCGTCGAGCAATTCATAGTAAGAGAGAAGATTCTGATGATCATCTCTAGAGAAAAACACAAAGCAAAAGGAGTGGAGCAAATATTATATTCCATGATCATATTGGAGGGGGCACTAGTAAAAAGGAAAGGGTCCATCTCGCGCTAGAAAGCTCCAACCCCGGCCGGATGCCAAGAGGACTGTTCTCACATTCTTTAATCATGCCGTCCAAAGAAGGGAACGCATTAGCACCTGAATGGGGCCTAAGAAAAAGCAAGAAAAAGGAAAACCATAAAAGATGACTCTAGTAACGGGAGGAAGTAGATCAAGAGATACCCCTGACTTCGAATATTTATTCGACCCCGGAATCGAGAGCTGCCAAAAGGCACTGAAGAGGGTGCCGGTGGGCTGAAGGAGAATTGCTGTGGGAAAAGGGGAGAGTGACAAAACCGACCCTCAATGCCGTCAAAAACTGGGCCCGTATCCCAGAAGAAGGGGCAACGGGGCCTCATCAGGTCGGAAAGAACTCAGGACGCTGCCACTTGTCAGGCGTGAGGATGGGGTCATCCTGGTTTCACGATGGCTCCCGAAGTTGGAGAACGGTTGAGGGTCAGAGTTGCAGGGAACGGATACGGGTCCGGAAGTCAGAACTCAGCGACATGGGGGGTTCGCGAAAAGTGAGATTGGAAACTTAGCAAACATAGAGAGTCAAACTTTACTGGTTGATCAGAACACAATTCTGGGGAACCGACCAGAAAAATAATATACTAATAAAGAGGGGGGGCCTACACTGGTTAGTAGCGGGGAGGAGTGAGGGTGCCAGACTCGACATCTTCAAGGACAGAAGGACATCACGGGATCCTGCGAAGCAGCGGGCAGGACCGAAAAATCGCGGAGAGGAAGGAAGAGTCAGCCCCTTGTGGAAGCAGGGGCTGTGCACACCTAGAGAGGGCTGCGCGTCAAAGGGACGGAAAGGACTCCGGCGCCCACAAGAGCATAGCAGGTAGAGGGTAAAACAGGACCACCAAACGTAAAGGCAACTTCCTTCGAGTGGTTCTCAACTCTACCCAGGGGTCATGTGGCAGAGGATATTAAATCTAGCATACTGTCTTGTCTCTAACGAAAGCTTGATGATTGTTTGTGTGCAAAATACTGGAACAATCCAAGACAGAAGTATAAAAGCTGGAGAGAGGGGCTCCATCAAGGCATGGAATTTAGTAAGCGGGTCGTACGTTCTCAGGGTCTAGGTAGAATTCTTTCTAGATCGGTAGATCGCAAGGAGAAAGGTCTGAAAGCTTTAAGGGTGGACAATATACGGAGGAAACTTCCATTCTGAATGGATCTGGTCTTAATAGCGTAAGTCGACAGAAAGCGACTCATTAAAAAGGCAGAATCTGAAGAAAGGGTAAATAGAAGGTGGGGAAACGGGAAGTTCATTTCCGATTTCTGGGGACACGGATCGGAACACTAATCCCCTAAGAAAGACACGCCTCCTTGCGCACGAATGGGAAAAGTACCCTACCACTGAGAAATCAACCCGAGACCGAGACCAGAGAGGGCGTAAGTAGTAATCGCCGTTCCATCTCATGGACGAAATAGGAATCGGTATTGAAAGAAGCCACAGTGAATTAAGTGCATATAAAAAGGAGGCGAATTCACTTTTTACTGGAGTAATCACTACCCGCGATCATCCTGAAAAAAGGTCAAACAAATGCCGCATACGGAAACCACCACAAGAGGGAGTACTCGTACTAATGTCAACGCCTACCTCCACAGGTAAACGGGCTCTGGAAAGGGCTACCGTGGAAAGTCAAAACCGCTTCTGACACCGGGCACGCCGTCAAAAAACCTGAACATGGTCTCCTAAGGCTCGCTTTGTCGGGGGAGGTGATGTAGGACAGGAACCAAGAAAATTAATGTCCTTCTAGCGATCTGCAAGATGCCCTCCAAATGGAAAGGCTGCAGCTGGAGCGGGGGGAGGGGGGCATGACGAGGGCCGCAACTGCTGATCAAAAGAAATGCTACTACTTCTATGGGGGGGGGTTGGTGCCTCTTAGGTTAGCGGACTGAAAAAAGGGAGAAGAAATAGTCTAAAATGAATAATAAACCTACATGCCGGGATAGGGAAGTTATCATCTAAATCGCGTTAACATGTGACAACGTGCAGAACGAAAACCGAGCACTCGGTATGAGGCTTGGCCTGGAAGGAGCTATCTCGGAAACATGTTGACAAATTAAAAGTGCATGTCTGCGTGATACCGATACAGATTCGTGCAGAAGCGAACAACGCGCGGAAAAAAGGGGAGTTCAGATACAAATGGGAAGAGAAGAGGCGAGCGCGAGCAGTAATCGCTTCTAGCCGACGGAGGAGGAGGGCACAATAACCCACACCTCCGACGATTCCGACTTGGGGGATCAAGATAATAATACCTGATCTAGGGCGAGAAGCTCACTAGCAATAAGGTCCGGGACGCTCGGGCCCAATTACTGACGCAGTGACAGGCTATGCCCGTACGTCACGTCACGAGGCGGAAGATGAGGGTGATCAGGGAACAAAGGGACAACCAAAAGGAGGGATTCTGGGTCTAACGCAATCGCAAAGGAGACGGTCTCTAGGTCGAGTCCTCTGGAAGAGCGCCATTTAAAAGAAAGGAATAAGGTCGGAGAGGAAAAATAAAAAGGGAATGACGGAATGTTCCTATCATGTAATGCTGGAAAACCAGGCATGCACTCACTAAATCGGAAAAGAGAGGCATCGAGACTTTCTGTGTCGGGGACGAGAGTGGTAAGCTTGCAAAAACTTACTACTCTACCTGATGTCCTAGGGAAAGATTTCTAAGAGATCGAAGCTTCGCGGCTGGTTGGAACCTGAACGGTAAAAAGAAAGTCGAAAAATTCGGAAGGAGCACGGTCCCGCCGTTCCAAAGTCTCAGCCGCATACCTCGGACATATCCAACCTAAGAACCATCGACAAAACCGATGCAAGAAACACCGATCACAAAACTAGAGGTCGACTAAGAGGGGAATCAGTAAAAAAGTCAAGACTCTCACCCACCTCCTCTTCAGACAACGCTCGATGTCCTAGAAACTCAACCTTGGAGACCGTATAAAAGAATAAAATGTCCGACTCTTACTACTATCTGCCGGAATCTCATTCTCTAACTAGGGAGCGACTAGACCTGTCGCACAAGGAAGGAGAAAAAGCCAAGTGAGGGGTTTCCCTATCCGGGGAAACAGCCGACCACCGGCAATCTCTCTCAACAATATTCTTAGAAAAAGCGAGATTAGGTGAAGGGGTAACACGTTGACCCAAAAGCCTGTTCTAAATCTCTTTCGATCGAGGCTGAGCGGAGGAGATAAGGAGGAGGAAGATTCTCGGATCTCTTCGATTATCAACTAAGCGTCGGAAGCAAGACGGAGTTATATGTGGATCGCCAAATCAAAAAAAAAGGCGCATCATCGCGGGGGAGGGAACTTCGACAAGGAGAGTAAAGTTACGAGCGAATGAGGGAGAGGGAAAATCGTAGTCGCAAATCAACCGAACGTCGCGGGCTCTTGTTTTTATGAGGTTGAGATTGAGAGGGGGGCAAAAGGCGGAAGGCTATCAGGTTTACTCTCGGGGGGAACCTTTAAGCGCTTTCTGTTCTGTCGCACGCGCAGAGTGGCGGAGACTTCAATCGGCTCTATGCAGGGAAGTACTTCTGAGTTACTTTACGCATAAGACACGGGGAGCAAAAGCCGGAAGAAAGTCCGAAAAAGCAGTCTAGAAGAGGGGACGGTAAACGAAGTTAGGGGGCAGGAAGTTTGGCATCATCACTGCTTCGAAGAGGTTCTTAGGTCTGTCTTGCCTCATAGCCGGGGATCAGCCTATTAACTGGTCCGCGTCGAGCGAGGCGACGCTGGGCGCCCGGATCCAGTTTAAAGGAAAATCACGACAATCCAGAGGGTTCCAAAGTTGTGACTAATTTGGGGTTGGCCATACATACGGAGAGTTCCTAGGGAAAAAGGGAGCAAGAACTGGCTAGCTCCTGCTTCTTGTCTTCCATCTAGGGTGAAAGAGTTGTGGCAAAAAAAAAAAGGCGACGGAATGAAGAGGAGATTACGACTTTCATGGTAGTCATTTACCAGTCTACGGAGGTTAATCAGGCGAGGCGTGTGGCCAAAAAGGAATCAACGATGCAGATAATAGATGAAGAGCATAGAATCTCTCGGCTCGGCCTCGTCTCAGCCGATCACGTAACCCTTTCGGGGCAGTCGAAAGGCGGTATGAGAGGGGGATACTATCTGATCCGCCAAATTCAGTTCGCGGCTTGAAAATATGACTAGTCGGCTAGGAAGAGACTGAACGGCACAGCAGTAAGCGACTTCGAGGTTGGGACGTCGCACGGAATGCCAGTCTCGTAAGAAGATATATCACCGTCGAGAAATGGTGGCCTTTAGGGTTAGGGAAGCTGACGATCTCCTCACTCGGAAAATTCAGCCGCAGAGACCGCGAGGGTACACCCAACGAGGAGGGGGAGTAGACGAGAGATTTAGGGGGGTGCATTTATACTCAAATTCCCTCGGCTAAAAGCAGCTAGACAATAAGACATGGGAGGGTCGGGAAAGGGAGGAGCAGGGACAGAAAAGCTTCAGTCATGGAGGGGAAAAAGTCTAACTCACCGCCGACCGCGGACAAAGGGACTTGTTGGTCTTTGAATAATCCAGGTTTGGGACGAAGTCTTGTGACGAAGGGGACGCATACGGGCTTCTAACCTTGTCCGGGAACCCCCCATTAAAGGCGGGGAAAGCCTCTGGGTTTGTTTGGGGGGTTCAAGAAGCCCGCGGCCTTGGCTCATAACTTCTGGCGAGAAAGGAGGTCCTAAGGGCGACTTCCACTAACCGAAGGAAAATGGGAAGATAAGAATCATCGGAAGAAGGCGTAGCCGAACAGGCGAAGGCCGAGTTCTTCTACTTGTGCCGTGAAGATCGATTATCAAGAAAGGCCGTTTAACCAGGGTTGCTGGGGTAAGTTAGGGGACCTGGCCTTTCATATGAGTGAAGGGAACAGTTTATAGATCGCGCAAAGCAGCCGGCATGTGTCGCAAAAAACGAAACCCTTCAAAAATGGTCACAAACACTCTAACATAGTCTTAACATAACGCCCTAGCCTGACCTGTGCAGATGATAGCGGGGATACTTTACTAGTAAAAAACGGTCCTGTATGATGAAACGCTTATGGCCTAACAGAAGGGACAAGGAAGCTCATTCGAAAGCCGCACGTCGGCGCCTAATGAGATAGACAGAAGATGAAACTGGAACTTGTAATTATAAACAAGACATAGTATTCGAAAAACGTCATCGGGGACAATCCTGGGGACTTGAGGCTTGGGATTTTAGAGCCTGAAAAATAAAGACACTCCTGCATATTCTCTAGCCGACCATGGGGATAATCATCATCTCTGCAAATGAACCCGAGGAAGGGGATTTCTGAGGGAAATACCATCATAGTCTTCAGGGTAACCGTAAAAAGGGGAATAGTGGGGAGATCTCAAGAAGGTAGCCGGCCTATCAACAACGCAAGCTCAGGCTGGTCCACGCGCAGCCAGGGTCTATAAGAAAAGGCTAGGCCCGAAGGAGCACGAATCTATTGTCTCCAGAGAGATAGACGTAGATCCTACTGGTGTCATTAAAAGGGAAGAGGTCGGGTGAGGTTCTAGTCATGCGGCCCAAGACACACGTAGGAAACCCAGGATTCGTCGAATGTGCTGGCAGGCTTTACCGAATTTGGGGCGGACATACGAAACAATAATGAAGGGGGGGTGTAATAGTAAGACCTGGTTTTCGGGGGGCCCAATCACGCGAAATCTAGAATAACCGGCTGGGCGGCGCATTACGCAGGGATTAAATACGGACTCACGATAGAAACCCAGGGGAGACAGAATTCTCAATCCCGGAGTAACTCTTATTCCAGTAGAAAGAGTAAATACTCCAAGTTAAGGGCGTATGGCTTAGATTGACTACTCTTCTATGACGTGATGGGGGTGATTCTACGGGCCATGGGTTGTCTCATTTAGGATTGTGGATGAGCGTGTACCGAGAACAAGATCACGGAGCAGCCGAAGTCACAATCTACAAAATATCGTTTGGGCCATCCTCTTTAGGAAGGCTCGGTTCTCTAACCTCTCTACTCACGGGCATATCGGGAAAAAAGGGGGATAAAAGCCAGTTATCCGAAAAAGAAAAAGCTTGTATTTTTTCGTTGTGGAGGGAGGTCTTATTGAAGATAGGTCGAAGAAGGGGGCGTATTGAGTATGTTGTATCGCGTCTTCATACGCACGCCGGGGAAAGAACAAGGGAAGGAAGAGGCCTGGTGGATAAGGCGAGGGTCCTATTGTCAGAAAAAGGAAGGGGGGAGAGCTCGTTTCCAAAACGACTGGCCAGGCGGCGTTATTAAAATCAGACAAAAAAAAAACGTACAACGGAGGAGGGGAAGAGGAAGGTAATGTATCGGCCTTCCCGCAGGGACTCAGAGGTTCTATGTCAACTTAAAGAGAAGGGAAAAGGTAGCCATCTAGGGCGATCACATGAAGACCCGTCCAAAGGCAGCCTTGGCGCAAGTGGTCGGGAGAGGCGGCTGCCGTAGAATGGTACGATCACCTCAAACATCCGTTAGTCGGGAAGGGGAAAATTGTCCTCCTTACACGCTCCTCCACCCATCATAATCATCTTCGTAGTACTAGGCTGAAAGAAAGTGCACCTTCTTTGAGAATATTGTATTCTACTAGACCCGGAAGGAATAGGACACCGTGAACACAGGTAATATTTTCCTTGTTTCGGCGAAGGTGGTAGGTGGAAGGTTCTCGGGAAAAGATTGGAAAAATAACGGAGACGCCCACCGTGGGCCCTTAATCACTCAACATGCACTGAACTGAAGTCTTTCCTCGAATTCCCGCCTAAAGAGACCCCTTGTCGGGATATCGCGTTAAGATGGGAAATTGGCAGAGATGCTTCCAGTGAATGGGCGCGGCGTTGATATGGTCGCGTTTCAGGTACTTATCGACTGGGGAAGTCCGAACGCAACGGAGTGAACGGGTAGGTGCAGATTTGTATCTTTATAACTGAGACAAAAAGGCGAGAGTCACCAACGGTCCGCGCTGGGGGAGTGTTGCTCGATAACAAGGATAGCCAGAAATGTCCCGCAAAAGTCTAGAAAATAAGGGGGCATACTATGGGTTCTTTCATCATTCAAATCAACCAAACTCAGATCCCTAGATTCCGGGCAAAAGACATCCTCAGCGTATCTAAGGCGAGGGAAGAGAAGAAATAAATCCCTGATCTCTCCGGGGATTTCGACCTTGGGGAAGGGGGGGGGGGGCATGGCTTGAGGGCAGAAGTCTCTTATTGCCGAGGAGGGATCTGGGAACCTCCAGGTCAAAAGGCTACACACCAAAGAAGATATGATTCCTCTGTAAAATGCGACGTGACCTGCATCGTCGGATTGTCTAAATGCATAAAAAAACCCCCCCCCAACCACCCCACCGCCCCCCCCCCCCCCCCACCCCCCCACCCCCCAACGCGCAGCGACACCCACCGGTGAGTTGAGGGGTTTGGGGGTTGAGAGGAGATGCTTGCCATACTCGATGCAACCAATAACGACTTCTTTGCGCAACATTGGCTTGACAGATACCGTCGGGACCCCACGGGTGAGGCAACAGTGTTTTTTAGAGAACCTAATTTTCTCCCCACCATATAGCTGAGCTATTAGAAGAGTCGTATTAGAGCACGGAAAAAAGCGGTTGGGTGGATCGACAAAGGGAGAGAAGTGAAGGAAACGAGGAGATGTAGAGATGTGAATTTGTATAGCATCTGATAAGCAACAGACGAATGCCTTCAGGCGCCGTCGGATAGGTGATAGGTGGAGAATATCGGGGCTTGCGTGGTAGAGAGAATTGCTTGATAGAAAAGGTAGAAAAGTTGAGAGGGGGAGGAAGACATAAACTGATGTAGGGGGGGAGGGAGTTTAGAAGTAAGGAAAGAGGCAGGGGGGGGGAAGAAGTGGCTGGGCACGAGTGTATAGTCGGGGGCGGATTGTGGGTGTTGAGGGGGGGGGTTAAGTAGAGTAAAAGTGAGGGTAAGATAGTAAAGGAGCGGGGATTGGGGGCGGATGAGAAAAAGGGGGAGCGGGTGATGGGTGTGCGAGTGGGTCGTGGCGAAAGTTGAGGTAGAGGAAGCGAAGTTGAAAAGGGGGGACGAGGGAAGAAGTAGGGATGGGATGGGAAAGGCAGTGGGGGGGAAGTGAAGGACATTGAGGGGGTGGGTGTTGAAGATCGGGGATAGAACAAACGAGTATAGAAAGAGGGTAGAAGATTGGGGGTCCTGTAGAGAGAGAGAGTTAGAGGTTAATCGGAGGGAGTGGGGTTGGAAAAGGGGGATGGGGCGAGGGGGGGAAGCGGGAGGTGAGGGGACGTGGTCGGGGGGCGATGTGGGAGGTGAAACGGAGGGTGTCCTAGCGTATCCAAGGGGAAGTCCTGGGTTTTGCACGGGTCCTACATACTTGCCTGGTACCTTGCTCTCTGAATAATGGAACTTGGGTTATTCACGGGGTGCATGAGGCCGACAAAATCATCACAGGAGCCCCGGGGGGGCGTACTACACTGTTACCAGCTTGGGCTCAAGACGACCTCTTCTTTTTAGAAGTGGTAGGGACAGTCCGGGTACGCTGTCTCCCTAGAAGGGGTCATGACGGCTTCACCTTCTTAATACTGACCTTTCGAAGCTAAAACTAATCGGAGACGCTGGAGTATTGGGTGGGAAAATAACGAAGCGGATTAAACCAAGTCGCACAGAGTGTTGCATAGATAGAATAATGGGAAGAGGGGAAGAGCAGAGGGAAAGGGAAGTTCCTCTTGAATCGTTGCTCAAGGGTGAAAAGGATGGAACGCCTGGTCGGGCATTGGGGCTCTAGAGGCTATATAGAACCGGAGATAAAAAAGGTAACTACGGAAAACCTCCTGACTTCCCCAGACACTAGAAAACCGCTGCTGGCCAGAGAAGAAGGCGGCAGGGCAAAGAGCTCGGAACGGCTCAAGGGGAACTAGTATAGGAACTGTTACTGCAAGACCTGCTGTCTTAACATCGACGAGACGCGGCGCCTTGGGAAGAGTCCTGAAAAGATACTGCCGGACGGAGGGAGCAAGCGCTCTGGATCTGACACAACAAAAAGATGGTCCGCTACGGAAGGAAGACCTCCGTTGGGAAAGGAAACAGGGGGGAGACGGAGAAGGGGTAGCCCTTGCGGTAAACTCAGGGAAAATCCTAGAGGCAGGAGAGAATGGATCGAAAAGGGATGGCTGGGGCGGCTGTGGGGCTCAATGAAAATATACTGTTCCGACGTCTAATAAGGAAAACAGACTACGTGAAAGATGCACCAGCCCTGCAGGGATAGTCTTCTGCTAGAAAAGTGCAGGCCGTCTTGATAACTGACAGGGAAATGCAGAGATAATGTAAGCTCAGGGGGGGAGTAACCTCTGAGGACCGCGCGTTGAGTGGATCGCTTCGACAGGTCGAAGACTTCTCCAGGAAATCATCGTAAGTTCTAGTCGGGGTACTAGTACTTTCTGTCACTGTCAAACCGGACCACGGCGGACAGAATGGAATGCAGGCTTTAATTGATAGCTGATCCTAGAGGGACATTTAGGGGACCTCCCTCGAAGAATGCGCCTGATAAAAGTATCAGGGAACTACCCCGAGTTCTCTTACTAAACTGGTCGTGAATCGCGGGACTCCTATTCAGTGCATAAAAAGCTATCTCTATCAACAATGCTCGGAGAGAGGGATTTATAGACACCAGAAAGCGAGAAAGGACCAAAACCATTCCATTGTCGGACCGCGGGAATGACTACCGGAATGACGCACGCTCAGAAAAAGGACGTAAGAGAAGGAAAATATCCAAGGTAAGCCTTTGAAATATAGAAGAAATGAGATACCGACTCTCTTAACACCTCGACAATAGCTTCTGTTTATAACCCATAAAGGGGGGAAATCGGGATGGCGTACGGTACTCCAAACGTTCGCTCGGGCGGGCCTAGGTCGCCGGCGGGGGGAAGACTAGAACTCAGAGGGGAGACTTCCTCTGAGGATAATGGCGAGGACCTCATAGGGGGAAGGAAGCGCTTTGCCGAAATTGGGGCTGCAAACCATACAAGAAAAAATCGCCTCGCTGGGGGAGGAGACTGTAGTAGCATTTGAGGTCCGGGAGTGGGGCTCACTAACAGGTTCTAGTTAAATAGAATCGCAAGACGGGGAAAGAAGGGGTATTAAGCGGGGGTGCAGAGGAAAGATCACGACATGCGCGTGCTGCACTCGAAAGGGCACAGCCAGCTGGCAAGATTTACCTCTACGATTCCGCTCATCAAAAAGATAGAGGACGCCGAAAATCTAAGGGGGGGGCAAAAATCCGAAAACACTCTGCTTCGCTCGAAGAAAAAAAGAGCGACCGCTCGGCGGAGGGAGGTCGAAAAAAAAAGGCGATACCGCCAATAGCGTCACCGAAAAAGGGAAGAGAGAGGGGAAGACCCGCGCGGGAACACGGACTCGTGAGATCCAAGGGGCACTTTGGGCAGATCACAGATAAAAGGCATCGCTGAATATGAAGAGAGATTGATGCAGTGAAGAGCAGCAGAGAAGTGAAAAGATTTGAGCAAAAGGGAGAGCAATCATCCGTCCTGAAATCTCAATATAGAAAAAGGGGAGATGTGGGTCAGAACGCTTCCGTTACCCAAAATAG
>Ga0179593_1397836_pt1 | contig 25023 bp, 33 predicted proteins | sample CZODoug2_1_08_16_FD_185931 | JGI IMG/M metagenome (GOLD analysis project Ga0179593, IMG submission 185931) | Vadose zone soil fungal communities from Angelo Coast Range Reserve, California, USA - CZODoug2_1_08_16fungal (PacBio error correction) | ecosystem: Environmental > Terrestrial > Soil >...
GAAACGCCGTACGGGGGAAGGGGGGGAAAGGGAGACACACGCCGGATCCACGCGCAACCACTACTACAAGGGAAAGTCCGGCCGCCTCTGTGGAGCGGCTGCCACTGGGGGGAAGGAGGAGAACTAATCCCTGGGCGAACCCGGGGGCGCTAGGGGACGGAAAAAACCTTTAGAAAGGGGCTGAAAGGAACGCATTAGTGCACCTTTGGCTCGCCGCAAGAACAAGGACATAAAGGAGGTGTCAAACCTGTTTTGCAGGATGCCCTCAGGGGACGAAGGGACATCCTGCCTCCGTGAACAAAAAGCCAAAAAGCCTAAAAATTCATCGATACTGGCCGGTCACGAACAAAGACGTGACGATATCGGCACTGAACGAGTATTGCCTTCAGAGCAGAACAAGGAAGAAGAATGAACCAACCAAAGAGGGGGGAGGAGGCGCTGACATTGTTGGCGGAAAAAAAAGGGGGGGGTGGGCAGGTTAAAAGGAATGGCGGCGGTAGCCGGAAGGCCCAGAGAGGAAAATGAAAAAAATGTCAAAACAACGTGAAATACCCCCGCTTCGGAGGTGATACAAGGTGACCCGAGAACAATATAAAGGTCCTCGAAGGAAAAAATTCGGAAGGGAAACAGGCAAAGGGCTAGTTCGGCAAGACTCTCCAAGGAAAAAAAGGTATGCTGATGTGATGCCCAGGGCAGGGAGGAAGGGTCGACTATCTTGAAAAAAAAGCATCGGCAGCATAAAAAAAAAAATACGGGTCAACCGAGGCACGACCGGGAAAAAACCAGTCCTTCTCCAGAAAGGGAGGGGGGATAGCAAACGGGCGGGGGACAAATTGAATCAAGAGAACGGAGCGCACCCTGCGCTAAGACCACGAAAAAGGGAGCAGACTGCTGAAGAAACGGGCTCCCTTCCTGGAAAAAGGGTTGTACTCCGAAAGAAGTCACAAAACAGTTTGGTGGGCCGTACGACCAGGAGGAAAAAATAATAGACCTGGGGGAAACACCACGCAAGGAGGCATAGCGTGTTAAAAGACGCGCCTAAAGAACTGCATATCTGTGGCAAGGTGGCGCATTCTTGTCCGAGAAAGAGGGGAAGCCTGTACTGAAGCAAGGCTCTTGCAGGACATCACTTGAAGGAGAGAAAAAAAAAAAAAAGAAAAAAAGAAGAAAAGAGAAAACACAAAAAAAAAAAAATAACCACAGTTTCTCCGGGGGGGATGTTCAGGGGTAGCAGAGGGCGGCCCGATCTAGATCAAAGCCTAGTGGTGAGACGAAAAAAAAATCGGGAGCGCGTCCTCGACCGCCCCCCCCACGCTGAGGAGGAGAAGATCAGAGGAAGGGTGTCAGCGAGAATCAACAAAAACTATGTGGCACCGATCCTTTAGGGTCAAAAAGGGCAGACAGAGCGCCCCATCAGGGAACGAAGGTCATCCCAGTCAAAAAAACTGAGGAAGGGCAAAAAGGGGTTTTTCGGCGACAAATCGATCTGCAAAAAGGGAGGGGAAGCACCGTGGGGGAAAAGAAAGTGAGAGGGGACCCTTGGAAAGAAAAGACGAGCCACGAAAGATAAAAAACGCGGAGGGAAAAATAATCTTCCCACGATGGTCCCGACTACGCCCCGCCCGCGGCAAAAGGCAGGGAAACGCCCGCAGGGGAAAAAAAAAGTTAGAATGAAAAACTGAGAAACCGAAGCTCTCGAGGAGTAAGGTTGTAGCAAAACAAAAAAAAAAAAAAAAAAAAAAAAAAAACGGAAGGAGCATGAGACAAGCTCAGCTTGTATCCTTCACGACGAGGACAAAGCCTGCCTGCAAGCAAAAAAGAACGGATGCAGACGACGACGAAGAAACGAGAACGCGTGTGTTTCGCGGGCCTGGGGGGGACGGGAAAAGAAAGGACCAATGGACACTGGTGCTGACACAGCTCTGCGAAAAAGAGCCAAAAACCTGGATGTGGGTCATACGTGCGCGACGGGAAAAGCGCCTTGGAAGGGAAGGGTCGTAGGTGGGGACAGGTCTTTCCACAACAGTCCGAGCTCAAAAATTCGCCTGAGAGGGGGAGGGCTCTTTGCCCATGGAGCGGCTGACGAGAAAGGGGGAACCAAGAAAACCCCAGACAAAAAGACTAATCCGTGACCCGCCTCGCCCAAAAAAAAAAAAAAAAAAAACTGGGGAAAATATAGGCCACCAAACCCCATGACGCGCCCGTACAGAGGAAGAGGAAAAAATACAACGAAGGGCAGACCGGCAAGTCAACCACAAGACTCGATCGCGAGAAAAAACGGTCTAAAACCACCTTGCCATATGAAATCACCGGGGCCGGGGGGCGAAAGTGATTCAGGGGGAACAGGCCTGGCACGGGCGGGGAAGGAGAAACCCTCAGTCAATCCAATGGCAGGCCCAAACTAAACTCACCCGAGAGCCGTTCCCGAAACGAAAAACAAAGCGGCGCAAAACAGGGGGAGAGGAGCAGGAACCGGGGGAAAAGACGCTGCGACAGAACGAGGTGCCTGAGATCGCTTGAAAACGAAGAAGGGAGGCGCCAAAGAAGGGAAACAAAGGATACTCCAAGAACACCAAGCCCGCCTACTCGGGAAAAACGCCAAAATAAAACGCCGTATCGAGGGCAAAAAGACAGACGTCACGTGCACAAAACCAACCATAACAAACGCGCTCCTTTTAAGTAAAAGGAGATGGGGAAAGGAGTGCAAAGTTGATGATACGACAAACCAAAAGAGGTTCAACAAACAACACACACCTTCCGAATGTTAGTCCTTGCAAAACCATGGCCCTGACAAAAAACTTTACGCCCAGGAAAAAACGAAAGTCGCTCACGGCATGGCCGAAGCGGCCCATGCTAAACAGTCAACGGAAACCAGCAAAAGGGTTGGAGGCGTCCCAGGGTCGACACGAGACGCGCGATGAAGTTTAGAACGCTTGAAGAAAAAACTCTAAACACAACAACGAGAAAAGAAAAGAAAAGATCATCAAAAACATCGGGGGAAAATCAGCGAAACCGGCAGACGCTCAACCAAAGTTCCTGTGGGCCCGGGGAGGAGGAAAAAAAAGAAAGGACGCCTAAAGCCAATGCCACAAAAACTGAAACCTTGGGAGAAAAAGGACGGGAAAAAAAACACAAAGGTCGCAAACTAACAGAAACACCAACATCGGCATGGGGAGAAAAAAACAGGGGGCAGGGTCCGTATAACCCAAAACCACTGTAAGACCAGGGCACCATCGAAAGAAAAAAAAAAAAAGGCCTAAGCAGAAGGGTTCAACGTGTCTTGGGGTGAAAATGTCAACAGGAAGTGGGTCCGAGATCGGGCAACAAAACAAAAGGAAGGCATCGTCAGACTTGGTCGAAAAGACCTGAAGGACCTGTTGACGACTACAAAACAGACAGGAAGAGAGAAAATCATTGCCAACCAAAAACGGGCAAGTCTCACACGTTCGTCCCCTCGTTGAAAACTAATGCAGGGAAGGAAGAGTGCCTGTAAAAAAAACCTCCCCAATAAAGAAAAGTGCATTTGGCTGCCTTAAGGATGCTGCGCACGAAGGTAAAATGCCCACGCCCCGCCCCGGAACAAAAACTACCAAGGAATAATAGAGAAAAAAGAGTTTGGGAAAAAAAACGGTTGGGAAACACGAAAAAACCGCAATCCAAAGAGGTGGGAAAAGCTGTAACGAGAAGCCTCACCGAGTTACGGCCAGAGGGGGGTCAAAGCGGGGGGGTGAAAAGCCGCGGGACCACAAAAAAAACGGGCGGCTGTTTCCGGGCAGAGAGGTGGCCCTTACCTGGGCCTAAAAGAAGGCTCGCAATCCGAAGAAGAGCAAAAGGACTCCTCGTCAAAGAAGCCGAAAAAAAAAAAGGTCCCCCAGGATCTACCCATTCACCGAACCCGGAAACCCCACTCACGAAAAAATAAAAAAAACGCACACCGCAAAACCAGAAACACAAAAACGGGAGGAAAAACTAAAAGTTATAACAAAGAAGTCGGCTGTAAAAAAAACCGGAGTGCCAACGAAAAAACTCCATGTGACCGGGCTTTCAGGAAATACCACCACAGCCCAGTGCCCGGCCCCAAGAAAAAACAAGACCCACGTGCCTCGCAAGGCAAAAATCCCAAGGATCGAGTAGCAAAAAGGCAAAAATGGCTGAAGACCAAGACAACAGGGGGAACTGCGCATTCCGAACTAGGTGGGTGGGCTCAAAGAAAAAAAACAAAAAGACTACGAGGCCGTGAGAAAAGCCATCCTTGGAATGAAACGGGCGTGTCCTGCGTCGGGGAAAAAAGGAAGAAACGAGCACCGAGTTCCTAAAAGAAGAGAGGATACTGAAACAAAAAAAAATTCCTCGAGAGGGATGCGCCTGCAAAGGAAAAAAGGAAAAAGGTTGTTTACCAGTCCGTGGCACGGGCGAAAAATCAACACGAGAGATTTCGCAGGAAAAAGGAGAAACCAAAAACAGTGACAACCTGAGGGGAAGACTGGCCAGAGAGACCAGAAAAAAAAAAATGCCGCGATGTCAAAAAAAAAAGTGTACTGCCAAAGCATGGGGGGGGCACACATCGAGGCACTAAAAACAAAAAGCAGCCCCAGAAAGGTAATCGAGCCGAATCACGGGGCCACCAAGTCCCTCTACAGCGCAAAACGAAAAAAAAAGAAAGCGCCACAAGGACGGCACTTCTCAAGGAGATCCACAAGGGGCCGCAGGTAAAAAGCGCAACGAAAGAAGGAGAACAAACCTTGAGGAAGAACAAAAAAAAAAAAGAAGAAGGAGAGAAAAATAAATGACCGAAGAGAAAAACCAAAGGACTCGTAAACAGAACATGCAAATGGGCCCCCGACGCATTAAGGGGACAAAAAGCAAAAAAACAACAGCACAGAGCAGCATGGCCGATGGCCGCCCCAGACGCGGAGGGAAAAACCAACCGGACCGAAAAAAACGGGTACTCACAGGGTCCGAAAAAACAACGGCGGGGCCTGTGCCAAGCCGGGGGCGCCCGCAAACGCAGCCTCGTAAACGGGGAAAAAAAAAGTGGAAGCAACTGAATCAGGTGGGGGGGGGGAAAGATCACAACTGGGCCAAAAAAACCCCGATGGACACTCCCAACAGGTTCAAAGAAAATAAATGGGCAACAGCTCAACCGGGCGCCCGAGGTTAAATAACGGATGAAAAGAAAAACAGAGAAAAAAAACCGGTTTTCCAGCGAGAGCACAATAAGGCCGGGCAAAATCACATCAAATCATACTGGCAAGAAAAAAAGGGGTCCATGGAGGCGTAACAGGGGCGCAAAAAAACAGGAAAACTGGAAAGGGGGTTTCCCCCAGGACGAGGGGGTGCGGATGTACCAAATGGGGGGCGCACCAAAGCACAGAGCCATGCCCCCCAAAAAAACACCTAAGCTTTGGAAAAAACAAGTAACATAGGCGAAAGGGATCAAGGGAAGGAACACTGACAAATCTCAATCTCAAATGAGAATACAAGAAAACCTAGTGGGAGCAAACAAAAGACCCACGCAGAAACATCATTTGGGGTCGAGTTATCACGGAAAAGACAAAAAAGCAAACATACATACAGAACGGGACAGTTGGGAGGATCAAGCCCGGGTAACGCAAAGCCATAAAGGTATCACAAACCAGCAAAAGACAACGGGGGTGCGAGATGGCAGAAAAGATGTCCAGCCGGCAAAAAGAAAAGAAAGGCCCCGAAAAAAAAAAGAGAAAAAAAAAAAAGGCAATCGTATGTTAAAAGGGTTTCGATTGAGGGGGGAAACAGGACGGAAAAAAGGCCCCAGACATGGCGTCCTAAAGGACGAAAAAAAAAGGGGGAAACTCGAAACCCGGGTTTATCAGAAATGGATCCACAAAAAGGTCGCCCCAGATTAGAGAAAGAAGCAGAAAGAACGCCGCAAAAAGGACCCCGTGCATGGACGCAAGTGTGGGGGGAACGAAGCACCTACGTGTTGGAAGCTACACCGACGAACGTTCCAGGGGCAGGGAGGAACAAAAAGAGCACCACGCAAAGTCCAAAAACAACCCAAACAACCACGGAGGGGAGAGATCTTAAAATGGAATTGGAAGACGCGAGTCGAAGCTCACAAAGGCCTTATCCTCGTTACAAAAATACCATGACATCCTGAGCATCTTATAGGGGCGGCTGGATGCGAAAAAAATCCGAAATGGAACCTGGGGGGCGACACTGGGGAGCAGGGGGAAACGAAAGAGGGGCGAGTGATGATGGGCAGACCAAGGCTGGAAATTTGAGAGTGCCAACGAAGAAAAAAGAACAAGACACCGAGAGGGTTGAGGGAGACCGCGACGAGGGAACGAAACAAATGAGGACTAAAAAAAAGAAGGGACACTTGCCGCTCGTTTAAAAAAACGGACGCAAACCGGACGGGGTACGATTGAGAAGCACTGAACGAGTACTTTGCGGCCCCTTAGAAAACTGGACAAGAACAGAAGACCACAATTCAAGGAAAAAAGGCTCAGGGGAAAGGGGGGGGGGCATAAAAAACGACGGTGCTGTACATTGAAGGGCGTGAAATAAGGCGGAAGCGTCGGGTGCCCTGCGAAAAAAAAACTGGGGCAAAACAGCGTGGACTAAAAAAATAAAAAAAGCCTTCGGAGGGGCTACGAAATGAAGCCCTAGACACAATCTCGAATGCACTACCTAAATGAAAAAAGACACGGGCAACGGAGCAGTTACGAAAAAAAACTGAACTGGAAGGAGGAATAAGGGGTGACAAAAAAAAAGGCAGGGTTGGGGCTCCTAAGAAAAAGACCGGCAAACCAGAGGAGCAGGGAGTGCACAAACCGGACAGGGGGGGACAACCGAAGGCAAGGAAAACCAGGATGAAAACAACAAGCAAACTCAAAAAAGCCGTCTTGGGAGAACGGCGGTGCCCATGAAATAAACGAAAGGGCCGCACCCAAAACTGTCGGAACGGAATATGACGGCCACAAAAAAACTAGACGTTCAGCAACTGCCCGGCAAAGCAAAAACGTTCGCCGACCTGGAGCAAAAATTTGGGAAAAGCGTAAACGGCGCCGACGAGACGTCTCAGGGGAGGGGAAAGAATCCCGTCTGAAACTCGGGTTGAGACGGCCCGACTACGGCCTTCGCGAAACAGATAAAAGAAAAAAAACGGTCGCAAGAAAGAACACGAAGAAGACCTGTCAAAAAAAAGAAAGGGAGGAAAAAAAAATAAAAAAAAATAGGACTGGTCCTAGGAAGACCCAACGGTCAAAACGGCTGTGCCGAGAGGATAAAAGTGAGAAAAGGTGAGAGGAAGGCCGCCGCGAAAAAAAAGATTACAAAAAAGAGAAAAAAAAAAATCGGGACGGGGTAAAACGGATGCTGTGGCAAAAACTCACGGAGGTGGGGAAAACGCTTCACAGGGGGAAGAAAAACCCGCATCAACAAATGCCTACCAATTGCCAGAAAAAGCCTGCACCAGGGCACGCGGGACCTGAAAAAACAATCCCGAGAGTGAAAAAACAGGAAAACTAAAACGGGCACGACGGAAATGGGCCGGGCCAGGCTGAGAAAAAAAAAAGAGAGGCGAAAAAGGGAAGGTAGGAGATCCTGGCCGATGTCCAAACGAACCTCGCACGCCAACCAAGCAGGCCTTTAAAAGACAAAACGAAAAACGAACGGGACCACGTCCCGCAGGAAAACCAAGGGAGATTCCGTAAGAGGGGAGAACGGTTGCGGGGCGGGAAATCCAAAAACGCGGCTGCAAAAGGGAGGCAAGGACAAAGAGGGAAAGGAGGCCGGGGGAAATTGCAGAAAGCCCGTGGCGGTTTACAAAACAGCACAAACGAAAGCTTCATACGGTCCGACGAATCAAAAAGAGGGGGAAAAAACGAAGGGCCCCAACGGACGGTCACAACCTCCCAAAGGGAAAAACCCTGTGAAAAAGGGTGAGGGCGCATCTCCGGCGCCAAAATTGTGGGACGAATAGGGGGACAGGAGAAGAAACGCGGAGGCGGGATCTGGGGAGGAAAGCGGGGCCCCAACTGGTCCGAGAAGGGCCCGGTTTCCCGGTGAACAAAAGTTAGGGGAGACAATGGAAATGACGCTGCCTCAACACCATAGTGAAAAAAAAGTAAGGGAACTCCTAAACTAACGGGAAGAAGCCTAAAAAAGACAAAAATTTCACTAAGTGTCCCAAAAAAAACCCGCCGGACTAGGCAAGTACTAGGAAAAAGGGAAGGAGAATACACCCGCTGCAAGGCCCCACCAACCGAGGGGTCCTCCTAAAGGAATCGTCTGGGGTACCACCCACCAGTTTCCACTGGATAACCGTGGAAGGGCGAATGATTCAGGGGTAAAACCAAGGAAGGGGGCGGGCAGGGGGGTGGAAAGGAAACCACCACGGAGGCAAAAGAAGGACCTCAAAGCTCAAAAAGGGGGAAAAAAAAAAGAAAAACCTGCCCGCAAAAAGAAACCTGACCCCTATGTAAAACAATCACAAAAAAGCAGCCCGCCCGGGGAAAAAACAAAAGGGGAGAGCCAGGGGGAGGAAGATGCCGGCGGGGAGAAAAAAAAGGTAACCCAAACCTCACAAAAAAAAAGCCTGCCCTCCTACGATTGGACAAAAGAAAAGGAAACATGAAAGCGCCGATGCAGAGCAAAAAAGAGTAAAAAAGGGAAAGGGAACAAAAAAAAAACCGAAAAACGCCTCAAGACGAAAAAAAGGTTGCGGCGCCGTTTTATTGTAAGCAGAAACCAATGAAATGATGGGCCCGTCAACCCCGCCGATGGGAGCGAGGAAGGGCCTTAAAAAGGGAAAATACGTGCGCCCCCAAACAAAAATCGCTCGTCAATTGATAAAGAGACCAAATAAAAAAGGAAAAAACAAAAAGGGTGGTTTGGAGAGCGAACTACGTTCCCTAAAAAACGAGAAGGAATTGAACCGCGTATCGTTCTCAAAAAAAAAAGGGGGAGGGAAAAGAAAAAAGAAAAATCGAAGGCTAAACAAAACCTGTCAGGCTTGAGATCGAAACTCAGAAAAGCCCCCCCGGAAAAAAAACACTGGGCCGGGTACCGGCGCTGAGCAAAGGGGACTCAGGCAAAGGGGGAACTGGGAGAAATCCGCCAAATTGGCGAAAACAAACGTAAAAACCGACAGCCCAAGGAAAGAAAAGAAAAAAAAACCATCGGCGTTGCGGGAAAGCATGTTGCAGGTGACCAAGACCCATCAACGGCCCGCAGGAAAAAAAAAGTAAAAGGAAAAAAGGGCGAGTGGGGTCAAAATGGTGTGAAAAAAAACGGGCGCGCGAGAGTTGTAGGAAAGCGGAAAAGGAAATAATGAGCGGGCTAGTGCGGTGGGCAAAAGAAAAGATCCGGTGCCGGGGGGGAGAAAGGGGAACGACAGGAAACAGAGACTCCAATGGACACACTCGTGCCGCGTCCCAGCGGGAGTGGGGGGTTTTCCCCATTGAAACGGCAGAAACGGAGCCGCGAATGACGGTGCGTACGGGCACAGAAACAGCATACTGTGATTCAAAAGAAAAAGACCATCTGCCGGAAGAGGTGTGTCAAAAAAAAAAGAAACACAAGAACAGACCAAGAAGAATCAGAAGAAAAAAACTTCACTTGAAGCATGGCCCCGGTTTTTTACCGAAGAAAGAAGTCCCTCGGAAAAAAAAAGAATCCAAAAGGTGGGCAAAAATAGGCCTAAGGATCAAGAGCGAAGTTAAGGCCCTCGGAAGCAAAAGGGTTTTCCATAAAAGGGGGGGGGGCAAGTGCTAGGGTGAGAGTGAAGGAGGACAAGAAATATTGCACCTGAACCCAAAGGCTTCGTAGGAATAGGAAAAGCAGCAAGATCGCCTCCTCAAAACAACGGGGAGAAAACAGGGGAAGGCAGAAAAACTTCTGGAAACGGAAACCAAAAAAAAAAAAACGAAGACACCTCACCAAAAAAAAAGAAACGCGCCCGGAAAAAATAGAAAGTAAAACCAATCGCGGGAAAAAGACTGGACGAAAAAAAGATCAAGGAAAAAAAACCAACAAGGAACATGTTAAAAAGCGGGTCCCTACCAAACCACAAAACGCAAAAACACACGTTAACTCCAGGGAATCGGCCCGCAATGCAGCTCGTCTAGGAACGGAAAAACGCAGGAGTTTTGGGAAGAGAGAAAAAGCCCAAAGGAACAAAGGGAAGGGAAACTGAAAAAACGGAGGGGGTGAAAACAAAAGACCAAAAAAAGCAAACTCCTCGGGAAAGTTCGAGGCAGCATCCGGGTCATGAAAACGGACGAAGGGGGCACCACTGCGGAAAAAAAGACTTCGAGCGGGCGAGGGCAAAAGAAAAAAAGAAGATCTCGGGTGTACGGGCCTAAGGTGGGGTAGGGAGAAAAATAGGCAGTGGGGGACAGCCGATAAACCAAGCCACATTCCGTTTGGAAAAAGGACAAAAAAGGGTGAAATGCAGGCGTAAACGTTTAACTGCACAAGAGACGGGGAAGGGGTGGGGGGGGGGAGAACCCAGAAAGGACCATTTCCCGGAGAAAAAGCCGCGGAGAAAAGAAGACCGGGGGAGAAAGAGAAGAGATGGCGCTAGGAACGTCATAAAAGGGGGGGAAAATCCCACAAGAGGGCGTTGGGTGGACACAAATCATGGGGAAAAAAACGGCAAAAAAAACCAGAAGAGGCGGGACTAGCAGAACAGGCTGGGTGGGAAATGCTTCAAAAAAACCTGCGACATCAGGGTTACCACCATCATATCATGAGAAATGGGCCCTGAATCGATCTAAGCAAAAGAGGGAAGCGTCATTCAAGCAACCGAAAAAAACTAAAAAAAATAAAAAAAAAATTTCTTAACCAGTCCTTACCATATGGGAATAGGAAACAGCCGTATGAAAACGGAAAGATCGGAGGTGGAAAAACGGCTCGAAGAAAAGAAAAAACAAAAACACTAAGGGAAACATAATGGGAAACCGCCCGGACGGTCGGGAGGAGGCGCTCCAAACCCGTTTGGACGAGAAAAGAAGGGACGTCCTCCCCAGAACGGAATTGTAGGCTGGGAAACGTCCGCCACGGGGAGAACCCAAGTCCGTACTAACAGGGAGTGGCAAAAAAAGGCCTTTCTGCCAAAACGGGCTAGCAAAAGGCACCAAAGCCAGTAAAGCCCTCGAAAGAGACTTGACAGCAGGGGAAAAGGAATGTGGGGCCGCAAAAAAAAGAATTTAACAGCCCGAAGCAAAAGAAAGTCCGAAGAAAAAAGGGAATCTCAAAAACTCCTGTCCTAGGGGGGGGGGGGAAAAATTGCCTAAAGGCAGCAGCACATCCCAAAAAAAGACCTGTACATCGATAGAGAACGAAGCATTCGTCCATGAGAAAAAATAGAAAACCGAACGGGCATGGGGAGTCTTAAAAAGCACATAAGACGGGAAAATGGGGAAACCGGCGGGGGGAAAGGTAAATTTAAGAGGGGGGTAAACCCGAGATTGTTGCCCTCATGAACATCACACAAGAAGCCACCAGGAGAGGGGGGGGGGGGGCTTCGGGGAAAGGATGGGGGGTGGGGACAAGAAGGTCCCAAAGGGACAAGAAAACAAGAAGATACCGCCGCCATTAAAAAAAAAGGCCCCACGGTGGGAGCAACAACGGGGACAAAGCACTCAAGAGGGGGGGGTGGGGTTACGAAAAAGGGGAGCAAGGGGGAAAGAGCGGGGGACAGCCAGACGCGGGTAGTCGAAAGTCGTCACTCCCGCGGGGAAAGGAACAAGACAATTATCAACGCGGCACGGAAAGGGGGAAAGTTAAACAACACTGTAGGGCCTGGAAAGCACGCTCGACAAGACCCGGGAAGAGGTAAAAACGGGGAGGGTCGGTAGTGGCCGTGTGGGGGAGGAATCGGACCCATCAACGAACAAAAATGTGGTTGGAACAAAGAAAAGCAAAAAATGCCCAGCCAACGCGAAAGCGCCCAACCAAAAACGGTTAAAGGAAAGAGACAGCGACACCCACAGTTGGGGGGACTCACAAACAAGGGAAAAAGGAAACCATCCGGGGCGTGCAAAGAAACTCCGGTGGAGGAGGGGTTTGGGAAACGAGAGACAAAGACCAAACACGAAGCCCGGACCTTTGGAAGTTCAACTATCAGATGTTAAGGAACGAATTGGGTACAATCGGTCAGAAGAAAAAACAACAACGGAGGAGGAGGAAAAAAAAGAAGAAGAAGAAGCCGATGGAACGCGTTCAGAAAAATCATAGACCCACTCAAGGAGCTAGGGACAAACTCCAGGGAAAAAATTCAAACCGCCGTGGCGCGATTTTACACTTGGAAAAGAAATGCGTGCAGCTTATAAAAAAAGCTGCAAAAAAAAACGGGGGGTAAGGGGAGGAAATTACGAAACAACTTGACAGGGCGGCGGTAAAAACAGGGGGAGTGTCACAAAAACCTTGGCGCGGGCCGAAGAAAGCACCAGGAAAGACCGATTAGACTGTTTGCTGATGGAAGAGGACTAGGAAAACAAAGGCGAAGGGCTGCCGGTCTGAAAAAAGGGGAAACGCTGAACAATAATCGGCGGGGGGAGCTGCGATGCGTACGCACCGAAAACGTGAACGATTCTCAGGGGGGGCCACTGACATTAAAATGGCTAAAAACTAAACAAATTCGATCGTCAACAACACCGATAAAGAGCGGACTGGGGCCGGGTGGTTGCAGAAACCCTTCGGGGGCGGGCATGGTCTCTCTTGGGAAGATGTCCTCGAAAGAGGGAGTGCCTGGCTCGCCCGCCTTGAAAAAAAAAACTTGCGAAGCTGGAGCCCAAACGAAGTCTTTATTGGCTAACTAAGGACGGGGGAAAAGGGGGGGGGAAAGGGCCCAATCTTCGGGGGACCTCCGAAGAAGAGCCCGGGGAAAAAAATCCCGTGCGGCGGGTGGAAAAAGGTACCAGCCAGAATCCCTTCATTTGGGAGGGTAGGGATGACCGGGAAAGGCTGCCTTGGGCTCAAAGGCTTGTGGACAAAGCTCGAAAACAGTGGAGGGGCGCAAGGGGCCTGTTTGGGAAACGTAGTGCCCCAACCCGGGAAGCTGGAAGAAAGGCCAGCCGCCAGGGAACAGGCGGAGACATAAAAAAAGGGGGCACAAGAGCACTGGGAGTGAGAAAATTAGGACGGGGAAGGGCCTGTCTATTGCTCCCCAGCACGGGGGAAACTTCCCCGGGGGCCCCGCAAAGTTTTCAAAACCTAGGGGAACGAAAACGTGTGGGGTTGGAAGGGGCTCGGAGACCAAACTCCGCATGGGGGAGGCCCGACCCGGACTCGGTGAGCCCCCAAGGGGAACAAAAACGGCGGGGATTACAAGGGGTAAAAACCTGGTAAAGAACATCGTGGGCAAAAAGCCGAGATTCAACGCATGATCTCAAAAATACTTCCTTTCAGAGGGCGCCCTTGGGCCGCAAGGGCTTGTTACGCGGCGACGGCTGGCGCAAAGGGCTAGATCAGAAGGCCGTTCAAAAAAAAAAATGAAGCGGGATGAGTGTCTCTTGAAGAAACATCCCGCCACCCCGACGATCGGAGAGAGAAAATAGCTGCAAAGGGAAGAGGACCGCCACCGAGTTTTTAAGCAAAGGGAGGGGGGCGGCGTTCCACCGGGGACGGACAATAGAGAAAAAATCACACGTGGCCGCCCAAAAAAAAAAAACTAGGAGGAGTCTGCGCAACTTGAACAAAAAATGGCAAAGAAGGGATTAACAAAAGCGACCGCCGGCTTCAAAGGAGCCCGGACGGTTCACTTAACGTAAGGAAAGGGACTGGCTTAAGAGACAAAAAAGATCGGGAGAAAACGTGGTCTGACGTATCAAATTCACTAGGGGTCCTAAACTCCCAACAGGGGAAAAGGGGGAAGGGGCTACAAGAAAAAGCCTGCAAGAGAAATCGAATAAAAAGAAGGTCGAAACGACTAATCGTGAGTGAGGGGGAGGGTGCGGGGAGGGAGCCGACTGGAGGGGAAGGAGAAAACATCAAAAAAATCGCGGTTGAGATGCTAAAACGCGAAAAAACCCCCAAAAACCCAAAACCAAAGGAAAATTGCCAGCAAGCGAAAAACGAGCACTGACAAACGGACGATCCTCGAGCAAGTGGGGGTTAAACGGCGGGCCCCGGGGGGGGGCGGTCCTCTTCAAAAGGACCCTTTTTGAGGATCAGAGGGAGCGAAACGCGAGGATGGGGGTAACTTGCGCGGGACGGGAGCGAAAAAAAACAGCCCGCAGGCAAGGGTCCAAGTCAAAAGTGGCGGAAAAAACAAAAGGTGGGGCAACGATGAGAATTCAAGTAGACGTTTTCCGAAAGGAGAAGGGGGAACTGTCAGTCGGTAAAGACAGCCGAAACTCGACGGCCCAGGTCAAGAAAGCGAAAATAATGACAGAAAAAGACCGCGCCGTTTTGCACGAACCACAAAAAAGGGAAAAAGCAAGTACTCGGCAAACAGTAACGAAGAAGCAAAAAAAGGTGACCCATGCTTCCAACCACCTCGGCGAAAATCGAAAGAATCGTACGGGGGAAGAAACAAGGGAACCAGGTAGAAAAAATGGACCCTGGGGAAATTGATTAACGGGAGGCAAGACGGGGAGGTGAAAACCGTCCGCACCCGGCGGGAGGAGGGAATCGGTGGGACAAGAAAAAAAAGCCACCACCGGAGGGGGAACGGCCCCTAGAACGAAAACTGGCTCGCCTCAGAATGGAGGGGAGGGACGGACAAACAAACGCTTCCGCGCAAAAGAAGGTGAATTCCGAGCGCGGGGGGAGGAAAAAATTCGCCAAAAGGGTGCCTCAGCCGGAGCGACAAGAAAACAAGGAAGACTAAAAAACTCTTGCAAGAGATGAACCCGACGACTATACGGAAGGACCAAAGAGCAAGCCCGAAAGAGGGTGGGACCAAAAAGAACAAAGCAGCCATTCTCTCAAAATGGCAAAGCTGGCCACCAGCGGAAAGGGGGAGGGGGGGAATAAAGAACCACTGAAAGGAACCAACCCCGCCCAGGGTTGGGGAAAGGGCCAGTCCAAAAGGAAGAAAAACTGGGAAGGCAAAAAAAAGCAAAACCAAGACACGAACGAAAGTAGCTCGCAAGAAGGGAAGGAGAAAAAACTTCGAAGCGCACGGCAAAAACCCAAAAAAACAGTGGTTACAGAAGGAGGCGACATGCCCCGGTGTACAAAAGAGAAACAAACGGTGAAAAAAAGGAAAAGGGGGATAAGAAACAACAACACGTTGTGAAAGAATAAAGACTAGGGAAGAAAAATCATTTTTCAAGCGGGGTTATCGAACGGAGAAAGGGAAAGAAAAATCAGAAAAAAGCAAGGGCTTTGGGGGGGTACACAGGTACGGGAAAAAACAGGGAGAGAACTGAGGGCCGACACTCCGTCCGAAAAGGGGGTCACCACGGTACAAGGGACAGGCCCCCCAAGGTCGCAGGAAAAAGAGTCAACCAAAATAGTTCTGGGCGGGAAAAAAAAAGTTTTTCTTAGCAACCACACTGCCTCCGGCCAAGCTAAAACAACGAGGAAGATCTCGTTGTTGGTAGGATGGTGGTGAAAAATTGATAAGGAGATTGGGAGGGACAGATCGTTCAGGAGGTAGAGCGAGCATCAGTAAGAGGGAGGGTTGTGATGAACCAAGACGGGGTGAAGGTAAACCGGTGGACAAAACTTAAAAAAGAAATAAAAAAGGAGAAATGCACCTCAGAGCGCGCTTTGGGGAGGTCCCAAGCCGCAGACCTAGCATCTCAAGCGTGCAAGGGGCGTAGGGAGAGTCCCAAGCATCCCGGGGGGAGGGCGGCCTCAAGTACAAAGAGAAAGAAAAAATCCAGAAAGGGAAAAACAGGTCCAACACTTAACTACCCCAGGAATCAAAAATAATCGCCCAAAAAAAAAACAAAGGCACAAAGGGATAAAAGAAAACAACCTGTTGGGAAAACCAAACTATCCTCACAACCTAGCGAAGGGTCCGAAAGGGGTGAAGAAAAAAATGGATAAGAAGACATGAAAAGGAAAGGAAAAACAATCACTTGAATGAGGGGGGGAAATCCGGTGAAAGGCCCGCGCAGAGGCGGTCAGAGAGACTCTTGTAAAAGGGAAATAAAAAAAAAGTGGACGAGGGGCATCTCCTCAAAAGAAAAGAAGAGCCAACCATTAATCGGCCAAAGGAGAAAACACAGAGAAGTAGACCCAGGTCTGGCCCGCCCGACCACGAAGAAAAAGAAAAAAAAAAAAACTCAAAAAAAAACTCGAGCAAATTTATACCACCGACGTGGTCGTCCTGCTGACGGGAAACGACAAAAAAACTTAACAGGAACGTGAGGGGTACCGGACAAAAAAAACCGAAAAAAAAAAAAAAAACTACGTTTGGGGAAAAGGGACGGTATCTTCCACAGAAGACAACCGAGTAAAAGCATTCGTTCGCTGCAAAGGGAAAAGGCCCCCTGTGGATGGGAAGAAGGGAGTCCGCACCCAAAGGGGCTAGCTGAGAAGGAAGAGCGCGGGAGGAAAATCACCTCAAAAATAAAAACAAAAAAGTCCCAAATTCGGAAAGAATCCTTGGCTAGAAAGACTTGGATGAGGGAGGGGGAGGGACTTGGCCCTGGAAAAAGGCGAAGTGAGGTAACCATCTTAAGAAATCATGAAGAGCAAAAAACGCCGTAAAAATATCACGAGGCGGACGCCCACAGAAAGGCACCTGAAAGTAAAAAAATGTTCCACTGGCAAAGAAGGAGACGGACGGGAAAGAAAAAAGAGCGCCGAACTAAAAAAAGGCAGTTTGGAAAAAAGCGCGAGGAGAAAAAAAAAACCTAAAAGGAAGAGGGGGAAGGAGAAAGCGTCCCCGAAACAACTGAAAGCGGGGTTGCAACCTCGGAGAAAAAAAACAAGCGAAAAAGGAAAAAAGACAAAAAACAGCCGAGGATCGGGGAAGTCTGCGGGGCAGGGGAGGGGAGAATCGCTCCAAAAAGGAAATCATCAAAGAAACCGCCTCGATGGGAATACGAAAAAACCGAAAAAAGGGGGCACCGAGCCCCGCAAAACTCGACAAGCACCTGCGACACCAGTGGCGTCCCTCGGAAACCGAAGCCCACGGCAGATTTAATGGCAAGAAAAAATGAGGGACAAAGGGCAAAGAACAAAAGAATAAACTGGGACAAGGGAACTACGGAGGGAAGGGACGGCGGTGCGGAAAAGCGGGTCAGGCATCCGAGAGGGACCAAAAAAGACGAAGAGTCGAACCGTTAACCACGGGGGCCTCACGAATTTGCGGAAACGGGGGCAAAAAAATTGACCTTTCAGAAAACAGAAGACGCGACCAAAAAAAATAGGCAACCGATCCCGGGGCGCCCGGACTCTTTATCAAACAGGAAAAAGAAACCCAGATGTAATAACCATCCCCAAAAAAAAGGTCTATCTCCTTTGGGGGGGAAAAAAAAAAAAAAAAAGTGCGGCCAAGAAAAGTAAGTCTGAAACGAAGACGCCCGATACAGTCCAACAGAGATAGAAATCAAATGGAGAAAGACGGCGAGACACAGAAGCATACTGGGACGGGGGAAAGTTGGAGAGAAAAAAACAAACGGAAAGGGTCAAAATGCGAGGTAGGAAATAGGTAAAAAAAAGGGGGACACGCGGAAGGTAAACAAAAAGACGGTAAAAACCCATAAAGAAGGGGGGGGGGAACAACAAAAAAAAGCTGTGACAGCAGGGGAGCACGCCCGGGCCCTTCAAAAAAAAGATAAATCCACCAAACGACAGGGAAAGCATACAGCAAAAAAAAACCGCGGTGGAGAAAAACACCATCCAGCATAAAGAGAACAGGATCGGTGTGTGGAAGGAGGAAGGTCCGAACAAGCGGAAGAATAGACTCGTCCCAGGGAGGGGAGACAGAGAGACGGCCAACCGGTGTAGAAGACCCGAAGAATTGAAAGACACCCCGCCCCAAACATGTGGACAGACAGAGGAAGACTGGTACAATCAAAGGAACGCACAATCTAAACCTCTCGAAAAAAAAGAGACACTCAAAAACCAGACAGAAGGTATGGGACTGGGGGGGAGAAAAGGTCGTCGGCCAGCCGGAAAAGGGGGGAACAGCATTGTCGGAAAAAAAGGTTTCAAAGAAAGAACTCGCCATGGGTGGGATAAACTTCATCCGACCACCCCGGGAGAAAAAAAAAAAGGGAAAGTCGAATAAAAGAGATGAATCATAAGCAACAGACGGAAAAAGCGGCCGGAATAATGGAAGGGAAAAAAAGGGGTGGCCCCGGCAAAACCGGCTGGCAAAGATCGAAAGCGCCCGGTCCAAAGTCCAGATGTACAAAGAGAGAAATAAAAACAAACAACAACGGAGGAAGGAGGGAAAAAGAGGGAAAAAAAAAAGATGAATTAGAGGAAAAAGAGGAGAAAATGCACAAACGTAAGAGAGGCGGTGCCAACCTGACCGGGAAAAAATGCATCCGGCACGGAGGGGCACGGAAACTACCGAGGGGGGAGGCGCCATCCACGAATGAAGAGAACAAACCTTTCAGAAAAGATAACTAAAAACAATTGGATGGGGGGAGGGACTCATCAAGGGACAACTTGGACATAAGAAAAAGAGAAAACAGGTAAAAAAAGAAGCCAAAGGGGGTTGAGGGCGTAGCGTACGGGAAGGGGAAAAACGCTGCAAACGTACGCAAAAGAGGGCACGGGGCCACCATGGGCGGACTGAGGAAGTCAAACAGGGAGTGGATCATTCGACACTGAACAAAGGAGCTTCTCGCCAATCGACCGCCCAAGAACAGCAGAAAAACAAAAAAAGGGATCCGGCGAAAAAAAAAGGGGGTGTTTCAATAAAAGAAGGGGGGCTCCGAAAAAGAACTATTCACAACTAGGACCGCACTAAGGTTCGAGGAAGGCGATAAAAACAGGGACTCGAAAAAGGGGAGTCGGAGGGGGCAAGCAGGAAAAGGAACTTAGCAAAATGTGGTAGGCGCGGCCAGAGATGGAGGAAAGCGCGACAAAGCCGGCAAGGGAACAGGAGACCGTGCTAGGAGAAGAGGGGGAAATGGACAGTTGCGGTGAGAATTAAACAAACTTCATGTCCACACGGCAACCTGACAGGCAAAAGGGTCCAAAAAAAAGTGAGAAAAAATACCAAAAAAAAAAAGATATTTCGACAGTTTTAAGCCCAAGAAAAAACACAATAAAGGGTAAAGAGTAAACTCGCAAAACGGAACATCCCTAAAAAATGGAGGTCAGGAAGAAAGAAAAAAACCCGTCAGTTGGAAATGCCCATGAGAATGACAAGGGGAAGAATTAACGATCCAGTAGAGGGAACTCAGTGAGTGGGGAAGAAGAAGTGTTTTCCCCGAAGGAAAAAAAGGGAGATGACCAAAAAAAGACAAAAAGGAAAAGAAGCGTGACGAAAAGCAAGAAATCACGAAAGGCAGAAAAGGGAGTCTGGAAGAGGAGGACAATCTGCTCGACCGGGCACGACCACGGACGCCAAACCGAAAAAGGGGCGCCGCAGGGCGAAAAAGTTGGTGTTACCGCGAAAGAGAAAAGCCAAGAGATGTGAAGGTCCCACAAAAGAAACCCGGATTGGACAGTCAGAGGGGTGAGAGAGGGAAGCGACGCGCCCCCGGTTCGGAGGTCCATGTTAAAATGGCGGGTACGCGAACAAAAAAAGCAAATAAAAATGAAAATAAGCTGGCTATCACAAGAAAAGTTCGGCGGGGGGGCCGAGGCACCGCAAAGGTAAAGGACGTTTCGCTCAGGGAACGGGTCAAACGGACGGAACGGGGCAGTTGGGAGAGGAAAAAAAGGCGCCTCCGCTGCTAACGGAGCTGCAGGACCGCAGAAAAACCCAAAACCCCCGCCTGAGGTTCCAGTGAAAATTCAATCAGATGAATGGGGAGGGCTCAGCGTGCCTCCGAGGTGGAAAACTTCTTAGTGGGGAGGACAACCATTCAGCGGACAAATAAAACCAAGTACGCGAAGGCAGCTTGCACACAAAAAAACGATAAAGGGGCAAAAAAACCAAATTCGGCCAAAAAAACTCAAACGAGATAAAAAAATAACTGCACGGTTACGGGGGAAAAGGAACTGCCAAGAAAAGAAGGGCGGACTAAAAAGAGGGAGAACGGAGGCGTATCAGGGGAGTCCTATGGGGGGGGAAAAAAATCCCGCACAGAAAAGATGGTGCTCCACGCCAGCCGGGGAAAAAAAAAAAAAAAATCTGGGGTCAAGGGAAAAACCGAATGCTGCCGAAGCGCAAAATACGAGGAGGGAGGGGGGGGGGAGGGGGGAGCAACCACGCCTACGAAAATTGAGAAAAACGGGGGAAAAACGCGGGAAAAAAACCCTGCTTCAAAAAAGGAGGGAAAAAAAAAACAAAAGCGAACGAGCTGCAGAAGGAACGATAAGCTAATCAGGGGGGAAAAAAAAAAGCGGCGGGAAGTGCAAGACACCCGGGAACAAAACCAGGGTCAGGGAAGGAGCAGAGCTTTAGGAAAAAGGAAAGGGAAAAAAAAAATGGTGGTCTACTTGCGCAAAAACGGGCGGAGAGAGGAGCGCTGTCATGGGGCGGGGGGCCGGAAAAAATTTTGACTGATAAAGTCTCACGGAAAAGAAGGGGACTAAAAATTAGGAGAGGAGGACGGGCTTCGCCGACACGACCTCCAAACCAAAAAAGGCCCGGGGGACAAAAACTCTGAGGCCGGAAAGGAAAAAATCGCCGAAAAAAAAAAGGCACCACCCAGCCCAATGACTCGTCCGGGAAAAGCTTCCTAGGAGAAATAATAAAAAAAGACCCAGCTGCTGCCCCCGCAAGAAGGGAAAGAGATCGAGAGAAGAGTCGTGGGTTCAAAAACGGGGAAAAGGGAGCCGGGTGACCGTGGGCAATTAGTCAAAAGGGACGGCACCGGTCAGGGCAAGTTTGACCGAAAAGACAACCCTCGTCCAAAGAAACGGGGGGAAAATGCAAAAAGTAAAAAACCTGAATGCTGGCAAACAAACCAAAATGAAATCACACAGGAAAAGCAAGGATACGCAATCAGGAAAGGGGGACAAGAACGAAGCGCGCAACGGAGGTGCAGGAGAGGAGGAGGACCGGAATCGCAAAGGTCCAGAAACAGTAGCGTCACGAAGTAAACCGGCCGACGCCTGGCAAAAAAAACCACCGTAAAAAGGAGAATGGAAAAAACAACAAAAAGACAAACTTTCCAACAAAAAAAAAAAAAAGCTCCATCAAGGACGAGATTGGACTGAGGACAAAACTTTGAGGATCTAAAAAACAAGGAAAACCGAAAAAAACCTCCACAAAAGAGGAAAGGTGGGGCTTCTCGTCCTTTACAACAATGGGAATGACCACTAATGAAGAAAAATGGAGAAAATTCGCTCGGCAAAGAAAGACCCTGATCAAAAGCGCCGGAAAACAAAGAAATTGTTGCGAGCTCTGGCAGGGGAAAAAAAAAGGGGAAGGCAACGCTAGGAAGGGGAAAAAAAAACCGCAGTAATCTCTCTCAGAAAAAAAACACCAAAACAAAAGGGAGAAGAGAGAAAAAGCGCGGGAACAGTCTAAGGTGAGGGGGGAATCGTCGGACTGAAAAAGACGCTCTGGACCAAAAAAAAGTGCTTTGGAGGAGAGGAAAGAAGAAAAACAAATCTCGGCCATGCGTTGGAACCGAAGACAAAGGCGAAGTCTGTGAAAGGCGCCCCAGGCTGCTCAATGAAGGAGAAGAACCAATCTGTCCTTTGTGCGGCAAAGTCAGGGTGGGAAGGGGGAGGAGAAAAATCACGAAAAAAAAAAGCACAAAGGCTCAAAGGGCAAAGAGCTGGGTTTTTCTGTCTGGGTGAAAAAGGGAGAGCTATGTGGTCAGAGATCAAAAGAGGCCCGGGCAGCAAGGGGAAAAGACAAAAAAAACGGCCCGGGTGCGAACTCCCAAAGGGGGAAGACGTTGCGACCCCGAAAGAAAAACAATCGTATACATAAAGCAACCTCAGTTGGGGAAGCACGAGTTCGTGTAAAAAAGTGCCGGCAAAGGCGGGAGTTTCGGCAGTCCAACCCGGCAGGGAACAAGGAACTTGGGGTGAGGGGGACCAATCCCTGCCAAACTACTCAGAACCACGCACGAGGGGGGCAGAAAACGATTCCAACGCAAAAAAAAAAAACGTCCCCTACGCGATCAAGAGCCCACGCACGGATAAGCCACACTGGTTTGGGGAAAAAAAAAAGGAGCAGGCCTAGAAATAAAATGATCCTGATGGGGGCAATCCAGAATCACGGGAAGATTTGAGAGAAGAAGAAAAGTAGGCCTCTTAATGGAGGGTGGCCGCGTGAAAAGGTGCGCGAAAACGAGCAGGACAGAAAAAGAGTTCCAAAAACACAACGGAGGGTCAAAACTGGCATAACATAACGCAGCAGCGCCCGAAGAACCATCGGCCACTTTGCGAAAAGGAAAAGATAAACGCCCGGACTGGGTCCACGCCCTCCAAAAAACGAAAACCACAAAGGGACGCCAAGACACAAAAGAGCGCCACGTCACCGGGGGAACAAAGTAGAAAAAAACAAATATCGTCAGGCGCCAGGCCTTAAGACGACAAACCGGGACCGAACAGGTCGGGGACCACACAAAAAAACCTTTAACCAAAAGAGGACAAACGTGACATAAAAAAACCCTTCGCCTGAGAAAAGCTGCAAGTTCCTGCATGTATGGGAAGAATTTATTGGGAAGCAGTCTTAATAAAAACCCCGAAAAAAAACCCGGGAGAAAGGTCCCCAGAAAAACTCCCTCCGTCACTCTTTTGAAGCCCGGGGGAAACAAAAACTCCGAAAAGACCCTTTACGGGTAAAAACATCAAGAAAACGGGTCCGGCACTAAGGCGGCCCCAAAAGGGCCGGGCGGGGAAAGGGGAAAAAAAACCCATGGCCAAAAAGAACGGCAGGAAGCGGTCGACCAGGAAAGATCTCATGATAACCCGAGTTCTCCCCAGGGAAGATGAGGGGGGGGTGCATCGCAGACATAACGGGACAAGGAAAAAAGTCCTTGCAAAGGCCGGCCCCTGGGTAAAGGGGAAAAAAAAAAAAAAGAGATATCGAAAAGAAAGTGCACGCCCGTGCCAAGCGAACCAAGCAGAAAACGCGTAAAGAAAGCGGCAAAGAGGAAGGGGGGGGTGGGGGGGGGGGGGGGGGGGGGGGGGGGGGGGGGGGGGGGGGGGGGGGCAATAATGAAAAAACAAACCAATGGAAAAAAAAAAAACCACAATCCGGTTCAAAACAGTACGGTCGAGGACAGTAACAACGCACAAACATAACAAAAACTAGGTGATTCTCCTCGAAAGACGATTATTAACTGGGCTGTCCGGAAACTCCGCGACACCTCGTCGGTCGGTGGCAAAACCTATAAAAAGAAGCCACCCATTCCGCACATTTTTAAAAAAGGACCCCACAAAAAGTCGAACATCAAACAGGACAAACGGGGTCAGCCACTTCGGAGAAGCCCGAAATGTGTATAGCAGAAAAAAAATGCTCGAATTACTAGAGAAAAAAAAGTGGCTCGAAACAGGCCCTGTCCTCAACGGTCCCCGGGAAGAGTTCTAGGTCCTGAAAAAGCCGTAAAACGCGACGCACGGAGAGGACCCCCCGCCAAACCCAAGAAACGGGTATGTTGAGAAAGAGAAGAACAAGTCCCCTAGAAAAGGTCGGAGAAACCAGTAGTCCCCAGGACTTCAAAAAAAAGCCAAAATGGAAAAACAAGCTACGTCACGTCAGGAAAAACCGAAAAAAAAAAAGAAAAAACATTGGAGAATCATCAAGTGATCCTTGGGGGAAAAACCGGAAAAGAATACGAAACAAAGCCCGACAAGGAAAAAAGGGGGTTCCAGAGCAAAAGTACGGCCCTCATGTTTTAAACAATGAAGTTCACAAACGCCAACAGCCAGCAAGAACCTTCAGCGTATAAAAAAAAAAAAAAAAAAAGCTCTGCAAGACGGCCAAAAGCACACAATCCAGCATACTGATAATGTTCTAGGGGGAGGAAGGACGGCGTCACCGAAAAGGGGATGGTTTTGACCGGCTATTTCATAACATGTGCTCGCATGGGGTAGAAGCAGGTAAGGACAAGAAGAACCATCCCGAAGGGGGGGGTCCGTCTCAAAGGAGGGGGAAAAGAGGCGACATCGCAAACGGGTGTAATGGCCGGAGAATCAATCCAAAAAAACTAAAAATAACAAGGCCCTCAATGGGCACATCACACCCTCGCGCGGGGGTGGGATCACAAAGGGCCAAGCGGCATCCTGTTAACAGTGGGGGGTGTTTAAACCTGGGAAGGGTCGAGCGCGCAAGACATAGAAAGAGGTGAAAGGGGAAAAATCGTCACGAAAAGGGGGGAAAACCCCTGAATCCCCTCCAAGACGGGGGGGAAAGTTTGTCAACCAAGATGTTCATTACTACTCATAAATAGTAAGTAAAAGGAATTAGGGAAAGAAAAGGAGCTGTAAGGAAAAAAACGGTGCCATCCCAAGTGAAACGCCACATAACTATACACCCCTATCTTCGGAGGCTTCTTCAGCTTGTCGCATTCCGTATTATCTTGACCGGGCCCGCTCACTCCGGGTGGTCTCTTCAGTAAGAATTATTATGCTGTTGTCTTAGCGGAGCAAGTTCTATCCAAGATGATGGCCGAGGGCGACTTGAAAGGAAGAGAAAGTAAGCATCTGATGGTTACCTTATCATCATAGTTCCTTAGACCTCAAGGGAAGGATGGAGAGAGGCTAGTGGTGAGTGACTAAGAATCAAGGAAAGCTAGGCTGGGAAAGTGTCCACAGTACAGAAAGGGGGCTAGACAAGGAGGTGGGGGGGTGGAAAAAACAAGGAAAAGCAGTGAAAACCCGGAGTCACACAGGCGGCAAACCCCGAAAACCAATAATAGGAAAAACTCACTCACCCGCCCTTGAAAAAAAAAAAATATGGAAAAAGTTTTGGACTCGGAGATCCAGGGCCGGTGCAAGCTTTAGGGGAATGAGAAAGTTGGAAAAAAAGAAAGGAATCGC
>Ga0179593_1512697_pt1 | contig 25020 bp, 30 predicted proteins | sample CZODoug2_1_08_16_FD_185931 | JGI IMG/M metagenome (GOLD analysis project Ga0179593, IMG submission 185931) | Vadose zone soil fungal communities from Angelo Coast Range Reserve, California, USA - CZODoug2_1_08_16fungal (PacBio error correction) | ecosystem: Environmental > Terrestrial > Soil >...
GTAGCTTGAAAAAAGTATCAGCTCAGCGAACATAGAAGAAAATCAGTGGGCGGGCAGGGGGGGAGGAACCGGCGAACAAGTCCCCCCGGTGGTGCAGGGATCACTAAAGGTTCAGACACGAAGATCTCGTTACCGTTAAGGGGGAAAACTGGGCGTAAGCGAGAAGCTATAAAGGCGATTCACAGACACTTTAAACCGCGCGTTGAAAGGTCCTGTGGAAAAAAATTTTGAGACTTGAGAGTAAAACGTCGGCAAGAAGGAGGGGGCGAGAGGGCTTAACCAACTACTTTCAACCTGGGGTGCTGACCCTGTGACCACCCGACCCGATCCGCGGCACTCAAAAGGAAAAAAGAAATTGCCACCGAGCCAGTTGAAAAGAAAGGTGTAAGGGGAACCACACGGCGGAAACAAAATCGGATCACAAAAACCCCGACATATACCGCGGGAAATTGGGAAAACTTACGGATGGGGCTGAGAAAAAAAAAAAAAGAACCCCTGTTAAAGGGGTGGAAGGCACCGCGTATGGAAAACGGGAAAAAAAGCAAAGAGTGGGGCCTTCAAAAAAACACTCAAAGTCGGAAGCTGTGGACTGCGGGAACACAGAGGAAGAAAAGGGAGAATTGGAGGAAAAAACACGGAGCCCTCTACGGGAAAAAGGCAGAGGCTGTGAAACGGTGAGCGACGAAAGGCATTGGCGAGGAAGGGGAACCTGCGAATAATCAATGGAAAAGAAAGTTAAGGAAAAGCATAGGGCCTCCACGTGCTTACCAGAACGTCACCGACCTTTAACCGGAAATTGGAAGAAAGGGGTCGGGGAAACCGACAATGGGGACAAAACCAAAGCGGAAATCGCGTATTTGGGGGGGACGAAGCATGCCTCATTACGCGGAGTAAAAATAAAGTGCTTCGATAACTACGATTCACCCCAAAATTGAGACAAGACAAAATTCAGCAAAGTTTGAAAAATAGAAAACTCGAGTGAAATCTTCTTACCTTGAAGAAGCTTCCGACATCAAAAAGAAGGGAGGCCGGAATCAATGCCAAAACAGTGGTCCCACCGCAGCAATCGCCGCTGTCAGCGGAGTGTCAGGCTGGAAGCGAGTGGGGGAACTCGACGGTGGTGGTCCGAAAAAACTGGTGTGTGACAACGTTGAGAACGAAGAAAGGAAAGTTCAAATCAAGCCGGAAAAAAGGGCAAAAGAGACCGTGAGGGTTGATATGGTCAAAAAGGGCAGAGTGGCGTGCCTATGTCATGGGGTGGACGGGGACCTGTTGGGACCCGTAGGGGGGGGAGCCTTTCTTAGAACATGCCCCTTCCGACCGCGGACGGTCCCTGGAAATGGTCGTTGTGTTTACAGAAGGCCAACCCTCTAAAACGGGGCCGGGGAAGCTGAGTGGACGTTGGAAATGGAGCGCACGAAAAAAAGATCCCGTACTCAGAGTTGCATGGCGCTTTAAAAAAAGCGTGGAGTGGTCTGGCGTAGGGGTGGTCGCAAGTTCGTGCTAGAAGGAGGGATCTAAAAAGAAACAGTGGGGACACGTGACTGGTATCCCGGGGAGGAGAAAGAGAGAGCAAACCGTAGCCCTCAGGGAGGACAAGGGAGATTTATCTTGCGAGTAAAGGGAACACGCAGCACAAAAGGAAAGCACACAAGCATGATGCACCTAGAAAACGAACCATCACCGGTTACAGAAAAGGGGGAAAGGTTAAAAAGAGTGAACGTGCCGTGGCGCGCTCTTCCCCGCCCCCTGCGCCTGGCGGTCATGGGTAATGAAGAGCATTTAAGCCCGTCATCAAAGATGGCCCTGCTTTGGATAATTAAAAAAAGACGTCACCGTGGTAAGGTCTATCCCCGATCGGAGGGGCGGAAGATTTGGTCCGAGTTCCTCTCAACAATTAGAAAGAGAGAGAAATCTCCAGAGTACATTTTCGCGAAGGGGAGTCGGGGGATATAATAACGGCGTTGCTGGGAAGATCTAACTTATAACATAGTCACCTTACCATGAGGAGTGGAATAATGAACAACCAAGTACACCACTACGAAATCAGGACAGAGAAGCACCGCCAACCTGGGAAAGCCTTTTACCCAAAGTTTGGGTCCACTCGCGGTAGTACGATGGAGGAAAAGGAGCGGTCAAATGCCCAAGAAATGCCGGTGGGAGGGTCCCGTGGCTGAGGTGTATTCGAAGAACGAGGGAGGCCAAGCCCTTGAAGGGAGGGAAGGGCGAGGAGGATCCGACGATCTCTTTACCGTTCAGATGAAAAGTGAAAGTGGGGGAATTCTAACCAATGGCTAGGGGAAAAAATTTGGGCTCCGAAAAAGCCGATACAGAACCCCCCGACACCATCATAACAGAAAAAAAAAAATCTGACGGGAGAAAAGAGAGGGAACAAGTCAACCACGAACCCCAACCACCGCACAATGCAAGAAAAAAAGCCACCAAGACAGCAGCCCAGTACAGCAACGGTCTTACAGGCCTGAAAGACAAGCAGCGAGTCACCGGCACCCAACCACCACGACCTCCATCACCGGGAAAGAGGAAAAAGAGGAATGACGTCCCCATACACCCTTACACACGCAATCGGTCCGCTTGATTTGAAAAAGTGGGCAGAATCGCGATCAGTGGAATCAAGGTAGGAAGCGAGGAAGAAGAATTGGAACACAAGGGGAATTAAATTAAAACTCACCCGAATTACGGGAGTCGCGGCTTGCGGGGGACTACAAAGGCTGGGTTTGCAACAGCCTTAAGATGTGGGGATAGAAAAAACGGGGTACAAAAGATGGTACCCGTTTTGCGATGGGGGGTTGCACCAAAATTTTACTAAAAAGGGTATTGAATAACGGTGCTGAAGGGTAGTGATTCGACGGAAAGCGTAAATCCGCGACTTCGAGGCACCCCCCATCGAACGAAGGTGTCCGGGTCCGGTTGTGTTCCGGGGGGGGGGGAATGGTTCGAACCCTACCAGTTCATGACTTGAAAAGGTAAGAATGTCACCCCAAGTACTCATGCTGGTAGGAAGCTTTCGGCCGGGCCGGGGCCACATGAGAAAAACGCAAATTGGCGAGGAAAGGGGCTTGTAAGGTAAAGGAGTTCACATTGTCGGGCAGCGAGGTTGGGGGGGGGAAACGAGCCTCATAGGTCAGATGGATGTTCCGAGGGGAAAAAAGGTGAGCTGGTAACAATTAAAAATCAGCGTAACAGTGAGGGCAGGACTCCGCAGTGGCACGACGGGGCCAATGTATCAGGGGGAAAAAAATTTAACCGGGGGGGAGGGGGAAATGGGACCATCACAGAACTTTGCCGCAAACCGAAACATTACCGACTGTAAGTATGGGGAGAGAACGAATGGGAGAGTGGGGGGATGGAATCAACTGGTCTTGTAGGGACCGTAAAAACCGCCGTTGAGGTGCCAGGTGTGGTACGGGGGTGATTTGAACCGAGCAATCCCAGTAGTTGGTGACTTCCAATCCTCTGGGTAAGGGACGAGGTGTGTACGAGAAGTAAAAAGCCATTGTGCCCCGGTACCCAACGCAGCTGGGAGGGGTTAATGGGGGTGGGAATCGCATAGGGAGAAGGGGGTTCCCACGAATGACCACAAAAAAAACATATGCAAAATAGGATACCGATCAGGTTGCCGCATCGAGAAAGAGGAAACGAACAAATTGTTATCAAAAACCCTTTCATCAATAAACCATTCACTCGCAAGTGAAAGGGGAAAAAAAGAATCTCTCGGAAGAAAGCGGGGCTGGCGTACCAAACATCTCTCAAACAGGAGGGAGGCGGGAAGAGCCGGGGATGTAAGGTTTGGCACGCAAAGGAAGGAAATCAAGCTTCGAAAAAGAAAAAAGACTTCGGGCGGGGTCATGTCGAAGGAAACGCTCACAAGGCAATTCTCAGGGGGCGAGCTGTGTCAGAGGGAAAAACAGTGCGAGGAGAAGAAATCGGGCATCGGGGGGGGGGGGGGGGGGGGGGGGGGGGGGGGGGGGGGGGGGGGGGGGGTGGGGGGGGGGGGGGGGGGTGTGAGAGAAATTCCATCGAGAACAGCTCTCAGAACACTTAAATATACGGTAGCATGGGAAAGACAATGTTCTGTAGAAGGCTGCCCGGAAAAAACAACGCGAATGACTAGGAATAGGGCCAGACCAAGAGATACAAACAAAGGATGCTGCCGGTGAAAGCCAAAAAGAAAAGGGTAATCAAGCTGGGTCAGAAAACGGCGTTAGGGAAAATGCCAACGACAATTTATGCGGACGAGTCACATTAGGACACTAACCGACAAGAAGGGAACTGAAGGGGAAGATTTGAGGCAAAAGAAAACTTCTTGGCTTTAAAAACCCAACATCCACATTTAAGTTTGAGCACCGGGTCGATGGTGAAAAGCGGCATGGGGAGTTTGACGGTAAAAAAAAAAAAAAACCCCACGTACTTAGGGTGTCGGACCCCAGCGGAACAGGTAAAATCACGCCGGGAAAACCTTCTGAAAGAAGAGATCCCAGAGGACAAGAGCCGAGCTGGGAACGATCGACCGTTTACAGCTAAGAAAGGTAGCTTCCCATAGGTTAACTAAGAAATATGTGGTCAATAGCCGCAACAGCCGCCATGTCGGCGAAACACAGCCCCCTTAAGGACACTGTCCTCCACGAAAGGTAGAGACCCCTGGAGACCCCAGAAAAGTGGAAAAAAAAAAAAAGGGGGAATCAAGCGTATGGGAGAATGCACCTACATGAACCCTAGACCTTGGCTTAGAATAAGAACGAAAAAAAAAGATAAAGACCTGTCTTCCAATTGGGGAAAAGGAAACTCTCAAAAGGAAGGAAAGAAAACTTTACCTTAGGGAACCATGTCAAGATCAGCACCACAAATGTCGAAGTAAAAAGTCGGACAATGACCAAAGAAGGTGGGTTCAAGGCCATCATTACCACGCCCGCTGGTCCTCTAGGGACGGGAGTTCCATGAGGGGAAAGGAAAGGGTTGTACGACAGAGGGAAAGGGGGGTACTAAAAATCTTCCTCGCGTCAGACAGAAAGGAAGAGGGGGCGGAACTGAGAGTCAACACAGGACTTGAAACTTCAAGGGGGGGGAATTGATGGGCAGACATTCAGAGGGAAGGAAAGATTAGCGTGGGTTTGAAAATTCTGGCCTTTTGCGGAAGGAGGTCGTTCAATGGGCGAGTCCTGGAGCTCTGAAAAAATCGGTCCTGTTCAGGAAAGGCATGGTAGTGGGGGAACGGAGGCAAAGCTCCCGTCTCAGAGTGCACTGGCGCTGGGATGGGGTCAGGGTTAATTTATCCCCGCAACCTTCTAATACTTGTACGCTGTCTTATGTGGGGGAAGATGGGATGAATGGGGTGAGGAGGAACGGTCTGCAGTCAATTGGGAGGGAGACATGGGGACAAAAAACGTTGACTCAGCCGTTATCCGAAATCAGGAAGGAAAAGAAAGTACCTGAACTTAGACAGAGTGATAGTGGGGGGGTAGGGCGAAGGAAAGGGGAAATAACACCGACCCAAAGAAAAAAAAGCATTTTCAACCCCTGCGAAGAGGACACAGCAAAACGAAAGAAGGCAATTTGGTGAGCTGGTATATAACCGTGGCAGGAGAAACTGGGTCAGTGTTGGTCACTATGTAAGCATATAAAAGAAGAAAAAAAAAAATGCCCAAGGAGGGGAGTAGTAGCAACCACGCACGCCGGGGGGTGTCTATACGAAGAGGAAACGGGAATGTTAGGATCTCAACAAACAACTGAAAAGGAAGGGAAGGAAAGAGACTGTGAAAACGTTGTCCACCGAAGAAAGCATAATCCACCGGACGGGGAAGGACGGAGGCTGAACCAGGACAAAGACAGGGTGAACGTACCTCTGCTTGTAGGGATGAAAGCAAGGCCCACAAGGACCGGAAAAGCACGCCACAGACAGCCACTTTAACCCAGTGAACTGAAAGGTACGGAGGCTGAGGGGAGGGGCGAAGGAAGCCAGGCTGGTGGGGCGGAGGGGGCTGCGGTTTTGTCCCGGTAATCTGAAAAAAGAAATTCACAAGAGATTATTCTAAGGGACAGGGAACGAGAGGTTCCCCGCCCAGTCTGGGACGGGGGCGATTACCGGGGGGTCCAGGGAGGGTTAGGGAAAAAACATTCGCTGAGAAGACCTGTGGTCCGAAGAATCTCAAAGGGGAACAAAAAACGGACCCCCCAGAAAGAGAAAAGACAATCAGTCGGGAAGGGGAAGAGGAAAAGACTAGGAAAAAACACGACCAACCCGCAGGCATTAGCCGAGGACGTACTGGTGAAGAGGCAGCGCGGGAAAACCGGAAGAAAATAGTAAACCACAAATACGGTGCAAAAAGGAGTGGCGGACGAAAGACAAACGAAACTCCTTGGAACGGACGGGGGAATAAGACCCAAGGAAACCGACGGAGACAATATGCAGGCGCCAATAAACCACCTTCAACGTCAAGTCAAGGGAGTGAAGGGAAAAGTGGTTGAAGAACAACGTGTGTCATCACAATGTTAATCGGAGAGCAGAAAGGGACAGATGGTCGGGGGAAAAAAAAAAGGGCCCCCAACCTGAAAAGAAAGGAGGAAGAGATAGAAAAGACTTTATAAGATGAGGTTGGGGGAATACAAAATTAGGTAGAATTTCATAAGTCGAAATCTGGGGTCGGAAGAGTTGGTAACAGAATTTATAGATGGAGAAGTGGGTGCTGTCAGGGGAAAAAGTGCTTGGGGGGAGGGAGAAAATGTTGGAGGAGTCGGAGATTCGAACCCGGATCATGTAATACACGCGTGCTTGAACGAAACATACGCGATCGGGGTGGGAAGTTAGGGGGGTGGCACACACTAAAACCGGGGAAAGGCCAACACGAGAGAGGTAAAAGTACCCGACCACCAAGTGTAAGAAAATGAAGGGTATACGAAGCTGGGGACAGCCAGTGGAAGGGAATGAAAAAAAGGAGGAAATCCTAAAAGGGTAACAGAAAGGGGGGCGCCAGGATGGTAGCCATTAAAGTCTGGGGGATCACCGTTGTACATGCATCAGGGGGGGGGGGGGGGGGGGCCATAAGGTAAGAGGATTTGAAAAACAAAAGGTGGAAGTGTACCAAACCATAAGGGAGGGATAAAACATCAGAAACTAAGAAACGCGGTGGGTAAGCTTTTGGCGGATCCGTCAGTTGAGCAGAACGGGAAAACTGAAGAGTTTCCAATTCAATGCTACAAAGGTGGGGGGGATGGGGCCTCCAGGAATGTGGAAGTACCTAGGGACACATTAAGAGGGGGATAGTATTGGGTAGTGATCAGAAGTGTGGCCAGTGGAAAAAATCACTGGTGGGGAGTGGGACCGGCCGTAGAGGGTGTCGGATTACATTTAGGGGGGGAAGGGACCGTCAGGCAAAAAAGGGGCGGGTCCCAGGTGGGACGAAAAGCGGCCAGGGAAAGGGGTGCATTTGTGGGGGCTAGATGGGGAGCAAACAAGAAACATGGGCCCGTCACAAAGATAAGGGGAGTGAATAGCGAAGGTTGGAGCGTGTGATGGAAAAACTCAGAAAACCAAGAAAGGATAGGGCCGCACGGAAAGGAGGGCTTACCAAGGAAAGAATCGAACAAAAAGGAGACTTGCAAGGTGTTGAGACTTGCAGTCGCCAAAAGAAGACTACTTGGTACGGGCGGAAGCCGAAAGAAAGGGGTGTGACAAAATAAATCATAAACGGAGGAGAAGAGAGATGTTGTCACGAAAGACATAATGCTACGCCTAACTGCAATAGTTAAGAAGTGAGTGTTCAGGGAGAAAAGGAAACCCGTCAGAACATGAGTCTTGGTACGAGTTCTTTCTGGTCAGAAGAAAATTGAGCGGGTAAAAAGAAGGAGTCAGGCAGAGGGGGGCGAAGCGGGGAAACATCACTAGAAAGCGAAAAAAATTACAAACTCTTGGGTACAGGGGAAAACAAGGGGAGGGGGAAGACTGGCGTCGTGAAAAAAACCAAAGTCTCTGCGACGTACTGAAGAGGGGAAAAAAGTGGAACTACACATGAAAAATGGGAGTGAAGCCAACCCAGGGAAAAGGATCCGACAAAAAAGAAAGACAACCGGAGGGGACGGGAAGAAAAAAGGAAAGAATGAGATGACTAACACGGAGACGTGATCACTAAAACGAAAAAGAGCGGGAAATGGTTCGCATGGGATGAGGCAAAACAAGGAAGTTTGGAAGTCACAGAACATACATGGTAAAAGTGTGAAGGAACGATGGAAGGCTCCTCCCAGGATGGAACGCTTGTACGTCACATCAACCACTCAAGAGAAAAACGCTGGTGTGTATCGCGGACCGACAAACAGGGGAGTAACACAACATTGGCGGGAACGCACGTGACAGTGAGGATCCCGGAAAACGAGGGCTTAAAACGTTTCAAGAAGTTACTAAAAAACAGGGGAGCTGCACCGTTTATGAATATCCACAGGGAAAGGAAGGTCGACCGCTTGCGGGGAACCAAGGAGGAACCCTGTGTTAAAGGTACAAAGGAGAAAATTTACATATCGGTACCCTCCCTGGGGGATTTGCGAAACAAGAAAATGAAAGGTACCCCACCGAAGGCGGGAAAAGGAAGGGGGTCAAAGGCTGCCGCGAAGAGATAAAAACCTGCAAAATAGCTTCAACGAAAAGTGATCAATACCTGTGGAAGCCACTCTCAAAACCGGAGAAGATCTACCTGAAAAAAAGATTCGAAGCAACCAAAAACTAGGCGTAAGCCCGAGATGCAACCAGCACACCGAGAGGGCAGCTGGGATAGTCCGGGGAAAAAATGTCCAATGGAATGGCGCGTGGAACAAGAGGAAGGGTCGGTCGGCGAGTCAGAAAGAAAAAGGGGGGTGGGAGACGAGGAAGAACAAAAAAAACCTGGGTCAAAAGCTGGAACAAACAGGAAATTGGTGTAAGTGGGTAACATAAGGTGCAAAAGGCAGGGAGGGGGGTCGGTACTGTAGGGCACTGGGACACCTGGGAGAGCGACCCCGCTCCTGTTCAGGAGGAAAGGAGCTCGGTGGAAACTTACATGGGCCGCCTAACCTTGCACTGTGGAAGGTTCCTTGAGGGGGTCTGGTGGACCTTTAGACATGCCGATACATGAGGAATTTTCATGAATGGGACTGGGGGAGTGGGCGGACTCTGTGAGAGGTAGGCTCAAAGTAGGTAGCCGCAATGGTAGTAAGAACAACGGACAAGGCACAGCCCGGGTAAGAATCCGGGCTGGCTCAACGTCACCTGAACATGAAAGATGAAAACTACATTGGGTGTATTGAAAGGGAGAAAACACGGACACTCCCTTCAAAAACCATAATCAGGGCTCGGGGGGAAGGAATGCAACCGTGCTACTACGAGTGAGAAAGGCAAAATTTTGGTAGAGGTTGACATCATGAACTTGGGGAGTCGCGCACCGTAAGGACACAATGATGTGTGCTTGCAGTAGACAGTCCAATTAAGCGAAATTGGGGGCCTCGCTAAAAAAAGGTCTATCATAGCGGGAAAGATTGCGGAGAATACCTCTCGAAAAAAAAAAACAAGATTAAGGGAGAGAATCACACTAAACAGGCCCAAGTGGCAAAAAAAGCGAAGAGGGAGAGGATCACGCCTAGGAGAATAATGCGACGGGAGGAAAGTGTGAGAATGCACAGGAAAAGAAAAAAAAGAAAAGGGCCAGGGGTCCCCAACCCCCGACGACAACACCGTTAGAAAGACGGGTCACAAAGTGAACTACACGCGGAGGGAACAGGGCGCGCTAGTGGGTAGATGTTTGGGCCGGAAAGCTGACCTGGGGGTGTATCCTCTGGAATTCTAAAAGAGGCACCCGAAGTGGCCAGAAATTATTTCTATTGGGAAGGGCTGGACACTTAGAGGTGACTCACGTTGGCACAACCTTCAGTACTTTTTGTCCACCTTTTGCAGTATTGTCCTGACACGCAGTGCTTTGATGTAATACCCGGTTAAAAATATGACGACCAACCCACCCAGCAGATAAAACTCCACTCCGCAAGAAATCCATAAAGAAGCAAAGTATGGGGGGGGGCGGGTGTGGGGGGGGGGGGGGTGTAGAGCTGCTGGGCGCGTTATCGGTTAGAAGAACTGGGTGTAGGCGTACGGTGAGGGGTTGGTCCCATCCGAACCGTCACGTGCGAACCTTACTCCACGCCTATGCGAACGGTGCTTCGTGCTCTACAAGTTCCACACTACTGCCAGTCTGCCCGGCGGTCCTCGCTAAAAAGCTCAGTCAGCATTCCCTCCGAGCTAACGTCCAATCAAAAAGGCCCTCCAATAACAAAAAAAATACCGCACGTCAAGGCGGATCGACCCATATCACGCCGTAATAAGTCATCGTTAAGAGATTGGAAGTGGGGGGGAGGTTGTGAAGGGTAAAAGGAACTGTTTAGAAAATTTAGGTGAATCTCTGGGTCGAAAGAACAGTAGATGTAGTGTAACACACTCATTCCATCTTAAAACCAGAATTCACAGAAAAAAGAAAGCTGAAATCACGGATTTGGGTCATTTTCTTTTCGAAATTAGAATCTGGGGGATCGAGGAAAAGATGGGTGGATCAAGGGGAGAAGGGGGTCACGAGTTATTTTGAACTGACGAACGGGGGATGTACAATGTTGAGGGCTTAAAAAAAGCACGGGTATCTTGTACTTAAACTGGAGAAACACTTCGAAAGAAATAAGGAGGAGGTTTTTGGGGGTAAGGGGGGGACGGTTGTCCAACGAAGTTAGAACTATAGAGGGAGGAATCACACCAAGGGCTCAGGACAGGTAAAGAACGCTGGCCAAGGTTGGAGGCCCTTTTCATGACAGAGAAACCTCGACGGACACTTGCGTTCAATGTTGAGCAACCTTGTAATACAAATCGCGCTGTTGGGGGCGCGGGAGAAAAAGGGGCAAATGCGTGGTTAAAACGTTGAGACAACCTGTGAGGAGGGGGGCTCGAAAAGAAACCAACCGGAGAATAGTGAGTGGTAACTTTTCCGGACACCTAAATCATATACTCACGAGGGGGCAATTTCAATTAAGAAAAGAGGGTTCATTCAAAATACGGGGGGGGAATGTTAGGTAAGCCGGAATCATTTGACCCGGAAACATTCCCAGGATATTGAAAAAAACGGGGTACAGTGATAAAAAAGGGGTGGAAGTCCTGGGGGTCTTAAAGGAAATCAATTTTAGGGAAGGGTGCCGGCGGTAATTGTCGGAAGGAAAAAGGCGTGAGTGCAAACAGGGGCGACAAAAAAGGTGGTTAATAAAGTCCCGGTTCCAAAACGGTCAGAGGAGGGGGGAAGGGGGGGAAGGGTTGGTAGCGCGCATTTTGTCAAAAACCCTCTTGGGGACGAACATGTACGGAAAGTCAGTCTTCATAAGGGAAGGAAGTCGCAGAGGGCTAATGTTTGGAACCACCCAAAACCTTATGTCCAACAAGAGCCCAAGAATAGGCGCGAAGGGGTCTCGTAACTGGAAAATGAGAAAAGGAACACGGTGCATTGTGGGGATAAAGGGTCCTCGCCCCCCCACAGACGACCGGGGATGAAGGGAAAACCCAAAATACCAGGGGGAGTCTAGAAGACGAGTAACTGTGGACACAGAATAGAGAGACACAAACAACAAACGTAGGGAAGGAGGACAGAAAAAGAGTTGAGGGTGTCAAAGCTCAATGATTAAAGGCAGAAGAAAGGGAAGTCACGGGGTATCTACCGACAAAGGCACAAAGGTCTAAGGGGGTCTAGTGACGAATGGGGGGGTCAGAAAAAAGAAGGGGAGGCGGTATCCGATTCGGGTACATCTGGGGCGTACAAAAAAATCTCGGCGGGGAGGAAAAAACTTACAAAGACTGTTCATTTGACCAAGGGGAGGGGGGGTAAAAAAAGGCGCTGTAAAACGCGGAACTGGGGCTACGTCCTCTAAAGGGAGAAAGGGGAACAAAGTATCTTCAAACCGAAATAAAACAACCCAACGTATCCGACCAAATGCACCTCACAGCGGACCGGGATGGAAGTGAATTGACTTCCGACAACAGCGTAAAAAGGAGGGGGAAAACTAACCGACTAAGTGTGACCCTAAATGTGGACTCAGGTTCTGAGAAGGGCTGGGGGAGGGCTTACAAAAAATGGGGAATTGGGAGGGGAAGGTAGGCTCAAGGGACAGCGGATGCACTGCGGGAGTTTCACAGTCGAACAAGTCTCGAAGGACTGGGGTTGCGCACCAGAGAAGTAAAAGGAAAAAAAACTTTGGCCCAATCTGACACCTATGAACAAAAACAGCGTAGGACTTTACGTGATCAAGGGGGACGGGGACCCAATTCCACGGGGAGATTGCCATATGGATTGTCGATAATGGTGTGGGCCCCCAACTGGGGCCGGCAGCTTTGCACGGATAAGCAATGCGTAACCTGGTGGGGAAAAAAACCCGACCAAAAGCGAATTACCCTGCTAGAGGCCACATCCCTTTCGTGGGGGAGAAAAACAAAGGGGGAACCAAACAAAACTCGACCTCTTCTATCTCTAGTCGAAAAAGGCAAAACTCGCAGGAAGGGGACTCAAAAAAGGCTTTCGAATATCCGAGGAAAAGAAACCCGGATCACACCAAAAAACCCCGGGGGGTGGGAAAAACCACCTCAAATGAAAAGAGAAGAAAAATGGAAAGTACACCACTGACGATCACACCAAAAATGTCGAGGCCTTAAGGAAGAGAGGACAAAGCCGGTTAGGTCACATAACGCAGGGAGATCAGGCTTGGAACCTTTTAATTCGGGTGGGTGCAGCTGGGGGACGAGGTGTTCAGACTCTACGGGGCTACGCCAAAGGATTCCTAAGTTGAGGGGGGGTGGATCGACGATCAGAACACTGGGTCAAAAAACCGACTGAAAATGGGGGGTGGGTAAGGGTGAGCAAGAGCAAGATGGGGTGCAGGGGCCGTCTGGCTTTGGGGAACGAGTTCCCATATAACTGTGCGTTCCTTGACAACAGGACATCCTGGCAAAAAGGGTCCTTGAAGGGCGATAGGGTTTTTAATGGGAGAAAAGGAGCTCCACCGTCAGAGTTAGAATTGCGCTGGGGGGGGGAGGTGGGAAATTTCTCCAGGGAGGATAGCGGGGCGCAACTGGGACTCTGGATAAGGAGGTCGGGGGAAGGTGCGGTGAAGGGAAGGGTGGCGGCTCAATTATCTAAAAAAAAACCAAAGGAAATCGACCATAAACTTACACCAAGGGGTAAGAAAATTAGAATACCTGAACAAAATCCAGGCAGTCCCTAACAAGGAAAAAGGGGAAGAAATATCTTGGAAAACGGACTCGTGTTGGGGAGGAGAATACCTTTAGTAAACCCAGCTAAAATACGGTAACAAAAAAGCCGATTCCCACACCTGCTAAAAAAAAAAAAGGGCGTAAAACGGTATAATGAAAAAGGAAATCAAAAGACTAAAACGGTGGCTCTAAGAAAAAAGTGCTGACTGGGGGAAGGTCGTTGGTCAGGACACGGACCTCTGGAAAAAGATAAGGAAAAATAGGAGGAACTAAAAAGTGATGAGGCGATCGGCGGAAACCTGGGGAATTTTTCAGAGAGAATCAATCAACTGGGGAGAGGATCTACGAAAAAACGTCCAAGGAAGAAAGTGCGGTATCGGGGGGAGGAACCCAGTGGGACCTCGAACTGAGAAAGCCGTGGGACAGCTGGCTGGGGGATCTGCTGTCGCGCGCCGAAAAACCTTGACGAAAACGTTGAGAAGATTTACCCGTTGGGAAACCCAGGACTCCAGTGGGGAGAGGTGCCTGCGGGGCGGAACAAAAACAGGCTTTGGGTTCCGGACGGTTTTGGGGGGATCAGGGTACTAAAAAAAGAACAAGGGTCAAAATCTAATTAGGAAGAGGGGAAAGGAAGGAGATCAAGACTTGCCGCCACTTATAGGGGGTTAACGGCGTAACGGGTGGACACGGTGCACACATTTGCTGCATAAAAAAAAAAAAAAGAAAAAAATTGGGAGCAGCAAAAGTCTAGACGCCATCGCAAAAAAACAAACTCCAAAAGGCATCTGCGGGGAGAATTTCTGAAATTCTCCTCCCTTGGAAAAAAAAAAAAACCCATCCGGCCAGGTAAAGAGAGGTTAAACGAAGAAAGGCAAACGAAACTCCCCTCAACTCTCAATTACAGGGATTCCAATCTGGGAAGAAAGTATCCGACCACCCTTCCCTCAACCACCGTGTCCTGTCAAAAAGGTACTCACATGAAAGGGGGAAAAACGGGAACATCCGTCAAAAGTTCTCCAATTGGCAATTCAGAAAAAGGAAAACGACGTAAGAGGGACAGTCCGAGGGGGACAGGTCATTATCTTCCTCTCGGACAAGAAAAAAATGGGGAATATCCGACAAGGTCAACCGACCCCCGCGGGGGGTCTAAACGAGTAAAGCCAAAAAACTACCGAATTAACCTTAGAAAAAAGAGGCGAGACAGGCTTAGGACAACTTCTTTTAATTTTAGGGAAGGTCAGCAAAAATCCCCAGACTCGTGGGGGGGCGGATTCGAGGGTGAGTATCAGGGTAAGAGAGGGTCGGGGGGTCGGACTTTGGACAAGGACTACTTTTGATTTGGATCACATGCGGGAAAATTCAGGTATTATGCAAAAAGGGGGGGGGGGGGGTATCATCAGGGGGAAGTCCTGCGAGGACATGCTGGAAATACTATGTCAGCTGTGGGTTTGTTAACAGTTATGGTTAAGGGTTTACGTGAGAAAAGAAGGGAAGCTAAGGGACAGGTCTGGAATCGACGGGGTAAGCACGGCATTGGAAGCAGGGGAGAAAAGATACCCGCTGGGGTGGGAAAGCCAAGGGGTACTTGACAATTACTCGCCACGGGAACATAATGGGCGCAAAATGTGGACTTGTAAGGGAGAAAAAAGTCTTGTGTGAAGGGGCAAAATCAGGAGGGGTTGTCGAGGGGAATATGGGGGGGCTGCAATGAAACAAAAGGGTTTTAGTTACAAGGAAGGGGGGGCCGACGACTCAGCCAAGGCTACGGAAGTACGTTGGGGGAAAAACCCCACGAACAGAAACGTTGCTTGGAAACCTGGAGGGAACCTCGGGGTTTCCGAAAACTTACACCGTGGGGTCTGTGAAACCAGGAAAATCCCGTGCCTGCGAACCGGACGGGACAAGTCACGCGGGGTCAAGGGGGAGCCAAATTTTAAGCCGTGGTGTCGAGGAAAAGACCCAGGTGGCAGTTTGAAAAGAAGGCCCCCAACCTGGAAATCCTTGGAGTGGACTTTAACAGTTTCGGGGGGGGGGGGGGGAATTTCCCGGGACAAATACCGGGTGGTGAAGATACTTTGGAAAGGGGACGCCATAGAAAAGGCATAGTAAGGGGGGGGGAACCAAATCAAACCAATTGTTGGGGGGAACGGACCGTCCAGCAGGTAGGTCGTGAATCGCAGAGGTGGGAAAAAGTAAAGGATTTTTGCCAAAGCGTATCGCCCAACACCATCAAAGCAGAAATAAAAAAGGCTCTTGATGACAAAAAGCATTCGAAAGAACAGGGAAGAAATTGTGGGACGATCAGGCCACACATGCAACGAAATGTCCTCTACTTCTTCGAATCAAACGGGGAGAAAAGAAAAGGGGGCACGTGACACACCTCTCTCAAAACCCCAAACCGGATTAAGGAGAAGATTATGTAAGTTGTCCAAGGGCAAAATAGAAAGGATCCAAACCGACGAGAAAAGTTCCTTCAGGGCGGGCATGGAGGCGATGAAGCCAACAAAGGACAAGCTCCGTGTAAAAAAATGAGGGCGGAATGGACAGAAAAGAGAACGGGCGCGGGGCAATTCATGGGCAATTTGGGAAGGGGGAAAGATCGGGGAAAATAAGTACATGAAAAGAAATCGAGGACTGTATCGGGACGAGACAACATTGCGGTGGACTCCCGGAAAGACAACCAAAAAGAGGGCACATAGGACTATAAAAAAGTGGCGGGAACACTGAGCCTCTCTGAAAAAAAAGCTTTTAGATTCCCCTATTCTCAAACATCTCACAAATTTCATTCCTCCCTCCCTCCAACGAGGAAAGCTTCATCCAAGGGCAGTTGTCCTTCCGACAACATGGAGCCCCCATTCAGGAGTCCCTAACCCCTACAATGAGCTGTAAAGGGGGGAACAGGGTCTGCCAAGAAAAAATGGAGCTTTACCCAGAACAGAAAGGGGAAGGGGGGGTAAAAACCAGGGCAGGGCTAGGGGGCCCCGGGATGAAACGTACTCGTGAGTTTCAACTGCAAAGGGTCAACACTCCAATTAAGGGCGGACGTTGGGGGGTCGAGGGCGCCCCAAAGGGGGGTCATTCAACATTTGGAATCTGCCACTATGAGAAGAAAAGAGGACCCAAAATGGATGGAAACGGTGTAAAAAAAAAAGAAATTTAAACGCGAAGAAATTGGCTCAGGGGGAAAGCAAAGGGGGGGGGCCCGGAATGTGAACTTCCCTCAAACTTTAGACCGCGGGAGAGGGAGAAAAAAAAGTTACCCTGGTGTGGCACCATGCAAACGGCTATGGGGGAAAAAAGGAGGAGGCTAGGACGTCCCGGGGGAGGTTTACGAAACCGAAAATAAAGGGGGTAACCACCAGAACCGATGAACAGAGGAGGGACTTGGTAAAAGCATGAAACCGAAGGTGAATATCCCGGAAAGTCGCTGACGACTTGAGCTCCCCATTTTATAATACGCAAGGGCGAAATTGGGGGGGAAACAAAGCGCAAACCGGAGGGGCAGAATAAGGCCTGACTGGAAAACCAAAGTTTCAAAACCAGAACACAAAAGGTCGAGGCAAGGAAATTCGAAAAATGAAAAAACGTGTATGGGCAAAAACCGCAGCAGGAAAACATCGGTGGAAAGAGGAGTTTTTCAGGTGCTGTGATGGGACGCGTGTGGAAAAAAAGGAAGGAAGGGTCTTTCCGGCAGGAGAGAACAATACAGTGTGTGGCACCGGAGGAAGGGGGGACTATCAAAACTGTCAAAGAACCCGAACAGACGACGGGTGGACAGGAGAGGGGGCTCATGAACTTGAGGAAGGGGCTTGGCAGGTGGCTGGGGGGGGGGTTCAGGTCGCCGGGGTCGAAGGTCATAGTTATTGGTTAGGGCCCTGGGTCTGGACCCCGGCGCATCGGCCGTGATTTCCGTCTTAATTGTGTGGGGGTTTAAAGAGGCGAAGTGAAATGAAGTCGAAAGCCGGTCAGCTCTGGGGTGGTAAAGGGCGCGCGGATCAAAGGAATGAAATGTAGTTAAGGGGATCTGTGTCGAGAGAGGTGAGAGGAGGGGGGGGGAGCGCGACAAAGAGGGAGAAGCCTCATGGGTATTAATCTACCATCATTGGGGGCAACCGAGGGGGCGGGTACCGTCGAGGGAAAAGAGACCGTCCGGACAAAAAGAATGAGGGGACACGGCTCGTGGGGAGGAAGTTAAATTATACAAAAAACGAAGCACCTGGCACGGAACACCAGCAGGGGAAGGAGAAAATCACCTCTTACTAAACGCGAAGGCCACACTTTGGGTAAAGACATTTGGGGAGAACGGTGGCGCTGACCAGAGCTTGAAGGGGATTAAAGGTGCAGGGAAGACAGTCTCCAAGGAAAAAGGGAAGAATACCCGAGAGAGAGCCTAAAGCTCCCGCCGGGGGTGGGGGGAAAATCTGAAGTTCGCAAAGGGGGGGGAACTTGTTTGGGGTTGAGGGAGCAGCAAAAAACAAAAACTTCAAGGAGTCTCGCCCTAAAATTCCCAGTTCCAACTCAAAAAAAAGGGAAGAAAAACTGCCGAATTGCTCAAAAATCCGAAAAAATCGGAGGGAGACTAAAGAGAGGGGAGGCTTGAAACCGCAATCCACCAAAAAAAAAAATGCGCCGCCACTGAGACAACTTTAAAAGTGTCCTTCTCCCGGAGTACAGGGGGGGGGGAGGAGGGCTCTAGCAGGGGACATCATTCGGGGGGGGTGAAAAAGGAAAACCGCTTCGTGAAAAAAGTTCGAGGACCCCCAAAAATTGGAAAAAAAAGGGAGGAGGGGGAAAGGACGCGCAGAAGTTCAAAACCGGATCTCGGTCCGAGGGAGGGTGTCACCAGTTGAGCCTACCATTGAACGGAGGGAAAAAGGGTCGAATCAACCGCCAAAGCCCAAAACCTAAAGGAGAAAAAGAAGGGAGCGGAAAAAAGAGATCCCAGGACCACGACAAGCATCGAAAGGACAAAAGAGACTAAAATTAGGAAAGGGAAAAAGGACAACACGAACGCGGCCGACATTGGGCGACATGACCTCAGGCACGACCTCCAAAAAAGAAAAAGCAACCAATACAAAACAAAAGAAATTGAAAATCCCAACACCCTGAAAAACGGCAAAGGGTTCCAGAAATTGATTGACTTTAAGAGAGGAACAGACGCATGGGGAAAAGGTAAAGACTCCGCCGACAACGACCTGGGGAAGACCATGAAACCTGGAAAACGGAAAGGGGTAAGGACAGCGAAATGAAGGGGACTCCTCATCTTGGAAAAAAGGGGTCAGGGGACCTACGTTTTGGGGTGGGTGAATGGATCAAAAAAAAAGGCTGGTTGGGAAGGATGGAGAGGGGTTTTCCTGGGGGAATTGACCAAAAGTGACGAACGTGGTCCTACAGGTGGGGGGGTGGGAAGTGGAAAGCGGGTACATCTTCCTTCGAGGCTGAGAGAACAGACGAGACGCGTTCGTTTTGGTAAAGGAAGGGAATGAAACACGAACGGGTAAAAAAGCGGGAGCCGTGGTACGGCACCCCCGAAGGGAGGAGGTGTAAATGTCAAGAAACGGAAACATGATTCAAAGAAAACGACCGAGAAAAAGTTCTTGGAGGGAAGGGATCACCTTTGTCAAACAAAGAGGGGGGGCGGGCTGGGAGGAAAAAGCATAGGGCAGAAGAAACAAGGTTAATTTACCCTAAAAGAAGCGAAATCATCCTATCAACAATTTGAAACGTTTCCCCCAAGGATTGCAAAGACGACAAGAAAATAGACTTACTGACTAAGTGGAATGAAAATTCACGGTGGGGGGAAAAGATCCATCCTTGGGGGCACTCATAACTGCGGAAACAAAGCGGCGGTTCCGTGAGCAAGATGTGGAAAGGGGTGGGGGAGGGAAAGGAAAAACGGGTAGTCAGGTTGACGGCAAGGAATCCGAAGGGATTGGGTCAAGGATTAGAGGGGGTAGTTCACCTGGTCGCATACGTTGTGGAGGACTGTTGCCAGGAACTCCAAGGAAGGGAGAAGTAGCAGTGACGCTAGGGGGGGCAAAATTGCTCAGTTTGTTCTTCATGTACATACACCCAGAAGTGTCAAAGGAATCCGCAGAGTGTAGCGAGGAACAAATAGAGGCCAACAGCTGAAAGGAGTCTACCTTCGTGCGGACTCAAAGAAAAGGAAACGACACAGTAGACGTGGACATCTAATCGCCATCCAGGCCCGGGAACACGGAGAGACTGCTCAAAGACCTGTATAGGTAGAACGGAAAAACCACAAACACGGGGGGAGAGGAAAAGAGAGAGGGTAAACAAATATCCGTATCCAGGCTTCCGCAAGAGAATCCGGAAAAAAAGATGGCGGTCATGTGTCTAAGAGGAATTCATACCAATTAGTATCCCGTGGCGATGAGGAAGGTAATGGAGCACGGTAACCTTGCTCGGGAGAAAAAAGGACATTGGCATAGGTTGGGAAACGGGGCAAGAAAATCTAGAACTGGGCGGCACACACTTACAGGAAAACTTCGAAGGGGGGACGTGACGAGGGGGTGAGAACAATGGTTCAGATTAATAAAAAGGGAAGCAAGGCAGAAGAAAGGGGGAAAACGGGAACGAAAAGAGGAAAAAACCGAAAAGACAGGTCCATCCAAGAACACCAAAAATAAACCAATGTAAACACGGCGGAAGGGAAAAGGTGCACAAGGGGGACCAATTTGAAAAGGAAAGGGGGAAAAGGGACCAAAATTCTTTATCCCTCACCCGACAAGGAGTTCCCTTTAGGTCTCATTTGAAAAATAGTGGATTTGAGGTACCAAACAAAGGTTTGGGTAGGCAACGGTCCAGTGGAGACTGGCCCCGTCGGGAAAAAGGGGGACAAAAAAGTCTACAAATAGAAACCCTTCGACGGGATTATTGGAAAAGAGGTCGCAACGAAAACAGGTTAAATTCACGTTGCGGAAAAAAAATATAGAGCCCGAGACCAAAAGGAACGGGTGATCAAAGACTTTAAAATCAAGGGAAAAGGGGGGGCGCTGCCATGCCCTTTTCTGAGAACGGCCTCCAAACTACGACGCTGGTATCGGCTAAAAACTCGTGACAGGGGGGGGTGGCCCCTACCACGGGGACTTACTCTAGTCAAAAAAAGTCGTGGGCGAAAACTAATAAGTACCAAAAAACAAGTAGAAAATCGAGGGGGGTCGAAAGGGGAAAAAAAAAGGGCGCGGAACCAGAGTCCATCGAAAAAATCAGGAAAAAACCATGTGGTCGTGGGGTTTGTGGACAATGCCACTAAAAAACAAGAAAGAAAGGTCTTACTTCTGTAACAGCCTGTAAGAGAGAAAAAAATAGAAAAAATTCGAAAATGCCAAGCAAAGGGAACAAAAAGGGACAGCAGGATCGCCGCTGTCCGCTCAGGGTTTTTGAAAAGAAGAAACTGGAGGGGAGAAAAAAGGGCCACGACCAAAAAGGTCGGGGGGTCCGCGAATCCGACATTGACAACGTCGGACGATCGAGTTCATCAAAAAAGGAAGGGAACCTGACTATGGGGCTCATAGATGGGGAAGGGGGAGGGGGCCGGTCGTGGTGGCCTAGGGAAACCGATGCCCGAGTCACAGGAGTGGGGGAGAGGGAACTAGGGGCTATGTGAGGCCTAAATGGTAAGGGTCGTGCTGGGGGCGACTGCTCTCAGTGAAGAGGAAAGGGTCGCTGATTGGGAGTTAAATAGAGGGCGCGCCTGCCGCACTAAAAGGAGTGAAGGGGAGCATGGATTCTGTGATGTATCTTTCTTAGAGAGGGTTGGGGAGCGGGCGAAAAGAAACGCAGGGAATTAAATCGCCATCAACGGGAAGGGCTCGCAAGTGAATCCGGAAGGAAAGCAGTAGAACTAAACATATAGGGAGCGTTGCAATAAAAAACGCTGGAATTAAACCGGATAACACCAAAACGGGGAAAAAAGGAGGCCACAAAACCAAAAAGGACATGGGGCGCCAGGGGGGAAACAAGCCCGGGGAATGCTTCTACGGCACCATTTGGGGGACTTTTCAAAAAGAGAGGGCGGCGACCCGCACCGCTGGAGGTCGTGGTGCTTGCGATCGTAAAAAGGAAAGTAACACCCCTAAAGGGCCCTCTAATCAAAAGGAGGGTCGGCGAGATGGAAGCGGGAAAGGGGCCGTTTTTCTGAGGAATCTCCAAAGGGGGAGGGGAAGGAGATCACACGAAGGCCAGGGTGGAAAAAAAAGGCATCGGGATAGACCGCCCCTAAGAGAAAAGGGAGGAGAGACACAAGATCGTAAAATGAAATGGAGGAGGACCTCAGCAAAAACCGCCGCAGGGGGCGGTACGAGCGCCGCAAAAGTAAAATTGAAAGGGGCTCTCCGAGGTAGTAAGAGTCTCTGGACGCAAGTGCAGCCATTCTGGGGGGGGGAAGAAAGGGGGACTGGTATGAACGTTAATAAAAAGTAACAGCGGTTGTAAATCTAAAAGATTTGCAGGCGAGGGAAATTTCCTCCGGAGTAGCCTGGACAGAGCCGGGTGAGACCGTTGATGTGGGAAAAAAATTGGAACGCTGAAGAAAGACCTTGACTCTAAAAAAGAGCTACCACCAGCCTCATCCAAGCCAAGAAGAACAAACGCAGCGGAGAGAGGTGAACGGCACGACCCAAGCGAAAGACGGGGAGAAACGAGCGCAAGGAAGACCAGGAAAAAAAAAGAAAAAGCGCAGTGACCCGCAAGACGACAGAGGGAACTCGTCCAGTCCCCAAACTCCCCTCACTGAGTCACCAGGACCGCCGGCCACCACAAAAAACGAAAGATGAATACCCCCATAAAAAACGAGAGCGGCCATCCCGGGGAATTTGAATGGGAGGCGTCCGCGGTACATTAGAAACAATGTAGGAAGAGCTTAAATGCCTACCTACAATATGTGAAACGGACCCGACGAAAAAAGTCACAAATGACCATCGGGGGGCGAACTTCTGAAAGAAAAAAAGGGGGATGGGGCGGGTGACTCTCCGGGGGGTTGTTGTGCCATCCTTGGACAGCAGGTAGAAGGGCTCCTGTTGTTGCGAGTGGACGTCCCAAATTGACGAACTGGTTCATTGATAAAAGCGTGAAGTACGTAGTATTCTACACGCGTTAGGAAAATGCGAGCAATGCCTGAGACCCAAAAGGGGTCCTCGTCTGTGTTGGGTTAGGGTGGAGGGGGGACCAAAAACAGGTCTTAAAAAAAGGGAGTAAGTGCCAAGTGGGGAAATCCAAAAGGGGGTACTAAAGTCGTGGGGGGGGTCAGCAGTACAGGAAGGACAGGGAATCACCTGGAACACATGAGTTCTCGCAAAAAGACGCAAAAAGGGGCTTGGGAGGAAAAACTTGGAAAAAGGAAAGAAAGAGCGAGTGTCGATGATCCGCATACGGGGTTCAGCAGTTGAATTCCAGCCAACCTGACACCCTTCGTACGCGCAGTGGGAGAAGGGGGAGAAGAGAGGGCAGCCGCGGAACAAGGGGAGCCACTGAATCGGTGGCTCAAAACGTGACCTTGGGGGGGGTGGGAGGAAAAGAAAATCCAATCCGGGTGCCCGAAAAAACGGAGACAAAAAGGAAAATGTAGTTGGGTCGTGATAGATGGGAAAAAGGGGAAAAAAGAAAACTGGGCGGAGGGGTTTACAAAACGACCGCGTTGATGGAATTGGAACAGAAGGAAAAGGGTGCTGGGATGGGGGGGGCCCTGTTCAGAATGCAGAAGGTGAAGACTGTCCACAAAAGAGGACGAGGAATTAGGCATTGCCGAGGGGGGGGCTCGACATTGTAACTCAAAAAGCAAGGGGGAGGTACCAGGAAAAAACGGACTGTAATGTCGTGGAATCAGCAGAGAGAGGGGGTCCCCCGCGTAGAGACCAAAAGATGCACTCGGATACCGAAAAGTGCGAAGTGACGTTTCAACAGGAACTCGACACAAAAAGGGAGACTTGCAGTGTTTGAGAGGGGAACAAAGACGAAAAAAGACGGGCTCAACGTGAGAAGGGGAGGCCGGCGTGAAAAGCATCTCTCAAAAAAAAAAAGGAGAGGGGGGTTGTGGACGCAAATCATATCAACCTGAAAAAAGAAGAGGAATGCAGGACAATTTGATGAGGACCTGCACTCAACAATTCAAGACGCCGGTCGAGTTCCGGGCAAAATGAATGGGGAAGGGCGCGGTATCCGAAAAGCATCTGGGGGGGGGACGCGGGGTACATCGAGGAATAGGGGATTACGGCAGGCAGGTAGCATGGACGAACATGTTCGGGGGGAGGAAAATGTCTCGTACAAACGTGGAAAGACTACGAAGCGGAGGGAGTGGCACGGTCAACCAGTATAAACAATGCAAAACGGTGTGCCTCCAACCCTAAAAATGTAAAAATGCACTCAAACGGCGAGACCGGAAAAAAGACCAGTTTTGTTCCTTCAAAACGGGGAAAGGGGGGCGGCCACAGTATGTAGACCCTCAACACCGGACACAGGAAAAGGGAATGTGTCAAAAGGGAGGAAAGGCAACAATGATGGCTTGAAGAAACACCAACCGGAAGGTGGCACCGAGGGGGTCATGCAAAGACGGATGCAACTGACGGGAGTTGGGGGAAGAAAGTCTCCCACAGTCGATAGGAGGAAACACTACAAGAACATGTATAAAGGGGAAGGGACACGCAGAGCCGCTATTTCTGAAAGAAAAAACACAAAAGGAAGGGGAAAGAGGGAAAAGAAAGGTACCAGAGACAGATGAAAAAGGGCGAGAATCTGGGCACTGAAAAGGGGAAAAAGGAACAGCGTCTTCGAAAAAAGCGACGTTTGAACAGAACACGCGAGGATCTAAATTCTATACTACCTGACGTGGTGAATAAAGAGTAATGTACCCCCAAAAAACAAAAAAAATCAGGGGGAGGATCGCAAGTAATCGGATTACCCTATCAAAGGGTCTGGACTACCACTTAAAAAAAAGGTGGGGGAAAAATACCAAGTTAGAAAAGGGGGGGGCAATAAACAAAACCTAGAAGAAGGGGACGGGAAACCAATTTCCCGATAAAAAAATGGTGGAAGGCCTGACTTCCAAAATAATCCTTACAAAAAAGAAGATGGACCCTCAGGGGGAATTCTCAGGTAGGAAGGGAAGGTGTCCACTACAGGAAAAAAAGACGACGAAGCCGCGATTCAATAAATTGGGATGCAACGGGAAACAGAAAACACTGTGGAATCAACCGAAGGAAACGTGAATGGTGGGTGATATGGGGCCATGAAAAAAAAAGGCGACAGGGGGCGGCCAAGAGTGTCTGTGGGACGCGGCGTTGCGGACGGGGGGAGCCAGGTTAATCTCTCGCGTCAGCGCTGATGGCGGGTCCTGGCCGCTGTGCTAAAGGGGGGGGGGAAAGCAGCTTAAAAAACAAGTAGCCTTGCGGTCATGGCGAGGGGAAAAAGGGGGGAGTGTGTACCGGGAGAAAAGCCGATAGGCCTAAGACTTCCGGGGGACTAGGAGCGAGCTTTGGAAGGAAAAGTGGGCGGAAAGAGACGTGGAAGCCGGGCAATTGATGAAATCTTCAAAGGGGACACCACGTAATCGAACGGGAAGAACGAAGGAAGACGGCCGTCCACAACCATTGAAAAAAGGAGCTGACCGCTCGTGTTCTCTAAAGAGCGGCACAGGGGGGGGAAGAAACTTACGGCAACAAACCAAAATGGAAAGGAAAGTCGAAAGAACACTCGTAAACCGGGAAATGGGGGGGGGGAAGCTGAACGTTTAGGGCTAA
>Ga0179593_1374908_pt1 | contig 25019 bp, 31 predicted proteins | sample CZODoug2_1_08_16_FD_185931 | JGI IMG/M metagenome (GOLD analysis project Ga0179593, IMG submission 185931) | Vadose zone soil fungal communities from Angelo Coast Range Reserve, California, USA - CZODoug2_1_08_16fungal (PacBio error correction) | ecosystem: Environmental > Terrestrial > Soil >...
TAAAAGGCGGCGGGGGAGAAGGCAAATCAAAGCCAGAAAAATACCTCAGAAGGGGAAGCCGGGGCAGCCCACAGCGCATATGAAAGAAGGAACAGCTTTCGTAACCGAAGGGGCCACGTAAGCCCAGCACGCCTCATCAACAAGAGGGGGGGGGGCGTTGAAGGGCCGGACCCCACGAGCAGGGGAAAGCGCGGAAGAGGGTTGCGGAACAGCGGTTTGACCGAACAGGGGAAAAGGACTGTACGCAGTAGAGCTGACCGGAGGCATAAGGTCGGAAAACGCCAAAAAGATTGTGGGTAAAAGCGCAACGTGTTGTTGGGTAGACAGGTAAAAGTCCTCCAACGGAAGAAGAAACAAGGGCAAGGGGGACAATGGGACGCTAAATTGGCAGACCTGATTTGGGGGGGGGGCTCAGACCCCCTGGCCTTAGGCGTCACTAGGGCAGGGGGGGGTACGGGGGAATTTCATCCTCAGGGACTTAAAGGGGGGCCGATGCGGACTGCCAGGTGGCGTCAGGGCGCAGACAAAGTGAAAAAAAAAGGGGGGTAGAGAAGCATGCTGCAGATCCTCTTACTTCTGCACCGGGGGGAATTTAGATCTGGGTTGATGGGAAGGAATTGAAAAAGGGGGTCGCCCCCGCCCGTGCCTCTCGAAACGGGAAGAGGAAAGCTTTGGAGGGGGGTGCGCAAAGACCATTGGGAAAGATGGGCAAGGAATTGTGGGCTGATCGGCTGCTTTGACTACACCGATGCCAAGTGTGAAAAAAAAGGGGGGGCCTCGTACAGGCAGTTGGGAAAAGAAAAATGAACGGCACGAAGGGGGAATAAGTGAAAAAGCGCCGACCGGGAGGGGGGTAACTTACGGGACGGGTCGGTTGAGATCAAGTGATCTTGATAAGGAGGGGGGAAAAACTATGGGAAGGGGAAGAGGTGGGGTGGAAGAAGGGGGGGGGCGAAGAAAAAAAAACCAGGGTGGATTCACCGGTGGGTTCCGGCTCAAGAAGCAGTCACCTATACTTCCGGGGGGGAAGGGTGGGGCGCAAGTTAGCGCAAAAAACGCTGGGACAAAACTTAGTTCTTTCAGGTCGTGACACCCTCAGAGGTTGGCCGGGCACAATGTGTATAAACGGGGGGGAACGTGCAGAAAGGAAGGATAGGGGAACGTCGGGGGACAAGAAAACGGAGACTCGACGGAAAAAGTTTAACATTGCGTCTCAACAATAAGGGTAACTACAACAAATGTCGGGCTATAAAAAGACAAAAAGACCAGAAAAAGAAGAGGAGAACGAAAACATCAAGGGGAGAGCGCGAGGGACCCTTGCGGGGCAGGCTCGGGTTAACCATGGAAGGAAAAAGACGGCGAGAAGTCGAAGGAGGGTTTGATCGGAGGACGACCTACGGAAACACAGCCGAGCGGTTTTGACCGGTAAATAAAAAGAAATGGAAGAACACACCTACGACAGGTAATTGCGGGGGACACCGTGTGGGAGGAAAAGTTATAGCGTGAGGTAGGACAAAAGAGAACAGGCCCGAACAAACCCTGAAACATAGTCGTCGTAGACCCAACTGAGAAAGGGAACAACCTACTTGAAAACTGGTGCTTCAGCGGCTGAGAAAAGTTAAAAAAAATTCAAGGGGGGAGTCTAGATTTGACCATTCGCGTCGTTGTGTTTCAAACCAGAGAGAAGAATTGTCCGGGGGAAAAGAAAAAGGAATTTGGGGGAAAGTGACAGTGGACAGCAAACGGCGTTAAAATGGCACTTTTGGCCAGCCTGGACACTAAGAGGGGAAAAGTAACGAGCCCGGGGGGTACGCTGAAGGTTGCTGAGGAAAAAGATAAGGGGGAACAGCACGAAGGAACGTTCCAAAGGACCTAGATTTCCCGTCAGAATTGATCGTCAATACGTGAGGGGACTTCCAGCTAGTGGAGGAAGAAAGCGAAACCACGGGGCCGATCGTCTACGCACGCGTGAAAAAGGCCCAAGAAACCGGTGAAGACTGACGAGTTTTCCACGTTGTTGTGGCATAATAAAACATCATTCGGAAAGAGGGCAGACGGCATACTCCAAACCGCCAAGGAAGCAAAGAAGAGAAAACGCTCCAAAAAAGGGAAGGGGAGGGGAGAAAAAAAAAAAAAGGGAGGATCTGGTAGGATCCTTGGGGAAGCATTGGCGGAGAAATTAATGAGGGGAGGGATTGAAGAAAAAAAAGGGGGTCTCAGGGGGTGGAAAGGACAATGCTGGCAATCAGGTACTGCGAAAAAAAATCTTATGGGGCTTGTGTTTTGACCGTGGGTTCTCTTGGCTTGGAAAAGGGTAATATTAAAAAGACAGATGAAACGAACGTAGCAAAATAACAAGAACAGCAAAAAATTAAATAAAAAAGAGCGCCTCCAACTCGGGGGCTTCGGTTTACAGGGACGAAATATGTTTCAAGATACTATCCCAAGCGGGGAAAAGCAGGACAAAAGGTGGAAAAAAAAACTGGGGGAAAAAGCAGGTCATAAACCATCTCGATCGTCAGCGGGGGGAAATGTTAGCCAAGGAGCATTCCGGGAAAAATAGAAAACAACCTCGCCGCTTCAAAAAAGAAAAAGGGAAAAATCTAGAACGCGGAAAAAAGGGGGGGGAGATAAGAAAGATTTGGAAAAACGTGACGGCCGGAAAAAGGGTCCGGTACGCAAATCGGAGAAACTGCATGCGAAATTTTTCTCGGACACACAAGGGTAGTGAAACATTCCCAGAAGGGAAGGACGAGAATTTGGGGACGGAACGGGTCAGGGGGGACGACCTCCAGGGGGGTGTGGCCGGTTTGATACACAAACAAGCTTCCGCAGGAAAAGTGGCCTGAAAGGGTGAAGAAGGTGAGAAAGGGAAGGAAATGACGAAAGGGTCAACACGGGGACGCAATACAGTACACACCTGCCTGCCAATGGGGGGGAAAAGTGGAAACGACCAAAAATAGTGATACTGGAGTTCTGACAAAGGTAAAAAAGGGCCCCAAAGCAGACATGGGGAGGAGGATGGTGGATCTCCGAAGGATGGAAAAAAAATCATCCTAAGGCAATGAAATAAAAAGTTCAACTGGTAAAAATCTTCGGTACTGATGACGCAAGAACACCAAAAAGACTTGGCATAAATGGTACTCGTAGGCCCACAGGGGGGAAAGAGCAGTGCGTGGGAAAAAAAAAAAGAAATTTCCACGTCGGAATTGCGAGGAAAACAAAGAACAAAGGGCAAAGGCCCGCAACTGATTCTGGGGCGACCACCTCCTCTGCCCAACGCATAAAGACAAAAAACAACACCTTAGGAAGGGAAAAAAAGATGAGGAAAAAATGAGGGACAGAGGGCCTGACGGGGGGGGACAGAGAGTGGTGGGGCAAAGGGAAGAGAAATAGGCCTGCCGGGACGACGGATTGGGGGGGTTCACACAGAAGGGTCGTAGTACAATGGGGGAAAATAAGGAAGGGACCTGTGTGAGGGAAGAGGGGTTGTGCGGAAAGTCAAAAAAGAGACGAAGTGGGGGAATGGGGGGGATTCAGAAAAATGGGGCTGAAACGTTCCGCTTGTTGTCCAGACGTTAGCGATAGAGGAACACAAAGGAAAAGATGGGTGATGGAACGTGGAACAACGGGGGACCAGGATATCGGGTAGTTGAGGTCACCATCTTCCGGAAGGGCATGGACAGAAGTGATAAAGTGCGGCCATGGGGGGGCACGAGAAACCGGGTGCAAAAAACGGAAAGAAACCGGCCACAGGACATAACTCTAAAAAGTCTGGGGGGGGGGGGGGGGGGGGTGTCGGTTTTTTATTTCCATACCCGGTTAAGAAAACCAACGGCAAAAAGGAGGACCTTCCCCTTAAACCCAGAGAACCAAAACTTCAGAAGAGGACTGGGTTACGGGTTTCAAGGAAACCAGGGACTCAAAAAATAAAAGGACCATCGAAGTATCTCCACGTAAGAGGAAAACAAGTGACCCGCGGACGTGGGGGAAAATCATATCGTTAGACCGAGTTTTGTTTGCGGGAAATACGTTGTCATGAAGCGGCGCGGGTGGGTCTAAGTTTTAGTGAAAACGGGATGCGAATGGGAAACAAAGATCAGTTCCCGGGCCGACAATCGAGCAGGGGACTTTCAACAAAAAAAGGGAGGGGTTGCCCCAAAAGCAAGAAAGGACGTTTCAGGGAAGGACCAACAGAAAGGGATCTGATCATAGGGGGCAACCAAAAAAAAGCATAATCGTAAAATGAAAGGCGAAAAGACGAGGGGAGGCCTGACGACTGGGGTGGGTGGGCAAAAAAGGCACTGTATCTAAAAAAAAACGACGGTCCCGGGAAGGAATCGTCAGGAAAAATTAAGACCAGGGGGGAAGACCAGACAACGAAACAAAACAAAATTGGAAAAGCCTCCGCCGGCTGATTTCCCCCCCCACCCCCTTCTTCACGCAGAAAAACTGAGGAAAACACGGGGCAAGGAAACCCTAAAACGACCCGGACACGGGTGGGGGGAGGAAATGAGACCACCACAAGATAAGGTTAAAAAAAAAAGGAATGCCCTTGAGAAGAAGACGCCTCAGCCATAAAAAAAAGGACAACAAAAAAATAGGAGAAAGGCTCAAAATAACTGTCCTCACTGCATGAGAACCGAGGGCTTGAGGGCCCGCCCACGAAAAGGTGTCAAAAAAGAAGAGCCACACTTTAAAAAGAGACGAATAAAAATTAAAGGGGTCGGCCGGCCACGATTGCGCTAGATGCAGCACCGAACCGGGAAAAGGTGGGAAAACAAAAGCGAAACAAAGATTAAAAGCATGGAAACCGGAAATGGACATCAAAATTCAGCACAAGGCCATCCAGAGAGGGACATGAGCGGACCCACGTGACGGTGCCAAATAGGAAAAAAAAAGGGGGGCGGTGCCTCAAAAAAGGGGGGGGGAAACAATGACCAAACCCCAGACTTTTGCAGGGGGCCGCCCACCTGATAAAGACAATCTGGCACCAAAAAGCCGCAGGTTCAATCAAGAGTACAAAAAAATGGGGGCCCTCGTAAAACGGGATTCAGAAGGAAAATGGGGGAACAAGAATGGGGCGCATTAAAATAAAAACTTGGAAAAAGGGGGTGGAACTGAGGGTGAATCTGAAAAAAGACGGGAGAAGCAACCAGGGGCCACTTAGTTTGACGCAAAAGACGGACGACTAACGACACACGTGGGGGTTTCCGGCGGAAACCCAAAAAAGCAAGGGTTCCTCGAGTACGCCCCTGAAAAGGGGAGTTCCTCAAAAAAGGGGGGGGGAAGAAGGTGTGCAAAAAAAAAAAACCGCCAGGGGCTGCCAAAAAAACGCGTCGGGTGAAGGAAACTTGGTCATCCGTACGTCTCCGGAAACTCTCTGGAACAAAGGTCGTGCGGGTCACCTTCCAAAAGGATGAACCAAAAAACGAGAAATCAAAGCGGCAGCCCTGTCATCTAAGACCGCGCCGTACCCGAAAACATCACGAGGGCGAAAAGACAGCCTAGAAGGAGGAAAAGTCGGAGGGGAGGGGGGGGGGATTATATCAACGACTAATCGGTGCCTCAAAAAAGGGGGGGAAAGTTCCTGGGGAGACCGGCAAAAAAGAGGGGGTGTTCAATGGAAAAAGGGGGAGGGGGGGGGAAGCGTAAAAACCAAGAATTAAAAAAAGTGCAAATAAAGAGGCAAAAAAAAGGAACCCCGGGTGTCAGAAGTTCCGCACTCCATGCAAAAAAAACCCCTGCCACGGGAGGGGGCTGGGGTCAAACAACGACAAAGGGAAGAAAAAAGTTGTGTCACGGGGAAAGGAAAAGACCAGTTCAAGCCAACAACAGAAGATGACAGTCTCTGGGTGAAGCAAAAAAAAGTGGGCGCCAAAAGAACACACAAAAGAGAAAGGGGAATCCACAATCGGCGTGACAACCTTGGCCCCTTGAAAAAAAACAGAAAAAGAGTAAAAGCACGAGACAATGCCAACCAAGTCAAAAAAAAAAGGAATTCTGGAAGGAGATCAACCACAGAACGCCGTCAAACAAGCGGTTCAGCGTAGAAACATGATGCACCTCGGGGGGGGAGAAGTCAATCGCAAAAAAAGGGAAACTAAAACGGGAAAAAGTGTTCCGAAGCAAACCCGTCAGAAAAAGTGCATAGGGGGAAACCCACTGCGCAAGGGCCTGCAACAGAAAAAAAAAAAAAAAACATCCAGAAGGAAGGTGGGGCAAAAACGAAAGACAAACTGCTTCACGAAGGGGAAAGATCAATAAAAACGTCGCAAGTTGCAACTGCAACCAAATTAAAGGTAACAAAGAAAAACCAGCAGACGACAAAAAAAAAAAAATCCTAAGGGAAAAAGAAAAACTGGTTCGCGCGCACCGGATACCTCATCAGCTCTAAACGGTAGGGAAGGCTAACCCTGCCCACCAAAAAAAAGTTGGGAAAAGTCAAACATAAGGGTCTAAGGCCACAGTGAATGAATCGGAACCAGGGTTGAACGAACCCCAACACATTCCGATTAAAAATAGACTCTTCCACCCAAAATCGACGGGGGCAAAAAAGAAGTTCAGGGAAGGAAAAACATTTGACGACCCATCTAAAATTAGGGTGTTAAGAAGATCCGATGCCCAAAAGCCCGCCAAACGAGCGGAACCATCGAGCAAAAAAAGTGGTTCCGACTTCCGGCCTCCGCCGAAAAACGAACGCAAGGGAGACATCCGGGAAACTCCGGTAAAAAAAGAAATAGGCAAAACTTCCATCAAAAGGCTTTTTAAATGGGCTGCAAGGGGAAACAAAAAAAAAACGATTTGGAGAAAGCAGAGAACTTTGGTTTGGTGTTTTTTTGGGAAAGAAGGGTCATGGCAAGAAGGCGGGAGTTCCGGAAGAATCAGAATGAGGTCTAAAAACTGAAACTAGGATAAGGAAGGGCAGGTCAAACGTTGGAACCTTTCACAAAAAAGAACAAAAATTTAAAAAGGAAAAAACAAAAAAAAAAACAAAAAAACGGTAGGATGAAAAGAAAAAGATAAACGGGGCTGGGAGAAGGACTGGCGAAAGCAAAACTCCAAAAAAAAAGGCAACATCTCCCAGTGAAAAAAGCAAAGGGGGGGGACCGCCAAAGGGACAGAGGAAGAACAAAGCCAGGGGCGTAAGCACGCCCAAAAAAAAGACCAATAGGGGAAGGGGGGGGTGAAAAGGCGAGCCGGGTAAAGAATGTAGAGCGCTGGATTTCAACCAGTGTTAAGGGGACGAGAAATTCCGGAGGTCGGAGGAATGCAAGAACGGAAAAAGTACGGAAAAAAACGCAAGATTTTTGTTGAACAGCCTCGGGGAAGCTGCTCGAAGGGGGGAGGGATAACTGTGGGAGTAAATCACTAGGCCCTTGGGACATGGGGGGGGGTGCGCGCTGGCACACACGGAAACGGGGACCCGGATGATAGGGGCGGAATTCGAGGTGTGGGGTTACCCTTTCGATTTCATCCTCACGGCACCTGGGGGGGGGGGGGGAAAAAAAAAAATGCAACTGCAGGGGGGCAGGAAAAAGGGAAAAGGGAAGGCTCGTATCTGCAGTCGCTAAGAGGTCGTTCGCGGTGGAGGGAAGGGCAAATGTCAGGTGATACCATGGAAAGGTCGAGGCAAGGTTGCAAGCGTTAACTAGAAGCAACCCAAAAAGAGTGAGGGAACGGCACAACACCTGGTAAACGAGGGACAGTGGGGTGACGAGCCGTTGATGCCAGTGGGTGGTGGGGGGGGGGGGGGGGTTGTTTGGGGGGTTGGGTTGGGACTATGCAGTGCCGACGGTGGCACGGGACAGGTCAAGTGACAAGGAGAAAAAAAGGGAGAAAGAAAGGGGGGGACTCATGAAAAGACTGACCTCATTAGGTAACATCGGGGGAAGAGCGGTGCTCCAAACAAATACGGTTACTGAAGGAAAAAAATTGGAAATATTGGCCAGGGGGATCGTGATGTCAACAGAAGGGGGCGAACGCCAACAGGAGGAAAAGCATTGTGGAGGTCACCGGAGATGTGTCGGCAGAAAAGAGTCACAAAAACTCACCATACCGGGAAATTGTGGGGCTTCGAATTGTTTGTCGTAAAATGCTGAGAAATAATGGGGAGACAGAAAAAGTAATTACAAAGGGGCTGTCGGAACGTGGACGACCAGCATCGGTGGAGAAGTGCTTGGAAATGGATCAACCGATACATTTTTGAAAGCCCGTTGCTGTGGAAAAAGAAAGTTTACATACAAAAAACCCAAAAAAAAAAAAAGTCAATTAACTACGGCGTTTTTAATTTTGAAAAAAAAATATGCCTCAACCAATTTGGGACTAAAGGGGAGTCCACCTGGTCCTGCCTCTCATCACAACGACCCGTACGAAAGTCCACCGAGATCCCAGCACAGCAGGAGGGGCCTGTAAAACCGCGCGGTCGGTAACTTCATTAAGGGGGTCAGACGATAAAGGGTCGAGGTTCTGGTGAAAGTTATGGATGGATGAAACAAAGAACGCTACCCAGGGAAAGGGGGGTCTGGGAAGTAAATTAGGGGGGCCAAACCTTAAGAAACAGACGCACATTGTGAAAAATGAAGGGCGGGACACCTTTGGCCAGGTGCGAGGGTCAGGGGGAAACAGCAAGAAAAAGATAACAGGCAAGAAGGGTAAAAAAAAGTTCAGTAATTCGTCTCACACGGAGGTAACAAAAAGGCAAAATGGCAGCAGACACGGAAGGGGAGAGTTAAAAAAAAAAAAAATAACGTACCAAAAGATTCAAGCTGGACCCAGGTAGGAAGAGGGGGGACAATCCAGCGACTGTCGGGGGGGGGGGGGAAAACGAGCGTTTTGGTGGATCCTGATACAGCCTGAAAAAAGACGCCAGGGCACCGGGGGAACGCAAAGGAGAGAAAAACGCATCAGGAAAAAATATCGCGAAAAAAAACGGTCTCTGTGGGGGGGAAGGGGAGGGGGGAAAAGGAAATCTACGGGTTGCAACAGCACGCAGACACCTTTCAAAAAAAGGGCCGGGGAAGGGGGTACTGCAGATTTCAGGACGGCGGAAAAGGAAAAACTATGGGTGAAGAGAGGGGGGGGAGGTAAAAAGAGCTGGCACGCTCTGAGGGGAAAAGGAAACTCAGGGTGACCCGGCCGACGTCAGTTGGAGAGGGAACGAAGGTCCAACCGTTGTGGCGAATCGAAGAGTCAAGAGGGGAAATAACAAGCCTCGCGGAAATCACGAAGGAGGAAGGATCAGGTGCAGGGAACTGTTCGCGATCGGGTCGGGAAAGGGGAAAAAGGAATTCCCGGGGAAAAGGTCATCCGGGGGGAAGCAGGGAAAGGCAAGGGGCTTCCCGGGTGTGTAACCGACCAAACAGGAAAAAAAAGTCGTTTGGTTTGGACCAGGAAGGAGGGTGGTAAAAAATCAGATGAGGGGCGAAGATCGAGCTGGGACCGTTTTTTAGCGAAGGGAATCCAATTGTACAGGGAAAAAATAAAAGAAAAAAAAGACCGTCGAGAGAGACAGGGAGAAAGAAAACTTTAGTAAAGGCAAGGACCCATCCTGCATAGAAGGAGGGGGGGGAGGTAACACAAAGGGACGATATGGGGGGAAACAGAAACACCAACATCAAAAGAACTCAGAACCTCGGATGGGGGTGGGAAAACTACGAAGGGTAAGAAACCAACTCAGACGTAACGAAAGAAAGGGGAATTTTTCTCAACCGGTCGCCAGGAAAAAGAAAAAAGGAAGAGAACAACCGTGCCGTTCAGACTCTTGGGGGAATCTATCCGGGAAACGTGAAAAAAGGGGGGGAAAAAACGGAAGTAAATGCCAAGACTTCAGGGGCGGTGACACCGTTTGGGGAAAGTACGCAGGGGAGAGCAAAGAAAAAAAAGGGGAAAAGACCGGGGGTCCGTTTTTATCTGCAGGGGGAAGGACAGGGAAAGGGGGGTCGGTAAATTCCCGAATGGAAGGAGACTCAGGTATGGACGGAGGGTCGGGGCCGACCTACCAACATGTTTGGGGGGGCAGGGGGGAAAAAAAAAAAAAATGCAAAAAAAAAAAACAATAGAAAAGGGAAGAAAGTTCTGCCCCGGGGAAGAAGGGGTCTCTTTAGGGGAAATGAGACGTCCCGGGGGACGGAAAAAAACAGGCAAAAAAAGATAAAAATAGACAAAGACCTGCAAGAGAGACCACATTAACTAGAAAAGGGACGAGAGAAAAAAAAAAAAGGGGGAAAAAACCAAGAGAAAAAAGGGTAGGACTTCTGGGATCATAAGCGCTATATGGGGAAGGAGGGAATTGACAAATTAAAAAGTGAAATGTCAAACAAAGGGGGGGTCCAAGAGGTGAAGGTCTGCATCCACACCAAAATCTGGGGACGGCATAAAGGGGTACTACACTGAGGAAACAGGTACAAGTAGGCACAGGGGGAGGGGGGAACCCCCGCCATTATACGTAGTCTAGTCAAACTGTCAGATTGCCTCCAGGGGCCCAACCGCCAGAAAAAAAGAGGAAAAAAAAGGACCGCCGCCCTGTACCACAAGCCAAGAAAGAGACAAAAACAAAAAAAGAGGGGAGGATGAAAAAGAAAGAGAGATGCTGGAAACGATTTACATACTGGAGGGAGGAAGTGTGTGATCTTTTACGCCGGGGGGGGGCACTTTGGGGAAAACATAGGCCTTCAAGAAAGATGGATGGGCTTGGGGGGTCACCCCGGAAATGGTCGAGGAAAACACTGGACGAAAGTACCATTTATATGACAGCCAGGGGGGGGGGGGGGGGCGGGGGGAAAAAAAGGAAAAGAAAACAAAGCTGGAAAAAATGGGAGTGATTGGTCAAACGGGGGGCACGAACGGGAGTCCTCGGGGAAAAGAAAAGAGTTATAAAATGAACAGAATCCTACGAACATTTTAAGCTTTGACGTGGAAAAAGGTGGGGGGGGGGGGGGGATGGGTGTAGTAAAAAAGAAGGAGGAGGGATAAATTCTAAAGGAAGGAAGGGGGGGAGTCCGATGCGGCACGGCACGTTTTGGGGGGAGCAAAACAATAAGGGGTCCAGGGGAAAAAAAAATATAAAGGAAACTACCGGGCCGGAACATTAGGGGAAGGGCGGGTGGGACAGCCGGTTTTAGTGGTCACTTAAAAAAGACCGGAGGTCAAACAGGGAAAAAAAGGGGAACTCCAGACATCGCTTTTCCAAAAGCTAGGAGGAGGGGGGACGGTAACAACCGGACCCTTACTGATAAGGGAAAAATCGGAAATTCAGCAACTAAAACTTCGAGGAGGACGGAAAAGGGGGCCCGCTACTTGTATTACAATAAGAGGATTAGAAAAAGCCAAATTGGGGACGGTTGAGGGGGATTCTGAGTCAAAGAAAGGGGAAGGGTGTACTTCGCCCCCGAGGGTGAGGGGAAGGGAAGGAAATTCAAAAGGGGGGGGGGGGAGGGAACCAAGTTTTGCCAAACAACCGTTCTCAGGGTATCACGAAAAAGCTGACTTTATGAAGGGGGCACTGAGAGTCAAAAGACGAGTCTGTAGGGAGTGTCACAGGAAGGGGAGAGGGGGTAAGCCCTCACCACATTGTGAAAAAACATAGGGTCACAATGGAGGCCAAAAAAAAAGAAGGTCGTGTCAAGAAAAAAAACTTGGGGGGATAATTAACAAGTGATTGAGAAAAAAGAATGGGATCGAAAAAGAGAGAAAAACGGGCCCTTAGGGATAGATGCAAGTAACCGGGGGGGGGGGAAAATGACGAATCACCAAAAAAAAAAAAAGGGGGGGAAAAAGGATTATGCCCACGCTTAAGCCAACAGAAGCGGTTAAACCTTTCAAGGACAAACACTAGCAAGGGACACGTGGGGGGGAAAACAAATGCCTAAACCACCTGACTTCGTGCCCAACGGTGATCAAGGAAAAAATTGTACTTGACACGGATACACGAAAAACTTCCGAAATGATAGCGACACAAATCTTCAAGCCTGCAAGGAGGAACAAAGAAAAAAAAGGACGATGTGGGGTGACCAACCTCGAAAGGGAAAGGGTTTGACGATAACCACACCGTGGCAAAAAATAGAAAGGAACCTGGGAAACTAAGGCACACTCAACGTGCAGTGGACGTTAAGAAAGGAAAACTAAATCGGTCCAGGGGAAGCGAAGCAAGGAAATCCCGAAGTCCAGGCCAGGGCGGAGCCAGATGTTCAGAGAAGGGGGCTGAACATCGAAAAGAAGAAAAACGCCGTCAGGGTCCATGGGGGACCACCGGAAGATGGTCTTTTCTCATCAACAAGCAAGAGAAAAAAGCCAGTAAGACTCTTGTGACACTCTTTAGGGGGGAGCCAAAGGAAAAACCGGGACAGAAATGGGAAAAAACCCGGAGGGGGAATCAAAAGTGAACCCAAGGAGAGGGAAACCAGGAAAAAATGAATTCTATTAGGGGAAAAAAAAAGGGAGGAGTCTGCCTGGGGAACCCCAGCCCAATCCTGGGAACAACAGAGGGGAAAAAACTAAGAGAGACGCACCGGATGCCGGGGTGGGAAAGCAGAACATGTTAGAAAACGAAAGAAGAAAGTTTTGCCGTCGGGAAATGCCAGTGGAGTTCGAAAAGGCGCAGGTGGTCCAGTGGGGCATAAAAAAGTGAAAATCCGAAAAGAAAATTTCGCTGGGGTGTACATAACAGAAAGGTAAATGAAGAATTAAAAACCGCAGGGTCGGTCGTCAAGGAGGCAGTCCCTCTACACAAGGTTCCGAGATAGTCGCGCCAGAGAGAAAAAGGAAAAGGACGACCAGGGGGGAAGCTTAACTGGGACCACCAAGGACCACAACAGGAGAAAACCATTCCAAGAGCGGGGAACACCGGAAACTGGCTGAGGGGTAAGGAAGACAGAAGAAGTGTTGGGTTTGGAGAGGGGGGACGCAAAAACGGACGACATGAAAAAAACACACGGCCCTGGGTTGCCCTCAATCTGTTGCACATACAGGGGCCAAAGGAGCTCACAGAGGGTCCCAAGAAAACGTCCAGAAAATATGACGGCAAACCGTTGCAGTAGGTACCGGGGGGGGAGAAGGGACGCAAAAAGATCAACGAAAAAGGGGGGGCAGGGTCTTACCAAGAACGAAAGGAGACGAAAGTTGGTCACGGGGACCGGGACCAACGGGGGGGGGGAGCGAAAGGCGGCAAAACCAAAAAACGGAAAAAGTAACCTTAAGGGGGAGACCAGAGAACTCTTTTTGGGTCCAAGAACCACATGGAAGAAAGTAGACACACCACTTAGGAGTGCCGCACTGGCCGTGCGCCCAAAGGAAGGGAAAACCATACGCTCCGGAAAGTCAACCAAAAAAACCGGAAGGGCAGGGGAAAAACGCAAAGAACAAGAAAGAAGGGACGGCCCAACAAAAAAAGGGCTGAGGAAAAATCAATTATTTAATTCGGGGGGGCTCAGGGAAAAGCGTAAAGGAAGGGGACAACGAGCCCCAGAAAAATTAAGGGCAAGTCAAGGGTCAAGAGGAGCCACCAAAATGGCCATTAGGGGAAAGGGCACGGGGCCGGCAAGAACAGGGGAAGAAAGTTGGAACCAGATAAGCTTCGCACGATTAAACACGTGGACATAAAAATAGAGGAGAAAACAAACGAACCGAAAAAAACCTATGAAAGCCGGATAGGCATCAATGAAAGAATCAAAAACAATCCAACGGAAAGAGACCAGGTTTCCGACAAACCACGACCAGAAAAATAGGGCAAGAAACTCGAAGTAAGTTAAAAAGACATCACCGACCGGGTTGCAACAACAAGAAGAGTCCCTAACGAGAGAATAAGATCCCAAAAAATAACCAGGATAGAGGAAGGCAAAAGGGTATTCCTCGGTAGAAATCAAAAAAAAAAGGCATCAAATGGAAGACGGACAAACGCCGAACGAAAGAAACCAAGAAAAGGGCTGGGCCCCCGAATTCGGACCCGTGACAGAGGCGAGGGAAATAATCGGAAGGGAAAAACACGGGGGGAAAGCCAAAACAGAAAAGCGTCAAGTGTCAAAAGGGGCGTTAAAAAGCAGGAGGAAGGGACACAGCCTAGGGGAGAGCTTCTAAAACAACCAAGCAAACAGGGGAATCAAGTGTGGGCTTAAAAACAGGGGAAGGCAGGGGGAAAGTGTAGGGGGAAGGACCAAATCCAAAAAGGGAGGGCTGCAGTGGCCATGACGACTAAGATGAAAAGGGGGGCGAAAACTGGTAAACCTTTGAACGTAGGTCAAAGAAGGCATGCTCTCCAAGCTAAAAACAACGAGGGGGGGGTGGTAGAGATATACAGTGCTTATGTGAAAGAAAGGGGGGAACCAAAATCAACAAATGAAACTCTTCCATAGCGCAATAACAGCGCTGATGAAAATACATGGGTCCAAGTGAAATACCGCAAGGGTCTGTAGCCATCAGCGATAAGAACCTCAGTTCCGTGGTGTTGCAAGGGCGGCCGTACAAGACTTGAAACTGAACAAAGGGACTAAAAACGGGTGTGGTTTTGAAGGGGAATATAGGGTCAGTCGTAGAGGGAGAAACGAAACCATAGGATGACAATGACAACGCCTCGATGTGTCCATCCCTAGTGGGAGTCCCAGGGAGAGGGGAGGTTGAAAGAAATAGGCACGACAGTGGGGGGCATGGGGAAAAGGGGGGAAGCAATCCAGAACAAGGGGGAGGTTTTTCGAGCGTCTTATCGGTCGGAAAGGGGCTTTGGGGGGGGACCGGGGGCACACTAGTTACATCAGAGACCAGGGGAAGGGTAGGGAAAAAATGGGCGGGGGGACTGATTGTTAGGGGAAGGAGAGGGGCTGAAGGAAAGGTGAGATCAAGGCGGCGAACCGCATGAGGGGACATGTCAGGTGTGATTAGGGTGGAGGAAATGAAAAAGGGTCGCAGTAAAACTTGGGGAAAAAAACGGTTTTTTCTAGAGGGGGAGGGCACACGAGGTTCTTGCACGCACCGACCAAGGGTTGGGAACTCTTCCGGCAAAAACAAAAAAAAAAAAAACAAAAAGACGAAAAAAACTTTGGTCGCTCAACGCGGCGTTGGGGATACCAGAATGTATGAACAGGGGGTGCCTATGGAATGCCTTCACCCATCCTTCCCACACAAACCTTGACATCATTCAGCTACCTCTGGTGACCGGAGGCAGGAGGGTGAGAGAGTTTGAGCAAAAAACTCGAGGGAAATGCCAGGGGGGGGTACGGATGTCAGGGTCTCGTGATGGGAACATGCCAGTGGCATCCAGGACACAAGGCGACCATTTTGGGGAGGCAACTGTGGGTAAGACGAAAAAGGAGAAGTCTGATACAGGGGGGAACTGTAAGGTGCTGGGTGGGATTTGCTTCAAGACACTTTCCCTCAGGGAAAAAAACAAAGGCGTGAGGGGTCGTGCTGGAAGAAAAAAACCAAGACGGGGGACAGATCGGAAACCAAATGGAGGGACCGGAAGGGTAAACGGGGGCGAGGACCGACTAAAGGAGGGGAAAGGTTCCCCTCCGAAAGGGGGACAAAGGAACAAAAAGGGAGTAGCACCCAGACGGGGAATAAGGTTAGGCACCGTGGGGGCGGAGTATCTACAAGCGCCGGACGAAAAACGCCGGGACGGAGAAGGGGGAGAGCCGTCTCTTGCCTTGGGACAGGAAGCTGTAGTCAATGTAGAAAGGAATGGAGAGGAGGAAAAAAAGGATCGAAGAAGGGACTGGACAGGGGGAACTGACCTACACAACGAAATTTGACCGAGCGGGGCCTGGAGAAAAAGGGAAGAAAAATGAACAAAAAAAAAGGAAACAGGGGGATCCCTTTAGGGAAACAAGGGGAAGACCATGGAAAAAAAAACGAGTGTCAGTTACAGAAAACTCACGGGAAACTGCTACCCCAAAAAAAAGGCACGCCCTGGGCAAAAACCGGTACCTAGGGGGGGGGCGGGGACGACAAAAACGGAAGTATGAAAAAAGCATTGAACCTTTCTTCAACCAGAAAGGAGAGGAACAACCCGGTCAAAGGGGCAACTCGGAAAGGGGAGGGAACCAGGACTGAAAGAGGGGTGTTTAGACAAAAATCCTACTAAAAGGAGGTGGAAAGGACACATGGGAAAAGGAACCTGAAAAAGAAAAAAACAGCAGACGTAATGTCCCGAAAAAAAAAAGGAACCTTGGGTCTGACGGCGGGTCACCAGAACGCTTTAAGAGGTCGCTAAATAAAAGGTCCCGCCGTTGGGGAAAAAAGGGAGGGGGGAGCCATCGAACGGGGGTGGCAAAACACCAAAGCGGTTCCATGGGGCTAGAGATTGCAAAGACCATAATTTAAGCGGACCAGCGAGGAAAGGCCAAAATAGTGGGGAGTGGGACAGGGAGAGACCAAGCGGTGACCGATCGTCGGACGCAAAAAACTACTGGGATGCCCGAAAGGTTGCTTGATCACTGTCCGGAAGTGCTGGGCGAAAAAAAAGCAGAACCGAAGGCTCTCAGGGGGCACATAAGAACATACGCCCACAAAAAGAAAAAGTACAGCAAAAAGGAAGGACGCCTCATGTCTGCAGTGCAGCAGGAAAAAAAAAGACCGTCTTAGTAAGGAGAGGATGAACGGGGGGAAGTAATTGAAACTTAAAAGAAGGAAGGGTTCGGGGGAGTGGGGAACCTGTACTCAAAAAACGTTTGGTCAGTGTTCTTCCGGGGGGGTTACTAAAAGGAGGGGAAGCTAGTGAGGATGTAAAAAAGGAGGAGGGGGGGATTGGGGCCAACACCTTGTGAGAGGGCCTGCAGGGGGCAAAAAAGGAACTGATGACAAACGATGGAGATTTACAGAGATAGAAGGACAGGAAGAGGGGCCAGGGGGAAAAAAAAAGCAAAAGGTATCGAAACCCGAAAAAGTGCGCGTGGTAAAGTGGAAAATAGGACCTGGGGGTCAAGCGGATACAGGGAGACAGTCCTTTTACGAAAGAAACAGAAGACAAGGAGGGGTGTTAAAAAAAACCCCTCATCGGAAAAGGGGGGGTCAAACTAAGAAAGAGGGGAAAATAGACACGGAAACGGTTCGCCCATTCGACTTCCGGAGGGGAAGAAAAAACAAAAAGCCGCATACCACCTCTTTAGAGGGGGAGACCAACGAAACGGCCAGGGGGGGGGAAACGTCCTAAGAGAGGGGGAACAAAGAAGAAGGGAAACACGGGGGGAAGTCCCAAATCGAAAAGAGCGGGGCAGGTCGAAAAAGGATTGGGGACCGGGGTGTCTCTGGGGAGAGCAGGGACCGGTCCTGGAAAAACAACTGAGGAAAAAAGAGGGAGGGGAGTGACAGAGGGGAAAAACCGACCACTCAGAAGGGTTTTTGGCCCGTTGGGATCACGACTCTGCCCGAAAAGGTAACAAACGAAGTTTCCTTAAAGGGGGAGGACACGGGGATACCTGGAAGGGGAAAAAAGGATAAGTGACGAAACAGGGCAACGCCGACTAAAAACATAGAACGAACTTGCCTGGACAACAATAATGGACATACCTCACTAAGATACTCTAAAAAAAGTTGGAAAAGAAAAGCAAAAAAAGTGGAAGGAGGGATAGGTGGGGGACTATCAAACGCTTAATGTGGGACACAAGAATCAGCAAAAGTGGAGCACTACAACTGGGGGAAAACACCTTTACTGTGAAAGAACCCCGCCACCACACGGGGGGAATAAAGGGGAAAAGAGGGGGGAAAGGGGCAAGGGAAAAAAAAAAATGGAAAAAAAAGAAACAGATAACCGTTGTCGGCGCAGGGGACCTGTTCGCAGGAAAAAAGAAAGGGGACAAACGCCGTAACCTGGGAAACCTCCCTAGGAAGAGGGGGGCAAAGAGGTGAAAGAGAGAGAAAAAAAAAAAACGAAGAAAAGAAGAGATGCAAGACGCGGGGAAGCGAAAAAAAAAAGGAGTGTTTCAGAGCGGGGAGTTGGGAATGGGAGGGAACCGACATAGGAAGGAAAAAGAAGGATGGGGGGGAGGGGTTGAACAAACCCTGGGCGAAATTGGACCACCTGTGAACTAAGAGGGAAAAAGGGGAATGCCAGGGGAGGGGGGGCTTTGCAGGTTTCACATCAGGCAGGACGGGATGGGAAAAGGGGTATGAAGTGGAAAAAGGGGGGGAGTGGCAAAGTGAACTCCAGCTTGTCCATAACCTTGAGAGAAGAAAATCCACATAAGAAAAAAAAAGGGGGCTCACGGGGAAAAAAAAGTTAAAGGGGGTGGGAGGTCTAGAGAAGGGGGGGGAGGGGGGATCACGTCCCTCGTCCAGGAAGAAATTTCTTCAGAAGGGGAGAGACAGGGGAGGGAAAGGGGTGTGGGACGGAAAGTTGGCAGGAAAGCAAGGGGGACACGGGGGGAAAGGGGGAAAAATAAAAAAATATCAGGGGAACGTGTCGAAAGGCGGACGCACAGGGAGGGACGAAGGGGGTTGGTATCACCGCCAAACCAGAAGAGGGAGGGCACGCCCAAGGAAAGGCCATTCCCTTCTCCTTGATTAAGAAAGGGGACGAATGGACACTGGTTGAAAAGGACAGCCGATCAGGGGGAACGGGGGACAGTCACGTCGAACAGTAGGCGGGGATGCGGAACACGAAGTTTCACACTCCCGGAACTGGTGAGGGAAATGAAGCCGGAGAAGGTAACAGGGGGGGGGGGGGGAGGGGCGGGCTGATCAGAAGGTTGGTGTGAACGACAGAGGTGGTGGGGGGACCTAGTTAAAATACCAACAGGCTAGGGGGGACGAAAAAAAATGACCACCTGGGGGATACTATAGGAGATGAACTTGACCCCGATTATGAAACCTGACGGGGTGGCCAAACTCCTTTAAAATCTGTTGGAAAAAAAAAACCGGTGGAAAATCGAAAGACGGACTTGACATCAAGAGTTCACCTGTCAAGGTTACGCAGAAATCGAGATTCCTTCGCTTTTTCCTTACAGGGATGGCGAGACAGGGATGAGAGGGAGACGGTGACAAACCGAAAAACAATCTTGTCCTGAAACAGGAAACATTGGCAAAAAAACCCAGGAGAAAAAAAAAAAGGGAAAACCATCATATCTTATTATGTCAGGACAGAATAGGGAATGTTAAAAAAGGGCAGGTCCCACGAACCTAAAAAACAACTTGGTTGGTGTCGGAAACCTACCAGAACCAAACTGGGCATGGGGGGGGGGGGGGGAGGCAAATACCAATTGCCAAGGGATACTCAAGGAGACAGAAAAAGAGAGAGCAACTAGTAGAACAGAGCTCAAAGCCAGACTGGGGCTTCAAGTAATCCGAGAGGGAAAAAAGAGGATAGCCAGCTAGAAGGCCACAAAAAAAGTTGTTAAAAGAGAAGGAATCAAAACTTCGAAAACGCAAAAAAAAGTCAAAAAAAGAAAACGGAGCGCAAAAAAAGAAAACTCTGTGGAAAGAAAGCGTAGACCACAAAAAAAAAAAAAAAAAAAAGAGTAGGGACTTGACGAGAAAGAGGGCCGAAAAAATGAAGAAGCCAAAACAATACTGATCGGAAAGGGAAAAGGGGGAGGGAGTGCGTTTTGTCTAAAAAGATGGCCCTAGACCACAATAGCACTAGGGAAGTGAAGGAATAAAAAAAGCAAAAATGGTTCTGTGGCAAAATTGCGCCGCAAAGCAAAAAAAATAAGCTGTTAACTACAGTCCGAGGCAGGTTCATAAATACAGAACGTGTAAAGCGGACAAGAAAGGAGAGGGGAAAATGGGGAAAAGGAAAAGGAAAAGGTTCCATCCAGGAATACCTGGACGGGGAAGGGGGAAGGAGGACCACAGAAAAGCCAGGGGGCACCAGTGCTGTTGAAAGAACCACCGGGGGGGAAAACAGGAAAAAAGAAGTTCATGGAAAACGTCCCTCAGCTGCGAAAAATTCCAGCGAAGGGAAAACGCCCGAAAAACGCTTTGAAGAACAAAAAAATAACAAGGGGTCCGCAGGGAATGAAAAAATGGCGTCAAAGGGTGTGTCATGCACGGATCAAGGGGAAGATTCAGGCCCGGGAAAACACCTTCACTGGGGGGCAGGCGGGGGAAGGGGTGCGTCGTAGGTTGGACCAAGGGAACTCAAAGAAGACACCGAAGTCAGGAGAAAATCATTCTCTCAAACGATCATCATAAAAAGTGGGGGTACTAGGAGCGGGGAACTGGCCATAAAACCGCCAAAGCGAACTAATTAACACAAAGGCGGCGTCAGGGCAAAATGCTTGAAGATCGGCAGACAATCAAAGGGGAAGGTCCAAACCATAGTACAAAAGGCATGTGGGGCAGAAGAAACAACGGTTGAATTGACCAAAAGGCGAGAGCCAAGATGTGAAAAACGGGAAAGTACTCGGCACATCCCAAAGCCCCACCCTGGCACAATATGTAGATCAAAATGGAAAGAACGAGCACGAGTCGGGGGAAGGAAAAAACTCCCCAGGGGGTTTCCGCGGGCAAAGGTGGATCCAGAAATGAACAAACAAAAAAACAAGTTCAAATAGGTGAGATCGGGAAAGATTGCCGAAACTGAATCGAATTTAAAGGGAAAAACAAATGTGACTCTCAGAAGCCGAAAAAAAGCAAACAAAAAGAGAAATCCATCGTCCCATGTCAGACAGGAAAACGAAACCGGGAAGGAAAAAAAATCGACACTCAACCGGGAAAATCAGTAAAAAAGGTGGGCAAACTAGAAAATTCCCGCAGAGTGGAGCAAAGGAATAAGGGGAAAAAGTCCCAAAGAAGGCCACAGGAAAAACGTGCGGGAAAGCACAAACAGAACGGGTAGCGTAAAAACAATCGGGGGCAAATGACACGGGGACGTCCGGGGGGGAACGGCAATAAGTTAAAATTTTTTCCTTAACGAGGTAAAGGTAGACGTGAAGAAGAAAAAAGGAAAAAAAGGTCAATCGACACAGAAAAACCGGAAAGGGGATTACACCCATCACCTCCAAAAAACGATGAGCAGGAGATTCAGAAGTATTGTGAAAATCAATCCCTCGAAACGCAGCGCACACCTGGACAGGCACTGACCATGAAAGAAGAAAAGCCCCATCAGGCACCAAAAAAAAAAACCTCTAAGAATGAATCGCAAATGAAACCAAAAAGATAAAAATAACTATGACCGACGTCATCAAGCTCTGCAAAAACAGATCAGGAGGCAGCTCCAAGGAAAACCCTGGGTCCTAGTGCCTAGGTTGAAAAAGACAGGGGAGGGCACAAATCTGAGAAGCAACCGCTAAACAGCCCCCAAAACGAGCGGGAACCATGAGAAAGAATTGGCAAAAGTAAACACTGGGGTTTCTGGAGGAGACAAATGGGAAACAAAATAAGACTCAGGGACGGACAATCCTCTTTAAGGAAAACACGCGGGGGTCAAAAAGAAAAATGAGAACTCCGGCCCCCCCCAATGACTACAATGCGCCTGCAAACAAAGAAAGAAAGGGGGGGGGGTGACTATACGAGACACGGCGACTGAAGCGGTAACCGGCGGAAAAAGGACTAAGAGTAAGTGTCGGCAAAAAACAAGGGACAAAGCAGGGGCTTCTGAGCACGCATGGACGAAAAAGGGCGGTGGAAAGGGGCAAGTAATCCAAATCCCTGAAAGGCTCCGTTAAAAAAAAAAAACACCTTATTAGAGGAAAAAAGAAGAGAGATACCGAGGGACTGGGAAAAAAATCACTAAATCAAAAAAAAAAATCTCCATTCAAAAAAAGCGTCGTAAGACGAAAAGAAAACCTTAGAAAAGGCAAGTTGGACGAACTCCGCCTTCGGAAGAAAAGAGAGCGGGAAGCGTCTGTTACATGCGGGCAACGGAAAGTAGGTGAGTCGGAGGGCTCGTGCAACAACGCTGGCAACGGAGAGAAGGGACAGTCGATGCTAAAGAAGAAAGAAAAGTCAAAGCACAAACTTCTATTGGGACGAAGCCACCCCCCCCAAAAAAACAAAAAACCGGGGGATCGGTTGGATCGGAGGTGCTCAAGCGAAGAGCATTTACATAAAAAAAAAAGTCCGCTTGAACCCGAAGGGTGTTTACTCGGATGGACTATCAGGCCGGGGACCGAGGAGGGGGGGGGGGGAAACGGTTCAAAAATAGGGGAGAATCACGAAGAACATTCCTATGGAGTAGGCATGGGAAAAGGGAGGGAAGGGAAGGTGCTGTCGTATCATGCTTTCGGAAAAAAGGAACACTCCTCTTTGTCGGGTTCCGCCGTTTGGGCGCGCAGGGGGGGGTGAGGGGTGAGGAACCAAGTGAGAATTCAACGTGCAGACGGGTACCGGGAGCAGAAACACCGCGTGGAGAAAAGTTTCGGGGATCGGGGGCCCAAACGACCCTTGGAAAGAAAAGGTCAAAAAGGGTGAAAAAAAAACAAGGAAAAAAAAAAGTGGCGTGCCAAAAGGCACGGTTCAGGAGGGGGGGGGGGGAAGAGGAACATGTGACAGGAGAAGGCAGACAAGAAGGTCATGAAAAGAGAAAATGGGACTGTAACTGGCTCGTGATCAAAAAATTGGAGAAAAAACGACGGAGAAGGTCTGTGGTGGGAGGGGGCCTGAATCGTGAGTCGGGAGAAAAGGGACAAAAGGAGGAACGAAATTGGTGGAGTTGAAAAGGGTGGGTGCAAAACAAAAAAGAAGAAAGGGCGCGCAGAAAAAAACCGAGAAAGCCGTTACAGGGGGGTGGCGCAGTCGGCCTCAAAGGGGGGGACCAAGCCAACCATGTGACCAACCTTGCAGGGGTCGTCGTTCAAGCGAACAACGCCTAACGGGGTCCGGGGAGTTGCGAAAGAGCACTCGATGAACCAGGGGTTTGCGATCCACTATGCACTAAGGCCGTAAAATAGGGCAGAGCGACAAAAACAAAAACATGGGCATGAACAAGTGGCCATAGAAAAGACTTGGTACGAGGTGAGGCAAATATGGCAGCGGGAGGGTGAAACAGAGCAAAAACGGAAGGGAACCATCAGTAGATCCGCCCGCGTTCCAAATGAAGGAAGGGACTCAAAGACAAGGTAAACAGTGTCAGTGAAAAGCGCGAGAAAAAAATCGACTTCGTGGGGGGTGAAAGGGGAGAGGGAAAGAAACTACGCGACATTTGAAAAGGCGTTTCCTTAAGAGGACAGGAAAGGGAAACAAAGAAGGAAAGGGGGGGCCATGGGAAAAATAAACAAAACTTTAAAAAAAGTGGACAAAACGTTCAAGTGGGGGGGCGCAACTGAGGGGAACTGCGCAAAAGGGGCACAAACACAAGTCGTCAGGCAGGTTACAACACGGCGGGCGTCAACAAGCAAAGTAAACGGAAGAATGGAGCGCTGTCCAAACGTCAAGGGAGAAATTCGAAGAAAAAAAAGGGGGAAAACCAACGTAACGCCTGTTTTCACCATACGGACGGGTGGGGGGGGAACGAAAAGGGGAGGGAGGAAGGGACAAACAGCGAACCATGCTGGGGGACAGCCTAAAAAGCACGAAAAGCGGGAGGATTAACAGAACCGGCCAAACCAGTGCTGATTGGCTGAGAGCCCATCCGAGGGGGGGGGGACAACAGCACGAAGCGGGGGGGGGAAGGAACACGGAGGGAGAGGGGCAAACAACAGAATTTGGTCAAAAATAGCACGCGAAAGGCCAACTCGTATTCCGAAAAAGGGGCGAGGAACCCAGAAAAGGTGCCGCTGGTCAAAGAGGACAGTGCAAGGCCGACAACGCTGGAAAAAGAGTAAGAAGTGTGGCAACACTGGGGGGGTTCATATAATTCGCGGGAAAACCCATAACAAGTCAGGAAGCAGCAGGGAAAAAAAAGGGAGCGCGGCAAAGAAAAAATCAAAAAAAAACGGAGCGTCGGAAGCGGGAGTCCTGTCGGGGAAAAAATGAGTCGGGGGCTTGGTGACGAACAAAAACCACTGGGTCATCTCAAAGGGGGGTTAGTGAACCTGACTGGGAAAGTCAAAACAGATTGCGGGGGGGGCGACGGCCGTGGAAACTGGGAGAGGCTGCAATGTACTTGGAAAGAACGGAAAAAGGGCCGAAATACAAAACTCAGCGCGATATACAGGCTCCAAAGACCAGGGATCAAAAAGACTATCAAAAAAGAAAACAGGGAAGCAGGCGTTACATGAAACATGAGGGGGCAAAGCGAGCCTGTAACAGGAAAACGGGTGAAGTCCAAAAAACTCAGGCGTGGTCCAACAATCTCAGGGTTTGAAGCGAGAGTCAGACAGAGACGTCACGAAACCTTTTTTGGAGACACATTAAACTGAAAAACGTTACGGCAGAAACCAACCAAAACACGAAGGGACCAAACAAAAAAACTTGAATTCGAAGAAAAAACAAGGGAAAAGACTAAGAGATATGCGACAAAAGGAGGGCCGGGAAAACTTTGGGAGTACGCAGATCCATCCGAGATGTTCAAACGTGGAACTCTTTCTGAGGAAGGCCGGGAAAGAACAGGCCAGCGCAGGTTTACACAGCGAAGGGGAAATTAAAAGGGGCGGGGGGGAGAACGAAGGGGGAGGGTGTGGTGGACGTGACGAACCGGATTCAACCTAACACGCAAGTAAAAAATGGAAACAACAAGGTACCCGGTTCGCCCGTTAATTCTAAGCACGGGGGCGAAAAAAACGGGAAAAAGGAGCCTAGAAAAAAACCTGCCAACAAGGAAAAGAATGGGACGACGACATAAGAAGAGAAGGGACACGACACCCGGTTACAATTGCCCCGCTGAAAATGTCGTCAGGGATTCTGGGATCTATCATAAAGGTTAGGAAAAGCACCACGGATAAAAAAAAACGACCAACAGCCAAGGAATCACTCACTGTGGTTGCCAGCGTGAGTAAGATAAAAAAAAAAAACCAACGTCTGGAGGAAAATAAAAAAGGGGGGTACCTTATGACAGGGGGTCCAATCGACAGGGGGGAGGGGGGGGAAAAAAAGAAAGGTAAAAGGACCAAAAATGCAAGCCTGTTAGGGGCTTCAATTCAAAGTGGGGACCAAGCAAAGGACAACAAAATCTTGAAACACGAAGAAGCAAAATGTCCAAAAGAAACGTCCAG
>Ga0179593_1724032_pt1 | contig 25006 bp, 28 predicted proteins | sample CZODoug2_1_08_16_FD_185931 | JGI IMG/M metagenome (GOLD analysis project Ga0179593, IMG submission 185931) | Vadose zone soil fungal communities from Angelo Coast Range Reserve, California, USA - CZODoug2_1_08_16fungal (PacBio error correction) | ecosystem: Environmental > Terrestrial > Soil >...
ATCAGTTGAGGGGGGTTTCTACAGTAACGGGACGTAGACGATCTGAAAGAGAAAAGGGATAAAAAAACGTGTAAAAATATGAAGAGGAGCCCTCTTGAATTTTGAATTAAGTCCCACCCGAGGGGGGAAGAAAAAAAAAGGGGAAACCTCCGCGGTTGTGAAAACTGTTAAGACCTCTGGTGACCCAAAACAAAAAAAAATAAGGAGGGAGGGTTGAAAAAACATAAAAGCTAGAACCTGACGGCAGAATCGGAAAAAAAAAACACTTGAAAAAGGGTCAAGGAGTCACAACAATAAGCGAGGATCCGAAGATCCGAGAGCGTTACAGAAGAGGACATCAAAAACCGAGGAGGGAAAGAGGAACTAAAAAACGAAAAAAGCCTGGAGAGTGTGGGCTCAAAAGAGGGCCAGGGAAAATCTGAGTAAATCAAACGCTCGGAAAAAGAAAGGAACCAAGCGAGATAACCTCTAGGAAAACTGTTGACAGGTTCCAAGGTTTACGGGACAGAATTCAGGGAGGTACTCCTTGGAAGAGTGAGAAGCTGAAAATCGGGGTTATCTGAGGGGAGGGAGGACATATGAAGAATCCCTTTTTTGAATGCTCTTGGCCCGCCGCCAGCGCCAGACCAGAAGCGAAAAGGCTTATATCCGACTCGAATCTATCTGGCCGAGGGATTAAATGAGACTAAGGGAAGAAAGCTGAACAAAACATCTGTATCGGAAGCGCTTCTTGGTTGGATTTCGAAGACTGGGGAGTCCGATGGGGGGGAAACTGGCGCCCAGTGTAAAAAGATTTCAAGTTCGGAGGGAAGATCCGCGAATCTCTAGGAGAATTTTCCTCGCGCAACGGATCTTAAGAAAAAATATAAAAAGCCAGACGAAGAAAAAAAACTCGTCTAAAGTAACCGCACGCAGCATTAGGGCAGCATTAAGAGAAAGAAGGTCCCAAAAACAAAAGATTAATAAAACTTCTGAGAAAGGAGAAGAGCGCAGTCTGTGAACTATGGAAAAATCAAGGGATGGAAACAGACAGACCCCCAAGCTGGAATTCAGGGGGAACATCGTTTAAACTGGTGAGGAGTAAAACGAGGAAAGAGATGAACCCCCTAAAAAAAAAACACAGATCTACAATCAGTAGGGCTCATGCCGAACGTCGATGGGGAAAGAGATTGGACGGGGAAAAGAGATAAGTCACTCGAGAACGTGTCGTTACAACAAAGGGGCTGAGAAGGCAATACCGAGAAAAGAAATTTTCCGGCCCAATCCTCAAACCACTTTCAAGAAATAAAGAAAACTACAAAAAAAAGAGGATATCTCACAAACACAGAAAAGATATCGAGAGTTGTTGAGGGAAGGACCACCTTGCGCGGCATGACTTAAGCAGACCGCGAAAGAAAAAGTGAAAGTGGGAAATTTCACCGGGGTGCACACTCAGCTTGCGGCAAAAAAAAATCGGGACGAGAGAAGGGGTTGAGAAAGAAAAAGACAATAGACAGGGGGACTTAATTATTCAGGAGGGGGGGGTACGACGTGGTGGGGACAACGAGAGGGTGGACGGAAAAAGCGAACACGACGAGGCTCCGCGATTGTTGGGCCTGCGGGGGAACACTCAAAAGAAATCGATCAACCGAAAATACTCACTCGTCGAAAGACCGACTTCTCAGACTCCCCAAGAAGGAAAAAACACCAAAAGAAAGGAAACGGGGAAGCGTCGAAGGAAGGAAGCAAGCATTCTCAAGGTTGAGCTAAGAAACCGGAAAGACCATCCAGTGGGAGCCAACGGAAACGAAGAAAAACTTACAGTCCGATCGGGGGGTCAATATAGGGGACAGACATAGGTGCCATACACCAGGAAACCCCAAGAGGGTCCGGGGGGGGGTCAGTCAGAAATTGGATAATAGTCACAAACGACGAAAAGTGGCGGTGTTGGGAAGAAAAAGACTGAGGCAGGGGCAGCCAAGCATCGGAGTATCGCAAAACTTGCCGCGGGCTTGGTCCAAAACCGCTCTGGAATTAAGAGGGTGAACGCCTGAAATCTTAGGAATGACATTAAGGTTCAAGAACAGTGTCCAAGAGAAGGAAGGTATCATCAGCTGAAAAAAAGTCAGCGCCTACGACGTAGAACCGCGCCACAAAGGAACGCTTGGAAAATCGTGAGGTAACCTGTACGAGAATGGGCATCCGTAACTGAAAGAAGCTTTCGAGCCCAGTCTCCAGAGGGTTGCGGGGGACTGGGGGACGCGGATTCCTATCCGAGTCCGTGGAAGAGCGCGGAGACAGCTGCAAATTCCGTTTAAATCGAGAAAAGGGTCCGCCTCGGCGCGGATAGACATCAGATTCAAAGAGGGAAGCGGGGGGAAAGGCTAGAGGCACTTGAAAACCCAGGATGGGGGGGTGGGGTGGGGGAGCGGAATAAGAGAACTGGAAACGAAACTGTTGGGATTTCGCAAAATACTCCTAGTATGGGGCGGTTTCATCGCCGAAAACATAGGCGAGGAGTCTAATAAGAAGCAAAAAAAGACCAAGAAGGAAGGAAGAAGCAATTAAATATCTTCAAAACACCTGCCAGGTCGCACTTCCCTCGGCGAAAGAAGCATTGTTCGACGAAGGAAAATTGGGGAAAATAAACACATGAGCCACTAAAACAGAAGGCCGCAGAAGTCTCACTTGCGCAAGTTGGATATAAAAAAAAACATAAGAGAAAAAACACTGAGGTGGGGCCCAAACAACTCCAGAGACCTTATTCATCGGATGACGACGACATACTGAAAAGAGAGGACATAGGAATGAGAAGGGAATACGAGTCAAGCAAAATCTTGCCTACATAGAGCACTCCTATAGTGGAAAAAAAAACTGACCGGAAATAAAAAGGACAAAGAGGGGCATAAGCTCGGGGCGCGGAGGTTTATCGAAAGTGCGCAAAAAGACTAGCAAGAAGGGACAGTTGAAAAGCAAAAAGAAAGGAGAATGCATAGAAAGAAAAAAGGCGAAAAAAACCACATTGGTGGAAAAAGGGCGGAGAGAGCCCGGAGGACGCCGGGACTTAAAATTCCGCCCGAAATTACAAAAGGGGTGAAAAAACGTGCTGGGGAAAGAGAAAAAATGACAAGGAGCGACATCAGCGGGCCCCTTCGAAGAAAGATAATCAGAGCTACATCCGGGTGTGGGCATCGACTGACCGGCTCAGTGAAAATAGAGGGAGTCCGCCCATGATCTGCAAAATCTAAGTTCAATGTTAGCCTACTAAGAATTCTATCTTTGGGAGGAAAAAAAGAGATCTCTCTCCAACAACACAGTCAGTTGAAAGTTATAAAAAAAAAAAAAGGGATCACCATAATTTATCCTAAAACTCCGGGAGAATTCACAAGAATCAGATCATGCGAAAGACCAGCGGGAAAAGGACGAGGAAAAAGATGTCAGTCAGTCGAAGAGGAATTCAAGAGGGAGCTTAAGGTGGATTATAAAATTGGTTGACGGACTCTCTTCCTCGGGGGGAAACTACAGAAGTCAAGTGATCCAAAAAAGGTGGACATAAATGAAAGCCCCAAAGAAGACTTCGCATGTCGAGTCGAGCGGTTCTGAAGAACAATAAAAACGGGCAAGTTCGATTCCCAAAAAGGAGAGGGTGCCCGGGCGAGGCCTGGACTCACGTTCTGAGGCTGGCTCGCCGCAAACAACAAAAATAAAAGGAAAAACGAGGACTTTTTAAAACTGCTTGGACTCTATACGAGGACTCTCACTAAAGAACTAGAATATATCTAACAAAGATCCGATCTACTGGGGGGTCTCGAAGAGTCTCTGTCCGCGGCGCGGAAAAGCTATGGCCACAACACCTCAAAAAAAACCCAAAAACAACGACACCCAAAAGACAAGCCAAGCAAAACTAAACACCCCCAAACAACGAAGAAAAACACAAGTCCGCCCAAACACCACCAAACCCAATCCGCACCCACAAAAAAATCACCGATGTGGTCTTTCTAAGAGGAGGATTAATTCCGAAAGGTAGGGGGAGGGTCGCCGAACTAAGATTCAGAGATACGTTAAGGAAAGAAAAGGAACAGATTCGGGGAAAAAACAAGCGATCGATAAAGGTCGTAGGGGGGAGGTGACGCCACAGTGCGCACCTGGGAAAACCGGTAAATTGCCCAGAATCTTGAGAAAATAGGCCATATAAAGCTCGTGGATTGGGGGGGGGGGGGTGGGAGAAAAGGATAGAAGAAAGAGTCAGGAAATGACCAGGGACCGTCCACCTGCACGTGGCCAAAAGAAAAATCAAAACCAGGAGGAAGGTGACCGGAAAAATCTGGGAAACGACTCTTTTGACAGAAATGCAGTGCGCAGTACTGGCCAAACTAAGGCTGGGCAGGGGGAGAGGCGAACGAAGGAGATCAGAGAGAAGACGATACTCGAAGACATAGCTGAAGAGCTAAGAGCCGTGCCTACTCAAAAAAGAAGATCAAAAGAAAAAAGAAGAGACCGAAACCCCCAAAAAACGAAAAAATCCCTCTTCTTCAAACATAAAGGTTTCAAGCATTCTTAAGAACCGAAAATGAGCCAAAAAAGCAAAGAATCGAGTCTCAGAAAGAAGCGCAAGAAGAAGCGCCAACTTGAAAAATCATGAAAGACCCCCAATCACAGCGTTTGCTTACAGAGTTCCAGGGGGAACTGGACGTGCCCGCTTGAGGAGTGGAGGGGGGAAGAACGCGGGGAAAAGAAGAGACGTCCGACTAAGGAGAACTCCATCAAAAGACCAGAAGCAAAAACGGCGGCAAAAGTAAAAGGCAACCGTTCAACAAAAAAGGAGAGAATCAGCGCCTGAGCGGGCGGGACAAAATGACATGAAATCGAACAACAGCTACTGGAAAAGAAGGTTTAGGACTGCGGTAAGGATTAAGGGTGTACATCGAGCAAAAAACGAGTGTAGAAGAAAACACGGGGGTATGACGGATGGGGCCCTAAAGTCCGACATTCAGATCAGTCAGAAAAACGAGACGGAGAAGAAAGGGGGGGCCAGAGGAGAAGTCAGATTCTAACACCGGGGGGAAACAAGAAAACAAAGTATTGAGCAAGATTCCCCAAAACCTCTTTATTCGGCAGAGATCGAGATTTGATTCTAGGAGTCACTGGGGGAGCTGAAGCAGAGTTGGAAAGGAAATTGTGCACAGCCGACAGGCCCTGGAAGAACACTCAGGAAAAAGATGGAACTGATTTCGTGATGGGAAAGCCGAAAACCAAGGAAGCTCCCACGAGCCTAGAAAGCAGCCTGTAGGGAAGGGTGTAAAAAAACTAAAGAAGGCGGGGCACCTCCAGTGTCCGATAGACTTTGAAAAAAACCTACCAAAGTTCCGAGGCTGGGAACGCAAGAAAGCTAAAAGAAGGGAAAAGTAGCCACAAATCCACAACAACAAGGAGAGATAGCGAATCTGTTTGGTAATGCCCTCCCTTTCGGGATGACCCGGTGACTCGAACAAAAGAGGGAAGTTAAAACGCTTGGGCATGGATCTTCAATGACGATGGAAACCTGCCTGAGTTCACTATATAAGACAAGACTACGAAACTTAGCAAAAGGTCGAAGAAGTTTCAACTTTGGGGGAACTGAGAATCGCCTTTGAACGACAAATACCAATCCTCAAAGATAAAAGCACGGTGTGAGTCGAGAAAGTCACCAAAAAGGGCAACGAAAAACCCTTGAATAAAGATATCCGGAAGAAACTTCCAGAAATCTGGTAAGAGGGGGTGAGAAAAGGGCCCAAAAAGAAGGTCTGGGGGGGGAGCTGGGCTAAGGATACCGACCCTGGAACTGGCGGAGGGACTGAAACGAAGAGTTCAAATCCTATAATGAAGTCATTGAACTCGAAACGTAGGGGTGGAAAGCAGGGAAAGTAGGGAGCGGAAAAAAAAGTAAGCCATGTCTAAAAGCTCAGTAAATCCATCAACAGAAGAAAGATCCAGTTCTTAGGGGGAAGCGGGGGCGAGGGGCAGACTAAGAAAGACCATAAGAGGACTCGTTAAGGAAAAAGTCATGAAAAGGAAGAATCTGGTTTAACTGACTTCGAAGGGTAGGCGAAAATCTATGCGGATATCGAAGACCCGAGACGAAAGGCGAAAAAGAGCCCGGGAGGCTTAAGAAAAAAAGAAAAAGCATCGAGTAACCAGAATTTCTCCAAATCGTCCGCGGAGAAAACGAGGGGCGGAAAAGGGTCGAAGACGCGTCGGGCTTCAGAGGCGTGTTGCGGGTGAGGAAAAACAGCGCGAAGGGACGCCGCGCGTGCTGGGGTCAAAGGGTTCTGGGCAAGAAAGTGACGTGGGAAAGAAACGGCGGTCCTAAAAAGGAAGTATTGAACTCGGAGCGAGCTTTGAGCGGCGACTCATAATATAGAAAAGGGACGTCACGGTCGCGGCAGAAGGTCACCCTCAACAAGTATCGTGGTTGGGTTGTTGGGGAAACCACTAAGGCAGACCGAAACAATGAAAAGCGAGGGGCTACGATAAAGGACTAGAAAATCGCCGTCCACAGGGAGAATGCTCATAGCCACAAAAAAAAAGGAGATAGGAATCCTAAAAGTTTGCATCGGCACGTTAGAAAACGGCCTCAAGGGGAGAGGTCTCATACAGAAGGAGCCGGGCGCTCTCGAAAGGGGGACGAACAAAAGGCCATGTAAATTAAAGCGTGCATGTAAGGAAAGAAAAAAAACTTCATGGGAATCTCCAAGAAAAGTACAGGGAAGTGGGTTTTGGGTCTGAAAAAAGATTCGGAAACCTAGAAAACGGAATTCGGACAAAACAAGGAGATTAGCAGGAGAATAAGAAATAAGTAATACCCTGCTCAAGGTCTGAGAAACGGCTCTCACTCAAAAGAAATGTCAGTGAAAAAAGGACCCCGACACAAAAAGCCATACAGGGGGGACTGCGGGAAGACGAAAGGATCTGAAGGGAAAGGACTACGTAAAAAATTTACACCCTCGCGTGGAGACCGAGAAGACGTACAGGGGGGGGAACGGAAAAGGTCAGGAACGCGGTTGGGGGCAAATCCCTGCGTCGCTTAATAAGAAAAAACACCAGGTGCCGTTGAACAGAAAACAGGTGAAAGAAAGGAGAGAGAGGAAAAACGACCGACGGAGGGCTGTCACAAAAAAAAAAGGGGGAATCATCGGCAAAAATCTCCAAAAAAGAATAAGATCGAAGAACTCCGTGAGGGAAAAAGGCCAGTTTCAAGGAGAATAGAGAGAAAAACAAAGACGAGACCGGGGAAAAAACGTCTGAGGAAAGGGAAATAATACTTCAAAAAAGGGTCTGGGGCCGGTGAAGATCCGAGGGGGACGAAAAAAACGGAGGATGAGGACACGAGAAATCCGCGCCGAAAATCTAAAAGGGGGGGGCTCGAAATGAGTTCTTCGGGAAGGGCCATCCGATAAAAAGAAAGTCTCGTGCTGAAGTGCGGGAAGACGAATCTCCCCATCTGGTTGAGCCGATTACAACAGGAGGAAAAGATGAGGGATCTTCTTCGGGAGGGGAAGGGTAAAGAAAAATTCGAGACCCCGGACCTCCCGTAAATAAGAAGAGTTAAAAAAAGACTTCCCAAACCTGTCTGTCAAAACAAGGGGGAGGCGTCAGGCAAGGTTGGGAGAAAAGGAATGCCCCAAAGACGTAAAAAAGACGCGGGGGAGGATTTCAAGGAGCGTGCACTCGCTTTTCCCTGAAAAGGGTGGGGAGAAAAAAGGGGTTCGAGAGCGGAAAGCGCAGAGATCTGAGACACGGCGATTAGAAAAAAAATACTGATCGCGGGGAAGTGTTGGAGGGGACAGAGAAGGGGAAGAAATAGGATGAGAAGAGGCGAAGAACTAGAGCGCGAAAAGATCCCAGGAAGACAAAAGTGCTAGGAGAGATAGTTACGGATTCCGAGGCGAAAAACTGGCTCAGGTCAAGAGGAGGAGAGTTCAACGCGAGGATAAAAAAAACATCAAAAAAAAACCCCCACTCACGAAGACCCCCAACCAACGACCCAGCCACAACTCCCATAACAAAAACACGCAACCAATCCCCACAGCCAGCCGAAATCCCAAAACGTAGACGACAGCTACAAGAGACTCCTCCAACAAAGAAAAATCTACGACACCCATAGATCCCTCACATATCACCCCCGAGGGGTCGCGATCATCCCTTTGCGACTCTACAGCGAGAACATCCGCACAAGAGATACACCACCTGGGGCACCCAGGCCGGGCCGCCTTAACCTGTCCGAAAAAAGAACCTCAACACAGATGTTCGGAGGGGCATCACCGTCGAACACAACGGGAACACCTTAGACCATACTAACAACGCGACTATGCCCGCGAAAGACATCGCAAAGCCCCACCCCCTCCAATGACGCTTCGCGCTTAACAGACCGAGCGCTGCACACCACCTCCTCGTAATCAAGTGAAGTCACACTCAGCAAAGACGGCGCAGAAAAGAGATCCAAGATCAAGGAAAGGGAACCCCGCGAAAACCCCGGCGCGCGGAGCAGGCGCCAACACATCACGGAACAGACCTTCCCAAAACGGGCCGGGCAACAGTCGGGAGTAAAAGACGCCCCATTCAAAGGCACGGAGACAGCCCCCAAATAACCCCGTGACAAAATCCGGAAAAGACCCAACCACCCGTAAAACCGCTACCACAATCCCCCACCACCACCGCCTTGCCAAATTCGTCGAACCCCTAGACTCCGCAACATGACAAGAAGCACCCGCAAATGAACCTGCGCAGCCACCCACCCAGCTCACCTCGAGTGCACCCACCATGACCACGCCCCCCATCAAAAGGGCAGGTAAGGGCCTAGACCAAAGGGGGCAAGGTGGAAGGACGTACCAGCCTGCCATGGTGAAGTTGAAAAAACAGGCCATACAATTCGCTAAAAGAACTCATCCGACGTGACAATATCACCCGGAGGGGGCTTAGGCGAGTTCCCCTCCGCCCCCGAGACCCAGCGCAGCAACCTGGGCCAAGTTCTACCAAAAAGACCATGGCAAGAAAGTTTTCCGTAGAAAAAAAAAAAGGCCACGTAGAAAGGAAGTCAAGCTACGCTTGGAAAAAGGGAGGTCGGAGACCCTTGATCACCGAAGACAAGGCAACGATCGAGGAAAAAAACCCGGCCTGTCACCCGTCCGAGGAGTTAGGAAGAAAAGGGGGGGTGCTCAAAGAGTGATTTGTGAGAAGCGGATCGACGCCCTCGACCTTGTGGGGGGGCTCGAGAGTCGCGCCTCTAGAAAAAGGCGCGGGGAGGAGAAGAAAAAGGAAACTCGAGAAGGAAAAAAAAAAATACGCAAGAAACACCCAAGGAATTTGGTCCCTAAACCTGGTGAAGTAAACCAAAAAAAACCTATCATGGGGGAGGGGGGAAGCTGAAGCCGTAACGCACAATCAGCAAAAAAAATAGGGGGACCGGGAGGCACTAAAGAGAATCGCAGGCAAAGAAGCCGCCAAAACCGTCCGCAAAAGGAGGGATCCGATTGAAGAGGGAAGACCTCGGAGAAAGACCCCCGAGGACAAAACCCACAGGGAACACGAGAACCTGCGCGCTGTTGGTCACTAAGAAAAATAAACAACTCCTCATGAGAAGTCAGAAAAAAAGCTCGGAGGGAAACTCGAGAGACAGACGCCCGCTGTGTCAATATCTGATTAAGGGGAGGCAGGGGGAGGGGAAGGCTGAGAGCTGTCCAGCAAGACCGGTGGCTAGTCTTGTCAAGGGTGAACGCAAAGTGGAAGTACTGCGGGCAACCGTCGTCTGGAAAAGATCTCAGCAGTAAAAAAAACCTCCATCGTAAGACCAAAAAAAGTTAAAGAGATAAAGCGAAACGAGGTCTTAAAAAGAGTAATCGCCATCCAGAACTAGGAAACGAGACTCCCTCGGAAGAATGGCAGGATCCTGGTTTGGAGGGGGGAGAACCCAGCCGGCCTGACTTATAGAAAAGGCCCAGCTCAGGCGTAAACCTACCCTCGAATGCCGGGAGGAGATTGGAATCGATTCTCATCATCCTTGGGTCGGGGGAAGAAAATAAAAATGAAAAAACAGCGTCAAAAACACTAGGAAGACGAAGGAAGAAACGAGCAAAACTAGAAAATGAGAAACCAAGAAAAGCGCGTACCTAGGATTTAAAAGACTTAGGAGGAGCTGGCGAAAAAGTCTAAGAAGGGTGTAAAGAATTGGAAGTGGGTGAACAAAAAGACAGAAAGATGAGGAACGAAAATCGGTGGAGAGGTCCCGTAACGATTACACACTCACAAGAACCACCAAAGGAGTCCAAAGAGAAAACCATCGAGCGGAGCGGACGCAGGGAATTAGAAAAACACCCGCGAGAACTATCCTCTCATCCGGCCGGAAAAAAGATATGAACGAATCTGGATACAAATCCCATGAATCGGATGGAAAAGTTTTCAATCTTCGGAGAAGACCTCCGGCCAGTTTTCCAGCAAAAAAAAAGGAGCGGGGATCAAAAAGTAATGCGAGTATAGGAAATCTTGGTGGGGAAGGGCAACTGGAGAAACCGGAGTATTATAACTTCCGCAAAAAAAGAGTAAAAGGAGGAGTAGGGAGGAAATCTGAATTTGGCAACGCTAAGAGAACGGCCAAGGTCTGGATCAACGAGAGGGTGTAAACCGAAAAAAAAAAAAATCAAGAACTTAAGGGAGGGGCAGTACGGGGGAGGGGACGAAGGAGAAGTTTGGGGTCCGACAGAAAGTGGAGGCAACGAGAGATTGCAGGACAGGAAATTGGGGAGTCTGAAGTAAGTTAACAGCCTGAACAACAAAGTTCAAACCCAATGAAAATCCCGGGCTCAAGAATCGATGACCAAGAGAGGACCAAAGAGGGTCTCAGGAAGATGGGGGGGGGTTTGTTGTTTTTTGGTGGGGTTTTGGGGGTTGGAGGTGTGTGGGTTTGTGAGTGTGGGGGGGGGGGTGGTGGGTGTTGGGTGTCGGTGGGGGGGGGTTTGGTTTGTGGGGGGGGGGGTGTTGAGTGGGTGTGTTTGGTGGTGTTGGTGGGTGGTTGCCTCCTTCCTGCGGTGTCCTCGCACAACTGGCCAGAGTGGTACGTCCTTTAGCTTCTTGGAAGAGTGGGGAGAAAAAAGCCTTCGAGGATGCAAAGTCCTCAATCTCAGAGAGTCTCAGGAAAGGTTTACTAAAAAGACCCTGGAAAGAGCTGCGGTGCAGAAGTCAAAATCTGGAAGGATCTAAAACCTGCAAAAAAAGCAATCGAGAAAATGAGCGGGCACTAAGAGGAACCAAATAGGGATCGAAAAAGAGCGTGGCGCTCTTTCTATAGATTTTAAAAAAGAGCTCGCAGAGATGGTTGTGGCCTTCGCAGTCTACGCTCAGCCGGAATAGCGAGGGGGAGTGCCTAGACGGAGACTAGCAAAGATCGCACGTATCCAGCACTTAAAAGAAAAGCTTGCAATGGGAAAATGATAACCTAGAACAGAGAACTACACCTCTGGGAAAAAAACATGGAAACCTCGCGAGGTCGCTAGTGAAGGAGGTCCTTTCGCGAAAAACGCGATTCTGTTCGTGCAAAAGAAGCTTGGAAAAAAGGGTTCGGGGCTCGAAAGGGAGAAAACTGGTCAAACTAGTTAAGAGATATTGCGACAAAGCTTCGGGGAGGAAAAAAGGCCGTCAACGCCCTGTATGGTAAAAAAATCGATCTGGTACAAGGCGTGACGATAAAGCAAGAGGTGGAGAAAAGACGCTTATGCGTAGGCGCAAACCAGACACCTAATAAAGGGGTTTGTGGCTGTAAACGAGCGATGAGAAAAGAAAGGAAGAAACTGTTGAGTTTAGGGAGGGACAAGCGGGACGCTAAAACATAGAGCCGGCCGAATAAGCGTGCGCGAGGAGAGCATCGTCCTAGGAGCAAAAAACAAAAGATATGAAACTCGCAATCCATCAAGGAAAAAAAAAAACACTGCAAAAAATTTCCGAAAGCATCGAGAGGGCTCCGAAAGCGGCTAACGAAAAAAAATCAAAAAGGAGGAATGCCAAAAGAGTCCCTTCACTACAAAACTTTCAGAAAAATGGGACTAGGCTGGACAAGAAGGAATAAGGGGAAAAAGACAAGAGAAGAAGTTTTGGGGGCGCCCAACGGCAACACGCAAAAGAGCGGAATGGCAAAAGGAAAACAAGTAGATTTGCTCTCAGCCACAAGTTGGGATAGAGACCTAAGCAGCTAGGAAATGAAAAAATCGTCCACAACTCCTCATCGGCAGGAGGAAAAACCCTGAAAGAAGAGCTCAGTATGGGCTCGGGGATAGGCGGAACAAGGGTCAAAAATGGGGAGGCAAGGACAGAAAAAGACCCGTTGAGGGGAAAAAAATCTACGGGGAAAAAAAAGAAGCGGAAGAGAGGCGGCTAGAGGAGGAAAGGGACCTGAAAAAAAGGGGTACAGGTGGGACTTCGCTCGTGAGAATCGGGAAAAAGGGTAAGGGAAAGGACATCACCAGGTGGTGACCAAGGGGCGGGCAGCGAGAGGCCAAGAGGGGTAAATCGGGCCGAAATAAAAGTCATCGGAAAGAGAACCGACTCCTATCGACTAGGGAGGAAGAAAATCCGGGGAAGACAACGTCTGCATTCCCGCTGTCCTTTAAAAGGAAAATTAAAAAAAAAAAGGGGGAGGGTGAAGATAGAAGAATTCCGGCTGGTGAAGATCCTCGTAGAGAGAGAGAAGAAAAAACGAGGAGTGGAAGAGATCGCACGGAGAAAGGAGGGAATAAAAGGAAGAAAAACAAGGGAAGGATGAGGACGGATCCGAGACACAAGGAGGGGGGGATCATGTCACAGGGGGAGAGAGCTTTAATGCATTTCATCGATTTCAAACTGAAAGGGCTGAGGAAAAGATATGAAAGATTGAAAAAAAACCTATTAAGCGGGAAAATTTTTTACGACCTACGAAGAGACCGGCCTTTAAGCGACCGCACACGGAGGTTTAACAGGGAAAAGGAAAAAAGTCCTCGAAATTTGGCCAAAAGAAGACCACTCTGCTGAGGGTGAGGGAAAATGACCAGCTGGTTCTGGCAAGGCCGCACAAAAACAAAAGGAAACTGAAACGGAGAGGACCTTCAAGGGGAAGAAAACCGTTTCGCAAAAAGCTTGCAAGATCGAACACTTTATCGATGCTACTACGCTAAGAAAAAATGGAAAAGAAAGGAACTGAGGAAGTGTCATGGGGACAAAATTCAGATAAGACGTATAATATGGGGGTTTGATCTCTCGAGAGAAGAGTAAGGAAGAATGACCATTGGCGGTAAGAGATCAATCCATGCAGTTCATGGTCTCGAGCAAGAAAAGAAACGCGGCAAGCACCAAAAAAAACCCCAATCCAAACACCACCGAAAAGAAAAAAGCCAAACACCTAAAGCAACCGCCAAAAGGACACGACTCGGCAAGAGGCCACGTGCCTCTCGTGAAACCCACGGGGGACGCCACAAGACGCTAAGGACTGTAGCTGGGAGAACCTCCACCAAAAAAAACAAACAAATAGAAGACCCAATACCCACGCAACATCCCACAGCCCAAACCAAAACGCACTAAAGGGAACCCCCGATCCCAAACCCGCTCCCCCCAAGCAAGAGGAACAACGCTAACGACAAAAAAGATCCTCAAAAAAAACACAAATCCGGCGAAATCCCCGAACCTAAAAGCCATAAATATCCGCAGAGTCCCCACTCCAAACACCTACGAAACAGAGAAAATCGAAACCTACACACCCAACCACAAGAAACCCGAAAAAAAGAGTCCCAATCACAAGAAGCTCCCATAAACTCAGATCCAACCTTCAAGCTCAAATCAGCCTCCCCAACTCTAGGCCTCCGAGAAAGAACCAAACCCGCACAGCCAATCGAAGACGAATACCTCACCACAACCAACAACGAGTCATCCAGACGCCAAAACAACCCCGCACAAAAACCCCCCACCTATCAAACATTAAATCAAGAAAAGCTAAGCCCTAAACCATAAATAGCCACCCAAACAGGTGATTCCTGACGTAAAAGGAGCACGTAGAGGGGGCGAAGGCCAAGTCATACCCTAAAAATCCGGTCCCCAAGAACCTCCCCCCCGCCAAACCCTACCATCGTCGGCCCGTCCACAGTGAAAAGAAGCGTCAGACACTCCGGAACAGGCTCGCGGCTTCGACGCACGACCCATCGGCCCGTCCCCAACGTCAGCGAACGCGCCGTAACAAAGAGCCGCTGCGCCGGCCCAGTGTCGAGGAGGGGGGGGAGATTGCAGAAATCCCTGCAAACGAACGTACAAGTCCTCCTCGGGGGTCGCACGGATAACGTCCCAATTCAGAGAAAGATAAAAGTGGGAGAACTCGAAAAGGGATCGTTGGGGTCCCAACGCAGAGCGATGAAAACTGCCTGAAGGTCAGTAGGGAAATGTGTAGAAAAAGCGTTGGTCGGGACTAGAAAAGAGGAAAAGTACCGGAGAAAGGATTCAAAGTTCTTGTGGGTAAGGACGCGCCGACTCTTCATTAAGTTGAAGGAGACTGCCCCGAGGTCTGTGCGCATACGAGCATAAAATAGCGTTCACGGGTTCAAAAACGCCCGAAAAAACAACAAAAACCCGTAGGAAAGAAATTCAGAAAACTACTCGAGAAAGGAAAATCGCCGAGGATCTAACTCAAAGAAGTGACGGCGAGACAGAGACCCCTGAAGAAAAAGCCGACGGTGAGGATCCGATCAGCTGACAGTAGACGAAAAATAAGGAAGACGACGAAAGAAGCGAACAAAAGGGACCAGCAAAAAAGGTAACCTGCTCCTGTGGGAGAAGGGACCACTCAAAGCAAAGGCCCGTGGAAAACCAGAGATGAAAAGACTAGCTAAAAAGGGGGAAACTCGAGAGTTAACCCTGTTGAGCATGTGTGCCCATCGGGGCAAAATGGAGATGTCGAAAAGGGGACGCATCTTGGAGGGGTTCGCCTTTTTTGTATCGGTCAAAGGGAAAGGAGGTCCCAGAAAGGGGAAAGGCCATGAACATCTGAGGAGAAACATCGGCCGAGAACACCACCGATAAAAAGAAACGGCTGTCGAGAGGAGGCTCCAAACACTGGGAAGGGGTAACCTAAAGGGCCGCGAACCAGAGGCTTCGAAAAGGGAGGATAAGGCGGACCGGGAACAACAACATTGCGATAGGATGGAAAGCCGCTGAAGGAAAAAGGGGAAAAATAACCAGTACACAAAGGGAGGGGAAGGGTAATGCCCTGGGACTGAAAGGAAGTATCGATTCTCATTTCTCTTTGCCTCTCCAAGGGCATGCAGCTGAAGGGCCGAGGAAAAAAAAATACTGAGTGAAAAAGGGAATGAAGAATTGACCACACCAAGATAAAAAAAACGTACAGGCAGAAAGTAAGAAAAAAATGTCCATTAGTACCAATCTTCGTAAAGCTCGCATCGCGGTAAAGGCAGTCCATCACGGGCCGGAGGGTTCAAGTAAGTGTTAAAACCCATACCTAAAAGGCCACACCATGTCGAGTGGCTAACGATAGTCGGAAAAAAGGATTTACCTCGGTGATGTAAAACGGTAAATTCCACAAGACCGGCAAACTACCATGTCCACAAAAAAAATCAAAAAAGCAGGCCAAAAAAGGAGAGGGAGAGGGGTAATGGGTTGAGGGAAGCCGGGGAACACAAAGAGCTATCACGAAAGATTCCAACTCGGGAGGAAGTGTCCCACATAGAAAGACACGAGGCATCCGGAAAGCACGGTTTAGCCTATCGTTCGTATAGAGCTTTCGAAAAACTCGGGGTCAAGGATCGGGGGAAAACTTCTTAGTAAACTTGTTTGGGGGGAAAGGACAACTGGCCGCCCGGATGAACTTCAGGCACAGAAAAAGCCATCAAAAAAGCTTGGGTGAAGCACAATGTCGGGTGGTCACCTAGAAAAGGGAAAGCGGTGCCCTCATGACTGCACTTCAGGGAGAATAGAACTCGAACTTCTGCTCACTGAAAGGACCTTGGAACGTTGTGGGGGGGAAAGAAAATGTTAGGGGTTAGAGAATTGGGGAGGGGACTAGAACCGGACACTCGGGGAAGGTTTCGGTCCGTAGAGACAGAGAGAGTTAAGGAAGAACAGGCTCGAAAATCTCAAAAGAACAACCACGAGTAAAAGGGCATCGCTAACCTGAAGGAGCTACTCGGGGAAGCTAGTGACTATTCAGTGGCGCCCTTGAAATTCGCGTTTGGGGAGAACGAGAGCCTACTAAATACTAGGCGCGTCAGTCGTTGGTTCAAAAGATAGGGGGGAAGCGGAAAAGGCCGAAGGACACAGAGGCCATCTCATAGGGGCCACAAAGGAGGGGTGCCGAACTCAATGGCACGTGTCAAGCAGATGGGGGGTCAGATACCTTACAAAAAAAGTAAGTACTCTGGGGCGCTGTCGCCTGAGGAACTGGCATCCAAGAGGACCGAAAAGGGGAAGACTGCAGCAGTGTCCCTACGCTGCGCGGGGGGTCGGTTCGGGAAGAAGGGTGAGCCTGCGCTTAGGGCGTCCAAGCGGGCTAAGAAAAAATTCGAATACGCCAATCATAAAGAAAAAAAGGCTAACGGCATACTGAGCGGGAAAGGGGGAGGCGCTCCGAAAGAGTACGACATCTTCAAGAACAGGAAAAACGATGAGAAAAAAAAGTTGCCAGGATGGGGGGGGGGGAAAAGGCGCTTCTCTTCGGGGGAAAAAAGGAAGGTAAGAAGAGGGTATGGTGCCCTTTCCCTATTCATGCTTCTCAGCGCGGGTAGGGGAGCAAAGTTGAGAAGGGCTTGTAAAAAATGTCTAAAGAAAAGTCGAGTCAAGGGGGGACTGAGACGTTGGCTCGGAGTAGCACAAGGGGAACTGGCCGGAAGTAAGGAGAAGCTTCGGCGCAAACTGCTTGGTTGCAGCGTAGCGACTTGGGGCTCAGAAAGGAGGGGAAGTCCTGGGGACAGCGGGGGGGGGTTCACAAAAGACCGGAAACCTAAAAGTTGGTTGAACCCGAGCTTGGCAACTTGCTGGAAAGACGAAAGGGGGGAAGGATGTTCAGGTGTAAACGCTCATCGTCAGAGGAAAAAACCAACACGAGGGGGGGGGGTGGCACGCTAAGCCAGAAGAAGAAAGCGGGTGCATATCAAAGATCGGCAACCGGTCTACCAGAAAGAAAGGCGCTGGGATCTTCCAAGCGGGAAGAAAATTCGAGGGGGCCCTGAAGTAATACTGTCTCATTCAAAGTCAAGCTCAAAAGGGAAGGTCTAAACTTTCGGAAACTGGGGACGAAGGTGTTATGTCTGGAAAAGAACATGGAATAGCGGGCAAAGACCGACGTAAAAACCGCAAAGTAGGCCTCAAAAAAAAAAATGAGGGCTCAGAAAAAAGGTGCGAGATGCATCGCGAGAGGTCTTGTCTATTAAGTCTACGGGCAAAAGACACTACGCCATTAAAAAAAACTCCGAGGAAGGAAAGAAAAAAGGCTGTTGCGGGGGGGGCAGCCAAAAAAAATGCTCCATCGCGACCCTCTCCGTTAAAAGATACAGGGAAGGAAAAAGAGGAGAAACCTACCCGCGGAGAAAGAGAGATCGCCGATGTGGGGGGGAAGGAAAGCCTAATGGAAAATGAAATTCAAGAGGGAACTCGTAATAAGGGGGGGGGAAAGCCCTTGCTGGGCCGACAATACTGGGATAGAAAAAAAAAAAAGAATCGAGAAAGAAGCCTGAAGTCAAAGAAAATCCCGGGGGGGGAAAAAAGTCAGGACAGAAAAGTCAACTTTAGTCGGCAGAAAGGAGAACCGAACGCGCCCGCGGAAAATAATAGGGGCGAGGTTAGACCGAATTACCGAAGAAAAACTGGGAAGGTCGATCCTAGAAGAGGGGAAAGGAAGAGAAGAGCCACCTCGGTTCCAGGCACCGGGAGGATCAATAGGTCTTCGGGGAGACCCGGAAAACCCGCCAGAGGGACTATCAGAAGTCTCAGAGAAATCAAAGGTGAAGTCCTGATGAAAAAGTCAAGGCTACCTCTTCGATCTGTTCTAAGCCAGCGGAGATTTGACGAAAAACGATTAGGATGTACGACCGCTTGAGCAGAAGGGAAGCGGGAACTGGCAGGGAACGTGGGATTATCCGCGGAACGGGGCACGTCCCTGAGAATCTCCGATAGAGGAGAAGATGAAAAAAAAAATCTCCGTCTACGCAAGGGGAGCAAGAAGCAGCTGCCGGCCTGCCTTAGGGGGGTGTACCAACGAAAACGGTTGAAAAGGCCTTTCCAAGGCGACGATATTCCAGCAAAGAAAACCACCTATCTCAAAATTGAAAAGCGGCCGACGAAAAGACTGAAATCATAGAGATCGACATGAAAGCGGCGCAAAGGAGAGAAGTTAAAAGTAGGACTCTGCAACGCATCGATTCATCAAAGGCAAAAGTCGTACAAGAAAAAACGGGGCGTTGCCCGAAAAGGGAACCCACCCCCCCCAACACACAAAACATTCCAACGTCAACCCCACCCCCAAAACCACCACAAACTCCCGCCACCCCCGAATCACCGCCCACATCAAAAGACTCCAACACTCAGGACACACACTAGGAAAAACCCGCACACGACAAAATAAAGAAAACAACCCAACCCAGACACCCCCCCCCCCCTAGGCAACCCCAAACGCAACCGGAAGAAAAAGAACACTGCCCTCACCCCGGCCACCCCGCCGCAAAACCCCCCCACCTAGAAAAAAACCCACATCCTACCCGCATGCCAACCGGATATTCGCTTACGACCAAACAGACCACAATAGCCGGTGCAGCCCCAAGATCCAAAATAAAATTCCCATCCCCCGGACTGTAAGTGTTGCCTCAAACCACGCGAGTACTAGGCGACCCGCCTCGCAGCGCCTCACGAGACATAAAAATCAACTCCTCCCGGAGCACGAAAGGACCAACGTGGGCACGCGGGACCTCAGTCTATACAGATGCAGTTCGTCGGATCCCCGCCGACGCCCTTTCCGGTTTAGTGAAGAACAACGTAAGTTCGGCCTGCTGCGCCGCCGCCGGACGGGTCCTGCACACCGGGGGCGCTGCAAGCGGGGAGCGGAAGGAAGCGGCACAATCCTGGCACAAACCCGGAAGGCAGCAACCAGGTACAAAAAGGGACGCAACTCCACGGTATCGCCGGGGGTTATGAGGGGGGGAAGGAATCGGAATCCCCCCCAGAAAAACCCCCCCCGTAAAATCATAAAATACAGAACACCCACCACACTCCTCGATCAAACTCAAAGTCCGCAGACTCCCAAAAACCCCCCCCGCCCTTCCCCCACTCCCCCTACCCCCTCCTCCAAAAACCCAGGGGACACCCCCCGGTCTCCTCGCCAACCCACCGCTCGTCCCCACAAAAAGACGTCTACACGACGCGCCCCCACGCAAAAACCGTCCACATCCTCCTTACAAAGGTCCCACCTGGGGGAACCCCCCCGAGCCAAAAAAGAAATCGCAAAGAGCAACTACCCCCCCACTGAAAAGCGAGGAGATCCCGTCCGGTGATTTACGTGGAAAGACGCGAGCGGGGGACCACAAGCTCCCCCCCCCCCACCAATCACCTTAGAGGATCTCGCGAAGGCTGACCAGGATCTCAGAAGCGCCAGCCTAACACCGTGCAACGCTGCAACTTTCACCTGGGTGGACAGCGGCGCCCAACTCAATCAGTCCTCCAGGACCAGACCAGCTTGTACCCGGAGGGCCGCTAGGCGTGGATCGAAGAAGGGGAAGTCATCCATGCGGCCAAACCCAGTCTACTGTCCCCGCGCATCGAACCCCACGTCCAATCACTTGGGACGGACGCGAAAAACACCCAGGAAAATGCGAGCTTGTAAGAAAAAAATCCGCGCCCGACCCCCAGACCCGACCCACCGCAATGCGAGGGAGAAGCCCCACAAAAAATCGTAAGGCGGAGACCGCCGATCACTCGCGAGGGGCACCGTCGCGAGAGCGCCGATGGTCACCACGCTAGGCGCCCCGATACCAAAAACCATGAAAAGGAGTCATGCGCTAAAAGCCACTACCCAACCCAAAGGACCGACCCATACTTACTGCGAACGGCCCACGCCCAACCGCCATACACACCAAAGAACCTGCTAAAATTCAACCGGGGCCGACGAAACCCGCAATGATCCAAAGGACAAACGAAAGAATAACGCCAACACCCCACCGCCCGTGCCTTCAAAACCTAGAAGCCAATAAACCACACCCCAAAACCCCTCCGCCAGACACGCAAACGACCTGCTCCCACCTCGAGCCAAAAGCGGATAACATCCGCCCCTGTCGGCCCGATACCCCCCCTCCCTCCATAAAAAACACAGGAAAAAAGAACCCCGGCAACCCTCGAGGGCCCACACATCCACGGGGGGGTTTAGCAGTGAGAACCCCCCCCTCGCGGCAAGATCGCGTCGGCCCACCCCTGACGGGCTAAGAAGGGCGACGCACCGATAACCCTCAACCCACCGCCGACAAGGAGGACGGCGCGGCACAGGCAACGGGCGAACTTCCCAAATGAAAAAACTACCCAAAACAAAAATACCCCATCACTACCCCCCTAGGCCTCAAGACCCCAAAAACCCGCCGAACCCCCACTAAAACGCAATTTCGACCCCGCTCCTGGCTGACCCAACGCCCGCCGAAGCTCCCCCAAAGAGCCCCGCAGCCGGCCCACCCCACGTTCGCCCCACCCGCGCGGAGGCACCACAATCCCAAAAAACCACAGACCCCCTCCCCAAAACCAACACATACGAACCAAAACACCAAGCCCGCCGACCCCGCGGCAAAGCCAACGGGAGAACATAGAACAAAATGTGGAAATCTCATTCGCCATACAACATTCCCGACTGAGGACTTTGAGGGGCGGAGCTCAAGCGCCCCATATTCGTCTCGGAAGGAGATAGTCGTCGTACTCGGATGAATGAAATATCAAGGGTTGTTGAAAAAAGAAGCCTTTGGAAAAAAAAAAGAGAGATCCCGCAAAGAGGAGAACGAAAAGTCTTTTTCCCTCATCTTGCAAAAACAACGGGCGGGGGAAATATCTAGAAGAGGGAGGCTTGGTCGCGCAAGAAAACCAACGGGGGTACTGTTCGGTGACGGGGACCGAAGTCACGCGTCCCACCGGATCCGAGTCAAAAGAAAGGGAGGAAAAACCCAAAGCCACACCACAAAACCGGAGGAACCGGGGAAGAAAAAGCGCACGGAGCAAACGGAAAGCGACGCCGGAAAACACAGCAAAACGCCGAGTCAAGACGGCGAAAGGAAGAACGCCTGCCTGAAAAGGCCGAGCTGCCGACTGAAAATAGACGCAAGACACTTAGCGCGAAAAAGGAGTGAAAGCCTTAAGATCACCCTACGATAGGTTTGCGCATGCGACGCAAAGGAAAGAAAACTCCCCTGAACGAGGAAATTGCACCTAAACTCTCGTTAGGCCACATGACCCACGGAAGACACCACCGATTGGTAAAAAAGTGGCGGGTGGAGCGCGGAAGAAACGAAAGCGTTCCAAGGGGGGGGGAGGGGACCCGTGGCTCAGGGGGAATCACTGGCTGCGAACGTAAAACGAGAAAAGGAAAAAACCAGGGGGCGAAAGGGAAAGAATCCAGAATTCTTACTAAAAGGAAAACCTATTCACTCCTCTCGAAAAAACCGGAAACCGAAGGCCAAATCAGAGGCAGGGAGAGGCAGGGCTCTCTTTCGCCGACTTCTAAAAAGTTGAAAAATTGCTGACAGGTTGAAAACCAATGGAGCGGCGCTTAAGAGGCTTTTCCAATAAGCAAATTACCCAATCGAACGGGTAGTGTGCCTGAAACGATGATATGGGACGCATGAGAATGTCAGGCCTAAATCAGAGAAGAAGTCGGAAACCCGAAAAGAAGGGAGGGATTAATAAACTTCCGAAGAACCCACTCTCTTATCTTCTCTTAAGAACGGAGGACACGCGAACTCTCTGCTTATTCAGAGGAGAAGAGTTCGGGGAGAAGGGTGGAAAAAATCGTTTCCTGTTATTTTCACCCAGACCCCGGAGCCCAGAGAGTGCTGGGAAAAGTTGCCGGGTCGTGGAAGGGGAAGGGGTTCCATCCGAGAAGAACCTGTAGGAAAGACGAACCTACGGCCATCGAACATACCTTAGAGAAATTACGGGGAGGAAGGCTTAGAGACCCGAAGAAATACGCCTTGCACCTCAGGGATATGGAAAGACGTAAGGGTCAAACGGAAGCACTCAAATGTCCTGTCAAGGGGAACGTCTCCACTTGCGTAATTAATAAAAAACTCTTAAAAAACCGGATCGAAACACGGAGGGGAGATGATCAGATATGACAGAAAGGCTGCCCTAGTATTACCCGTTGTCGCCCAATAAAAGGGGGCTTGAAAGAAACACGAGGGTGGGAAAAAATATCGGCCGCAATGAGGAGTTCCTCGATATTTTGGCACGCCCTCACAAGACACTAAAAAAAAACCGCTAAGAGGGGGAAAAATAGGCGTCGTGGGGGGAAAAAAGGGGGAAACGATGAATGTGTTTACTGAGACCACGAAAGGGGGCACGAAGAGGCAGCGAAAAAAGAGCTACCTGAGTCGGGAAGGGTGGGGACCCAAAGAAAGAACTTAAACACTCTCATCTCTGTCTAGAGAACCGCCTCGATCTAGCCGAATTCGGCCGACGGGAGCCCCAAAAGCAAGGAATTTGATTCGGTAGAGCAGTTACGAAAGATACCAAGGGGCGACTCCTGAAGGAAAATTAAAAAAAAAAACGCCTTACGGGAACATCGCAAGATGAAAGCCATAAACAATAAGGGGACATAACATCTTAGGCCCACAAAGGGTTGAAATGGAAAATCGAGTACAAGAAACTGCCAGCAGGACCGCACATCGAATCGAGAGTTTTTGGAGGGCTCAGCCGAAAATCTCTCTGGTCCTTCTCTGGGGCCATCGCGAGGAAGCGGAAAAATGGTAGCAAAGTCTCGAAAAGGTTCCTAAGGGGGGAGAGAAAACCCATGACATCTGCGCATACATTTACATGAAGAAGAGATCTCTTCCTGGACGCTTTCACTAATCCACAGGGTCTACGAGAGCACAAAAAACACAAAAAGGGTTCCAGCGCGACTCCTTAACCGTCTTTAAAGAAACCTGCTCCCACATGGGATCACGAGGGTAACAAAAAAAAAGCGTAGAAAAGAAATCAGGGAGGGTGCAAGGGAAAAAGTTTCTCAGGACGATGGCGCCTGAAAAAAAAAACAGTTGACGCATGCAGGCCGTGCGAAAATGGGCAAAGGTCCTGTAATGGGCTGAGCAGGGAAAGAGTCGGAAAAATTCCGGCAAGGGAGGAGGGTTTATGGGAGGCTAGCGGGGAGAGGGGGGCTCAAGTCCCAGCTACATGCGAAAGAAGATGAGTCTGAGGGGGCTCGGGAGTTCGACCGGGAAAAGCAGGGCTGTTTGGGTGTTAAACCGAGGCAGGCGGGAAAACAAGTGAAAAACCATCACACTGTTTTTTGACCCGAGCTTTCGAGAATTTCCTGACTAAAGGACGCGACAGAAAAAGAAGAGGGAAACGTCCCAGAAACAATAGATTGGAATCGATGGGAAGACCGAATCACGACGAGGGGGAGACCAGTCAAGTATCGGGCCACACACACAAAAGTTCGAACCAAGGAGGGAAAAAAACCGAAGGAAATCGCTCAAAAACGGAAGATACTGTTGTAAAATAATCCGAGAACAGAAAAAGCCTGTCCGCTCGAAGGTTAAGTTGCTCCCCCAGAAACCACAGTGGCTAGGGTGGGGGAAGTCGAGAAAAAGAAGAAAACATTTAATCGCTTTCCACCCAGTAAAAGAGCAGAATTAGTCTGTCGCGGAGGGTGCAAGAGACTTGGAAGGGAGAGATTCGCGCGCGCGGTCTGCAGGGAAATAGAAACTCCGGGAGCAGGTACTACTACAAAGCAGGGCTCATGAAAAAAAAGGCGCTCGGTTTATAAGAGCCGTATAAAAGAAGAATCCGAAGAGAAAAAGCAAAGCAGAAAGAACTTGTGGAGACCCCTCTAGAAACGGCATCGAGCTGAACGAACGGGCGAATTTGCGCAGAGTCGGGAAGGGGACTTATCGCAGACGCCGGGAAGGAAGAATCTGCAGGGAAAGGGGGAAGGGACGCGGGGTCCGATCAAGGGGGGGGGGGGGAAGCCCGTGCTGGAGTCGGGCTCTTGCATCCCAAAGAAAAGGAAGGAGGAAATCTGAGAAAGTCCGTCAATAGAAAAAAATGAAGAAGATCTCCTTGAAAACATCGGCTGCAAAGTCTGAAAGGAAGAGGAGATGCGCACGGGTCCTCCCATGACTAACCAGAAAGAGGGTTATAGAAAAAAAAAGGAGAAGACTTAAAAAAAGTGTCCGGAATCGAAGGAAAATAGAGAGAGAGAAAAGTACCTGCACATATCAGGTATTCCTCTGAAGCGGCTTCAGTCCTAGAAAAAATCGACCGATAAAAACGTTCTTGAAGCCGATCAAGCAGAAGGAAGAAGAACCCTGATGGAGGGCTAACCGAGGAAAGGGGCGCATCCAGGGAAAAAATGGGGGACAGCAAAAGGTGGGGGAAAAGAAACCGAAGAACCCGCACGGGAACCAAATTGTATGATCAGAGGAAAAAAAACTTTGGTCCTGCAGATAGGGGGCGATGAAGCCGTCCGGTCAAAAACCGATCGAAAAACAGACAAAAGGCACGAAGGGATTCTATGCCGGGGGCCGAAATATAGGTGGACACGGCGAAAAAGCGTCGCGATGGGGTGCGAAAAAAGGACAGTTCTCCGTGAGAAAAAATCCGAGAAAAAACCACCGATAAGGCGGGACGCGGGGTTACACTGCAAGACGGGAATATAGGAAGTAGCTCCGTAGACAAACTAAAAGCAGGTGCCATCTAGGAATCCACTTAGGAGGATTCACATACTTTGGCAGCGAAAAGATCCTGAAGGGGTCTCTAGGAAAACTGGAACGGAAGTGGCCAAAGAATAGCCCCC
>Ga0179593_1509375_pt1 | contig 24999 bp, 45 predicted proteins | sample CZODoug2_1_08_16_FD_185931 | JGI IMG/M metagenome (GOLD analysis project Ga0179593, IMG submission 185931) | Vadose zone soil fungal communities from Angelo Coast Range Reserve, California, USA - CZODoug2_1_08_16fungal (PacBio error correction) | ecosystem: Environmental > Terrestrial > Soil >...
CCAAGCCGAAAAAACGTAGGTGCAGGTCTTTCCCAGTAGTACGCTGTAGGTGCCAGATACTAGTCTGCATAAAGGCTGTGAAAGGGAGCGGAAGGTATGCGCCGGGAAAAGGGGGCACATTCCGCGCAGAGTATTCAAGCGGTGTAAGAAGGTCACTCTGATAATCCGTGAGCAAAAAGATGGTCTACTTAAAAAAAGGAAAAGAATGGTCAAAGTCGCCCAAGGACGACGTCCAAAAAGAGTTTGGGGAGGGAAAGAGCTTCGAGCGAACGGAGAAAGGGCGAAGAAAAGAACCCGGCAATAAAAATAGGAGTTGCGAGAAAAAAGTTGATGAAAAGAGATCAGGATGGGGAGACCCAGGCTGAACTTGGCAAGTGCCGTTGAAAAAATGAAAAAATTCCATTCACCGGGGGAGATGAAAGGAAAAAAAGGTTCGCCGGGGAAGCCCCATAAGGGGAAATCCGCCAAAATAGAAAAGAAAGGATCTATTGGAAAAAAACCAGCAGAAAAAACTATCGTAGAAAAGGGGGGGCCTCTTTAGCGGGGACAAAAAAAGTGTGATGGAAAACGACGAGGTGCTTCAAACTCTGATTCCGTGGAAATTTTCGACTTCTGAAAAAGAAGCGAAAATGATGGGAGAAACTTCAAAAGACAGCTTCGATAAGGAAGACGAGGAAAAGAAGGCGCCGCGCCGATTGCGTCAGGGGGGGAGTAGAAACAGGCTTGCAACTTGGAAAAGAAGGCTTCGAAGAACACGAAAGAGTCCCGGAGGGCCTGTGAAAAAGAAGAAATAGAAGGGTCGTATGCGATCTAAGAAAACAGTCCGATGAAAAAAAGGGTTCTAAAAGACATAGCAAAAAATCTTTTCTGCCGGACAAGTAAAAAGAAGCACCCCGAAAAAAAAGTTCCGTAGCATCCGGGGGGGAGAGAACCGCACCGCAAGCAAGGGGGACCTGCCAGAGAAAAGAGGGCTCCCAGATGTATGGGGAAGGACGTTCTTAAAAGCTCCGTGGAGAGAGGAGAAAAAACGCCTCGAGAACTTGATAATACTGGGGGAACCCCTTCATAAAAAACCGGGACCTCGGGACAAACGTCTCAGGGGAAAAAAAAAAATTGTTTGAAAGAAACGAAGAGCGAGCAATGGAACTCAGGAGGAAGAAAACGGAGATAGCTATGCGGAAAGATAGAAAACACACGGGGGAGAGGAAAAAGATAAAATCAAAGAAGTTTGAAGGAGGGTAGCATGAGATTAATAGCCGGAGAAAAAGCAATACGAGCAAAGAAAAGGCGGGGATGTCCTGAATGCCAACGTGGAAACAGACCGAAAATGCTTAACTAAATAACTCGCGAGGGAAGGGGAACGCCTCAAGAAAAAAGAGAACAGAAAGAACTGAAAAAGGTGAAGGATTAACTGCACGAAGGGTGGGAATGACTCAAGCCGAGGCGTCGGCTCGGAGTAACTCGAAAGGAGAAAAAGGATTACCCTCAGGCTCGGGAACTAGTAAAAAAAAAAAAAAGCTTAAAGAAAAAAAAGCCGAAAGTGCGTCACGCCAGCGCTTGGAGCGGTTCCCGCGTCGATCGGGAAAGGGAATCTTCGGAGAGTCAAAAAAAAAAAAAACTGGCAAAGAGGAATCGTCCGCATGGAAAAAGGGCGCACACGCGACGAAGAGGGAAAAGCCTGTGAGGCAGGCGAAAAAAAGATTTCGCGGGGTCGCGTGAAAAAAAAAAAAAGGCTGGCGGGCAACTCGGGGTGGGTCCGACAAAAGGCACTAGAACAGAAAAAAAGTTCCGAATGGTTCCCACCAGGAATCAGCCCAGACATAAACGACCTTTCCCTCAAAGGGGCCGGTCCAAAAGAGAAAAGCGGTTCCGGACCAAGGAGTAAGAGAACCTTAAACTCCAACCCGGCAATTCTTGGTCGGAGATCGATCTGGTAGAAGGTCTTCGAGGGAGATGCCGGATGCGAAACCGGGGGGGAAAACCATAACAGTCGTGGTCATCGGCCAACAAGATCACGGCAGACAATAAAAAAAAGGACTCAACTGAGGAGAAAGGAAAAGAATAACGCAAAGAGGGGGAACTGGCGAAAAGCATCGAAGGAGTTATCACGACAAATAAAGGAAGGCAATGCAGAAAAATGACGGTTAAGCCGTAAGACCAGGTGAAAAAAAAGAAGCTGAAAAATGGAGCTCGATCATATTCGGTCCAGGGGGTTATTGGGCAGATGTCAGATTGCCGAACTAACGGCAAGGCCGGAAGATCCGCGAAAGAAGCCCGGAGAGGAAAAGGCAAGACGCGCGCGAGAATGCCCCACCCCTGAAGGTGGCCCCTGACCGCTGGCGCAAGATCTTCCCAAGCAGTCCTCTTCAACAGGAAGGGTCGCGGACATCTATGGGAGGGAGGGATGGAAGGATCAGGAGACTACTGTAAAAGGGTAGGGCCCCTACTCAACCAAGTCGATCAGCCAAGGGGATAACAAAGAAACCCCCTGGGCATGCCTTGATGGAAAAACATAGGACCAAGTTTTATAAAGGGAAAAGGCAGGTCTCAAAAAATCGGCGTCAGAGTCGCGCTCAGGTGTGTAAAAGAAGGTGGAGCGCAACCTCTAGAGGAGGGGAGAACTTCATCGAAAAAGATGCGGAAAAAAGAGGGACTCACGAAAAAATATGTGAGACCTGCCGGAGAACAACCGAAAAAGGGAAAAACTTCCAAAGGAGGAAAAGCTTATGAATCTGCGGAATAGGGGGAGGCCGGTGAGGAGCAGAAAGCGGGTCATGCCAAGTAGAAAAAGGTCAAGAAAAAAGACCTCACGAAAAGCTAAGTGTGAACGGGATAAAAAAGAAAAATTCGAATATTAGAAGGAAGGGGGGGTTTGGGCCACGAACATAGCGCTAGAAAGGAAGAACAGGGTGTGTGGGCCGGGGGAACGACAGTCAGATCGGAAAAAGAGGCGAGCGATGGAAATAAAGCATGACGCCAAGCGACTATGAGAAAAAAGATTAGGTCCCTCGGAGAAACCCGAAGGGGAGAGCATTCATCAACCGCTATCGTTCTATTTGGCCATAAATTTCGGAAAACTTCAAAATCTCAGAGTCAAGTTAAAAATGAAAAAAAGAGTGCTGAATCGATGTCGTCGAACTTGGGAATGAGTAAAAAGGGCATTTGGCAGAAAAAAAAAACGGAGTGGGAGTGTCCGAAAGGCATGAAAAAAAAAAAAGAACTACTGGTCAGACGGAAAGGTGCCGGACCATGGGGGAGAGAAAAGAGAGAAAAAGTCGAGGGAACGAACGAGAAGGTCAACACCTATGCGCGCAAGCACGCCACACCAAAAAAGGGCCGACAGAGAACAAAAAGGTCGTCTGATGGAGGGGTTTTTGAAGCTTAGAGCCGAGAGCATGGCAGAGAAAGACGGAATTTCCGCCGAGGGTCGAAGCTCGCATCAAAGATTGGAACAAGGGAATTCTCGAAAAAAAAGAAAGCCGAGAACGCTTCAAAGGAGACGCGAAGAACGCGGGCTCCGGGGGGAAACCAAAACTTTTGAAGGCGCGTCAAAAAGAGAGCAAAAGGCAAGCATCAGACGGAGGTTTGGGGGGGTGAGGGTTGGGTTGTTTTTAAGGGAGGGTGATATTTGCCGCTTCTTGGAAAGAGGGATGCAAAAAGGGGTCGGCGCGGCTAACGATTCGGGGAGGCTGAATGGCGAAGCATCTTTGTCGAGCGTCGAAACGGGCGTAAAATAGGGTGCCAGGGAAAAATAGACCGCAAACCCCCCCAAAACGTCCGGAAGAAAGAACTCGACCAAGAGGGAGATTTGTCAGGCCATCAGAAAGAGAAGTGTGACCTCCGATGTTGTGGGGACGTTGTAAAAGAAAAAACCCTGAAAAGGACACCCGACGCTCGGAAGGGAGGTCGCGGGAGGTGAAAAGTAGGACGCAAGGAGTCCAGGTCGCAAAGCAGGAGAAAGAATCCTATGGTTGTTGGAAAGAAAAACTCAGCATACGGTCCGCAAGGGAGATAATCCTCTCAACGGAGGGAAAGAGAGATGTCAAGATAGAAGAGAAAAGGCAGACCGTGAGAAACGTCCTTTGCTAAATCAAAAGCGTCCTTTGGGAAATAAAAAACCTGTGTGGAGAAGACAGGCAGTGGACGGAAGTGGAAAAAGAGAATCCGAAGGATAAAAACGTCGGCAGCAGACGGGCTTCGAGATTACGGAAAGAAGGTTCTTCCTCATGAAAACAGGGTTGATTGACGGCCTTGCCAAGGGAAGTCGAGCAGGGCTAGAATGGGACAACGCGCGCTGCATGAAGGTGATTACGTCTGTACTGACCCACAGGGTCTCCATGAAACGTCAACGCAACAAGAAGAAAGCTTTCAAAAGACGTCATAGAGAAAAGAAAAAAAAGGTCTGCGGAAATAAATGAACAGGGCAAACATCAACCAAGGGGAGCCATTGGAGCTGTCACAAAAGCTGGGAGAAAAAGAAGGACGAACGAAACCGTCGACTCGCAACGGCCGCAAAAAGTCTTTGAAGAGAAGCTTTCCGTGACACAGCGAATTGGGAAGGGAGGAGGAGAGACTATAACCGGCGAAAACCGTTCCCCCCAAAGAAAGGAAGAAAAGAGAAAACATCCGAACTAAGGAAATCCCTTAAAAAGAAGGTCTTGACGAAAAGGAAGGAAAAAAATCCACCCTCATAAAGGATCGGCATCGCCCGCAGATGCTTGAGAGAAAATCAAAGAGGGCGTTGGGGAAAGTCCCCTCGAAGTAGGGGTTTTGCAGGGAGAAAGTTCGACAAGAAAAGGAAAGTTCATCGCCAAACCGGAGCAGGGTCTAAATGGGGGAGCTCACGAAGAGGACTGAAAAGGGCTTTGCCAAGGGAGAAGGGAGAAAGTTCGACGAAAAAGAAAACGCGTGTCACGAGCAAACAAAATTTCAGCGTGTTTTCCCAAAAAAGGGCGTAAGGCTCCAGTAATGATGGAAGGGACAGATTCGTGAAGTCACGATGGGAAGGGAAAGGGGGCAGGAGGTCGCCTTGGAAGAAATGGTTGTCTTCGGTCATCCACCGGCGAAAATGATAAATGATCGGGGCCTTCCAGCATCGAGGAGCATAAAAACTATGAAGGAGGTGGCCCCGCAGAGAAGCTAAAAAAAAAGACACGGGGGGAAAAGGAAGAAAAAGTTCGCTGAGCCTATGGGAGGCTGAAGATGCTGTCAACAAAAAGGACGTCTAAGAATAGAACTACAAAAAAATCGAGAAAGCGTGAAGGAGACCGGCAACCCCTCCCAGGAAGGACTGTTCTTAAAAAGGGGAAGGCTTAGGAAAAAAGTTTGGGAAAGGAGTAACGATCCGCGGTAAGAAACATACGGTAAAGAAAAGGACATCAGAGAGCAGGGGCAACGGCAGCTCTGCCAGGTATGAAGGAAAAAAACAACGGAGCGCTTCAAAAAAGAGAATCTGCTTTGGAAAAGAGGTGACATAAAAAGAGGGAAACCTCCGTATCGGTGGGAAAATGGAAACACAACCCGTTGGTAGGACTCCGGCCAAATCATTAATTGAGAAGGTGTGAATCTCCGGCTGCGAGAGAAGGAATGCGTAAAACGGGAGTATGGAGATACGAACGGTTGAAGGTCATTGCGAGAAACTCGAAAAAAAAAGGTGAAGCGGAGAAACTAAAACGGCAGGGGAGATGAGAGTAGGCGCCAACGGTTTCCAGGCTAGCCGCTCAAAGAATGTGGCGGAGAAAGGTTCAGCAGGATCTCAAAGAAAAAGAGAAACGCTGGAGGACGACGGCGAGAGGAAACGTCCGTACAAAAGAATTTGCGGACCACGGCGAAATCGCCCAGACAGAAAAATCGTTCCGAGTCCTCTCGGAGGAAGAACGGAAGGGGACGAAATGTCCGGGGAGAAGAGGGGAAAGGCCCTGTGAAGAAGGGGAGGATCACGATTGAGAGATGTCGGCACCTTCCGCCAGGCTGACAAGGGAAGTCAGAGGGAGACTTGCCTAAGGTGACGCTGAAGAAAGAAAGGGGTCGAACAAAAGGGGGGGGACTAACGTTGCAGGAAAAAGTGGCCCTTCCACAGCCCGCAAGTACGGGTAACCCACCCAGTTCCCAAAAAAAAAAACATCGCAAAAAAAAAAAAGGCCTGCGTGCGACTCCCGGAACCAAAAGAAAACCTTCTACATTTCCTGTGGGGTCGAACAGTCGGGTCGGCTGCTGCGGGAGAAATATCCAGGCAGATGCCGGGGTCTAGGGACGCCATTGAAGAAACTCCTGTGAATGAAGGAAAGCCGAGAGGAGGGAAGGGAACGGCCGCCGCTCCGCTTGCGTCGGTAGAATATTGAAGCCAAGCGGAAAAGGAAAGAGCTTAAAAAGGGGAGGGACTCACTGGGGTAAGGCTTACGAGCAAAGAAAAAAGCCCGTTGAAGATGGAGATTGTGGACAAAAAAAGAGTCCAGTGGTTCGGACGCGGCCGAAAGTTGTAAGGAAGCAGCATCTTGAAAAAAAGACGTCCGAGAGGAGGAGAGGAGTTTGCGGGGGAAGGAGTCAAATCCACCGAGGAGCACAAAGCGCGGATAGCGCATCGAAAATCGAAATCTGGAGGGGGGCCTTGCAAACAGGAAAAGACGCATAGGGGGGGGCTTCGGACGTAGGGAGAAACGAAAAGGACGCCGCTCTTGGCAGTCGAGAAGCCCAAAAAAGGGAGAGAAAACGGCGGGAGAGGAAAAGGAATCTTCCCGAGAAACATCGTCTTCAGGGGTTGTCAGACGAAGGAAAAAGAGACATGCTCGTCAGCAAAGGAGTCTTCAAAACACCGAACGGCCAAACGGGATATAACGGAAAAAAAAGAAAACAAAAAATATTTCCCGAGAAGTCTAAGAGTTAGGGGGGAAGGGACCTAAGGGGCCTGTTTGACGAAAACGAACCGGGAACAAGCCGTGGACGTGAGAAGGCCGGGGGAAGGGAAAAAAAAACACAACCGAGGCTGGGAATGCAAGCGCGCGGCCGGGCAAAAGAAAGAAATTTTCAGAAAAGAAAAGCTTAAAAAAGAACATCTGGGAGGAACAGGGCAGCCGGGGGATGGGGGGAGGGAACAAGACCCATCGAGCCGTGCTGTCAGTCGTACTCTAGAAAAAAAAGCTATCCAAAAAAAAAGAAATCTGGGAGCAACTACGAAAAGTGAAAAGAAAACGCTATAAAAAAGGAGCCATTACGGCCAAACGGGACAGGGAAGAGGGAAAAATCTATCGAAACTCTAGAGCTGCATAAGGCATCAGGAAAAAGGCAACCGGGGCACATAGGAGGATGGGATGGGGCAGCTTGTGTAGGAAAAACTTGAAAAAAAAAGAAAGGGCTGGAAAGCCCTTCTTGGGAACGGACGAAACATTCGTTGAGGAGCGGGAAAAGGAAAAGGAAAACTCGGGTGCATTCAAGTATTAGAAAAAAGAGTCTATAGAAAAATTTAAGGGTTAAGAAGTTGAACATTCCTCACGAAGGGGGAAACAACGAACAAAGGAAAGAAAATCGAGACCAACGATAACACGCGGGACCTCATTACGATCGTCAAAAAGATGAGCAAAGAAAGTTCGGGAAAGCGCGTTTTAAAGAAGAGGGAAAAAATCTACTTGCGGGGGATCTGCACCGAGAAGAAAAAAGGCAGGAAACAAACCGGTACTCGCAACGGAGCATTAAATTTCTTAACAAAAGGGTGGCGCCAGAGATTCAATGAATCGACCTGAGAAAAGAACCACATGGGGCAGAAGAAAAAAGAATCGATTTCGCACGCGTTCCCTCTCAACTGTTCATCATGCAGAAAAAAAAAAGACCTTAAACGCTTCCAGTGGCCTGAAGAGAAAAGAGAGGGGAAACCCAACTAGAACGAAAAAAAGGGGGAAGAGAAATGGGGGGAAGTTCGCCCTTGCCAGAAACATTCGGGGGTCACGGCTTCCAAACTCTGAAAGGAAAGAAAGGCATAGTCAGGGGGAGAAACCATCATCGGAAAATGCTTGGGGGAAAAAGGGACAGGAAACCTTTGAAAAAACTAGCTAAGGACGCAAGAATCACCGCCGAAGAAAGGGAAACGCCTATGGAGGCGCTCGAATGCTGAGAAAGTCGGGGAGGAGAAAGGGGGGGGAATGTACAGACACGGGTAAAAGAACCTATCCCGGAGTTGAAGATCAGAAGAACGACCTTGAAACGTAAAAAAAAATGGGAAAAAAACTTAATGCGAGGGCAAAAAAAGTCCGGGAACGGAAGGAGAGCCACGGACGGTGTGTTTATGACGTGAAACAACGAGAAAGAAGGGGTGTGTCTCCCCAAAAAGAGTCCATAAGAAGAAAAGGAAAAGAAATGTCGCAAGGGCGCTTGAAGGAAGAAAGAAAAAAAAACAACGGGAGGAGGAAAAAGGTCGCTCCAGGCCGCGCGCGAAAGAAAAGCCGAAAAAAAAAAACCTATGGGATAGAGTGAGGGAGAAAGTGTCCAGGAAGAAGAAGGGTCTGGAAGAAAAGAGGAAAGAGGTGAACTGTCGATGCCGGTAAAAAGGAAAGGCCGTGGCGAACGCCAGGGAAGTTCGACGAACGGGTCGGGAAGGGAAAAGTTCGAAGAAGCCGACACGCCCTAATGGGTCGCTGTTTAAAAGAAAAGCGGAGATTAGACACTAGCAAGGACTCCACAAGGAGGGGGGGGGAAAATCGAGGGAGTGCAGCGCGGCCGACGCCCGAGAGGTTACAAGGAGGCGCGTCGATCAATGAAAAATGACTCCTGAATCGAAAGAAACAGAGGAAAAAATGGGGGAACAGAATAGAAGAGATCATCAACCTCTATAGAACGGGAAGATGCGAAAATCGCTGAAACCCGCATCTGCATTCCTTTGGGAAATCCAAGAGGGAAGGCTGAACGGAAACAATTGGGAGGGGAGGGGAGGGCAAGGGAGACGTACATAGAGAGTCGTGCACTAGGAAAAAAAAAAGGGTGCGACGACTGCATGAGAGTTTTGAACACGACGTTCAGAGGGGGGAACGTTAGGGGCCTTCCAGAAAAACGCCCAAAAAAAGAAGATTGGAGGGGGGGGGCCACGCCGAACAGAAAAGGGAAGGCGTGCAAGACATCGATGAAGGTGACACCAGGCCGAAGGAGGAGCTAAGAAAAGTTTGATAAAAAAAAAAACGGCAGGCAAAGCTTCAGGCAGAAGGGGACCCGGGGGTTCGCCGGTTCCTAACTCGAACAAGAGGGAACTGGCACGGAGGGGAGAACTGAACCAGCAAAAAAAGGGACGATCTGAGTCAAGAGGAGGGAGGAAGTGATCTAATGGCCTTTCGGATGATGTCACAACTCCGACCGCGTCTGGCGAAAAAAAGGCTGACGATCACAGGAGTTCCGGGGATACAGGCAAAAGTACCGTGTGATTCGGAGAATAGAAACGCCCGAAAATTACGAAGCGATCCAGAAGAGAAAACGTAGGGAGGGGGCGGCCCTACAGGAAAAAAAGAACGCCGAGGACGCCGCCGGCGGAGCTGATTCCCCATTCGAGAAAAGAAACGCGGAAGCTGCAGTCCGTGAAGGTTTGCAAGAAGGGATCGGCGTTATGAAAAAGGTACTCAGAGAAGGGGAGGGGAGAGCGAAAGCACGTCCGCGGGGGCGATTTGAGGAGCCTTCGCGGTCTGTTGACGCCCGGAATGAAAAGGGTTCTCAGAAAAGCGACGGTGGGGAAAAAAAAGTAACCAGGACGCATAAAAGAGATCACGGTCAGAAAGAAAAGAGGGAGGGGAAAGACCGTCTGGAAAGACTCTCTCAAACAAACGATGAAAGAGATAGGGGAAGAAAACGTTTTGCAAAGAGGCTTACGAAAAAGGGTTTGACCGGAGAGGAAAACAACTTCTCCGGGGGAGTCAAGACCGTGTAGTGTAGGTGAAAGAAGGGGAAAGTTTCCCGATGACGGTGGCAACATCCAAGGCGTTCTAAGACTGAAAAGAAAAGTTCTGGGAAAAGGGAAAAATATCTTTCATAAGAGAAAAAACAAGCTTAAACCGACAGAAAAAAGTGTAACTGGCAAAGGGGGAGAGGGGGCCTGAACAATCAAATCGAGCGTAGTTCGTACTCGAGCACTAAAAAAAACTTGATCAGAAGGTCTGGGTACGAAGCAGACGCTCGAGAGGATCGACAGTCAAAAAGAAAAGCCAGCATAGGCTTGATAAGTTCACCGTCCGAAAAAAAAAAATTACAAACATCAATCCCCTTTAAAAAAAGGTACTGCTGAGGAGAGAAGAAAAGGAGACAGTGGGAGAAGCGCGCGATCTACGCACGGTCAAAACAACTGAAGCATTCCGAAAAGAAAAAGTATTCGAAAAAGAGGAAACGTCGGGGTTAAGGAAGGCGCAAGGGGGGATTCAATGGAAAAGGGGTGGCGCAAAGCAGGGGAGGGACAAAAAGAAGGCCTGCTAGTACCTATAACAAAAAAAAACCTACAAAAAAAAAAGAAATTCCGAAGCAAGGAGGAGAAGGACCCGCCGAAGGACACTCACTCCGGGAGGAGTACCCTCAACAACTCAAGCTAACCTTCAACCAACATCTGGAGGGAACACATAAGGAAAAAAGTACCCTTCAATTCTGGAGGGGAGGGGCGTCGAATTCGAGCCAAGAAAGAGAGAGGAACTGGCTGGAGGGGGGCGTGCCTCAAAGGGGATGCAAAATGGGGGGAAAAAAGGGGGTCTACGAGCGCCAAAAACCAAAAGAGGGAGAAATGTCTTCATCGGCGACTACGAACGGCCTCAAAGGGGTCAGAAAAAAATCAGACAAGTGGAAGGGGAGACATAGAGGAACGAGCAAACTGCGGAAAAAAAGAAATTGCGGTGCAGCAAGTACCTTGCAGGTTCATTAAAAACATCAAAAGAAAGGGGTGGATGATGGGAAGAAGTCGGGAAAAGAATCACGGAGGGGAATAACTTGGGAGTTCAGGTCTCCACAGGAGAGGGTAGGAGGACCGTCACAGACGAACCATCGCTCAAAAAAGATCAAATCTTGCACCCGAGGGGAAGAGGGAAATGCTGGGCAGAAAGGGGGCGCGGCTATGGTAAAGGGACCCGGCGCCGAATGAATGACCCTGCAGCGGCAGACGCTTCAAAAAAAAACGCCGAAACACTTTCGCTGAATCGATTACGCGGCTTCGGGGGGGATACGCCGAAACTTCTAAAAGACTGGCCAGCTGAATCGAGAGGAGTGAAAAAGAAGAAACCTGTTCAAAAATGCTCGGTGCTGTCCCTTTTAAAAAAAAGGGCGGAGGACCGGGAAGGGGGTATGACAAGGAAGAAAACCATCAGAGTCCGAGGGGCAAAAAGGAAAATCACAAGAAAGGAAAAGCGCTGAAGACCAGAGAGAGAAAAACAAAAACGGAGGAGGAGGAAGAGAGAGGAAGCAAAGTCCAAAGCGCGAAAAGGCAGGGAGAAAGAAAAGCGTCCTAGAAAGGTGTTAGAACTGGAAGAAAAAGGGGCCAGTCGGGAACACAAGGAATCTGAAGCAGAGGAAAGGGGAAGAAATGAACAGGTGGCGGGTGCCGTTCGACTCACAAGCGGAGATCAAGAAAGGAAAAATAGTAATCGTGCCAGGAGAAGTAGAGCCGCCGGACATAAAGAGAATTGAGGAAAAGACATGTCGCATCGGCAGGAGCGGCTTATGAAGGGGAAACACGGAAAAAAAAAAAAAAAACGTCTGTCAATCCTGCTGAGGCTCTCAAAAAGGAAAAATCTCTTAAAGAATCGAGACGGAATGAAAGAGGGGAATAGTACTCCGTCCCTGCTAAAAGAGGCAGAAAATCGCCCAAAAAGGTGCGGCTCCTACTTAGAGATCGAACTGAGGGGGGGGAAAATGTTCGAAAGGGAAGGAACGCGAATGAGGAGGAAGGGGTAAAGTGCAGTTGCTCGTGATCACGCTTGCTGACTCATCGTCGAACTTGGAGAAAAAAAGGGACAAGCTTTCGTGGAAAGGGGAAGATGGAGAATAAGGAAAGGGGGAGAGGGGATGCTCCTGTGGGTGCGAGGAACCAAGGGGAGGGGGAAAAGTTCGCGGTGCCGCAATTGGGGGCCCTGACCGGGGGAACTGCCCAAAAAAAAAAAAAGATTGACCGAAGAAGAAAAGGCGGCCGCGGCAGACATCGGAGAGCCGCAGAAAAAAAGGAGGACAGGAAGTGGTGTTGGAGTTCACGAAAAGAGTTCTTCCAGGAAAAATCTTCCAGAAAAAAGGGTCGGAAAGGAGACTCCGGTGCAGAGGGAATGCACCGAGTTGCTACTTGGCAACCAGCTGCCGTCGAAACCCGCTAGATTGAATCAAGGAAGGCAACAGCAGGGGGAAAGAAAGGCTTGGCTCAAATGAAAGAAGCATGCATACAAGGGAAGGGTCAGGCACTGCCTTGTTTACTGTCAAATTCCGCATCTTGTTCTTTGAGAATCGAAAGACCGCTCAAGAAAAAAAGGAAGGAGTTGACGCTTGGAGGAAACGACATCAATCGGGGAAAGAGGAAGGGGGGAGCGTCGTATCGTAATTCATCGTACAACCGGAGACCCGAGGGAGAACTCCGTCGAAAAAAAAAGGGGGTATTTTGACAAGGGACAGAAAAAAGGAAAATTTCCTACCGAGGAGGAGTTTTCAGCGGGCTTCGGGCTTGAGGGTGATAACGAGGGACTCCGCAGAAAACGACGAAAAACGACTTCGTAAAGGGGGAAACTGCAAAAGAAAACAAGACACGGCTAGAAACGCACGTTGGGGAAAAGAAAGGAAAGAAAACCAGGACGCGAGCATGGCTCGTCACAAAAAAAAGATTTCTTCAGGCCGCAAAACGGGAAGACAACTCTCGAATAACGAGAGAAAATCTCCAGGGGTGAGAAAGGAAACAGTCCTTGGCTGAAAATAGGAGGTTGGAACCAAGGGGGGGAAAAAACAGGCAGTGTGGACGAGAGGAGATACCGGAAAAAGATTCCTGGAAATGGCAAGGAAGAAGGCTTGCAAAGACGTCGCAGATCGCGCACAAAAAAAAAGGAAAAGTCGCTTAACCGAAGCCACGAGGAAGAAAGGGGGGGAAACACCATCTGGGAACTCAAAAGCCTTCAAAAATGAAAAGGTGGGAAGGAATGAAGAAAGGCGGCTGAAGGGAGAAAGGAAATGAACGAGGAGGACGCAGGGACTGATTACAAAAAAGGAAAGAATGACCAGAATGCTGTATCGAACATTGCCTAACAACGCCCTCATCTGAAAAAAACACCGAAAAAACACTGAAGATCAATTCAAAAAAAAATGAAAAAGACGAATCTTCTGATGTAAAAGAATGGATCTACAGTGCTCCCCACGACCGCAACAGGTCCCAAGCTTGAAAGGACGTCCTTGGAAGGGGAAGACCGACGACAGCGAAGGGAGGGGAAAGCGAAAGAAGGTCGAGGGCCGGGAAGAAGCAACTCTGGTCGAAGCACAAGAAAGGTTTCGCAAAACACCACAAAAAAGAACCCGGTCCCAAGCCACTTGAGAGGAAGCCAGCACAAGACGGACCAGGAGGAGGAATTTAACTCAAAACTGTCGCCTGGGGAAAAAGGCTTTTCAAAATACGAAGACACTGCAGGAGAGTTTCGGCGATGGGACGAGACGAAAGATATCTGGGTAACTGCTGGGGAGGGCGTTACCCTCGACTTGCGGGGATTTGAAATGCCAATTTGGCAAAAAAAAAACCTTAGTGAGACAAAACCTAGAAAAAAAAAATGTCCAGGGGTCATCGCAAACCTCTTAAAGTCGCCATCGAAAGTCGAAATGGTCGAAAATGAACATGGAACAAGGCATCGGGGGATGAAAAAAAGAATCAATGAAGGGAAAAAGGATATTGCCGGGTCGGAAGGAAGACCGGGAGCCATTTATGAAAATTAAAGACACTGAGGAAGGGTCATAAGGACACGAAAGGAAAGGGGCGGAGACTGGCGTACCAGTCAGTTGGAGGAAAGGGAAAAGGAGGATCGGGCCCGTCGGAAAAGCGCTCGTCCGAGGAGGGAGAGAAATGTCTCTGAAAAAACAACTGCCTTGGGAAAAGGGAAAAAAGCGCTATGTGAATTCCCCAAAGAGCATACTATTCCTAAGCATACCTCTGAGGAAGGCAAGCAAGAGAAACGCCGAGACAATTTCGCTGCATCCTAGTAGGGGCTTCTCAAAGCACGACCAACGTACTACTGAAAAAACGGCACCGCGAATCGGACAAGCGTTAAGAAAGGACCCACCTTTGGGAACACTAGAAGAAGGGGGCTTCCAAAGAAACAAAAAAAGGGAAGTGGTTTAAGGGAAAAGGAAAAAAAGAACCCTGCAGGTCCATCAACAAGAGGTTGAATCGAGTCCATGGAGAGATCTCGAAAGCAGCTCGCCTTTGCGCTAAAGACGCAAGCCATCTCTCTCAAAATAAGAGAGATGGAAACTGCAGCAAAGGTTTGGGGAAAGCTGGACGAGAACCCGATGGGGGGTGGAGGAAAAAGGTCGGGGAACTTGTCATAAACCCAACCGGACGGCCAGGACGAACGTCCCCCAAATGAAGGAAAGGGTTCGTAAAAAAAAACTGTCTGAGGAAGGGACGGTAGTAGGGGCATATTCGAAAAATAAGGGGGCCGTAGGACAGCATTCACGAAAGCCGCCTAAGGGAAAAAAATTGGAAGGTCTGCGAAGTAGAAAAAACAAAGAGATGGCACTAACAGGTCATGAAAAAGGAAGGGGGGGCATCGATGATGACTAAAGAGGAGAAGAAGACCGAAAAGAAGGAGAATCCTTACAGAACCGGGGTGACAGGGGGGGGTGTGTGGGGGGGGGGGGGGGGGGGGGGGGGGGGGGTTGGTGGGGGGGGGTGTGGGGCGGGTGGGGGGGGGGTTGGGGGGGGGGTTGGGGGGGGTTGGTGGGTTTGGGGGGGGGGTGGGGGGGTTGGGGGTGTGTGGGGGGGGGGGGGGTTGGGTGTGGTGCGTCCTCGACATATGTCTTCAGGAAATTAAATTCCGAAGGAAAGAAAGAGATGGTCCAAAAAGATCTGCATAATAGTGTTCAATAGAAAGGAGAGATATTACGGAGGAAACGGATAATGCCGTTTAAATTAAGGGGGATCGTGTCACGCTGTTGGCTGAATAGGAGAGTCTCCAGGGGGGGCCCGGGGGGAAAGATGGACAGGGTTCCGATGAGAAAGAGTCCATGCCTCCGGGGGGGAGAAAAACACGTTCTGGTCGAAATTGACAGGTTAAGCCAATTGGCCTTAAAAAAAAAGCCCTAGAGGGCGATTGAGGGGAAGCAATCGGACAGGAAGAAGAGGGGGGGGGAGAAGATATCGTATAGGTAAACCCCTGGAGTCAGAAAAGGGGGCCGAAAAAACCTGCGACAGGAGGTTGTGTCAGTGCGTAACCAGAACTCTGAAGGGGGGGAAGGTGTGAACACAGGGAGGACTCACTGTTCTGAGAAGCAGAATGATCGAAAATGATTTCTTCATTGCTCTCCGGGAAAGGACCGCTAAGAAAAATACCTTAGCCGCGAAAAGTTAGCGAAAAAATGGACCCTGCGGAAGGGAGGAAAAGCTTGACCCGTCGCCGAGGTGGCGCACTTTTCCAAAAAAGATTCAAAAACCTTACTGAAAATGAAAGGGAAAAAAAGAGAAGGGTTCGGAGATCGAAAAAGGGGGGAAAAGCTCCGAAGCGAAGGCTTTAAAACTTTTCGGCGTAATGAGAAAAAAATCTTAGGGGCGAAGAAAAAGAGGGGAGAGCAACCGAAGAGAAAGGATATCCAGTAAGAAAGACTCAGTGGCGAGAACTCAAGGCGAGGATTTTCAGCCATCGGGGAGAGGAGTGGTAGAGAAATAACAGCTTCTGCGGGGAGGACGCGCTAAGGGAGAAAAAAGACCGGCCGCGCGACGAGAAGCATGCGGGTCTGTTGGGAAAAAGAGGGGAAATTCCCCCGCAGTAGGAAATCAACGCCACTGCTTGATCATCGTCGGAAGGGAAAGGGGTTGTTCCGAAAGAGATCATTGCAGAGGTCACACAAAAACGGGGGAAAAGAGATCTCTCGAAAAACCAAACCGAGAGAGAATTTCAAAATAAGAGAGAACGGTGTTTGCGGACCGTGAAGACCGTCATGCGATCAGGCCTCAAAATGGGTTGAACCCTCGAGGGTGTGGCGGAAAAAGGAAAAAGAGGAAGGGAAAAAGTGTCCGATTTAAGGAAAGGGGAAGAAGAGAAATGACCGTGGGGCAAAAATAAGACGTCGAGGGAAGGCTTCGCGCCGCAGAGAGGGAACTTCGCTAAAAAAGAAGCACAAAAAACATCTGGGATGACAGGGGGAAAAGGAAAGCGAGCTGTGAGTAATCGAATGGACGACCTAGAAAAAACTAGGCGGCGGTGAAGGGGAAATCGACGGCCGTCCACTAGTAATGACAAAAGGAAAAAAAACAAAAAAGGAGGTTTGCAAGAGGCGTCAATCCAAGAAAAAAAAAAGATCTGCTCGGCCGCATTCAACCAGCCTGGCAACCGGGCCTCAGAAAAAAAACAGGGAAAAGAAAAAAAGAGAACCCGGAGGTGCTAAGCATGAAGGGAGGTTCTTTCAACAGATTCAGCTCAACGAACACGGAGCCGTCGAGGGAGAAGAAGTCTTCGCTGGATTAGAGACTGGCAGCAAGTAGGTGCGACGCACGCGGCGCGATCATCTAAAGAGAAAAGCGAAAAAGAGAAGGAACATCTCAAGAAGGGGTTTTTTAAGAAACGCCGCAAGATGATTAAACCCTCAAAAACAACGCCCCCGTGTAGCCGGTCTCAGAAAAAAAAAAAAAGACGGACCCTAAAGGAACAAGGCCGCAAAAAAAGGGGGGCGGCGTTGGCGGAGCAGCTCGATCTTGGGAAATGGGGGGGGAGGAGGGGGTGCCCCTCGACGTGCGGCGCTGGGACAATTTTACAAGGAGGAGTAAACGAAATCGAACAAAACAATCGTCGCCATGGCGAAAGAGAAACTCTCAACGGCGCCATCTTCAACGCTCCAACGCAACTGTGCCAGATGCTGAAAAAATCCTATCACGGATTGGAAGGGAAGAGGTCTTCCAAGTTATGCAATCACGCTAGATGTTTGAGAGGCGGAAAAATTCGTGGCACCCATCGTCAAGACTAGTCAGGGGGAAAGTCTTGTGAGGAGCCTTCGGAAAAAACTTACTGAGAGAAGGCAGATCGCGAATCATCGAATGGAAAAAAAAGAGGCAGACGTGCTGAGCAGTCGACCAAGAAGACTAGTAAAGACTCGAAGAGCAAAAAAAAAAAAATTTCCTGAGCCGGATTCGAAAGGGAGGGGAAGAAACGTCCGACCACCGTCGTCGACTAAGAAGTTCATAACACCGATACGCACCGGAAAATGAGGGAACTCCACCTGGGATTCCAGACCGGGTGGGGAAAGACCCAGAAGGGGAACCACGGAAGGTTGTGGGAGGTTGACCACGATCCTGCAGTCACAAGCGGAGAGTAAATCCGGGTCTAAGAAGAGCGAAAAGCTCTCTCAAAAGGAGTAGGAAAGAGAGAGATGGGCCCAAGCAAAAAGAAAAGGCGATGCAGAGGGGAAAAGGGAGAAGATGTAGAGAAGTTGTGAACAAGAATGTCATAAAAAAAAAGCAAGGGAACGCCAGGCCAAGGAAAACCAAAGCACATTCATGAGAGGTAAAAGGATGCCGGGACCTTCGGTCGAAAATAGGAGGGGGGAGTATGGTAGGATTCGACTAAGGGGGGAGGGACGTAGACAGCATTTCAAAAAACTACTCCGATGCAGCTAATGGAGAGCGCAGCAGAAAGGAATTGCAAAGGGGCCACATAAGAAAAGGGACACTGCATGTGCGTATGATGCAGGGAAGCGATTGCCTACTCGTCGGAGGGGCAAGAAGAAAAGTCGAAAAAGGGGACGGAGGAAAGGGTTCCGAAAGCCAGGAAAGGGGGGGACATTGGAAGATCCTTCGCGAAAATCAAACCAACTAACGAAAGGGCGATGTTTTCATAAATGCGAAGTTCGGGACACCAAGGGCACGTGAAGCAAAATCTTCGAAAGAGGCAAAGCATGGGAGGGGGAAGGAGGCCTTGAAGAGGCGAGAAAGACATTGGCGACGGAGAAAAAAGAAAGGGGGGCTATTACACACGGTTACGAATTTGGACCGCGTTTCCGACAAAAGGCATCGAAAAAACACACAGTGAATGAGGCAACAGAAAAAAAAGAAAAGAGCCGGGCTAAAGACGTGAATGTCAACAGGAAACAGGCAGAGGGGGGGAGGGACAGCAGACCGGCGACAAGGGAGTGTGATTGAATCGGAACAGCGGAAGACGTCTAATCCAGGGAAGGGTTAAAAAGGGGGCGCCGGTTAGGGGCCGGTGAGGACCAAAAGAGGGAAAGCACCCTATTTACCATAGTAGAAGCCGCCGCGAAAAAAAAAAATTGCGTAAGGGGTAAGAAAGGATGACTCAACGATGGAAAAGCGGAGGAGCGTCGTGGCGCAAGATCTTAACTACACATGCATACTATGCCCTGGTTAAAATGCTGCCCTGGAAGGGCCGACGAGAAGGAAAAAAAAGTCATTAGATAAGGTGAACCGCTAAGAAAAAAAAGGGGGGCGTTGACGACTGGCGGCGGGCGATAGATCTGCGTCGAGGGGAGAGAATCGTTAAAATAAAAGGAAAAAGATCACGACGGAAGTCTTCAATGAAAAGAGAAAGAAAAGAGGATCTTATGGGAGGGAGCCCGTGCAGTTCCTCCAGGGTGGGGGAGAGGTTTTCAGCGTGGCTTTCGGCTTCTATAACGTCCAAAGGGGACGAAAAAGGCCAAAAAAGAAAAAAAGACGTCCTGAGAAAAAGGAGTGCCAAAGGAGTAGATCCAAAGGAAGCGACAAAGAGCGTGTCATCGTCATCCTCAGTCGCCAACACGGGGGGAGACGGTGGTTGTACAACGGCAGTTAAACAACGCGAGCATTTCTCGTCAAAAGAGCAAAAACGGAGACCAACAAAACAAATTTCCCGATAGATAGAAACAACCGTGAAAGGCTTTGCGCCATGCTCAGAGGCAAGTTACGCGAGGCCGTCGAACACAAATGCAAAAGGTGGGGCGAAAGAACCGTGGGGAGGGAGAATGAAAAAGAAGTGGGCAAAGAAGCGAAACTCAGACTTTCTCGCGAGGGCGGGGACTCCTCAAGGAGCGGCCGGTTCCTTCTGAAGACAAGAAAAGAAGAAAATCCACCACTGGTACAAAAAAAGCCGATTGGACGATGCGTGGAAAGGCTCAATCGCCTCGAGGAGCGATAGGAACCTCGGTGTCACGAAGCAACTACATAAGAAAACTTCTATAGGAAATTAAACCAAAAAGGGGGCTTTTTCGGAGGACCGCTTCGATAGAAGGAACAAAACGCTGCTGTCGTGCACAGGAAACAATCATCATGGAAGAAAAGGAGGCTTAGGAGTTCCAGGAAAAGGAAGGGCGACGAAAAAAGGCAAGCTTTCACGCAAAAAATTCAACTATTCTATAAAGGACGCAGAGGCTGCCGTCGTTGAAACGGAAACCTGGGGAAAGCCGTTCATTACAAAAAAGCATCATGGAAAAAAGCGCTGGCTAAACCGGGAAAAAGGAACCGGTCCAACTGACTCAAGTGACGAGTTCGAAGAAAGGAAACGCACGCCGCACATGTTTAGGAACCACTCCTGTCGGAAGGGAAAGGTTTCGAAAAAGACCGCCGGCAGAGAGCCGCGAAGAGGGAAGAATCTTGGGAAATGAAAGGGGGGCGTTCCCCACCTCGACTTGCGGGCTCGGAACAATTGGGCGCAAACGAAAAGAAAGAACCGGAGTGCAGCGTCAGACAAAAAAAGCCTAGAAAAGGAAAGGAACGTCTCCCTGAACATGTCAGCCCAGGGGGACGAAGGGGAAAGGGTCTACGACGACATCGATTTAGAAACGGATCACGAAGAAAGAAACCTGTAGAAAAAAGAAAAAAAAGAGGGGATGATGGAAGAGGCACCAAATCGTAAACAGGGCGCAGGGGGCGATGTCGTTGGCCGACATTCTTGGTAAAGACGGAAAAATATCAAGCCGTCGTACCATAAAACGGGGAACGAGGGATTCCCGGCTAAAAGGAAAAAAGCAAAAAGGAGGTGCTGAGTTGCCCGACCTTTGGCAAGCCGAAGGCTATTCGCAGAGCTTCGGAAACCGCGAGGCCAAATTGGAAAGAAGAAAAAAGGGGCTTCGCGGCGAGCGTTAGCTTCACAAGACCGGCGCCAGAAAAGGGAAGCACCGGGAAGAGAAAGCGTTTGAAATGAACGTAGCGAAACCTGTTCACCGGGAAAGGGTTTTTGAAAAGGGCCGGAAATTCTGGACAAGCACAAAAGAAAAAACTCACCAAAAAAAAACCCTCGGGTTAGGAGTCGATCATACGGCGCGGCCGGGTCTCGAAAAATGTCAGAGGCGCTCTAGGGCACAACAACAAGGAAATATAGGGAAGGGCTGAAAAAAGAAAAGAGAGAGACCCAGCGGATAAACGACCCTCTGTGGTTGAGACCTGAGGGACTTGTCATAAACCAACCGTCGTGCATTTAATAAACCGGAAACCGTTCTGGGAAAAGAAACAGGGGATCCTAAAGCGGGGAAAAGGTGGCTTCCCGAAGTCAATCGATCGAAAGGTGGTCGTGCACGGGCAGCATTTCGAAGCCTGAGAAATAGCTGCAGAATTTTAGAAAAACAACATCGGCGAAGGATTCAGACGGGAAAAGAGAAAGCACCGTCTGCGGGTGTGGGCATACGGGAAGGAGGCAGCGAGATCAGCCGATCAAAGAAGTCATCAAGAAAAAAATGCAAAAGGAGTCCTCAAAAAGACGAAAAAGAGGTCCATCGGGATGCCCCTAATAGCATGCTCAATGAGGGCATCATCACCTCTATCGGGCGATGTGAAAGGGCGAAAAGGAACTTCAAGAGAGTTGCAAAGTAAAAAGGGGGAACGCGGTTGCTGGAAAGGAGGAAAGCGAACTTGGAGGAAACAGACGGACAGTCAATCTGGCTAGAAATGGATACAAAGGAGATGCGCCGTGGAGGCAGCGATGGAGAAGAGCCAGAAAGGTCGAAGAGGGGGGGTGAAGGAAACACCCCACAGAGGGAAAAAAGAGTTGAGGGACGCTCTAACTACAGCATCGCCGCTCGGAAAACGAGGACCAAAGAGTTAAGCTTCCCGGAACCGCCGCTGGGAGATGGTCCGAAGTCGACAGTTGTGGGGTCTAAAACAAAAAAGGAGTCATGGGAGGGGGACACGAACATAAGGTCCGGAAGAGGACAGTGGGAAAAAGAGTTGAGCACGTTAGGCTAGAAGCTCCGGTGACAAAGTAAGGGAGCCCAGAGGGAAGAACTAAGGAGGCCTTTCCGTGAGGAGAAGTGCAGGAGGAGGAGACTTTTAAAAGGTCAGCACGGCTCTTGGCGCACTGGGTACGAAAAAAAATCTTACTATCATCATGCCAAAAAGAAGCAGGGGGCCAGGCTTGAAAAAAGGCCCGGGAAAGTCATGCAGAGAAAACCGCAAGAAAAAGAAGGATGGGTGGAACCTTTTCGGGGCTGATGGAGACAAGTCATAGGCAGTCGAGAGGGACGGGGATAGTTGTCGGCCAGTAAGACACGCGGTCAGCGTATAGCAGGAGGAAATCGGACCGATTTGAGGGAAAGCGAAGGCCCTGAAGGTGTAAAGAGGTTGGCGGCAAGGGGGTGTAAGGGGGCTTCGGCTTTCTTGAGAGAAAGAAGACAGAAGACCTTGTCGGCCTAGAGGAGATAAAGCCGGTCCAAAGGAAAGGTCCAGGAAAGAGGGAAAAAGAGGAGACGTCTTCTACTGGAGAAAAAAAAGAACGTTGTTGTCAGACGGCCTCGCGCAGACCACGCAAACATGGCTCGTCATCAAAGAAGGGACGCAAAAGGAGAGACTCACAAAAAAAGGAAGAGAAGTAGGGAGGAAAGTGGGGACGAAACGTGACGTCCTTTGGAGGGAAAGAGACAGGCTCAGGAAGGAAAGGTTGAGCCGCGAGCCGTCGACACAACGAGTGGCGAGAATGAAAAAAGATGTCCCAGAGCGGTTTGCAAAACAACAAGATCATACTGAGCAGACAGAAAAGGGAGTGAGCGCCTCAGGAAAGACGCTTTCAGTCAAAGAAAAGAAGAAGAAAGAAAAAACCTATGCCGCCAACATCTGTGAGGAATGCACGGGGGCCTTGAAAGAGGTGCTTACGGACCCGCGCGCATAAGAAGGTAAACCGCGGGGCTGTACGAGTTACTAAAAAAAAAGATAGACAGGGGGACGATCGCCATTCAGACTGGGGCGTCAACGCCAGAAAGAAAGTTCAAAAAACTGACTCGACGGAAATCAACAAAGAAAAAAAAAAAGGAGAATCCGCATGGGACTGAAAGCACGATCGCGACTAGGTCAGAGGGGGACCGAAATTTGGAGGAAGAAAACGACGGCAGGCAAAAAGGGGAGGGAGCGTCGAACAGCTGGAGAGACGGACATGAGGGAGAAAAATCGGTGCAAAATCATTTGGAGCAAACGGCGAAGCCTAAAGTTTCAAAAAAAGCCTGCAATAAACACAAAGGGGGAATTTTTGCGAATAACAACACTCCCTGCCAAGAGTTCGACCATCGCTTACAGAGGGTGGGGGAGGGGGGGGGGGGGAGGTTCCAGAGGGGCCAGGACGCAAGAGAGGAATGGGGGGTAGAGGGGGGGCGTCATGGAAGGCCTCAATACGAGGATCTTGGGGGCCTGGAAGTTCCAAAGGGAAGGAGACGACTAAACCACAAAGTAGGAAGAACAAAAAAAAATGTCAGCGGACAAATGGCCAAGCTGGCACTCCTCTCAACCGGCGCCATCTAATCGTCAGAAACTGCGAACGCAGAGGGGAAGAATTTCGTACTACAAGAGGATCAACTGAAGAGTGAAGGGGGTAGAAGTAAAAGGGGAAGACGCATTTAGGAAAAAAACGATAGAGTTTGATGAAAGCCGAAGAGAATAAGAGGGGCACCCCAATCGTCCACAGGGTTACGACCTTTGGCGATGAAATGAACGGCGTCATAAAGCACGTCTGACCATCGCTGAGGCCTCAATGCTGAAGATCGGGGAGGAGACCGGAGAAAACTGCGAAAAAGGGAGCCTGCGAGTATGGCCAGGAGCCGAAGGCGAATCTTCCGACCTGCCGAGATTACAAATACGAAGGAATATGTAGAGGAGGGAGAAACTGTGTCCAGACGAACCACAGTCGTAGAATGAAACCATAATACTCGGTGACAAGACGCACTATCAAAGTAGAAAAGAAAAGAAGGTAGACATACCGTTCAAGGGTTTAACGCCTGCCCAGAGTAAGGTGGGGGGTGAAATCTCCACATCAAAACATCGAAACAGGCGTTCTAGTAGAATGTCGCGGAAGAAGAAAGCATCAATCCCAGGAAGGTGGAGGATAAAAGGTCTCGAAAAAAGGACACAAAACGGGAGGAGAAAAGGAGAGAGATGGCCCTTTCATGCAAGTAAAAAGGCTTAGGAAAAAGATGGAATGCGAAAACGCAGAAGGTGGTGAACCGGGAAAGGTCATAAACCCGGCCGTGTGAATCCTCCGTCCCGGAACGACTACACAGGCATAATGAAAGTTCCGGGAAAAGGGAAAATTAAGCGAGGCAGGAAGAACCTCGTAATTCATGGCAGGAAGTAAAAGACTGGGTTCGTGCAACCGTAGACGCGGGCTAAGCACGCCAAAGGAAAGGTGCGGAATCACTGTCAGAGAAAAGTACGGGGCAAAAAGGAAACCGCTCACACCGGACTGAAAAAAGGTGTGTGCAGAATGATGCAAGGGCACGCGATCATGCCGAGGTAGTTCACATCCAAAGCTGGGGGGGGGCAGAATGACGGCGGTACGCGACAAAGAGCAAAGGCGAAATCGCCCAAGAATATTAGCGGGATTTTGGGGTGCAAAAGTCGATAAGGGAAAAAGGTCGCTGAGGCGAACAGAATGCATGCCTTTGAAAGTGCAAGGGGCGTGATCACGCTGGTGGGAGGGAAAGTGGATTCGAACTTGCTTCCCAACAGTGCAAGGGGGGAGAGCCAAACCGTTGAGAGGTGTCCAAAAAAACGGTGGCGGGACAAGTCTGGGTGCCGATTTCGGAGGGGGACGCCCAGTTGAATTAAAAAAGCACAGAAAGTCGCTCCACAGTCGAGACGGGCTTCATCGGGGAAGAAAAAAAGGAAAATCATCTGCAAAAAGAGGCCTGCTTGCCACGAAAGAGGGGACTGAACCGCCGCTGTACATGTGGGGAAAGACCGGGGGAATCAGAGGGCGAAACGAGAAGTCAGGAGAGAGGGACTCGTTATTTAAAAAAAAAAAAACGGCTATCAGCCGCGGAGCAAAAAAATGATTAAGAGCACAATCACGGAAAAAGAGAGAGTCTTCAAAGAAGAACGAGAAAGGAGGCCGTTAGAAATAGTTTTGAAGCAAGTCGTAATTCTTCGAAAACAAAAAGCCCTAACGCGTCGCTCGGAAAGGGTAGTACATAAAAAGGACCACTGCTCAAGAGGGTCATGCAAGGATCAAGAAGTCGGTGACGCAAGAAAACCGAAAGACTGATTCGTCGTTGAGGTCTAATAGGCGGATAAGCAATCGGGAGCGTAGGTGTGCGGCAGAAAGAAACCCGCGGCGGAGCGCAGTGCCATTCGAGTACTCACCCAAAACAACGCTGACGATCGGATTTTCAGGAGAGAGGGGGAGGTTCCTGTAGGGCGTTGCGGCACAAGGAGAAGAAACGAGAAAAAAGAAGCGGCGCGCGAAAGAAAGAGCGACGTCTTGAGAGAAGGAAAGAGGTCGGGGCCCACTTCATAGGAACTTTCCCTCATCAAGTAGCAGACAAGCCACGGCAAAGGAAAAAAAAAAAGGCAACACGAAAAGGAAAACTCGGAGTCAAAAAAGGACAAAGGAAGGATGAAAAGGACCGCAAACGGAGCTGGAA
>Ga0179593_1683414_pt1 | contig 24999 bp, 20 predicted proteins | sample CZODoug2_1_08_16_FD_185931 | JGI IMG/M metagenome (GOLD analysis project Ga0179593, IMG submission 185931) | Vadose zone soil fungal communities from Angelo Coast Range Reserve, California, USA - CZODoug2_1_08_16fungal (PacBio error correction) | ecosystem: Environmental > Terrestrial > Soil >...
AGAAAATCAAAAATAGGGGGCAAATTTGGAAAGCATTTTTTCGTCGGTCCGGCCGAGGAGTGGCATCATGGAGTCAAAGGGAAACCGAAAGACGGAGTGGTCTTAATCGATTGAAGCCAGAGCAAAATAGCTTGCAAACTTGGGAGCGTAAATAACCCACGAGCAACCTGAAACACGGCAATCGAGAATCTCAGATACCGGTGCCGAAGTTACTTCGAACGCCGATACCAAGAGCCGGTTCCAGAGGGGTGTGGGAAGGAAATCAAATGCCAGCCTCGAGAGAGGCTTGGTGCGCAATGGCTCGCAACTAGATGTCTGGATAAAATAGCACCGGTGTGGCTCCCGCCTAAAGGGCGAAAGCCCTGCCAGTGCGATCGAATGCTGGAATAGCGGCAGACCGAGCCAAGAACCGCGAAAAGTTGAAAGGAGCTCAACCAAAGGGACGATGATAAAGAGAGCCGGAGCGCAGCGGTCGCGGATCAAAAGGACGGGAAGAAGTCGCGAGGATCGGAAAAACTGGAGAAGACAGCTCTTCTTTGGGGGGCAGATCGTAGAAAGTGCATTGGGCCTTGGACGGCACGAAAAAGATGACAGCAAAGAAGCCGAGACTGGGGAAAAGTACGATATGACGCGGACTCAGACCGTCTGAACGCGACATCAACCTAGCAGTGAGGAGCTTCCGAAGAAGCGACCGGCAAGACGGGAGAGCATAGGGGCTTGAGATAGCCAGGAGCAGGCTGCTACTCCAATAGCCGAGTTCCAGAAAGAAGAAGGCAAGAGTTTGTGTGGAACTGCCGGGCCTGTTTGAAAAGTGGTAACCCACGCAGGGGGAGTACCACCCTGCTAACCTTGGGATAGATAAAACGGCCGACCGGCGGACTTCAAGCGAAGGATTGCTCTTAGTTTAGCTAACTTGAAGAAAATTTATTGAGTGAACGCAGCTGCGGGAGAGGTTCGGGTGTAGGAGGGATACCAGCACTTACTTCGGTGCCAAAAAAAACACCAACGCCTGGCGCCCCAAGAAGTCACAGCAGAGGAATCAGGGCAGCACGTCCATGACCCAGAAAGCAGAGCAAGGAAGGCCCAGTGACGACTGGCGTCGATGTGTAGACGTGAGAAACTGATCTTCTCAGGGGGGGGAGGTGAGACATTTTGTGTTGAGCGTATGGGAGGTCCTCGACTAGGCGGCGCGGCCCCGGGTGAGGACTACCTGCGTTCGGCGCGGGAGCTCTTTCGGAGGTTCTGGAGGGTTCCCACTCCCCCACAACTAGGAGGACAGGTGAAGAATATCACACTGATCTTTTGCGACCGGAGGGAAGAAGTCTCATTGCCTCCAAAGCCTTGGGAAAAGAAAAGTTGAAGCTGTAAAAAAGAAGGTTTTGCCTCGTCCAGGAGGTAGTTATCAGGTCATTGGTCCAAGGATTATAGGGGCTTCGGAGTCGACGAAAACACTGGAAAACGAAAGGAGTCCCCTGGGGTAGCCCGTCCAGACGAGCGGGAAGCGGTGGCTCTACCCGCAACCAAGCAGTTCGAAAAATGAAAATCGTCAGAGGGAACTATGAGGTCTTCGCGTGGAGGTGATGCATCAACTCAAACCTGAAAGGCTTTTCCCTGAACTTCTCTTTTCGATTGCCTTCTCGGCACTCGGATACGACCCTCCTGGCCAGTTTTCCATCGGGATTGGGTCATGGCTCCAACCTCTACGTGGCCCAAGTTCTCTTTTAGGCCTGCTTCGCCCGACTCATCCTTTTTTCGGAAAACTTGGTACTTCCCTTGGGTTCGGATCGAAGAAACGCTGCCAAAGCGGAGATCCTAAAGCTGCGACGACGGCCCGCGCACTGCAAAAAAATAAGGAGGACAGAAGTCGAACTGCGCTAGTAAGTACCTAACGGACTCAAAAGATGGGGAAAAGAGAGGTCTACTACTACGCAGAAGGGAGAAGGTCGAGGGAAGAAACTCAGGAGTTGAGGGGACAGTGGGCGCGGCCTGAAAGGACCATGTCGATCTCTCCGAGGTTGGGAAGAAAATGGGGGCAAAGGGCCAGTGACCCGGAACCCCCAAGTGAAAACCCTGCGATCCTAAGACGAGAGTCCAATTAGAGAAACAGGGACTAGGGGTGGGGTGCCCAAGTCGATTATCCTCCTTAGCTACTCAAGAGCACACTAGTGCGGGGTCGTCTCAAAAATCCAGGAGGAGAATGGAAAAAAACGCATGTTTCTAATCTCATTTTAAGGGCATAACGAAGAACGTGCTGACGGATTAAGGAGAAAGACGGCACGCTAAGCTCCATAAAAATAAACACCAGAAAATACATTGTGGAGCAAAGCGTTGGGGGTAGGAAGTACAAAAGGGAGACTAGGGAAACGGGCTCAACCTTCAATAAGGGGAGAACTCGGGAAGTCCTTAATCGACTCCGAATCTGCCAAAGCAGGTGCATTTAACGAGGAACAAGACTCGAGCAGACGAAGGAAATTAGGAAAGGCATTAGAATCTATGAAACCTTCACTGAAAAGGGTGGCTCGTCGGCCTCATAGAGGGTTACGGAAAAGACCAAATGGGGGCTGTAAACAGAACGAGGTGGGCTTGCAGAGAAAGGCAAAAAAGCGGTACTCGCTGCCTAGCGTCGACGCAGTTTATTTCGTAGCAAAAGGTGAGGAAGAAGGCGCGGACCAGGTCACATGAGAAAGAAAAAAAGAAAACTGGGGTCCGAGCACGGCAGCCAATATAACGTTCTTGGTGGGGAGAATCAGGAAAAAATGGGGATTGGTCGCTATCGGGTAGTGGAGAAGAAGACCGCTTCTGCCTCCCAACGGCGAAGCAGCATGCCCGACGGCAAGAATGGGGAAGTTAAAAGGACCTTTTCCGACATATGAAGGACAGTCTCATCCGTTCACTTCAAAGGTTTTATAAGACTACTCAATAAAGGGGAAGAATAGGGGAAAGAACATATGTCGGCTGGCTAGTCAGTAGAAATTACTCTCGGACGCAGTTCTTCGGTCTTGGGGAAATCGGTCTGCAAAGAAAAAATGCAGACCTCCACAACCGGGTCCGCGGCTCTGCCGGAGGATGTACGAGTAAAAAAAGAATTATAGCTCAAACTCTCGATTACTTCGACGTTCACTTCGTCTTGACAGTCGCAAAGGGGATCGGAGTTGATGACGCGCGCATTCCAGAAAAAAGCGGATGCACTCGGCATATCGGAAAGGAAGGGGGTCGGAGTGGGCGGGTCTCGGCGTAGTAATAATGCACTGGCATAGGTGTGGCTGGCAAAGGTTGATATCCTGCAGACGGCCTGCCGAAGGTTCAGATCTAGCGAGAAGGGAGCTTATGAACTATCTCTTTCGAGACCAGACGCGCAACACGGGGCGATCGAAGGTTCATCAGGTCCAATGGGAGACGCGTTGTTAGGGAACCCGGCGTCGCAGATCTAAGGTCTGCCGGGGGGACATTTACGAATTGGCATCAGAAGAGACGGAAAAAGAAAAGAAAGAATGTAAAGGCGTTTATCGCGATGGCCGGATGGGTGACGCAGCAGTGTAGGGATGAAAAGAATAACGGTCCTGAATCGCGAGAGCAAGAAGCCGGGGAAACTCGGAACACGGAGGTCTGAGCGGCGAGGAGGAGTTAAGTCGGACAAAAATTGTTCTGGCAGCCATCATCATCATTGATCTTCGGAAGGTATGGGAACCCAAGAGGCAAGCTAAGGGTAAAAACGGACTTAACAAGAAACCGAAGGATTTCCTCCGCCCTGTTAGGAGACCGTCCCGGTGCTGAGTTCATATTTCCCGGACCGGATTCGAAAAATCAACAAGATCACCGATTTTTGGGGGACTGAAGAAAGCTCAAGACTTCGCACTGCGAGAATAACAAATAAAAAAAAAAGAAAAAAAAAAAAAAAAAAAAAAAAAAAAAAAAACGGAGAACCGGGAGGGGCAAAATACTTCTTATTTTGACCACGTAGGACCGCGGAATCAGTGGGAAGCCTCTCTCGAGCGATCTGAGGTAATTCCTGGAGCAGCTGCCTGCCTGCGCCGGAGGACTAGGGAACCAACCGGAATCTCACAAAAGGAGGAAAGATCGGCTGTAAAAGATGGAGAAGCCTTGTCGCGGACATCCTGGGCAGGAGTTAGGAAGGAAAACCAAAACGGGAAAGGAAAAATGAAATTCTTTCTGCGCAGCAGACGGCGAGCAGCAGGCTCCAATGCGTCAACGTCTGAAACGCCGAAGGGGGGAGAGAAAAGAAGGTACAATCATAAAATCGGTGGAGTAGTGACGTTCGTAGGAATCCGGGCGAAAAAGGAAGCAACGGAATTACAGAAAAACAGCAGTTCTTAATCGAGGGTGGGGAACTAGACGTACCTAAAGAGTGCCTTCCGGTCGATCTGAAATACGGCACGAAAATCAACGTGTAAACCAAGACCGACCACTTCGGAGCGGCATCGGCAAAAAAAAGGGTTTTGGCAACCGCGCAGTTCAGGGTGTGGGAAGGCCGGATTCCAGCGGCCAGGCCTCGAAGGACTGGTGTCCTAGTCAGCCAACGAGGCTGAAAGTCGAAAAACCATCGCAATCGGATACGGGGAAGAGAGGGGGGTGGCGTTAAACCGCAGTCCAGTTGAGGACAATGCGGAGAGCAAAACTTACGATCGCGAGAACGATGACAGGGGAAAAAAGGAAAGAGAAACAAAAAAACGGAAGAAAAATGATTAACCTTCGGTAAGCACGCGGACGTCGCACGGGGAGACCTTATCGCTCCGACCGTCGGAGAGGAAAAAAAAGAATAAAATGAAAAAAGAAAAGGCTGAGTCTCGCAATCTTGCCCTGAGCAAAGAGGTGTCTCCCGTCATGCGAACAAAAAATGAGGACCCGCCAAAACCCGGGGCCCTTGCCGAAAGTGGTAACCTCGGCGCACTCCGCGCGAGACAAAGCAAAACAGGAGGGTGTGGGCGAATTTTCCTAACAAGGCACGCTGAGGAAGTCATCGAGGCGGGGGACGCTACGGGGAAAGGGGGGAATAAGAACGGACGATCAAGGACAGGGGTCCTCCGCCTCGTTGTGTTTATTCGGGACTTGTTTACGCAAGATATGGGGGAACTCAAGAAGGCTTGAGGTCTATTACCACTATTGGCGAGACCACGGGTGCGACTTCAAGGACGACAGTGCACGCTCGTGAGGGAGGGGATAATGGAGGACGTCAGCATTAGTGGCGAAGTAGGGTCGCGTGCCAAGACTCGTAAGGCCATCAGTTCAAGACTTGAAAAAGTCCGATTCGAAGGAAGCCCTTTCTGGAAAAGGTAGAGCCATCGGTTCTCTCGCCCGCCCGTTCAGTGGGGTTCGGAGAGCTCTTTGAGGAAGGACGTAGCAGAACTGACTCGAATGTATCCAGAGGGGAAAAGATTTCGTCCTTGGACCGTACATCTCTTTTTTAGGATCTGAGAGGTGCAAAATTTGACCTCGCCGACACTGAAAAATGACTGCCGGGGTCTTCCGACTAGCAACGTCGTATAGGGAAGGGCTTCGAGCGAGGGCGTCTTTTCGATTCGGGGGCACAAAAGATTATTCTGGTCCTAAACATAAAGCCCGGGAGTCCTGTCTCAAAATTAGTCCCTCTCGCCAGGGGCCACCTAATGGAGAATCGGGGGGAGGGGTTCACGTCATCGGGTTAGGCTCCCTAGAAAGTCGTTTGAGAAGCGGCAGGGGGGGTCAAAGGTAAAACGGAGTATAGGGTCTTGAAAGAGAGATGCCCTATTCGACGACTTCTTGAAAGGGGTGAAAGAATATCAAAAGGCGGGCAGCCGGGGGTCAAGGAATATCACCCAAACCGAAAAGGCGCGGCATCTTCTTCGAAGATGATAAGTCGCAAGAAGGGGGCGGGGGGAAAAAAATGCCTCCCGCAAGTGAACACGTGGAGAGGAGGGGGATGAAGAAGAGCTTCTTCTGCAAACTGGACTCCATCTTATCTTGAAGACGAAAAAAACAGTTAACGGGCGAGCTCGGGGGAGACGGCAGAATAATCGCTTGTGGAAAAAAGCTTGAGGAAAGTTTCTTGCAGCCCATCTGAAAAATGGGGGTAGCCACGACGTGGGGTCCGAGGTATGCTGTGAAGGAAACAAAAAGAGCAAATAGGAGAGAAAAACCATAAAAAGGACGGGACGGCCGCGCCCTGGAGAAAAACCGAGGAACAATATTCCGTCTCAGGCGAGGGGGGAGAATATAGAGACCAAAAAAAAAAAAAACAAGGAAAGAAGTTCGACTACTACTCGCCGTTCGAGGGTAATGAATAGGAGTCAAAGTGGGACTCGTCCTTAAAATCAGTGCGCCACGGGTCTGACAAAAAGAACTATGGGAATAGGTTGGGGGGGGGAAAAGGACGGGACTTAAACCCAAGCCTAAACCCGGAGGAAAGGGGTAGAGAAAAGCTCTCCCCTTCACGCTTTGGGGAAAAGAACGAAGCTTTACAGAAAGGGAGACCGCAAAGAAAAGAGAAATTAAAGGGTAGTCAGATCGCGTGAGGCTGGGCGACAGGCTGGGGTGGCGACTCTCATTTAAAAGGCAGAAAAAAGAGACGCTGGGGAACGATGAGGATTAGAAAAACAGGCGAAGCGAAGAAAGGAAACGAGAAGAGGGTGTCGCGTTTGTTGCGGGAACGCCGAAAAGGCAGGGAGGGGACGGAATTCGGCTGTCTAAAAATCAGACAGGGATCGGGCTGTGCCGGATCGACTCCAAAAGACAAGTGCATTTTGACAAAAAACTTACACGAGAAAGATGCCGAGAGGAAAGGCTAAAAAAAAGAGGGAGGCAATGCCTTCATGCGGCCCGGGATGCAAAAAGGGGGGGGGGGGGGGGGGGGGGGGTGGGGTGGGGGGGAAAGATTCTAGATTGACCACGAATCCGCTGGAGGAGCCTTAAAAAGGGGATTCATGTGCTGCTGCCGCCCGAACTGGGTTGCCGATACAGAAGGTCAAAACGGGGCCGGACTCTAAGAAAAAGGGAAACCTGAGTGAAACATGTTCTCCTCACGAAGCCTACCCGGAACCTTTATTCTAAAATTTCAAGAAGCAGGGGAAAAGGGGGATAGTCCTTCCCCTAGACACTGGTTCTATATTCAGGGAGTCGGGGTCGTACGGCTACAAAGTAAGCCGACAAAACAACCTGTAAACTGAGGTAAAAAAAGCGTATGATAGAAAGACACGGAAAATGTCAACGGATAAACTCCTAGGAGAAGAAGGAAAGGCCACTAAAACGAATTCACCATCTTTCGGGGTTGGATTCTGGAAGTGATCTCCCGATAAGGAAGGGACACCCTACTTCTCTTCTGGAAGGGGGCAATAAAGGGGGCTCAAAGAAGGGGGAAGAAAGCCTTATTCGCAGTGTCAGGAGGCTACTTAATATCAGTAGCTACACGACCGCCGGGGGGACGGTGTGGGAATCTATAAAGGAAAAAAAGAAACAGCCAACAACTAGGCGTCGGAGGGATTGAAGTCTAGAGTCCGAGTCCAGTACCCGAATAAAAAGGGGAAGAAAGCTGTTACTTGCATAGTGCCTTTGCTGGGAGGAAACTCTGGTATCCGGCATAGGTTAAGGGGCGCAGCTGATCTTTCAAAAAAAGATATTCGCCGCTGGAATATAGGAGGGACTGTAGGAAGGGGCTGGGTTCAATGGGTCAGAGGAATGGTGCGGGGAAGTAAAAGGATAAGGGTTTCACGGGTCATGGCAAGGAGAAAAAAATGAAGGCCCTACATTTTGGCAGAATCTTCGCGGGAAGTAAGCCGGGCGGAGAGTTAGTGGAGAAAAGGCTGGCGCGAAACGGCTGATCAAGAGGGAGAAAAAAGGATGGTTCTGACTAAGGGTCCTGGGACACTGAGTGAGAAGAGTTCGTCGAGAGATTAGGACGGAGGTTTTCTTACAGCGTGGAAAGGGAAAAAAAAGGCAAAGCGTTAAACGCACATCAGGTCCTTAGGCTTGGAAGAGGGAAGGGGAAGGGTCGGGGGCGACGGTCATGTTTGAGGGGACGCGCAAAACGAGGCAGGAGAGAAAGAGAATCCTAACGGAAAACCAGAGAAAGGAAAGGAGAGGAAACGAAAGATAAAGGCCGGGGTCTTCAGCCTGCTCATCAACGTGGATTGTAAGGGAAAAAGAGAGGGAATCCCAGGAGAAAGAGATTGGGGTGCAAAAAAAGTTCAACCGACGCTAGGGAAGGCCTCCTCCGCGGGCCGGTGCAGTGATCCCTTTTCTGTTTTTCGAACTGCCGCTAAGGAGGAACGACGAACGCAGCAAAACACAGGGCGGTGTCTTTTACGGCCACTGTCGACTCGAGGAGGGAGTCGAAAGACCGGGAACGGCCATCGGCCGGATTCGCACAAATCGGGAAAACGCAGCATCGACATGCCCCTAGAGAGGGATGGAAAGCATTCCTCTCTAAAACGTCAGGAAGCAGGGCTTCAACAGAGGGAAGGCAACCGGTCGCTCACTCCAACAAGAAGAGATAGATCGGTTGTGTACAGGAGAAGCTTGGGAGTGCAAAAAAGCGGAATTCCATGTACGCAGATGAAGAGATGACGAGAAAAAATCGCTGCCGATCTGCGAAAACTGTAAGGGAGGCATAAGACGATGCCGTCAAGGTCGTCTTCGTCGCCGGGGAGAAAAGTGAAAGTGTCCGTAAAGAAATTCAGAAATCGGTGTGAGGAAAAGGGTTGAGTGTCGGTCCTTAGAAAGAGAAAAAAGGGAAGAAAGCAAAAAATTTAATCAGCTGCAAAAAGGGGATACCACTGCGGCGGGAAACATCGAGGAGAGGTTAACTCCACTGACCTATAGATGCCAGTGGGGGAGGACGAACTTAACATGACCTAAGAAGCGACGTGATGGTGACGCTGGGGAACGCGGTCCGGCCTCGTCTCGGATCAAAGGAAGGGAATAGGGGTTTGGACTCTGGCCTGGGAGAGAGGTAAACCAGAAAAATCGAAAGATGCTTGAGTGACATCCAAAATGCTGGTCGAAACCATCCGGAAAAGGCGATTAGGCACTCCGAAGAACTGCTGTGGGGAGGGGAACGCCCTGAAGGGATGAGAAGGGGGGTAAAAAAGGACGGCAGACTGACGATCGCAGAAAACAAGAGGGGGGAAGGAAACACCTAAAAGAAAAACGGGGGATGATGAACTCGGGGGAAATTTAAGGAGGCAGAAGAGGACCTGATCTATGAAGACTCCTACCGGGATGTAAAGAGTGAAAAACAAACCGTTCTTCAAAAACGTCGGGGGCGCAGCAATCCAGGGTCCCTTACGAACAAAGGGGGAAAGTGAGGGAGGGACCTTCAACTCTTACAAACAAAAAACACCAAAGATGCAAGGGAAGGAAGTCCGAAAAGGAAGAGAGAGGACGGCGAAGTGAATGCGCGAGACATAACGCAAGGATCGGTTGCCAGCCTGTGCCTAAAAAAACGGGAAAAAGGATTAAATAGCCGGTCGAGGAGGGAAACGCCTCGCCGGGTTGAAAAACGGGGGGGGGAAAGGCCTCGTTGGGAGGGAGAATGGTTGACGCGATCGATGGTGACAACCAAAAAGACAGAGGTAAGGGAGGATTTACCACTGAACGAGAGGAGAAACAGCCACATGGGACCTAGGAAAAGGAAAAGGGAAAGATCGTGGTGCGGAAACTGGGAGGAAAGTAGGGAGGCCCGAAGCTGGAAAACGAGGAGGAGTGATATGTTCTATCCAGGGATACTCGGAATTAGAAAAAAGCCGGTGAGTCGGAAAATAGCGGCGGGAGGAAGGGGAGGGCAGGAATAACGGCGGTACACTGAAGGGGAAGTTACGATCCCTCAAAGAGATACATGAGCGGTCCCAATGTAAAGGTCTTTTGGTTTCGTTCGGCTGAAAAGAAATCCTAGAAAATACTCAAACGTACATGCAGGGGGTCCCCGTGCGCCGTTCAAAAAGTGGTTGAGGTCTTATAAGGGGAAAGTGGTCAGAGGGGGCCAGGGAGTCTTCCCTAAAAAACGTATGCCGTGAAAAGGGATCCAAAACCTGCGTAAGACGAATGATTCGAGCGGCGTTGCGGGGGAGGAAACCAAAAAAAAAGGATGAGGCCGGGGAAATACACCAGGAAAAGTCCGGATGGGGGGACAGAGGGGGTGCGAATCTCGGCCTCCCGAGGATCGAAAACTAAGGCATGCAAGCGTCAAGAGGGGGTTGGGACAAAAAATCGTCTGCCGCGAGGGCGTGGGAAAACCGTTAGGTGGACCAAATGCACAACCGAGAGGGTGTTCTGAGGAGAAGCAGGACTGTCACTAAGGCAGAAGGCGGGGACCCCTGGTTGACAAACGTCCAATCTAAACTAAGTCGGCTACGCACAGAAAGCAAGCAGGGAAAAAAAAAGAGTCAAAAAAGGAAGGGTCGCGTCGGAAGGGCTGACTTGCACGTCAAACTGAAAATTCCAACTTGGAAAGAGGGTCAGCCAAAGGAAAGGGAATCTTTCGAAAAAGGCCGGGGGCCAGAAGGAAAAAAACATGGGGGGGATGAGGGAAAAAAAACCCATGCAGTGGGGCGCAGACAAAAAGCTTTCGTGGCAATCCGGAGGGAGAATGGGGCCCACAAAGCCGTCTCCGGGGAGATCGACAGAGGAAACAGGATAAAGGTAGCACGCGGCTGGGGAAACTGACTTAAAAGGTGGAGAAAAAAAGGCTCAAAGGAAACGTCGAAGCAGGGAAAAAGAGGGGCGCTGGACTGTGCCATAGACAAGGGGACAATCAGAAAAGGTCCAGTGGCCGTAAGGCTGGGGGAGAGGAGAAGCGGGGATCTCAACAACAACAAAGAGGAGAGGGAGCTTCTAACAACCTTTCTACAAATATGGAGATCAAAGCGCAAATTTAGCGGCCGTCAAGCAAAAACACGCTGGTCGAGCGACGCGATGAGTGTGGATGGAAAAAGTGAAAAAAAAGAGGGTTCTAAAACCCGGCGGCCGGCCGAGTCGGGGTTCCCTGCAGGGGGGAAACCCGGCTGACCAAAGGGTGGGGCAAAAAAGGAAGGGATAAGTATCTCTCACGCAGCAGCGCGGGGATGAAACGGGTGTCGTCAAGAATCCAAGAAGGGAAAGGCCGAGAATGTGTTTGCGGGAACGTTTAAAAGACCCGAAGATAAAAGGGGAAAGGGGGGAGGGGGAGGAATTCATCAAGCCGGCAAGCAAAGAAAATCGTAAAGAGGGAGGCCCTTTGGGGGAGGGGGGTGACCGATCACTGCGAAGGAGGATCAAACGAAGAAACCAGGTCACGACTCGTCAGAAGAGGGCATTTCCGAGAAATCCAAGAACATATGGAAAAGGAACCTTTGAAAAACGCCAGAAAGTCCGCAGAACGACGAGGCAAAAAAAGTGAGAGGAGAGCAAAGGGGGCCCGGGGAAGGACACTTAGAAATTGCTTGCTCAGATAACGGAACCGCTCAAGGTGCTGAAGGTGAAAACAAAAAGGTTTCTTGGGTGAGAATCGAAAAAAAGAACGAAACCGACGACGCGGCTGCCCGAGGAAGCAGTTGAAGCAGAGGAAAAAACGAGGCCGAAATCAGTTCTCGAGGAACAGTTGAATACCGCGCAAAAGAGGAGGACCGGCCACGTACGGGGAAAGCTTCTATTCGGGGGGCTCGGAATTCGTAAGGAATACATGAAACGAAAAACCGTGTACTTGGAGCGTACGATGCTACGGGCACTGATCCAGTCACCTCGTATGCCGCCCCTCAGGGCGGGAAGAAAAACGCAGCGGCCCGACGCAAAGGTGGGATTAATATGCACTTGTCGACCAAGAGAAAGGAAAAGAAGCGCAAAACTGAAGCAAGACTTGTTCTCGAAAATCAGCTAAGGGAGAGGAGGTAAGGAAAGGGCGGAGAGTCAGCAATAGAGGTTTACCGACAAGACAGGGGGGGGTGAACCATCGATAGCGTAAAAAGGGACCTGAAGGAAAATCCAAAAAAACAGGCCGCGTCAGTGATGAAGGACGAAAACCAGTACGGCGACGGATCGAAGCATGCTTCCTCAGGGGCCGGTCGGCAGGGGGGAAAAGGAAAACGATCCTGATAGGTGAGGTGAGAGTCAGAGACCGGAAAGGGAGCGGCATATCTGAACTGGACATGCAAGGGAGGTGGGGGATGTCATCGTTCATGGAGGCAAGAAAAAAAAAAATTTGAGAGTATTGTTGGCGGGAAAAAAGAGGGAGAGCCTGCAACCGTGCCGAAGGGGGCGAGAAAAGTGTTTAAATCGGAGCAGGGAAGTCATAGGGGAGTCTCCGGGGAAGGGAGATCGGGGAGTTCATGCGTCACTCGGGAAAAATTCGCGGGGGTGGGGGTGGGCCTTTTAACATTCGAGAACGTCACGAAAAAAGGCGAGAGGGGACGGGTCGGCTGAAAGCATTTTCTGATCATGCTGAAGGAGGGGACTCCCAGGGAAGGGGCGTTGGAAAGGGAAGATTGGCACGTCGGGAGGAGCAGCAGTGAATGGATTCGGAAAAGAAGAGAAGGCTTTATCGGAATCCGTCAAAAAGGGGGAAAAAAACGCGGAAGGAAAGGTCTGAGAGAGAGGGGCAGCGTAAGTCGGCCTGCATTTTTAAAAAGTAGATTCTCATACAAAGTGAAAAGGGCCTGTAGCGAGAAGCAAAAAGCTGATTCGGGGAAGGGAGGGACCGAACTACTCGATGCGCCGCCCGAGGGATCGAGAGCCCGGGATGTGGTGATAGGTAAAGCGGCCGATTCAAAGGAAGCAAGAAAGCCCGATTTAGGATTGTCTTTGAACGGAAGAGAGGAGAAAAAACCTTCGGCGAAAGACAAAGTGAAAGCAGCCGTGAGCTGCTGAAGTGGAAAAAAAGTTTCCAGACGCATATCGTAAAAAAAGCGAGGGACAACATCTAGGCATCGTACAGGACCGTCCGCGACGAAGGGAGACGGCAGGGAAGCTGTTTAAAACCTATCGATCAACAGATGAGGCAGGACGGGTGGGGGGGGGGGGGGACAATGAGGGAGTGAGGGGGGATGAGAGGGGGGGAACGAGGCAGTAGGGATGGGCATGGGGTGGGAGAGGCAAGGGGTGGGGGTGGTAAGGGACCGATTTGGGTGGTGTAGGGGAGAGGTTGGGGGGGTGGAGAGAGGAGAGGGGGATAGGGAGAGAGCGGGGGGGGGGGACAGGGAAAGGATGGAAGGAGGAGAGGGGAGCGAATGGGGGGGAAGAGAGGGAGGAAAGAGAAGGATAAGGGCGGAGATGTGGGGGAATGGGAGGAGAAGGGAGGATGGGGGTAGAGCGGAAGAGGGGTAGGTGGGGTGGGGGGCGGGGAAGGTGAAGATGAGAGAAGGGGGGGGAGAGGGGCTATGTGTTAAGGACAGAAAGGGGGAGAACGTAAGAGGAAAAGAAAGAGGGTGAAATGAGGAAGGACTGGATAAGGTAGGGTGAACAGACGGTAGAGAAAGGGGACGAGTGGGGGGAGGGAAGGAAAGGGGGGGAGTTGTGAGGGGTATGAGTCAAGGGGGAGCAAACGAATAGCACTAGAGGGGGGTGATAAGTGAAAAGAGGGGGGGGATTAGGGGGGGGGTGGGGGGCGGTGAGAGGAGGGGGGGTGAGAAGAAAGACCGATCGAAATAAGTAAAGGAGGATGGGGTGGTGGGGCAAACGTGAAGGGCGAGGGGGGTTGGGGGTGTGGGCTGCAAGGGATGGGGGGGTGAGGAGAGAGCCGGAAATGGGCGTCGAGATCGCGGGAGGGAGGGTAGGGGAGGGGAGGTAAACCCAGAGGGGAGAAATGGGGATGGAGGTGGACAAGAGATAGAGGGAATGAGATGGGATGAGGGGGGCGGGCTAGGGAGCGGGGTGAGTAGTAGGAAAGAGCGGAGTCTCAAGGGTGCGAGGTAGAAAGAGATCAAAGGTAGGAGGGAAGAGGAGGGGGACGAGTGGGTACTGAGGGGGGATTGACGGCGAAAGAGAGAAAGGGGGGGGCGTAGGAAGTAGGAGGGGGGAGAATTGTCGGAGGAGGAGAGGTGGCGGGATAAGGGGGGGAGGAGAGGGAAGTGAAAAAGTAGGAAAGATTGGATCCCGAAGGGAGGCATAGTGCTCTTGACCGGCTTGGAAAAGAAAGAACGGGAATTCGAAAACAGAACATCAGTAAAAACGGCCTAGTTCAAGTCAACTTAGAAGAGGAAAGGTCGTGTTTCCGGTAAAACACTCAGAGTGGGGTGTTCTTGATGAGCCGCGGCCGGCGGATAAAAATAGTAAAGCGGACTCCACCGAAGCAAAAGCTGCGGGGAGGGGGGCCAAGGGGGACGGTGGTGAATCCAGCGGACCGACTTGATAAGGGCTTCGAAGGAAAAAAGAAGCACGAAAGCACGGGGAAAAAAAACAGGAGTGAACTACTTAGATGCGGTCATTTCTATACATCAAAGGTTAAAAAGGTGAAGGATGGCCTGATGACCTTATTCCATCCTCTGAGGTATTGTGAAAAGGGGAGAAAGAGTACACTTGACTGTAACCACTAGGAAAACTGAAGGACGGCAAGGTACCTGAAAGTTTGGGCGGTAAAGGAAAAATTCAGATTCAGAAAAGGGGAGAATACCTATAGGAAAAGAAAAAGAAAGAAGGGCGGGGAAGCTCTTGCGCAGTGGGAAACATAACCTCGACCCAAGTAAGGAATACCGACTTCATCATCTGTCTCTCATGAGTCAGGGAGAGGGTGCAGCTCCTACAGGTCATAGTCGCTAGGGCCAACCACCTGAAGGCCCTTCTGGCAGGACGAGGAAAATTTCCCTAACGAAAACCGGGGTGATCCATGGCTTCATTACCGCAAGCAGGTATATAGGGTCACCAAAAACTGGCGTCCATTTGACTAGAACCTCGCGCTCGAAGGAAGATAGAAGCGCGCAGAATAGCCGTCTCGGGGGGGCACTAAAGGGAGGACCGGGACTCTTAGAAGTAATCATGAAAAAAGGCGTGGTAAAAAGGGCTCGAGTAAACTTGCTGCCTCGCCTTCCATCACTTATCCTAGAATAAAGGGGGTTTTTCAAGGGCCTTTTGTGACGAGGGGGGGGGGTGCCCAAGCTCACCATGGGGACGGTCGCGTCCTGGAAAAAAGGGGCTTGACTAAAGCCGAACTGTCGTTCAGACAGGAGGCCTAACTTGTAAAAACAAAAATGCTTGCAGGGGGGGCATATTCGAGATTGGGTATGTTGGTGAAAGAGAGTGTAAAAGAGATCGTAGAAAAAAGACAAGGAAGGAGCGGTCGAATTCTCCGAGGATTGGAAGAAAAAGAAAATGGGGAGCCAGTAATCGAGCACCTATACGAAGCCCATTAAAGGCTGTGTGGAGGGGGAAGGATGTAAGACGTAATCCACCGGGGGGAAAAAATAATGAAGAGCACCTGGGTGCGAGTTAACGGAAAAAAGAGGTTGGGTGAACGGGGTCCTCACCGACCTTCTTAGCCTAAAAAGAGGACTATCACCGCGGATAAGGGATAGGAGGGGAAAGCGGCTAGGCGAAAGACACCCAATCAAAAATAGGGGGGAAGGCCGATCAGCACCAGGAGGCGGGTTTCAAAGAGACAAATCATGATGAAAGGGAGAGAAAAGGGGACGAAGTCCTGGTTAGACTAATCGGGGAAAATCATAGAGGGGGGGGGCCGCTAGTTCGTTGGTCCCCCGTCCTTTGGGAAAAAGCTGGGGGGCTTCGTATTCTCGAAAACGTCCAAGCTGGTGCAAATTGAAATCCAGGGGGCGGGAAAAAAAGGGGTGAAAGCAGGGCCGAACCCACAGAAAAAGGGAATCTGCGACGGATTATGTCTGAGAAAACAGGGAATGCCCTCAGGCCACCGTCATCACGGGGGGTGTGTAATTCCCGTAAAATGGAAAAAACATTCCGGACAAGCGCTCAAGATATTCTTGGAAGACTACATCACTTAGGGGGCCCGGACGCTTCGTGGGAAATCTCAGAATGGAACGAACTTTGTTACCCCAAAGCGTTCTCCGGGAGGAGGGGGACTGGTTTCGTACCCAGATTCCCTTATCGTAGTCCACAGCTGGCCTTGTTTGAGGGGAGCTTCTTCTGGCCAAAAAATTAAAGTCTGGGAGGAAAATAGTAAAAGGGTTTCTCCACGTCTTTCGGCCCACGTCCCTTGCTAACTACTGTTCCAATTACATCATGTTTCGCGTCGGGTTCGAATAGCTACAAAACAAAGATGAGAAGATCTCGATGCGAATATAAGAACGGAGCTATTTTAATGTACTCTTCTGAGCCGGGGGCAGGCCGGACATCCGGGCCACTTGGTTCGTCGGGAAGATTGACTGTTTTGATCACCTCCTCAGGGACATGAAAAAAATCCGCGTGCAGAAACAAAGGAAGGCCGGAAGATGAACACGTCTCAAACGAGTCTTGGGTGGTGCCCATTCAGGGGGCGTATCCGGAGAGAAAAGAGGAGAAAGGGACTGAAATGCTGGGAGTCGGAAAGATCCAGATGCTCTCTTTGGGCCCGGCATGGTTGCGAAGGCAGGAAGATCCCGCATCACGTTCTGAAAAGGTGAAGGAAGATCACGACCGGAAGAACATAGCAATAAGTAGCAGAACTCGCAAGTTTCGCCTTCGGGGGTTCCGTAACAAACCAGGCAGGATACCTGCTGGCAAAACACAGGGGCAGTCTGAAGGGAATCGGGGCAGTCAAGGCCGAAGTGGGCCTTTGAAAAACCACTGACCGCCAAAATCGGGGGGGAGAAAAAAGGGCAACATGACGATGATGCCTTCGAGGAGATCCCAAGGCTGGGGGAGATGCTCGAGGACGAAACTGGCCGATCCGAACAAAAAGTGAGGTATGGGAGACGCCCACTCGTGCTAAAACCGTGCAAGACACGAAGCAAGACCTCGACGCGCTGCCCGATCGGGAGAGCAGGTGATCGTGCCGAACGGAGAAAAAACGGAGCAGGAGGGCGAGGATATCCGCGAACCCCACAGATGAAAAAAGGGTAGGGACGGAACAAAAAACCAGTACGGGAGGCTATGAGAAAAGGGCCGGTGATTCCGTCTCATCAAATCATAAAAAAAACAACCGTAAGGTACGGGGGTGAAGGTGCTCGAATAAAAGGACAAGGTCCGGACGGCGCCGCGCGAGGGACAAGAAAAGAGGGGACGTGCCCTAGCACCGGCGTAGGGGGGGGATGTAACATTATGCCCGGGGGACCCGCACAAAGGAAGACGATCTCGCAAAGAGTGCACTTCAAGAACGGGTGGGGGAAGGACGCTCAAGAAGGAATTTTTCGCGGAAGGAGCCAGTGGTATGCGTCTCAGTCAAGAAAGATCAGGAAGGACGCACTGCTTGCTCGGGTTAACCACAAGCGCGAAGACCCCATAACTCCACGGGGGCGGGAGAGAAATGAGACGATTCCGAGTACTCAGTAAGAGAAAGGGGGGAATAAGACTCTCGGGAACTTCCGCGGGATAAGTTATTAACAGGGCAGGGCACCCGATCCATGATAGAGCCAAAAGAAATAGAAGATGCACGGAGCGGCGGTCATATCGTGTGAGGCAAGTGAAGGGCTGGGGGCCGGGGCAGAAAGACTGCAGTAATTCCAATGGAAGATGGTAGGGGATGGCCTGCAAGCCGGGGAGCGAAAGGAGGATCTCCTTGATGAAAGTCAAGGGCACAATTCGGTCTCTCTTCGCTCCCGATCGAAGGGGGGCACATAGGAACGCTGGGAGGGACAGTTTTTCGGGAAAAAAAATTCGCTCCCAGCGTTCAGTCAGTATCTGCCGTCTCGGTAATCTTACATCAGGGGTGGACGGCCTGTCGGACGCCAAAAAGAAAGGGTCCTAGTGGGGATCGATGCAGCGGGAGTGGTAAATTATCTAGAAGAGTCACAAAATGAAAAAAAAAAAAAAAAAGAAAGCATTGCAGGTGAAGAGGGGGGAGATCAAGCGAAGCCCCCTCGGCAAATGCGCGCTGAGCTGCCAGAAAAAGCCAAAGGCCCTTCCAGGTTCATCAATGAATCAGCGACGTGAGAAGGGTATTTACGCCCACTTGGGTCCGAAAGAAGAAGAAGCTATAAGGTCCGCTGGGAGGGTCAACTACTAGGTCACGAAGCGGCGGTGGGCTTTTGAAAGAAGAACGTTGATGTACTTATCCGGACTTATTCCGAAAAAAAACATCAAACCTATGCTTATGTGGTGAGTGTAGCCACTGAGAGACTGGATTAAGACGAAAGACTACTTAAACGAAAAGGTCGTGTCGACCGACATTCCCTTACAATAGTCATAGTTCATTAGCAAGCTAAGAGACTGGGGGAGCATGACTGGAAGGCCGCATGCCCGGAATGGGGACCAGGAAAAAGAGATGTTACGCAACCGATCGAGCTCCAACAACAACTGTAAGGGTAAAAAAGATGGTCGTGGTGGGGGGGCGGGAACAGCTGCGACTGAAAATTTCTGCTTACAGGGGAATGGAAGAGATTCCACAAAATCAAAATCGGATTTGAGGAAATGAACTCTCTGAAGACGCTGGACCGAATTGTCACAATGCAAGCAGAGGACGAGAAGCAGATCTTCGGAAGGAGAATGCAATCGCGGCATTGGCAGGAAAGAAAATGTTGAGAGTTGCTGGATTCGTCCGGGAAGAACCTGCCGCGGTAGAACAAAAACCGGGGGGCAGTAAAGACAATCGTTCGTTCTGGCAAAAGAGAAGGGGGGAGTGGGTTGACTCGCTAGGAAGTAAAAAAATCAACCCATAGTCCATTTTCGTCTAAGAGGGAGGAAAAGAGAAATCAAGGTTTATGAGGACAAAATTTCCGAAAAGTGGTAAAAGGAGGCGGAAAAGGCACCTCCTGTTCCTGGGGTGGGGAAAAGAAAGTGGGTCGGTAGAGGCCTCTGAAATGCTTTGGGGCTCGATCAATAAAAGTTGCGTCTACAAGCACCCCTACGCAATCGCTCATGCCGAGACCTTGTTTTTTAGCTGCGTAGTTCATGTCGAAGAGGGTACTAAAGAAAGGGGGGAGTCAGACAGAGACGAACGAGGGGTAGAGGGGGGAACATTAACACCTCTCATACAGAAGAGGTGGGGACTCGGTATCTCCTGCTCAGTCGCAGGCGAGCTATCTATTAATAGATACTACAAGAGCTCGACTATCTGCACCCTTAGGAAGTCCAGGGTCTTGAAGAAGGGAGGCCAAAAGCAACAATCGGCCCCATGCATTCTTACTGGAAGAATTATTACCAAGTCAAAAAAAAGGTCCTTGGGTACCGTTCCTAGTTCCCTCGAAGAAATCTCACAGTTAAGGGATCTTAATTCTATAAAACTAGGATCAAAGGTGGTGTTTCTAGAAAGAAAGGAGGCCGGGTCCTCCGAGAGTCTTTAAAAGATAGGGTCCAGTCGGAGGTTAATGAAAGGATCGTAATCGGTGACAAAGAATAAGTTCCACCTCCAGACGGCCCTCTGTTTGGAGTGGAAATGAAGGACAGGTTAATAATCGAAAGTAACACAATCTGAACGCCGTCAGCCTGGGACAGAGGAACCCTGAGAAGGGCGAGTCCGAAAGGGGGCAAAACTTAAAAGGAGTACAGTGGGCACCGAAGTGGAGGTGGGGGAAAAACCAGTGCAAGTGCAGTGCCCTCGGGGAGAGAGTTCCGGCTATGGTGAAACGAAAATGAAAGAAATCCCAACCGACTTCTGGAAGGAGGAAAAAAGGTAGACTTCGCAGGCAAGCATTTTGCTCAGGTATGCGATCAACAGACGAGAAAAAAGTAAGTCGGGGGTTGTCGGATGTTGACCTTAAGGGAACCGGAAAGAAAAGACTCTCCTCGCACCGGGAACGGACGGAAAAGGGTCAAAAGATACAGCAAGTGGGGTGAATCGTACTGGTTTTTGACTAGAAGACCGGAGAAAGGCCCCTTGTTTCACCCGTGCGGGGGAAAGAAAAGGCTTATACTGAATCGGGCAAAAGGCAGCGGGAACGGTGTTAGTGCAGAACAGCCACGAGTATTACCTGGCTCATCACAAATAGTTACTGACCATCTGATTAAGGGGAAATCGATCATAACATGAACCGGAGCAGACTCAGTGGCAATTGTTGACATCGTAGGCGGGTGTTGGGAAATCTTCTCTAGTGCCTATTCGTTTTTGACTGGTGTTGTAAACGCAAACCATAGGGGGGGAATTCGGAGGGACGATCAGTACATGGGGACAACGACGAATCTTGCCCCGTAGCCCTCCATGCGGGAAGAGAGCGGCCCGAAGGGGGTTTCTCGAGCCTCACAACTCATTGGCTCAAAGGAAGGGGGGCATCGTCTGAAAAATTAAGAAGGAGTCTGAGGATTGGGCTAACGACTCCGTCATACCAATGGAGAGTTCGAAGCGAGGGGATCAAAAAAAGACTTGGGCCGCAAATCTCAAAGGGCAGGGGAGAACCCGAGTCATTGTGCTCTGGGCATTCGTTTATCTTAAAGGGGGTACAGATAATCGAGAGTGGTGCCCAAAAAGCAGGGAGCCGGATCGCTGGGACCTCTAAGACGACCGGGGAGGTAAGAAAGCGGGGACAAGGCCACTGCCGGAAAGGGGGACAAGATTCTCAAATCTTCGAAAGATCAGGAACAAAGGCTCCCGGAACCTCACAACGGGCGAACAGGAAGGTGTCGAACTGCTTAGGTCGTCTAAGCTAAAAGAACAACACAACGGAGTAGGGAAGAGAGAATTCGACAGACTCAAACGAGAAAGCTATTTAATGGAACAGGAGGTGTCCGCCGGAACCGGACGTGTCCAGCAGGGAACAAGGGGAAAAAAATTGAGCGTTTTGTCAAACGAGAATTGACGGAACCGAAAAGCGCGCGAAACCCGGCGATCCGAGAGGGGAAGGCGCCCCTGCGAACGCTTGGGGGTTGAAGATTAAAAAAGGTATCGGGCTCACGCAAGCTGAGACGACTGAAAAAAAGTGACTGGTAGAGTCGATGAGCGAGGGACACGTCCGCATTTGTCGGAAAACGAAAGTTTAGGGCAAATCACGTGCTGAGTGAAAAGAAAAGACAAAAAAAGCGAAGCATCCAACGCCCTTCGCGAACGAAAAAAAAGTGTTCATCAAGGAGGGTGCGGGTGCGCGAACATCGGAGGGAAAAAGCCAGGTCAGGAACCAGGGGCAAATCGGAAAAAGGGTCCAAAGGAAGCGAGCGGTAAAAAGAGCACTGCACCCGTAAGTCTCCAACGAATCTGCAACTACAGGAAAAAGGGAGGAATCCCCGCCTTCGGGGGGGACAGACGGAGAAATGGCTCAGCTTCCCTCCCCGACCCTTTGAGAGAACGGAGAAGGGGGGAGGATGCGTGCCCACCTACTCGTTGGAGGGGCTAACGAAAAAACGCCCTAGAGCGATCAGATGGAAGGGGGGATCGGTCCATCCAAAGATACCCGGGAAGAGAGGAAGGGGAAAAAGGTACGCTCACCACGGCAAAGACGGTACACACTTCTCAATTAGATTCGAGGTGTCTTCGTGATGAAGGGGGGACTCTACATTCATCGAGAAAAAAACCGAAAGTACTGCGAAGTATCGAATACTTAGCCGGTCAAAGACGGAGAACCAGAGGCGAACCGACTGAGAAAGCGGCAAAGGATGGGAGATGCACGGGTAGGATAAGACGAAAGACATCTCGAACACTGTCGTGCACGGAAAGAATGTGGAAAATTAATCACTAAAAAAGGCCTCATTTCGCGGAAGGGGCACACGCTGGTGACACGGCGCAATGACAGTAAACCCGGACCGCAGGCTTGCTCTTGGTTAACAATCGAAAAGCACTGCAGACCTCCAACACGAGGCTACGTAGAAGCTTAAAAATAAAGGCGAGACGAGTAAAAGCGCAGCTATCGCAATACTCCGTGAAGGGAAAAGTCCGGGCTTAGCACAAGCCACAACAGGAATGCAAAGGGATCGCGCGCATGAACCAGAATCTTCCCGAGATGTCCGCAGAAAGGGAAAAAGTGACGGAGTGGGCGGGCTGTGCGGTAAATCCAGCCGGTAGAAGAATGAGCTTGGCTGTCCAAGGGCAAGATTGTCGAGCAGTAAAAGTGAAGCGTAAGGGGTGAAGCTCGTATAACCGGGGAGAGATTAAAGAGGTCACGGGCCTGGCCTACCGGCTTGAGCAGGGAAGGTCACGAAGGTGTCCTTCGGGGGGTCCACCGTCGACACCGTTGCGAAGTCAGTCAAATCCCTCTCGGTTCACTGGAAAAAAAGGGTAAGGGAAAGATGAACTCGGCGAGTAAACAACCAACAATGGGTCAGTCTGTATAACTATTCGGAGGGGGGGGGGGGGGGTGGTCGAGACCTTTGTGACGGAAAGCCACAATCAATCTCGAGAACGAATCGTAATCCTTCCAAAACTTCCCAATAACGGTGCTTATCGCCGGGTCCACGCAGGCCGAAGACAACGGCCAGGTTCTCAGTCTCATCCTCATTGAGGGGAAGTGCGGGCCGGTCTGAAAAAGCGCGAAAAAGAAGTCGGTCCCGCGCTTATCCTGATTCCTCCAGATTAAGGGGGGACGCCGGAGACCTTTGCTGAAAAGGGCAGAAATGGAAGGGCCGGATTCCAGGACGAACGCATCACCGAAAAATCAACCGATGGGGAATTTTCTTGGAGCCACCGACCGCAATTCGTCAAATCCGAAGACGAAATTGAATACGCTTCTTTGTCGCCCAAACGTGGAACGCAGAGAGCAGAGTAAGGGAAACGATACAGCGGATTGAAGAATCTGCTTTAACATGCCGGAAGGCAAAGGGTCCCGCCGACAAGGGACGGGGAAGCTGGGGAACAACGCGGGGAGCTCTCAACAAACAACTGAGAAAGAGATCGTTTTTGGACTGTAACAGCTGGGGGGGGGCAGCTGGAGGGGCATCGCGGAAAATACAGCGATAGATCGGAGTGCTGCATGAACTACAGGGGAAGGCGGCAGAAAACCAAGCCGGAATAGTGTGTCTACAATCATCGCTCAGGGAAGCAAATTCTTACTCCGAGAGTGGTATCTAGCGGGGGGAAGGAATCAATCAGTTAAAGCCAGGGTTGATGAGAGGGAAGAACGGATAACGGAGAACAATCAGACCGGGATAAAGAGGACCGAAAGAAAGCGTAGGCCATCTAGAAGGGAACGCAGCGACGAGATTTAAATTCCTTGGCGGGAGCGGAAAACCGCACTAAGCTCAACGGGGGGAAGGCCTGAGACCTTCCTTTAAGAGGAGAGCTGGAGGGACTAGCAGCCGCTCCTGTGCCGGAGGGTTTGAGGTGGAGTCGTAGATACCAGGCAGAGGGATTCTGGGGAGACTCTGAATACCTGCTGCGGAACCAGGGGGGGTGCAATCTCTATAAATAAAGGACATTATGTGTGGGGGGCGGGATCAAGTCACGGAGGAAGATATAACCGTATCAGGCAGAATGAGATCGCGGAAATCGAGTGGAAACAGGAAAAACCCTGCGCAGAAAAAAAAAGGACCTTAGACAAATGTCGCGCATGAGTGCCTCGAGAAGATGAAGAATCGCAGCTGGCAGAAGTCGCGACGGTCTTCCCCCCTAATCGAAGAAAAAAAGGAGAAAACCTGAATCGAATCTTGGGGGGACGGAGCACAAGCTAGCCAGGTGCATTCTTACCAAAACCGGATGAACCCGCCCCAACAGCCTCGCCCTTGAAAGGAAAAGTCCGATTTCCGGCGCAGCTCGGAAAAAAAGCTAATGGGGACAAGGAGGAAAGGGTGTGCCGCCGGGTCACAGAAAAACGGGAAGAGGCTTAAGTTCAGAGGGACTTGAGATTCCGCGTTGGCGGGTACAAAGAAAACTGAAGGAGGCCATCACGGAGCCCCGTCCTCGTTTGTGGATTTCACAGGGGGACAGAGATGTTGACCAAAGGGAAAGCAGGAAGATACAAATGATTAATGGAGAAAGATACCGCCTGACACTGGAGACTGAAGGGAGGCACTCTGTCTTGGGGGTAACTTGAGAAATGCAGAAATGGACGCGCTGCGAGAGGGAGTTGGGCCGCTATGGGGCCATGGCATACTCGTAAAAAAACTGTGAGGTGGAACAACAAGAGCGTCGTCCTTAGGGGAGGGCGGCAGCCGTCCAGGGCTGCTTAAGGTAATCGAGCAACGAAAAACGGGCGTGAAAAGCGTACCAGGATGTTGAGTCGAAGATGATGCTTACCAACACCTAAAGCCACCCTAAGTTTCTGCAAGGGGGACCGAAAGAGTTGGGGAGCGGATGTTACCGTCAACTGAAGATGCAGGGAGACGGCCCCGTATTCCGTGGAGGAACTGGCAGTATCTGAAAGATCGGCACGCGGTGGCTGGGGTTGAGGGAGCCCAGCAACTATTTGCGAAAAAAAGGCATCAAGGGGGGGAGCGGTTACTGCTTATGAACCATCTGATGAGAATCGACAAAGGGAACCGGACGTGGAGAGCAATCGAAGGAATGGGGGAAAGGGGAATCGGTGCTCGTCGCGCTGTCGTTTTAGCCCCGGTTCAGGGGGAAAAAAAAGAAACCGCGATAGGGCTCGGAGTCGAGAGGAGCCACAGGGGCATGGGGGGGGCGACGCTTTCCAGGTTGAGCCCGTACAATCTCCTAAGGACCGGTGTTCTTCTGCAACTCAAAACCACGGAGCTGCGACAGGGCAAAAAAGGGCTGAGAAAAATGATATTAATTTGCTCACGGCTTTAAAATGAATTCCGCATAAAGGGGGCAAGCACTTTCTCTTTCTGTAGGTCAAGAAGTCTCAAAACATGCAGGGCCAAGCTCTTCTTGACGAAAACCGCAGTAAACAGCTTGGTCTTGAGAAATCCTAGAAGAATGGAATGGAACCAAAGCTTCGTTGGATCGCCTTGACTGTCGGCCTGATCGGGGAAGTTGTTTAGACCAGGGGGGGGTCGTACGCTCGGGGGATTCCAAAGAATCCTCAAGGCGATCAGTAAAAAGCGTGGGCTACTTGCTGAAGGGAAAACGGCCCCGGCGAACAAGAGGGTAAATTAAGGCATTGAAAAGGGCTAGGGAAG
>Ga0179593_1327546_pt1 | contig 24995 bp, 31 predicted proteins | sample CZODoug2_1_08_16_FD_185931 | JGI IMG/M metagenome (GOLD analysis project Ga0179593, IMG submission 185931) | Vadose zone soil fungal communities from Angelo Coast Range Reserve, California, USA - CZODoug2_1_08_16fungal (PacBio error correction) | ecosystem: Environmental > Terrestrial > Soil >...
GAAGGCAGTTGTGCCCCATAGGACATAAGGACCAGACAGAGAACACATTACAGAGGGCCATGCATCATTTTCCTAACGAAGGGAAAAGAGGGAGATACATACCAAAAGGGCAGAGAGGGAAAGGAAGCGGAATACATCTAGGACGGTAGATCTGAAGATGATAGATAAATTCGGAAAAGAAGAAAGCGGTGCCATCCTGTTAGCGGGGCGCAGCGTGCCTTTAGGAACTGGAAATCAATACTACAGAGGACAGCTGACAAGAGAGACAGAACGTCATTAGGTGCCTATCATGGAGAGAATGAGGAAGGCCGTTCTCCACCATCGTAAGTTCGGGAAAGGAGGGTGGAAGAGGCGGAGTACAGCCGTGAAAGCGCAGAAACGTCGTCAAGGCGCAGCGGGTCGATCGAAGCAGGGGGTGAGAAGCGGCAATCAAGGTTGGCTTCTGACTGAGGGGGGGGACCACGGAGGGAAAAAAAAAGGAAGCTCGCAAGTGAGAAGAAAAGAGCAAAAAAAGCGGGTGTTGGGGGTGGGACCGCCCAACAAAAAGCTTCAGTAGGTAAAGACGTTAATAAGGAAAGGAACTAGAGCGGGGAAAAGAAAAGAAAAATGTTTTTACCAAAGGAGAGAGGGGCTCCACGGGAAAAAAGGGTAAGCATAGATGAGAATACAAACGTAAAAGACGGGGAGCATGTTGGAGACTTCATTGGGGAAAGACTCAGAGCGGTTAAAAAAAGGAATATCCCGCAATCTTGGTGTCGGGGGAGAAAGTGGTTGAGAAAGAAAAGGGGTTGACGGCATAGGTCAGAAGCGTCAGCAGTCGATATGCGTGAGCGAAGGTTAGGTTTAAGGAAGGATGAGGATGATGGATCTGGGATAGCAACCATGGGGTATATCAGGGATCAGGTGGGGAAGAGGCGGGAAAAAACTTCAACCATCAGCTGACCGCAGCCGGGGGGGAGGGGGATCAAGAATAAGTAGGAAGAGACTCGCTTATTCAAACTCCGAGAGGGACGATTAATAGGGGCGAAATAAAACGAAGATAATGATTCTGGTGGACCCAGCTTTTGCGAGGAAAGTACTCAGGGGACTTTGGGGGAGGGAAGCAATGAATTACCCCTCCCGGTAAGAAAAGGTCAATGAATCAGAGGAGCCGGGTGCTCTGAACTATGAAAAAAAACAAAGGGTAGTTACGGAAATGAAGGGGCGGACCGGTGCACGAAGCCTGGCCACCCGGAGATTTGGTCGTGCTTATGAAACGAGGAAAGAGTTCGTCAAAACTGAGAGAGGAGGAAGGAGGAGTCTATCACTGACAAATTCCGTCTTGTACTGGGATTCTCATTAGGCGCAGAAGGAGGAGCCTAAGAGAAAAACTATTCGATATGGGAACTACAGAGGGGAAGATCGGGAAGGCCTGATTAAAGATAAAAGAACCCCCGAAAGGTCTAGCTAGAAAAGGATAAATGGAGAGGGGGGGAACCCCACGCGGAAGATAGAAAAGAGATCAATACCATCATGGATGATCCTATGGGCCCAATGACGATAAAAAAGTAAAAATCGAAGAAAGGGTAAAGAAGGGGGGAGCAATACAGAGAATACGTACAGGTAAATTCCCTTATCAAGATCAGACGTTCAGTATGACCCGCCAGACTGGTGTGATGACGAGGTTGCTAGAGCATTTGGAGCCGATGGGAAACCTTGCTATAAGGGCACCGGACTATCGACGAGGGAAAGGAACAGTAAAATGCAGAAATATTCTAAATTTAGCCGGAGGTAAAAGGGAAAAGGATACAGATTAGTGACCTTTGGGTCTCGAAAAGGTCTGGACAATATCACACCGGAACTTCTTCTGACTTTGAGCGGAAAGGACAGGGAGAGTTGAAAGGATTGCAGATTACGAAAGCACCACATGCATGAAGCATGGAGAATCGGCTAAGCCTCTTCATCAAGCTAAGGATAGCGCAGTGTCGGCAATATCCTATGGAAATTCTCACTTGGAGCGGCGAGCCAGCTGACACAGTGGTCCTGCTTCACTTACAGAAAGAAACTGACTAAAGAAAAAAAAAAAAAAAAAAAAAGAGGATCGCGGAGATGCGCAGAAAGCCGAATGAGCTGACGTGGACGAGGCGTTGCGAAACGGAGGAGGCAACAAAAAAACAAGGAGGAGGAGAGAGATAGAAATAACAATGTTTTCTCAAAGGGGCCAGGGGAAAACAAAGAGTCGCCTTTGTTTTGTCTTGCGCATGCGGAACGGGAGGGGGGAGAAGAGGGGTACTTAGTCGTCGCGGGTGGGTCCTGCTGGGAGAAAGATGGGGATCGGGCGGTGGCCGAAGATACACGGGTTATACAAATATTGCCCTAAGAAAGTTCCCATAAGGGGAGAAGGGGGAGGAGAGAAAAAGCTCTTTTAGAAGATGGGCAAAAAATTGGGAATATGACTGAAGAGGTAACAGAACTTGGATTTTTAGGACTTCCTCGGGTGAAGCTCAGGTTCAAAGGGAGAACGATAGAAGAGAAGCAAAAGATCGGATAGGGTGCTCTCTTGAAAAATGAGGAAACCACGCCCAGGACAAGAAGACGCTTTATTTTTCTTCAGTGGTCAAGAAGGAGTAAAGTCGAAGAGTAAAGCATGTTATGAAAAAAAGAAGGTAGAGAGGTAAGGTGAGGTTGAGCGCAAGGGGTCAGAGATGCAATGACCGGGGGGGCGTACTAGAACTCAGTCAGTGCCACATATTCTGAGATCGATGAAAAGGAGATCTTTAGTAAAGAGGATCTGAACCTGGGGGGAAAAAAGACGAAAGAGTTTAGTGGGCCTATGGGAAAGATAAGATGAGCGGGACGTGAATAACTCTTGGGACAACCAGGACTATACAGGGAATCAAATGGAGGTAAGTTGGAGGGCGGGACGCGGGGGGGGGTACCACCTTGATCTACTGGTTGAGAAACTGAGAGGTGTAGGGGGGGTCATTAAGACGCGAATCCTGAGTCGAGGGGGCCATATCGACGAAGGGTTCAGCGTGTACTAATGCAGATAGAGAAAAAGTTACGCTCACACCAAGCACACGGTTTTTACCTGCCAGATCGTAAGAGCTTATCTAGGGAGCTCGGATAGGTTCTCGCGGGTCCAGACGAAACAAGGTCAGAAACCAGTTGCAGGATGCTAAAGAAAGCGGGGGATTTCCATCGGAAGGGCGCAGCAGGATGTGGAATGAATATAAAAAACTTACTCGAAAAAGAAAAAGGGGGGAAAACGTGAGGAAATCTGTGGAGGGGTAACTGGACAATGGCAGGGCCGCCCACATCGGAAATGACGCGATCAATGCTGAAAAAGTGGGAAAGAAAGGAGCATTTTATTCGTAAAGAGGACTTACCGAGAGCAGGAGCGGCATGAAGTCGTAAGACAAGGATGGGCTCAAAATCGGGGGGCCTGAGGGGGTTGGGGAAGAGGGCGATGACTAGAGATAAAAAATGGGGGCTCGAAAAAGAGAAAAGCAGCATATCCTAATTGGTTAAAACAAACAGGCTAAAGGGGATCACCATAGCAGACTGAGGGAAAAAAGACGGGACACCACGGGTTCGAAAAAAAATTTGTCGCACGAACCAATGGGGCGGGGATCGATAACAAAACATGGCGCTGTAGCGTGAATAAAACCAAGGGGGGGGAAAAAAAAACACTCCCGGGGGTTGACGGGGGGAGAAAGAGATGGGGGAATGGCCAAAACTGTCAAGGCCCGTCCCTAAGTAAGTGGGGGGGGGTTTAAACCCCAGAAATTAGGAGCAGAATCGAGCGGCAGAAGGTGGGAGGGAAAGTATTACGATGCTCCTATAGGAAACGAAAGGGAGGGCAAAAGCTGAGGGGGGGAGGGACAAAAAAAGAACGATCGTTATTAAAAGATTGGGGTGCTCACCCGGGCCGAGAATAACCCCTGAGGGGAAAGAGGGGTCAAAAAATCTCCTCAACAAAAACAGGGGCAGACACTGCAGGGGGGGAAACCGAAGCGAGGAGGAAGACGTCAAACTGACCGTGAAAGGTGGACTATAGGGATCAAGCTGTAATCGCCGCCATAGCCAACTAGGACGCCCGGGGGACGGTGGGTGGTTGCTTGGACCAGAAGTCAGAGAAATGTCTCGGCACGGAGGGAACGAGGGGGAATGAAATCGCTCTTGTGGGGAGTGGGGACGTAGGGTGGTCTCTTGTTCGGGGTAGGGATAAGGGGGGAACAGCACCGCATATAGGAAAAATCGTAAAGAAAAAGAAGTATGATTTGGCATTCAAGCACGTACCGACGGGAGGGGAGAAAAAAAAGGACCCGGATCGTCCCTCGAGTCGGAGTGCGCGTCGGGGTGAAAGACATCGAGAGGGGCGGATAAAACATACTATTCCAAGCGGGAAGGGGAAGAGGGCTGATTTCCTCCTCCGGTTCTAGGTGTGTCGAGGACTTTGCTGAGGGATACGTATTGGCAACGCCGCGGTCATCAAAGGGGACCAAAATTCGGTGCGAAGGGAAGCACAGGGAGTAAAAAAGAAAGCAGACCGAGCAGGAGGGAAGGGAGAAAGGGTAGGGCTCGGGGACACACGCTTGGTTGGGAAAGAGAGGATGGTCAGGGGACAATCAAGGTAGATCGTATGGTCCGTAATTTCTTTTCCAAGAAGGGCAACAAAGTCTTTGAAGAATTTTCAAAAGAGGCAGGGAAAGGAAAGGAAGGGGGCGACAGGGGGAAACACACCCTAAGGAAAATCTGACGGCGGGGGTTGGGACGCGGCAAAAAAACTTTACTATCACTTTGGGCCAGAGGGAATGAAAGCGAGCCTTGAAAAAGGGCGTCAGGGACGTCACAGAGGGGAAAATAGGGGGCGAGAATCATCATAGTTAATGGGCCCGGGAGGGGCTTGGCTCTAGGGGAGGTCTAACTTTAAAAAGATTGGTGAGAATGAAACCGCCTGATAATGAAAAAATGGACGGAAAGGGGTGAGTTCTCACTAAATTAAGGAGAGACTAAGAACTAACCTTAATCCAGGATCCAGAAGGGAGAATCCTTAGACCCCCTGGGGAACGGGTACAGGAAAGTGAATACTAAATTGGGCCGCTCTCAGTCAAAAACGGAGGTGAGGAATATCTAGAGGACATTCTATCAGGATTTGGGCAAGAAAAAAGGGGGGAAGAATTTCATGGGAGGCTGGTGGAGTAGGGACAGGAGGGAGGATAAGGTCGGCCTCGACAAGACGGCACCTTCTTAAGAGGGAAGGAGGAGGGGAGGCTCAAACTCAAAAACGTGGAGAGTAATAGGCCGGGGGGTGGACCAAATCACCGCGATCAATCCCTACGGGAAAAAAGAAGACGCGACTAGAAACGCATCCGATGGTCGGGCAGTGAGGAGAGAGCGAGCATCTTTAAATGTGCCGGCGAGCCAGGCATTACGCCTGAACTCGACTCGTAAGGATGGGAAACCTTTGATGAAAAAAAGGGGGAAAGCAGTCCCTCCGGTCAAAAAGAAGAGAGGAAGGTCGGCCCGACTTCGCCTCCCCTAATCTGTTCTAGGAAGGGTACCTGCTGGGAAAAAGGAATTCACTTCCCTCCACTAATACTCCCCGATGGGTCCGCAAAAAGCAGCGCTCGAAAAAAACCCTCTTGCCAAGACTGCAAAAGACACACATGTAGAAAAGGAATAGAGATGGGAGGGGGGAAGGGGAAGGGGAGGAAGGTGATTAATATAGCTAGGTCATTCAGGGTGCCAACGGAAGAAGAGCCTGACAGACCTTCCTTGTCACGGAGAGAGTTACGAGAGAACAGGAGGGAGGAAAATGCAGAAGTAAACGCGCCGGTCAGAGGGGGGGACGAAAAATATTACGATGATAGAAGATCTTCAAAAGCCTCGGGGAAACGATTTAATCTCGGAGAAAAGTTCAGGGGAGGGAAGGGAACTTCAGACATTCCTTGGAACTTCATCAGGCCGGTGGACATGACAATAATAGAGAAACGAAGCAAAAAAAGATCACTCGCTCGGTCATAACGGTTCGTAAGTGGCGAGCATTTCAAATATAAAGTGGAACCCGGTAACCACATCTTCAATTGCGGCAACAAAGGAAAGGGGGGGCTGTGTTACAGACAGTTAATCTCAACAAGGGGGAGGCAAAAAAAACGGGAAAGTGCCAGGAGAAAGATGAGCATATGGCAGGTAAAACCAGTTTTCTTTCTCTCGAAAGTAGGGAAGCAAAGGGAGTGTAAAAGGCATTCGACAAGCGACAGACCAGGCTCTTGGTGGTTTTGGGTCCCCCACCAAAGATCTTTACGAGGCCTGGGGAGGACGGAAGAGCATCTTTATGAATGAAAAAAGAAAGAATCAAGAGAGGGAAAGGATACAGAGGGGGAGGGGTTTGGGGGGGAAAAACATCGGGAGATAGGAAGGGGAACTTGGGGACCCGGAACAGGGGGGGGGGGGAAAATCCGAATCAACGAAAAATACGTAGGAGACAATGTGGGGGGGGGGAAAGTGAAGATCAATCGAAATCGGTGATAACGGGAGACAAGAAGCGGGGGGAGGGGTTCAAAAGGGGGGTTGTCGAAAACAAGTTGACCGCCTCGGTTCGGAGGCGCCGCAATTGACTGAATCGTTCCAGGAAGGAGATGGAAAAAAAAGGGGTGAGCGTCTTAGTCGGCACCATGGTATCGACGAGAAGGAAGAGGACATGGAGAAAAAAAGAAGTCAGAAAGCGCCGACCGGTAAAGTAAGCCTACTCCGGCAGTAAGAGTTCTCACGAAGCTGGAAGGAAGAGGGATACACAAGAAGGGCTGGTCAAAAAAAAAAAGGGGTTCGCGGGGGAGGGAAGAGAGATGGACAGGAGGGTGGGCGAAGAAGGAACAGGACCATAAGATGTACTCCGTCGGGCGAGTGAACGCGCCGAGGGTCGCTACAAGAATAGGTGGCAGCCCTTAAGAATCAAGTTCAGAAGGAATGCAAAAGGAGAGGAACGCGTGGGTTCTTTCTGATGAACCGCGAGAAACAAAGGGGAGAGTTACATCGGCAAGATTATCTATCTCAGGGGAAAAAGAAGTCTTGGGGAGCATAAAAAAAGGAAGAAAAACGCCTAGAGCGGAAACAACGCGAACCCTCGTCATGGCCGGAAAGAAGATTTGTCTCAGGAGGAAGATCGAAAAAAAGGTGGGCGGAGAATAAACGGATTAATCGGGGGTTACCCAAGGAGTAGAAAAGGCGACAAACAAATCATCTAAAAGTAGGGAGGGGGGCTAAGCAGGGGTCAAGAGCCTAAAAGGAGCGCCGGACGAAAACCAAATAGAAAACAAAAGCGGAGCTCGGATTGGAGGGGCAAGGTCATCACTGCAAGGGGGGGCTATCGGAAAGAGCTAGAGAAAACCGATGGTTACTTCATGAGGGGCGAGGGAAGAAAGGTGAATGAGAATCAGTTTGAAACTTGGATCTCCGGAAACTTACGAAATCGACAGCTGGGGAAAACAAGAAGGTCTATCGAAGAAGAGATTAAAAAGGTCTCAAAGGATTTCCGGGGCGTAGGAAGGAGGGAAAAAGGCGAGCAAAAGACGCGGGCGAAGAGGGGTTCTCAGGCGATCCCGATAGGGGGAAAATTGGAAGGTCCAGCCGCAACGCACGAAATCATGCTCATTAAGACATGAGATGAAAAACTCCTACTCCTACAGAATGATATATAGCAAATCTCTGGTTTACTAGAAAAAGAGGATCAGAAAGGGGGAAATTTATGCTCAACTCCCGAAGCATCGGGAAAGTGGGGATTCGGAAAAACTTCGCTCTTAAAAAGAAGGACAAAAAAAAAAACACGATAAGGAGACTTTTCTATAAGGGAGGTCTTTAGGCGGGAGAAAAAGGGTAGAGTATCTGAGAAAACAAAAAAAAGGGGGGAAAAGAGATCAACTAACAAGTCTCAAACAGGACGACGGCCACGAAGTGCCAGGTCCTTGCGAGAAGAGGGGGAGGGGAGAATACTTTTGGCCAGGGACTTTGTGAAAGAGGGAGGGGCCGAAAAAGGGAAGGGCGAGGAACGTGGAGGGGCTCCCCCCGTTCAACTATCCGGGACGACTAAAATCAGATGGAGAATCAGGAAACTTGAAGAAAAATGTTCATATTTCATTCTGGGAGAAAGGAGGAGTGGAGGGAGTGCCTCGTCTGCAAAGAAATGGAAGGGGGAGACATAAGCGATGCACCAAACAGATCTCAAATTCTGATAGAAAAAGGTTACCTTAAAAAAAGAAAACGACATACTAAGGGATGAGAGTAGTTTTGGCTGGGGGGAAGACTGTCTCAGTGAAGAAACCGAACTCTGGAGGGGAGTTAATGGAAGAGGGAATCGGCCGGTGTTCTTAGGAGGGAGAAATGGTCGAAAAGGAGAATACCAGGGATCCCTCAAGACAAGCATTCAACAAAGGGGATGGCGGTGATCTCTGACCGAAAGGAGAAGCCATTCGAAAAAAGGTGACCTAGAAAGAAGAGAAGGGGGGGTGGGGAAGGGTGTCAGTTGAAGCGGGGGGGATCGAATGAGGCATAGGGGGTACTTTCTATAGTAGGATAAGGGCTAATTGAGGAGCGGAGGGGGTTAACCCCAGAAAGAGGAAGAAGGGGAATTAGCTCAGGACAGGGGGGGTTGGGTGCATATGTGCATCAGGGCTACAGGATGCTTAGAGGTGCACAAATCGAGAAAAAGGGGTTAGGAAGGGGGAAAAGGGAAAGAGGCCTATGCGACGCCTAGCTCACCCAAATACTGGTGGGGGAAGTAAATAGTATCAAGTCAGGGTAGGAAGGAGAACGGGATCTGTCTCCCGGTCAAGAAACGCAAGACCCGGCAGATCAGGGGTTCAAGTAGGAACCGAACCTTATTCCAAGAAGGGAAGAACTCCAAGAGGTTTAATGTCAGCTGAATCGACAAGAATGACTCCAGAAAAACTCTCCAGAAATTAGATTTGGGTGATGGGTGTTCAGAAGCCACGAGGATCTCGAACATCGGAAAGAGGAAAACGGGGGGGGAAAGCGCCGGGGAGATCTGGGTTTGATTGCGACTATGCGAAAATAACATGCTGGGCAAGGAATTATAGCGTAATAACGGTGGCTTCAAGAAAGGCTCAGCTGCTCTTGATGTTAAAGGGTGGGAAGATCGTTCTATGGGATCCATGAGAAAGAAGAACGCCTTGGGCTACGTCAAAAACAATCCCAAACAAAAAGAAAGAAGCATGAAACCTAACCCGAAACGATCGCTCAAGTGATTCGCCGTCTGACTTAGAAACAGAGTAAGAGGGAGGTCAAAAAAAAATGTTTCAAAAAAACAGTAGGGGCAACGAACCGATTGGCGTACAAGCTTCATCTGGAGATTTAAGGAAAGGAAAAAAGTGCTACTACGAGGGGAGGGATGAAGAGGGGGAAATGGGGCCAAGGGTCCAAAAGGAGAAAAAGAAGGTGGTTCCACCGCATTGAGTATGATGGGAGAATCTCGCGACTGCCTGACTAATTCGATAGATCAACAGGACAGATAAAAAAAAAATCTTGTGACGCGACAAAAAGATCGGGCGGGGAGGACTCTTTTTCAGCACCCTTGCGATCATTCAACTCGGGGGGGAAACCCAGGGTCCAAAAATGCTCAAAAAAAAAGGCAAGTCCGTCCTCAATGAAGACCCTACTCGATGAAGAATTACCCGTGAGAAAGGGCAGGAAGCTAAAGAAGGGTACGACTACAAGATAACTCTTAATACGCCAGGAAATGGTGGAGGCTTCCATAGAGTCTCGAAACATGCTCGGCACATACTGAAATGATGCCAGCAAAGGCAGACATGGCGCTTTCTTTCTGAGTCCTGGGACCAAACATCGAGAAAATCTTAAGAAAAGGATGAGAGGAAATGAGGGGAAACGCCGACCTGAAACCAGAAGCTTCAAGCGCGTCGCGTCCGTCGAGTATGTGGGAATCTCTTGTCATTGACTCAATATTCATAGTCGGGAGAGAGGACCAGAGGGGAGCAAAGAAGGAGTAAATTGATGAAAAAGGTTGGCAAGACTTTCGGGTACTTCACTCTGAGCTCCGTGAAGAAGACGTAGTGCACGCCGCGGACCGCTCAGGCCAAGAGCAAAAAAAGAAATTGACAAGATATAGGGAGCAAAAATCATCTCAAATCACTCTCGAGTGAGGTTCGAGGGGGTCCCCTTCTTCTGGGAAAATCGGGAAGGAAGAGAGGAGAGCGAGGGGCAAATCAGCGGAGATCGTCTTATCCTGATGGTCCATGTCCAAAGAGGGACAAAGGTCAGTTAAACAAGGAAAATGGGAAAAAGTTAACTGTGACTAGTGAAAAGGGGGGGAACCAAGAGGGGAGAGGAGGCCGCGAGACAGGACTTGTATGTAGCGGCACAACCAAGAACGGGTTTCCATATGAGACGCATAGAGGAAAACGTTTAAGAGGGACGAGAAGGGCAACGGAGGGAGTCCACAGAGGCGAAGGAGAGAAGCACAAAGACTTTCACTTCAATAGGTATGCTAGACACTAGGTCTGGGTGGAGTGAGTTTATGAGCCAAGGGGATTCAGGGGGGAAATCAGGAACCGGTAAATTCGACATTTGCGAATTGGAGTAAAAAGCGTTACTCAAGGCGCAAGAAAACGCAGGAAAATAAATGAACCCGGGCGAAAAAGAAGGAAAGGATCATCCCGATACTGATACCAGGAAGCAATTAAACGGCTCGAATTCATGCTCAGCAACACCAAAAAAGAGGGTAAGCGTGAAAAAAAAATAGAGAAGGTAATTGGGTAAAAGGGAGAAAGGAATGATAGGAGGGATGGATTCGGAAGGGAAAAAGAAATGGAGTCCGTAGGAGGAAACCCGACGTCTATGCCAGGGAAAAGGAAAGAATACCGGGAAAAACAAATTAGGGATAGGAAGCTGCAGGACGCCAAAGTGCTCCGCACCCGCAAAGACCAGACCCGCAGAGCACCGAAAGATTGGAAGGGCCAAGTAGGGGATGAATGACCTTTGGGGGGGGGCAAGGGGCGGGAGGCGAGCAATTTGACTTAAACAGTACTCTAGAAACAGAGAACAGTCCAGAGGGCACGGGTCGCGGTTGGTCCGAAGAACTCAAAACACCCGGGGGGGTCGTCACGGAGAAAATGCCGGGGGGGATAGGCGGAAACCCCAGAGGTCAGGAAAATGCCTTTGCCTTGGAAAAAAAGGCCTCTTGGGGAAGGTAAGAAAGAAAAGATCGAACTATTGCGGTGGAAGCGCCGGGCAGCCGAGGAACCACCGCTTGGGGGAACAAACTGCATACAAGTATCCCCTGCACTCGAGAGGAGGAATTAAAGGCTGAAGACGAGGAGGAAAGGGGAGAAGGGCACGGAGCGGATACTAGTCGGGAGGCAATCGTCCGGAGGGGAAACAGAAGGAACCGGACAGAGGAAAAGTTCATTCAGGGGAAATACTCCGGAAGAGAGAGAGTGGCCAAGAAAAACTAGGAAAATGATGAAAGAGGCCCTGAAGACACCAATTAAAGATCATGGGGGATACTTCGGAATACTGGAAGGCGGCCAAGACTTCAGAGCATCCGGGAGAAGAGACATAAAAACTGGGAAGGTTCCAAAGGAAATACAGAAGAAAAATGCTCCTACTAGAGTACAGCGCAAGGTAGCTTTGCCATCAGGGGGTTCAGTACTCCACTCAGCCGAATGAGGGAAGTCAAGGCTCCACCTCGTCAGGTTGCAAAAGATAGATGGCGGAGAGTACACCGGTTAGATCTCATCCATGTCTTGAAAAAACCATAAGATCTCATCTGGGGGGGAGTCTTAATGGTCGTGCCGACAGCCGAGGGGCCATGTCAAAAAAGGAGGCAGAAGAGGGAAAAACATACGCACACCGATCTTGTGTGTTTGCCAGGGCCAAACCCTAAGAGCTTGGAACAGGCCGTGAGAAAAAAGCCATTCGGGAAAGGAAGGAAAGCCCGAGAGCTGATCGGGGGGAAACGCGCTCAATGAGGGGGAACAACCACGAAGAAAAATTTTGGACCCTTTTCAAACATAAAGTTAAAAGCAGCAAAAAAAAATACGGTCAGGAAGGGAAAGGGGGGGGGGGGAACTCGGGCTTCAGAAGACAATTATTTGTCATAACAAGAATATCTTTTCGGGGACGTAAAAGTGTGTGCACGACAAATGAAAACTTTTGAGAACGAAAGAGAGATCAATGAGGTACGATGGGGGGCGGTGTCCAATGTTAATATTGGCTGATGTTGCGCTCTAAATTAGGGCACCAGGGGTATCGCTCAGGGAAAAAAAAAGTAGAGGGCTTAAAAAAAAGGACCGAAAGAGATAACGGCACAGGGAGGGGGAGATACGATTACAGCAGGGAATCGGAGGAAAACCCGAATCTGGCTAGTAATGGTCGAATCAACGAGAAGGATCAGTAGATGGGTCAAAAAAAAGAAGGGGGCTTTAGGATCACAGATATTGAAGTGTGGGAGGCGAGGTCAATGAAAAGAAATGTGCCTAACGAGGGCTATTAGACTCTCCGGGTGTAACTGTTAAGTACAATCTTCTTGCGGCAACAAGGAGGGTCATATCAATTCGTCCAACAGAAAGTATTACAGGGGGGGGGGGGAAGTGCATGGATTAAACGCGAGAAAAAAAGGACTGAATTACTATGTACTGCCGGAGATATCTAGGGGGCTTGGAAAACTCCTGATTGTGGGAGAGGAACGTAAAGAAGGAGAATCCTACGCTGTAGGGAAACGCTACGAGCCAAAGGGAAGAGATGGAGAACGATCGACTAAGCAGGGCAACATGCCTCCCCCCACGAGAGAAAAAAATAGAATATATCGTTGGTTAAAAAAGAGTAAGCAATAGGAAAGAGGATAAATCGAAATGGTCTATTCCGAAATATTCCTAGAACGATAAACGGGGACTCGAAATACAAGAGACAACACGAGAAAATCTGTCAATTTCTCCGGACATCTGGAAAGGATCAGGTCAGCACGAGAGACAAAAGTCTTTTGGGCAGGAACGAAATTTGCATATCCTAGGTGCAACGGCAAGAAAGGGGGAAAGATCAAAGAAAAAACAGCAAGTGAAGAAAGAGGAAGAGGGAGGAAAAACAAAGAACCGAGATGTGAAAGAAAAAAGAGATCTCATCCCGGAGTTGTGAAGTGGCATTGGTCCACGCTAGACAAGGGCGAGCTGTGTAGGCGGGATGTTGGGTGTGTCGTGAAGGTGCGCGCGTGTCTGGTGTTGAGGGGGGGGGGGGGTGCTGGTGAAGGGGTAGGCGCAAGGGGTGGAAAAAGAGAAAAGAGGTCAGCAGGCAAGGAGGTGGGTCGTGTGAGAGGGGACTCTAAAGGTGCTCCTGTGTGGTCGGACGATGTCGAGTCATCGGAGGGCCGGTGTTGATGAACTTGCGTCTGTCTAGACACGAGACAAGGGAGGGGAGGAGGGTGGTGCGCGCGTAGGGAATGCGGGAGCGCGGTGGCGCGGTGACGAGAAAAAAGTCCGAATTCTCATTGGCCAAACAGAAAACTAGGCATGGGCGAAAATTGGTCGATCTCAATACAAAGTATGTAGTAAATATAGGAAGAAGGGGATTCAAGGCAGAGGAAAAGGATTCACTAATGAACGGAGGGAATTGCGGAGGAAAGGGGTATCATCATGGTCTCGGTTTCAATGAGGGGTAAGCGGAAGGGAGTGGAACGTTGCAAGAATCAGACGCGAAAGTGCGCACCTTCCAATCGCCGGCTCAAGGGAGGATCAACCAGCAGGGAGTGCTTCATTAAACTTGGGCAGAATCAGATAGGCAGGTTTAAGGGCTTCTGGAAGAAGATGGGGGTCTGAGAATCATAAGGGCAAAGGTCACGCTCATCGGGATCTGCCGGAGCAAAAGATCGAAGGGGAGGGTTCTCGACGGGTCAGAACCAATCCCAGGACATTCCTGAAGGGAGGCGTGATAGAGGGAAGAAAATAGAATAGGGGGGATGCAAGGTAAGGAAGGAATATTTGATAGACGGTTCATTCAGCAAAGGTGGAAATCTATCAATGAGACAAGGGCTTTCGCAAAGAGAACTCATCCGAAACACGATAGGGGGGTCTCGGCGAAACGGGGTTTTATGCCTGCATTGGGAAATATCTTAAAAGGTTCCGTTGGACTGATGAGGCGCGAAAGTGATCTAAGTCTTGGGGTAAAGCGCTAAGAATAATGCAAGGCAGGATTTCGGGAAAAGGAGAGGGGAATTGAAGAAAATCGGGGAACTGAGAGATAAATAGAAGGTAGGAGCAATAGCCGGGGGGGGGTGCGGTTAGGATAAATCAAGGAGACCTGAAAAAAGGGGCTCGTTTCCCATCGGACAAGTCAGGGTTGTCTGAAGAGAGAGCTTCTAGGAGGAGCGTGGACGAAAAAAGACGGAGGGGGGGGGGAAGTCCCAAAGCTGAATAAGAAGGGGAGTAAGATAAAGCGCTGTCTCGCGGTGCAAGCGGAAAATCACTTCAGAATTGGCAGAGGGCTCAGAAGGGGTGACATCTATGGCGCACTCTTTTCAATCCAGAATAGATCGACACTACGGAAAAACAAAAAAAAGAGGCCGTGAACAGTGAGGAAGCTGTGGGGGGGGGAAGGTACCTGAGGAAAAAAGCCCGCTTAAATCCTTCGACAGCTCGACCACCCTATGTGAGTGCAAGTCAGGTTGGATGTAAATATAGAAGTAAAGAAGCGGGAGTGAAAGAATGCTCTTATAAGGTTGCTACCGAAACGTCGAAGAGTCCCTGCCTTTAATGAAGGTTGACCGACTGAAGGTGTTATCCTATAGAACCCATCGGACTAGCGGCTCAAAACTCCAATATAAGAATTGGAAAAACCGGAAAACACATATCGCTACGAATAGTCCTGCGAAGAGATAACAGGGGAACGGAACGGGGGAGGGGGAACACACTTTCGCAACCAAAGATGGAGTCTTGGATGAAACCTCGAGTAGACATTGTAAGGGAAAGTGGTACCAAACATATGCGCCAGGAGGTTTTTGGAAAAGGGGGGGAAAGTATGGACTTTCACCTGGTCCAAGCCCCGATCCGGTTGTGTGGACACACCAGAATTGATTAGCCGGCGATCAAAAACTCGCCTTCAGAAAGAAGAAGGATCCTAGAAAAGATGGAGGGGAAAAAAAAATCTGAGGGAAAAAAACCCACGAAGCTGGGAGGTCAATTGTGCGCGGACCCTTGCAGCATCCCTGGAGGGGACAAGAATGTTGGCAAATAGAAGAGAAGACCCAAGGAAACACGGGGCCGCGAAAGGAAGAAAACCAACGATGAGCAAAAGGGGGGGACGTTAAGAACCTGGGAGGGTAGCTCACGTCTTTTCCGCACCTCCATCGGAACCTCCTGTTACGAAAGGACTGGTGGAAAAAAAAGGGACGGGAAGAATGCTCCGAAATGCGCGGAACACAAGGACTGAAATCTGGGTATTACATCGCGCGGCAGATGTACTCGTAAAGGAGGCAGGTTGACTCGTATGAGGGGAGGGAAACCACCACGGCTGACAGAAAGAAAAAAAAGAGTCTTAGTCAGGCCCGCAAAAAAACGATCGTGATCAAAACGATCTAGGTCCTAGAGGATGGGAAGACTACTCAATGAAATAGGAAAAGGACATAAGAGGGGAGAAGGCGGCGGCAAGAAAAAAGGGTGACGCAGGGGGAGAAGGCTGCTTGTCTGAAACACGGAAATCACGGAGGACGTAGGCTGAATTGGTCTCTGTGAAAAGGAGACGATTTTCAACTAGTAGGGAGAAACGAAGTAAAGCGCAGGGAACCTCCGCATAGCGAGGGGGGCCGGGGTAAAGGGAAAATTGATGCCACGAGTTGGGGAATAGATCGGAACGGAGGAGGGAAAATAGGGATAGTCTAGAATAAGTCAGTCTTTTACCAAAAAGGACAAATCGGTTCGAAATGGCAAAAGGGTTCCGGAGGAAACGAGTCGACCAGGTAAAAGATGTGATCGGGGCAGCGATAAGGAGGGATGGAGGAACACAAGGGCAGCAGAAAAAAGGGTTGCCAGAGGGGAGGAACCAGTAACTTAAAGGGAATAAGAACGTTGGAAGTCACAAACAAGAGGAAGATCTCATAATGCCCTTCAAACTCTTCATTGAGACGAGGGGAGTCGGGGGCAAGCGGTTCTTTTGAAATACAACGGTGGCGCCAGGCAAACCGCCGGGGAGTTCTGAACAACGGGTAGGGTGAATGGAGAAAAAAACTCCTTTAAGAAGTAAGTAGGAGGGAAGATAAAGTAAGGTAAAATTATCCCTCCAGGACAGAATTCCCGGGGATCAGGATAGGTCACCGGTCAAAAAGTGAATAGTTGGAATAGAGCACAACAAAAAGTATGGAGTAAAGGATATGAAAAAAGAGAATTATTTGGGCACTGTATCAGGGATCAAAAGGGCTTTATAAGGGTTGGGGGAAAAAAAGGGGGGGGAAGAAGGAATGACGAGACGGGGATTATCCAGTCTCAAAGGAGAGGACTAGTCAAGGAACAGAGCGGAATTTAGTCCAAAGGGTCAACACGTTCATACCGAAACCGTGGTCGCGCTTTCGGCAATGCCTGCCACCGCGGGGAAAAACTCACAAACAGCCTCAGACCAAAGTGGACGGTGGACCAAGTTAAGATGGAAAAGAGGGGTACCGAGCGTGCCTGGAAACAGGAAAGGCTAGAGCTAGCTTAAATCTGGAATTGGGGAAAATGTGGACGACGAAGAACAGAAGGAGCAGAGAAATGATAAAGAGGACCGGTCGCCCAGGGTCCTCCAGGAAAATCTGGGTGTCACAGTAGTCTTTTGGAAAGAAAATCGCAGAAAGAAAGAGAGATGAAACTATTGCGGGTCCACGCCGCAGCTCTACACAAAAAGGGGACAAGAAAGACGACTAAAGATCCCCTCACGTAAAGGGCAACGGAGGGTGGAGTGACTTATTGGGGCTTCTATCGCGGGGGGGGGGGGAAGGGGGGGGGCGGGTGTGGGGGGGGAGAGCGAGTGGGATAGGGTGGGGAGGCGGGTAGTGCGCGTGCGTGTGCTGTCCTGTGATGGACCACCATCATCAGACAAGAACCAGGATGAGCCCATCAGAGGGAAAAAGCCGTCTCTATATATCCATACCTAACGATGGAGGGAAAGAAGACGCACCTACGGGGAAAAGAGAGCGGGATGCAGCGAAGTTAGGTAGTCAGGGGCCGACTTGAAGCGCGATTAACGATGTCATGAGAGGGTGAAAGAAAAAAGGAAGAAATCGAAAAAAGACAACTGACAAGAAAGAACATCATCTTTCAGATGGCACTCAAAAAAATCGATAAAATGAGGTAAGAAAGACTCCAATCAAGGGCATATTTCGGCGGGCGAGACGAAGTTGCTAGGAAGAAAACCCTTTCCATTGAAAAATCCTTGGTTCGAAGGAGCCAATTCTGCGGGACGCACATTCTAGTGGAACCAGCGGGTCACAGACGCATAGAAGGACACAATAAAACAAGAAAAAGAGGGGGGTTTGGGTGTTAAAAAAAAAAAAAAGCAATACGCAGATATGAGCCTTCGTAGGAAGGGAAAGACACGAGAGAGAGAAAAAGCTCAGGAAGGACCAAAGGGAGAGAGGTATGCCCTTGGAACAGGGGGCATAAAGAAAAAAGTTCAAATAAGATAGGCCCAGACAGAGTCGGGGAGAAGTTTGGACAGGGCTTCATCCGCTCGTTGACTATACCGGGGTGATGGGGAGAAAAGAAAGGGGGGTCAACCCGTGTTGAACAGAAGCAGTAGAAGGGGACGAGCAAAATCTGAGGGTGGGGAGAGGGGGTTCGGGGGGCAAATTGCTTATCTAGGGGGGGGAGAAGGAGAGGCGACAAAAAAGGGGAAAGACCAGGGATCATTATCGACGATACCACCTAAAGGGGGCAGAGATCCGAGTTCGGTAGACGAAAGGCTTATAAACCTTCTTCAAAGAAGAAATCTGAAGAGGAAATTAATGTGAGAAAATCAAAAGATGATACACGGCGATTTAACCCGATTGTGGGGGACTGCAGTAAGCAAGGGGGATTGACCAGGAGGGGATACAGTAAGAAAAAGCCAGATGAGCAAGGTATGGGAAGAGTTCTCAGAAGGGAGTTGTAGGCTAAAGGAAAAAGAAAACATCTTCGGGCAAAAAATGCGAGGGGAATATCCGTGGAGGTAGAAAGCCCCCTGAACAGGGTCGGAAGAAAGGAGACCTATACAGAAAGCGAAGGCGATCAGTCCTATTATATCATCAGGACTTTAAAAACTGAAAGGGGGGATGCAGGAATGCGTCCCTAATCTTGCTGGCGGACCCAAAAAGGAGGAGAAAGATTTGAAGGGAAGGATCTCACTGGAGGGAGCCTGAGGTGGACAAGTGAACCTAAAAAACCAATGCGAGCAAAGCACCGTATAAAAATGCTCGGACCACCAATTCAGGGAAAGAGGCAGTCAAGAACCACATATAAAGGGAGGACATTGGGCAGCAAAACGGGTAAAGTAACTCCCAAATCAAAATACACAAAGAACTATTCGCGTATGATGGCTCCTTCATTCGGATCAATACAAAGTCCAAGACGGCTCCACCCGCCCGATGGGTGATTCCGATTTCTAGTACCTCCATGTAAAAAAAGGGGGGAAACCTGAGGATTCATCACTCGACTATCGACACTCATTGCAGGGACAGGTAAAAGGGCCGATGCTGAGGGGGAGGGAGAGAGGCCCAAAAAAAGATCAGCACTTTATTATTTAACAGTGGGAACTGGTCCGAATTCAGAAAGGAGGGAGCAAAACGACTTGAAGGCGAGCTGGGAGGCGCGGCAGCTGAAGGAAAGGGAGTAGGAACCAACGCCCGAAAATCGCATGAGAGGAAAAAAAAGTCATGAACACTTCCTACTCCACGGACGCAAGCGAGGAGAAAGCGCTTGAGGTCGAGCAGAGGGGGAAGAACGGGAAGGAAAGGGCTGCTACCTACCCATACTGTAAGGAAAGACTGCAACGGGGGGGGATCCGAAGCAAGGAGTCAATACGCAAGACCCGAAAGAAGAAAGGAACGCAAGAGTGTACAAAGGAAGAAGTCTTCTGGAACGAGAGGGAAAGTCTGTACAGGATCTAGAAAAACAAACAACCAGGAGTTAGGAGATCCTAAGTGACGCAAGCAGAGGCCAGGATAAGTAGGGAAGAGGAAAGGGTATGGCGGGGAGAAAGGGGCTAGGGGATAAGTCCTGTCTGGTAAAACGAGCCGGAGGGTCGGAACACAAAGGGAACGCTGGCTCGATCGGGAGAAGAAAGGCCCTCTCCGTACGACCCGGGGAGGGCTCGGACCAGGCTTTAAGCATTAAGCTTGCTTCGCGGAGGGCCGGAACTGAAGAGAAGGCTGAGTGGTAGCGTCGATGACGAAAATATCAATTGCACGCCTCAGCGGGATCCCCGAATCAAACAGCTCACATAAGAGTGAAAGTAGCCCTTCCAACGTCCGACCAAGGACCAGGAAAGATGGGAGAGATTACGTTTTGAGGGGGAAAATAACGGGCTTCTAACAGCCTCGGGGCACTTGTCAAGGGGAAACGGGAAGGGACGTCAAGATCGAATGGTCTCCAAGGCTAAGAAGGCTTACAAGCCCTCAAAGGAAACAAGATGAGGGAAAGAAGAGCACGCGGAAGCACGAGAATCCCTGGATGAGAAATTTAAGCTTTATATTGAAAAGTAGATGAGGGGTCAGGTGAGGATCGGGAAGAGGGGAGACGTAGTACTTTCAAAAGATGGATGGGGAAAAAGATCTTGCGATAAAGAAGTGGTGAACCCAAGCGGCTGATCTATGGGAAGGAGAGACGAACAAGGGTGGGGAGTGGTTAACATCTGTAAACATCAGCTAAAGACATTAGCTGCGATAAGGCAAAAAATACACGTACAGGGGAGAAGAGTGGAAGAAGAGAATGGCGACAGAGAAACCGTAAGAGAAACAAACTAGTTTGGAAAAGTCCGAGATCGATCAGGGGGAGAAATCGAGAAAAGGTAGCGGAGCGCGGGTCAAAAACCAGAAGAAAAAGGTCAGATCAGGGGCAGCTGTAGAACCTTTTACCATCGGGAGAAACCGCAGAATGTTTCCTGGAATGAGCGACCTCTGACGCCGATATCGCCTTTGACAAAGTGAGACAGAGGGGGGGTCCTGACTGCTTAAAAAGGTCAGCCAAAACTGGAGAAGATTGAAGCGGAAAAGGGGTGCAAGAGAAGGGAAGGAAATTAGGGTTCTACTAGGTTCAGAAGCTCGAGGGAGAAGATTGAAAAATGGGAAGGACCGAGAGGCTTCAAGGAAAAGGCTGAGCGCAAAATTGAATTGAATAGTTTGGGGGTAAAAAGCCTCGTCTATATGAAGACGGAGAGATAACCCAAAGGGGGGCTCTAAAACGTAGACAACCCATCGAAGACCGAAAGGGCCACCAAACTCATCAGGCAAAGAAGGAAGCCTGAGGGAAAACTCTTAACAGGAGGGCCTCAAAACCACGTGTCGAAAAACCCTTCGACCAGAGGGCAGGGGGAGAGGGAGGACAAGCTTGGACGAGGGGTGAGCCTTGATGAAGAAAGGGGCAAAACAATTTGCCAAGACGTAGGAAGTTAGGAAATCAATGAGGGGAAACTGTCATTCAATTCCTCCCGAGAGGGGTCACCAGAGGATAGCCCCCTGTGGGAGAGGATCTCTCAGCGAGGGTAATTAAAACGGAGGCCTATAGGCACGACCAAAATCTGGGGGAAGGAAAAAAACAAAAAAATCGTTCTGGATGCTGGTACTGTCTGACAATTCGGGGGACAACCTGTTGGGGAAATCTCATGAGCGCACCCGAACTAGGCCGGGAAAAAAAAGAAAAGACACCAGCAAATGATACGGCAACTGTCACCGGGAAAAGGCCTGGCTAGAAAAAGAGCCGGAACTCTCAGAAATCTCCAATTGACGCCCTTCTAGTGGTACGGGCGGACATTCATATCAGAAAAAGGGGGACTCTGGTAAACGGGACTGCGCGACCGAGCGAGGGGCAGATTTACTCTTATTCGCTTTAGTAGTATCATAGGGGGAAAAAGGGAGTACAAGGAGCCAAGGAGGTCGGCTGCGCAAATGACAGACCAGTCGTCGTCAACCTCGCAGCAGAAGTTCTATCCATTAGGGCTGAGGAGGCTCTTTCAACAGTCTTCATAGGTCGAGCGTAGCTGACCTGCTGATGCAATGCGAGGGGAAAAAAAAAAACTCCTGGGTGAGCTTGGCGCGTTCAAAATGAAGTCTTCTGGAACAAGCCGGACGTATTGCGGTACGCGCTACCGCGATCAATAAAAAGGGGGGGGAAAATGCGACCCACGTTGTGGCGATCAGAGAGGGAAGCCCACCGTCAATCCCATCAACTCCGACGATCAGGGGTGCCGAAAAAGGAATGGTAGTGAAAGGACAACGGTGGTTGGAAAGCGAGGCAGCAGAAGGCACTCCCTCTTGAAATCAAAAAAGGAAAGGGACGGATGGGCGGGGTAAAGAGTCCAATTATGAAAACGAATGGGCATATTGGGACTGGGGATTACCCCAAAAACCTAGGTGGGGATCGGGGGGATCCGCGATAACGGAAGGTTTTCTGAGGACCAAAGGGTCCAAAAAAACGTGACAATGGAGGATCTCATACCAAATTGAATAGAAAAACACTGCTGGAAAGATAAAAAAGGAACTCCTTTGGACCAGGAAACTCTAGCGGGTCAGGAAAAAAGGGGCTATTGGCTCCTGGAGGAGTAGAAAAATCGGGGTTAAAAAACGGAAGATATAGAGACGGCTTGGGATTAGCGGCATCAAGAAGAGAAAGGAACAGAGCTAAACGACCGAAAACATTGAGAAGCTCAACGTCGAGAATTCAAAAAGCCCGGAGAGGAATCCAAGATACCCGGTCAAAGTCAAAAAGGGAATCAACTAATGTGGGCTATAGAGAAAAAACCAAAGTCTTAAGACTATATTAAAATGACGAGCAGGGTCTTTGAATGAGATGGGTCGGGAAGGAGAAATAAGGAGCAGACTCTTGGTCGGCAAAAGACGGAATGAAAAAAAGGAGGTCCAGGAACGGAGGGACCGCGCTCAACACCCTCACATTTTAGCGATATCGGGGACGCGCTTAAAAAAAAAATGGAAGAAAAGGTCTCCTCCCAAAAATAAAAGCTAAAATATCCACCTAATCAAAAATGGAGGGGCCAAGGAGAGAATGCTCGCCGACGTGGCACCTGAAGGAGAACCGTTTAAAGTAGGGGGTTTGGGGGGGGAGAGAGCAGGCATTCCCAGAACATCTGGGGGAAAGAGGGGGGGGTGTGCCGGAAAAAGTCACCTACGTCGGCGCTGGGCACCTAGGGAAACTCGAAAGGATGTCCTCTCTAAAGAGGGGGAACATTTCGGAAAAAGAAGTTTGCAACAGGGCTGTTTAAAATACAGCAAACTCCACGGAAAGCTATATAAATCCGATGAGGGCAAGGGAGGAAAGCGTAAAACAACTCGTGTGAAAAGCGGAGGTCAAAAAATGTAGCCCCGGGGACTATAGGAGTCGGGAATGGAGGCGGGAGTGGGGAGGAAGAGCGAGGACACTATGCAAAGTGTGGGACCCGTGCGGGGGACGGCTGGAATATACGTAAGGATTGCAAATCATCAGAAGTCTAAGAAAAAACCATTAAAGCAAGGAGGAAGCCGCCATTCTCTCTAAACGGGAAAAAGACCTAGGAAAAACTAAAAAATCGGAAGAGAAACGTACGAGACAACGTAAGAGATGGTATAAACGGTTCATTACGGGCAAGGAAAAAGCATAAAGCAATACCTGGGAGCGGATCACCTCTTCCGTCCAACCTAAAAAGAGCCTACTAAATCAGCTGCAGAGAGATCTATCAGAAACTGGGAGCGAAACCATTAATTATGTGAAGACCCGGGGGATAAAACAAGAAGTCAAGTAGACGCGGTCGGATGGGCGGGCGAACAGCCGACTAGAAGAAAAGGTCAAATTGCACTGAAGACAAGGCTCATCTCTCTGGTTCTGCATTCGACAAGGCCGGGGGTCGGCGCGTCTCATGCTCGACAACAAGCGGGGAAAAAAAAATTGAAGCCTCGCAGGGGAGAGAAAAGAGCATCAGACCGTATCGTGTGGGTTGGTTTTTGTAAAGGAAACCGGAAAGGGCATTCCGGTGGAGATAGGAGGTGAAGGAAAGGAGGGGAGGAGTGGAGAAGGGGTAAAGACAAGGGCGTGGTGGGGGGAAAAACCTCAGTTAAGAGGAAAGGAAAGCAAAGATGACAATTCTCACTCACTTTTTTAACCACGCACGGATCTCGGAGGGACCTGTTAAAAAAAAAAAAAAAAAAAAAAAAAGAAAAAAAAAAAGAAAAAAAAAAAAAAAAGAAAAAAAAAAAAAAAAAAAAAAAAAAAAAAAAAAAGAAAAAGAAAAAAAAGAAAAAAAAAAAAAAAAAAAAAAAAAAAAAAAAAAAAAAAAAAAACAAAAAAAAAAAGGCTCCGCCTCACTTTAAGGAATCAACAGTCGGGATGTGGTTGAGAAAGATCAAGCGAAACGTGGTCTCGACCTCAACGTGTTCGGGCGAAAGGGGGGTCGAAACCCGTTGGACCGACTTGTGACTGGCGGCGCAGGAGAAATAAGGGATCGGTATTGGGAAACAAGGGAATGCTGATGGGTGACCCGCTAAGGAAGAAGTATGCTAAGTGAATCATTAGCGGACGAGGCGAAAACTAATTAGCAATCTCACTAATCGGAGGAGCCTAAGCAGGGGAGGTAGTAGGAACGCCCGAGAGGGAAAAAGATTAGATGTCGAAAATCAGAAGATCCTCGCTGCAAAAATGAGGGGTTGTCGCGGTACGCTGTCGACGGGGAGTTGACCGAGGTGGGCGCGCAAGGAAAGTACCCCGGCCAAAAGAGGAAAAACGGGGTAAAGTAATTCAGCGGAGAGTAATCAAAAGCAAAAACATCAGGCCGAAACTGCGAGGTCATTCCAGGGGTAGAGAAAAAACAGGAACAAGGAGAGACCGTGGGGATTTCTATGAACCGAGGAAAGACCGAGACGTCACAGAGGGATTAATGCACAGAGAAAAAAGATCTCAAAGGACGTGAAGAAAAAAAGTATGGTGGCGTAACGGGGAGTCACAAATACACCGATAGCTTCGGAAACGGTAGGGGGGGCCCTCTTCTAGGGGGGAACACACGAGAGAAAGATATGGCAAAAATCCTTATGAAGAGGAAAAAACAAGAAACCCACTGTCGAGCAAAATAATAAGATCAAGCTCTTGGGGGAAAAACCATGGCGAAAAATCACATAAAAGAACCATAATCGACAGGATCACAAGTGAAACAAAAACAAAAAAACACCAAAAACAACAGAGGCCGATCACCTCCGAGCCGCATCCTAAAAAAAGAACCTAAGAGAGATACGGTCCCAAATTTCAGCCGAAAAGCAGTATCAAGCTCTAGGGGTCAACGAAGGTGTAGGAAGGGGGGGAGAGAAGGAATGGGGGGAAATAAAACCGGAACAGGAGCGAAGCACAAGAAAAGGGAATATCGACCTCTTGCAAACTTCAAAATCAAGGAGGGGGGCGAGGGTTTATGGAAGAAGCAAAACTGAGGCGGGACAGCAAAGGAGGAAAGGGGGGCAAGGGTACTACTTCCGGCTAGCACAGATCGGAGGCGGTGGAGGCGCTTCTCCCTCTGCTTCAAACCATGGGGTGGGCTAGAGTTCCGAGAAACGAACACACTGGGAAAACAAATGCATTTAAAACGCACATACGAGCGGGAAAGCTAATGACAAGACAAGGGGGTGTCGAGAAGAGGGAGAGTTGGGATTGAAGGCGGAGCACTCTTCAGAACGTCGAGAAATAGAAGTAGTCGGAGAAATAGGCGGTCGCGCCATGCAAACAATAAACAAGCTAGGCCGAAGTGGGAACAGAAGGAGGATCTTCTCCGTAGACTTGATGCGAAAAAGTTTTCAGAGG